>Ga0265293_10011309_pt1 | contig 12187 bp, 13 predicted proteins | sample Munlanlewell138R_FD_192505 | JGI IMG/M metagenome (GOLD analysis project Ga0265293, IMG submission 192505) | Leachate microbial communities from a municipal landfill in Southern Ontario, Canada - Leachate well 138R | ecosystem: Engineered > Solid waste > Landfill > Unclassified | place: Canada... | reverse complement strand
GACGAAATCACCGTCATGCACGAAGGCGACTGGGAAGATCTGCGGGTTTATGTCGATGTGACGCGCGACACGCTGGACACGATCCCGGAATATACCCGCGACTGATAGCTTTCGGGCATCGTTGACAGATATGACGCCGGGCGAGCCATTCGCCCGGCGTTTTGCCTGGCGGAACAATCCCTGCGGCCCGGGGTTGCGCCAAGGATACCCCAACCCCAGCCATGAGGATGACCATGCAACAGTTCGAGGAGATAACGGCGCAGGCGGGCACAATTCTGGGTGCCGGCCTGTCATGGATGCGCCGGATCTGTAGCGGCCACAGCCGGCGCGCGGTTGCGCTGCGCACCGGGCTTATGGCGGGCGAGGTGACGGGCGCAGTTCTGGCGGCGCTGTCATGGCGGCAAAGCGGTTCGATCTGGCGGGTGTTCAATGCCACGAGCCATTGGGTCTGGGGGTCGGATGCGGGGGACAGGCGCGATGCGGATATTCCCCATACGGCCACGGGGATCGGCACGCATTACGCGGCCTCGATGTTCTGGGGGGCGATTTTCGGGGCTTGGGTATCGCGCCGGCGCGATCCCGCGCCCGCCCAGATCATTGGCGATGCGGCGCTTGTGGCCGGGGTCGCGGCGGTGGTCGATTACGGGCTGATGCCGCGCCGCCTGTCACCGGGCTGGGAACTGGCGCTGCCACCGCGCGGCGTGGCGCTGGGATTTTGCGCCATGGCGGCGGGGCTTGCACTGGGCGGGATGCTGACCCGCCCGCGCTAGTTGTTTGATCCCATGGTCTGACGGTGTGATCCTTCGCCGGAAGGATGCCCTACGGGACAAATTCGCCATGCGAGCGCCACGACCACGCACGCCGGCTTAGCTGCGATACGGCGATTGAGCATTAACCCGAAACGGTGGCGAAGTGGCGCAAGCGCGCGACGGTTGACGATCTCAAGACAGGCCGAAGAAGCCTCGATCCACGGTCCTTACCGAGGCAGAGGAGGCAGCGGTCGTTGCATCGGCGTCACATACTACTCCCCCTGGACGATTGCCTCTTGCCCTTCAACCCTCGATCCCGCGTCTGCCGCCATCACCGCACCCGCCAGACTGCATCCACCCTCGGCTTCTATTTGACCCAAATATCCCCGCCGGAGGCTCCCGCACGTGCCAAGGGCGCAACGCCTCAAGCATTGAACGCCTAGGCGTCACAACATCGGCTGGCCGCCTGTAACCGCCACGGTGGCGCCGGTGGTATAGCTGGAGCGCGGATCGGCCAGCATGACAAAGGCCGTAGCCAGTTCCGCCGGTTGGCCGGGGCGCTCCATCGGGCTTTGCTTGCCAAAGTTTTCCACGGAATCGGATGGCAAGGTCGCCGGGATCAGCGGGGTCCAGATCGGGCCGGGGGCGACGATATTGGCCCGGATACCGCGCGGCGCCAGCATTTGCGCAAGCCCTGCGGTGAAATTCTGGATCGCGCCTTTGGTGGTCGCATAGGCCAGCAGGCCGGGATTGGGTTTGTCGGCATTGATCGAGGCGGTGTTGATGATCACGCTACCCGGCTGCATATGTGCCACGGCCGCCTTGGTCAGCCAGAACATCGCATGGATATTGGTGCGAAAGGTTTTATCCCATTCGGCATCGCTGATTTCTGCGATATCATCGAAATGGGCCTGATGCGCGGCATTATTGACCAGAATATCGATCCCGCCCAGATCCTGCACGCAGCGATCGATGATGGCGCGGCAATGATCGGGCGACTGGATATCGCCGGGGATGCAGATCGCATTTTGGCCTGCCTGTTCGATCAGTCGGGCGGTATCCTGCGCATCGCGATCCTCATCTAGATAAGAAATCACGATATCCGCGCCTTCGCGGGCATAGGCGATGGCGACAGCGCGGCCGATACCGCTGTCACCGCCGGTGATCACGGCACGTTTGCCGCGCAGAATTCCGGCGCCGCGATAGCTTTTTTCACCATGATCGGGGCGGGGCTGCATCGGCTCGGTCAGGCCGGGGGGCTCTTGATCTTGTGGCGGGAAGGGGGGTTTGGGCGCATCACTCATCGGGCATTCCTTTCGCTGACAGCGGGATGGCTGCCATGGGAAACACCGCCGACGGGTGGATGTTCCCGCCTAGCTGGTTTGCCCCACTTCGCGCGCGAGGCTGCGGAAATCGGGGGTCTCGCCCCGCTCGGCGGCCTCGGATGCAAGGATCAGCAGCCGGATGGGAAAGGCCATGGCCTTGCGATGCGCATCCGAATCCGATGGCAGGACGCCGCCCGACAAGGCAAGCGGTTCCGTCGCGGCCAGCGTTTCGCGCAGTTCCTGGTGGCTAAGGACGCCCTTGTCCGCGAGCCGGGTCAGAATGGCCGACAGCGCAAGATAGAGCCCTTCAAGTTGCGGATTGGCGGTGTTCATGTTTCGCTCCTTTGGGTGGTGGCGGGCACTTCGGGCGTGGTCTCGTCGATCACGCGCGCCCCGCGCTGAAAGGTGAGATAGCGCCAGCTCCACTGCATGCCCACCAGCAGGCGTTTTTCGAAATTGACCAAAAGCGCGACATGGATCAGCGCCCAGAGAAACCATGCAAGCCGCCCCTTCATCTGCCAGTTGCCGAAATCAAAGATCGCGGCATTGCGCCCGATCACGGCCGTATTGCCCCGGTTGCGAAAGCGAAAGGGCGGGGCGGCGGCATCGTTGCGCAGGGCTTTGCCCAGATGGTGGCCCTGTTGGCGCGCAACCTGGGCCAGCGGGGGCAGCGGTTCGCCATCGGGATCGGCGGCCAATGCGGTATCGCCAAGCGCATAGATCCCGTCCATGCCCTGCACAGCCAGATCCGGGCCCACCGGCAGCCGCCCGCCCGGCCCGGGTTCGATCCCCAGCCAGCCTGCAGCGGGCGAAGCCGTGATCCCCGCGCCCCAGATGATGCAGCCGGCCTCGACCCGTTCGCGCTTGGTGGTGACGCTGCCCGCGCTGAGTGCCGTGACCGGGGCGCCGCACTGCAATTCGACCCCGATGCTGGTCAGGTGCTGGGCGGCGTAATTGGCCAGTTCCGCCGGGAAACCCACCAGCAGCCGCGGCCCGGCTTCGATCAGCAGAACCCGCAGCCGCGTATCGCCCAGATTGCGAAAATCGCGCCGGATCATGAAACGGCCCAATTCGCTGACAGCGCCTGCCATTTCGACGCCCGTGGGCCCCCCGCCCACGATCACCGTGGTCAAAAGTGCGCGCCGTCGGGCCGGATCGGCGGTCATTTCCGCGCGTTCAAACGCGATCAGCAACCGTTGGCGGATCAGCCGCGCTTCATGCACGGTTTTCAGCCCCGGCGCCCATGTGCGCCAGCTGTCATTGCCGAAATAATTGTATTGCGACCCGGTCGCGATCACCAGCCGGTCATAATGCACCCGGCCACCGCCTTGCAGCGTCACGCATTTGTGGGGGGCATCGATGCCCGTGGCCTCGGCCAGCATGACGCGGATATTGCGATAGCGCCCCAGCGTGCGCCGGATCGGTTCGGCAATATCGGCAGGCGACAGGGCGGCGGTGGCCACCTGATAAAGCAGCGGCTGAAACAGGTTGTGATTGCGCCGGTCAATCACGATCACATCGCGCGCGCTATTGCCAAGTGCCCGCGCACAGGCAAGCCCGGCAAAGCCGCCACCAAGGATGACGATCTGGGCGCGGGTGTCGATGGGCGGGATCTGCGTCAAGCTGGCGGCCTCATGTCCACGGCGGCCATCCGGTAACAGGCCGCCGCGCAGGCCCGACAGGCGGCCGCGCAAGGCTCCATCCCCGGCATGGCATCGCAATCATCGGCGCATCTGGTGCAGATTCGGCACATTCGCGACAGATACGTGCATGGCCATCAAAATGGATCAGCATCATATGCGCTGCCGTGCGGCAGATTTCCGAACAGGCCATCATCAGGCGAAAATGCCCGGGCGGAGTGTGATCACCCCCCATTTCAAGGCAATAGGTCATCGCAGTGGCGGTGCAGGTGCGATAGCAATCAAGGCAGGCGTCGATACAGGCGCGCATGTCGTCGGGGTTGCTCATGTCGGACTCCGAAGCGTTTTGTCGAAAACCGAACCCATGCTGACAGGCTTTGTTCCGTGATGCGCGCGCAGGTCGCAGGGGAACATTTGGGCCGTTCGCGGGTTGGATCACATCCACACAATTCTTGTTCAACGGGGTGGACCGAATGACATGCGTTCCGGCGTCAAGCGATGTGTGAATGCCCCCGCGCGTTACCAACGCCGCATCAGCGAGGTTTGCGACATGAACGGCACGACTCCCCTGGGTGACTCCCATTATCCCGCAGGTTTGCGGATGCTGATGACGGTTGATGCCGTGGGCGGGGTCTGGCGATATTCGATGGATCTGGCCAAGGGGCTACGCGATGCGGGGGTCGATCTGGTCTTTCTGGGCTTTGGCCCGCAGCCCAGTCCCGCCCAACGGCGCGAGGCGCGGGGTTTGGGTATTCTGGAATGGGCGGATGCGCCGCTCGACTGGATGCTTGGTGATGAGGCCTCGCTTGCCCATGTCCCCGCCCTTTTGACCGCCACGATTGCGCGCCACGCGATCGAGATCGTGCATCTGAACCAGCCGTCGCAGGCGGTGGGGCTTGATGTCGATATTCCAATCATCACCGTGTCCCACGCCTGCGCGCTAAGCTGGTTTGCCGCGGTCGAAGGCACGGGCGTGCCGCGCCAATGGGAATGGCAGGCGCGCCGCAATACCGCCGGTTTCGCCCGCGCCGACGCGACGATTGCGCCTTCGCGCAGTCAGGCGGCGCTGCTCGAATCCTGTTATGGGCCGATCCGGGGCGTTTATGTCGTCCATCACGCCAGCCGCGCGCCCGAACAGCGCACGCGCGACGAGCCATTTGTTCTGGCCGCTGCCCGCTGGTGGGACAAGGCCAAGAACGGCGCCCTGTTGGACGAGGCCGCGCGCGATATGATCTGGCCCGTGCATATGGCAGGGGCCATGCGCGGGCCGACTGGCGATACGCTGGAGCTGCAAAATGCGACGGCTTTGGGCGAATTGCCGTATGATGCGATGCTGGCCCAGATGGCGCGGGCGGGAATTTTTGTCTCGTCCTCGCTTTATCAGCCCTTTGGCCTTGCGGTGGTCGAGGCCGCGCGCGCCGGGCTGCTGCTGGTTTTGTCGGATATCCCGACTTACCGCGAATTATGGGATGGGGTTGCGTTTTTCTTTCGCCCCGATGATCCCGGCGCTTTGGCGCAACTGGTGAACCGGCTTGGCGCCTCGGCCGAACTCAGGGCCGAATTTGGCGCGGCGGCGCGGCTGCGCGCGGCCAGATTTTCCGCGCAGGCACAGACGGCGGCGATGTTGCGCATCTATGCCGATGTGCGCCGCAACCGCCCGGTCTTTGCCGCCGTAGGCTAGCAACGGCGGGTCTCGTTCAATTCATTCAGCGGTTCTTGGTGCTTTGGCTGGCGCCGAATTTGGCGGGCCTGGGGGCGGCGCATCCCTGCTGAATGCGCCGCCTTTGCCGTTTATGGCAAGGCAAAGGCCAGCACATAATCCCCGATCGTCGTGCCCACCGATCCGTGACCCCCGGCCACGATCAGCACATATTGCTTGCCGTCATGCGTATAGGTCATGGGCGTGGCCTGTGCGCCTGCGGGCAGTCGGGCCTGCCACAATTGTTCGCCCGTGGTCAGGTCATAGGCGCGCAGGTAATCATCGACCGTGGCCCCCAGAAAGGCCACGCCGCCGGCTGTGATGATCGGTCCGCCGATGCCAGGCACGCCCATCTTGAAGGGTAGGGGAAGCGCGCTCATGTCGCGCACGGTGCCGTTGCGATGCTGCCAGGCGATTTCACCCGTGCGCAGATCGGCGCCTGCGACATAGCCCCATGGCGGCGCGGTGCATGGAATTTCCAGCGGGCCAAGAAACGGCCCCACCTGCACCCCGTAAGGCATGCCGACATTGCGAAACAGCCCCCCATCCGGATCGCCCGGTGGTGCATCGACGGGCAGATCATCCGTGGGGATCAGCTGGATGGTAAAGGGCACATAGGTGGGCATGCCGAACATCACCTGGCGCACCGGATCGACCGCGATCGAGCCCCAGTTGAACACGCCGAAATTGCCCGGATGCTGCAAGGTGCCGTTGACCGAGGGCGGGGTATAGCGCCCCTCATGCGTCAGGCGGTGAAAATTGATGCGGCACATCAACTGATCAAACATCGTCGCCCCCCACATATCGGCTTCGCGCAGATCGTCGGGCGCAAAGCTTAGCGCGGATACGGGCTGGGTGGGGGATGTGTAATCCTCGGGAACAGCGCCTGTGGGGGCGGGGATTTCCTCGACCGGCAGCAGTGGCGTGCCATCGCGGCGGTTGAGCACATAGATATCGCCCTGTTTGGTGGGGGTGACCAGCGCCGGGACCACGGCCCCGGTGGGACGCGTCAGATCCAGCAGCGCCGGTTGCGCGGGCATGTCGTAATCCCAGATATCGTGGTGGACGGTCTGAAACACCCATTGCGCCGCCCCGGTTTCGATATCAAGCGCGGTGATCGAGGTGGAATAGGTTTCGACCGCCTCGGACCGGCCGATGCCGATCTGGTCGGGCTGTTGATTGCCAAGGGGGATATAGACATGGCCCAGATCCTCATCCACGGCGAAAACCGACCAGCTATTGGGGGAATTGGGCATATAGGTTTCGCCCCCCGCGATATCGATGGGGGTGGTGTCGTCGGGATTGCCCGCATCCCAGTTCCACAGCAATTCACCAGTATCGATATCATAGGCGCGGATCACGCCGCTTTGCGAGCGGATCGAGTAATTGTCATTGACCGCGCCGCCGATGATGATCTTGCCCGCAACCGCCACCGGGGGTGAGGTGGAATAGTAATAGCCGGGCGGGGTAAAGGGCATGCCCTCTTCCAGATGCAATATGCCGTCATCGCCAAAAAAGGTGCACACGTCGCCTGTGGCGGCATCGAGCGCAATCAGCCGCGCATCGGCGGTGGGCAGATAGACCCGTTCGGCGCAGCTTTGGCCGGTGCGCGCTTCGTCGCGCCAATAGGTCACGCCCCGACAGGTCTGGTGCTGGCGGTCGGATTCCATTCCCGATTCCGGGTCGAACCGCCAGATTTCGGCGCCACTGCCTGCATCGAGCGCAATCGCCCAATTATGCGGCGTGCACAGATAAAGCCGGTCATCCACCTTGAGCGGCGTAACCTGATAGGTGGTTTCGGTCACATCCTCGGGCAGCATGATATCGCCGGTCTGAAAGCTCCAGGCGAGTTCCAGTGATCCCACATTCTCGGTGGTGATCTGGTCAAGCGGCGAATAGCGCTGCCCCAGATCGGTGCGGCCATATTGATGCCATTCGCCATCGGGCACGGTATCATGGCTGGCCGCATCCGGGGTCACGGCATCGGTGCTAAGCGTGCCATGGATGCCATGGGGATCTTGTAACATGGCATAAAGCGCTGCTGCGCCCGAAACGCTGACCGCGAGCACGATGGGAAAGGCCGACACCAGCCTTTTGGCCTGAAAGCTCATGGCGCGGCGCGGTTCCAGCCGCCGGCGCACGGGTGGCAGCAACAGCCACAGCCCCAAAAGCACGATCACGCCGCCGCGGGGCGCCAGTTGCCACCAGTCAAAGCCGACTTCCCACAGCGCCCAGCCCAGCGACGCAAAGATCAGCGCCGCATAGACCCAAAGCGCAAGCGCTTGCCGCCGCTGGATCAGCGCGGCGGTAAGCAAAAACCCAAGGCCCGCCAGCAGGTAATAGGGGCTCCCCCCAAGTATCACGAGCCAACCACCCCCTAACGCCAGAACCAGACCGATCAATCCAAAAATAATGAATGTTAACAAGATCATCGCTTACTCCTGACGCTGGGGTGTGGGGTTTATTGCGGTGCGGGGGCCGGATCGGCGGGGGCGTCTGCCTCGGGCGCGGGCGCGGAATTATCCTCGGGGGTGGCATCCTGCGCGGATGGTGTGTCTTGCGCGCCGGCCGGTGCGCCGTCATCATCGCGCAGAATTTCGGTGCTGCTGGAATGGGGGTAATCCAGTTCCGTTCCGGCCACCAGTTCGGCCACATATTCGGGCATGGCGCCCAGCTCATCGGCGCTGCGGGGCACGATGACGTGGAAATCCTGCTCGGCGCTGCGATAGATCTGCAGTTCTTCGAAACCCACGGCCGTGCGGTGGGTGTTCAGGCCCAAAAACCCGCCCACATCCAGAACCGCTAGCCAGATCTGGCCATCAGGCATGAACACGATATCCGAGATCACCGCGGTTTTGGCGTTATCGCTGTCATGCACATCGGCCCCCAGTAATGTGGTGCCGGTGATCGCGACATTTCCATAAACCTCATAGCCGATGGGCGGGGTAATCTCGCCCGATACGGGGGCCTCCGCCTCGGCGGGGGGCGGGGTGTCTTGTGCGGTGGCGGGCAGCGCCGCAAGCACGGTGATCAGGGCCGTGTTGAACAGTAAATTCCTCATGCGTCAGATCCTTTATGAAACGTCAATAATTTCCGGGCGGGTCGCTGGCGGGAAAGGATTCGTCGGCCGCCTCATCCACCCGGTCCCAGTTGCGCGGCGGCGACGCCATTTCCCGGCGCCCTGCCGAGCGCACCCAGCGTTGGCCGTCATGGCCATAATCGCGCCAATGCGCCCCGGCGCGGTGCGAGCCGCCCATCAGATAGCGCGACGCCAGAAAGCCGACCCCGACGACCGCCAGCAGTGGCAAAGAACCTGAAAACAATCTTCGTGGCATTGTGGGCCTCATGCATAAGCCCGCGCGCTGGGCGGGGCGATTGATATAGGGCCAAAACGCGGGCCCGGCGCTTATGTTCCCACATGCAGCGGCGGCGGATCGCTGCCCGGCGGCGGCATGTCGGGCGGCAGATCGCCCGGGCCGGGATCGGGCGGCGGGCCGGGGGCCGGCGGTTCGCCCGGGGATGGGGGGCCAGGATCGGGCGGATGCGGCGGGTTGGGCGGCACCGGATTTTCCGGGCCGGGCGCGATGGCACGGATGGCAAAGATTTGCATGGGCGGCCTCGTGTTATGGCATCTGTTTTCTCAATCGCGGGGGGCAGGAATTGTTCCGGCGCGAATCCACCGCCCGGAAATCGGGTCGGAACATTTGGCCCCAGCATCGGTTTTTCCGGCATGATGCCTCGCCCTGATGCAGATCACCGCGCGGGTGTGAGGACATTAATAACGGAGGAAACTCATGGCTGATTCAAGACAAGGCCGCCCGTCGCGCTATCCGCGCGATTACCCCGAGCGCGCAAAACGCGGCTGGCGGGGCGGCGATGATTACGAGCGCGAGGATTACCGCAGCTTCGACGAAATGGAGCGCGAGCGCGAACAGCGGCGCGACAATTACGACCATTTCTATGGCGAAAGCGAACGGGGCCGCCGCTATCCGCCCTTTGGGGCCAATCCGGCCGCGGGCGTCTATCCCGGCTATGGCACGCTGGAATCGGCGCGGCTGCACGATACGCCGCATCGCCGCCGGCGCGAATGGGCCGACCGCGATCACGATAATGAGCGTGGATTTTGGGATCGCGCCAGCGATGAGGTCGCATCGTGGTTCGGCGACGAAGATGCCGAACGTCGCCGCGAAGCCGATCATCGCGGCAAGGGTCCGCAGGGTTACAAGCGATCCGACGCGCGCATCGTCGAAGATGTCAGCGACCGGCTTTCGGATCACCCGCTGGTCGATGCCACCGGGATCGAAGTCGCGGTCAAGGATGGCGAAGTCACCCTAAGCGGGACGGTCGATTCCAAACATGCCAAGCGCCGGGCCGAGGATTGCGCCGATGATGTATCGGGCGTGACCCATGTGCAAAACAACCTGCGCGTGCAAATGGGTGATCCGGGCAACATCCCGGGTTCCGCGCGCAGCCAATTGTAAACCAACCAGCCAAAGCAAGGATGAACCGATGACAAACAAGATGAAATTCATGGCAGGCACCGTTGTTTCGCTGTTTCTCGCCACAGGCGCCGTGGCGCAAGATGGTATGGGCATTACGCCTGGCAGCGCGATGGGGCAGACCTGGTCGGATGGGGCTGCCAATGCCTTTTTCACCGATGACGGGTCCATGACCCTGCGCCCGACCGGCGAGATCGAGGCCAATTGGGCGAACCTGTCCGAACCCGAGCGCGCCCAGATCCGCGCGGATTGCACCGCGATGTCGGCGGAACAATCGCTTGAAACCGATATGGGCGATGCGGCTGGCGCCGAGGAGGGCGCGGAAAACCCCGAAGTCGCCGATAGCGACAGCCTGACCACCCCGCTCGAACAGATCACCAGCGGCAATGTCTCGCTCACGGTCTGGACGCAGCTTTGCGATACGGTCTCTGGCTTGTAACGCGACCCCGCCATCCTGTGGCTCTCAGGCGTGGGCGCCACAGACCGGGCCCGGGCCGCACGGTTTGCGCCGTGCGGCTTTGGTTTGCGGGAACATTCCGCGTGGCGGCGCGGTTAGTCCTGAGTTTGCAGATTTTTCCTGAATAAGGGGGCAGGATGATCCCGCTTGATCCCTATTGTGGCCCGGCGCCCACGCCCGAAATCTGGCTTGCGCAATGGAACCTTGATCCGCTGGTGATCGGGCCGGTATTGCTGGGCACGCTTTTGGCCGTGCGCACAAGGCCCGGTTGGGCGGTTGCGGCGGCATTCGTTCTGCTTGCGGCGTTTGTCTCGCCGCTTTGTGCACTGGCCTCGGCGCTGTTTTCGGCGCGGGTGTTGCACCATATCCTGTTGATCGCCTTTGCCGCACCCCTGATCGTGCTGGCGCTGCCGCGCCTGGCGCAGGTGTTGGGCCGGGGGCCGGCATCGCCCGCCTTTGCGCTGCATATGGCGCTCGTCTGGCTTTGGCATGCGCCTGTGCCCTATCACTGGGCGTTGTCATCGGACCCGGCCTATTGGGTGATGGAGCTTTCGCTGCTGGGATCGGCCATTTGGCTTTGGGCGGTGATCATGGCGCCCGGGCGCGTCGGCACGGCTATCAGCGTGGCGATGGGCAGCGCGATGCAAATGGGCCTTTTGGGGGCGCTTTTGGTGTTCGCATCGGGCCCGCTTTACGCCGCGCATTTCGCAAGCGCACCCCCCTTTGGCCTGTCGGCGACTGAGGATCAGCAATTGGCGGGCGTATTGATGTGGGTGCCTGCGGCACTGCCCTATCTTGCGGCGGTGCTTTGGCGGATCGCGCCGCTGATCCAGCCGGGGCGCGCAGTGTGATCGCGGCGCTGAAAATCATCCATATCGCCGCCATCTCGATCTGGGCGGCGGGGCTTTTGGGGTTGCCCTCGCTCTATGCGCGGCGCGATCCGGGGGCGGGCGCGGCCCAGACCCGGGTGCACCGGGGGGTGCGGTTCATCTATGTGGGCTTGATGTCGCCCGCCGCGCTGGCGGCGATCATATCGGGCATCGGCCTGATGTTTCTGCGCGAAACATTCACGCCATGGTTCACGGCCAAGCTGCTGTTCGTCGGGCTGATGGTGGCGCTGCATCTGGCGACCGGGCGGCAGGTGCTGCGCCTGTTTGAGGCCGAGCATCCCTATTCCGGCTGGCGTCATGCGGGCCATCTGGCATTGGCAGGCGGGGCCATCACCATGGTGATCGCGCTGGTGTTGATGAAACCGGCGCTGCATTTCGCCCTGCCCGACGGATTGATGGAGCCGGGCGGGCTGTCGCGCGCGCTGCCGGGGTTCAATCTTCCTGAGGTTCCTTGAGGCCGATGCCATGATGAAAGACCAGCTTGCCCCCATGCCAGCCCGCAATCCCCGTCAGCAGCAAAACGAGGCCGGAGAGCAGCAGCCCATGCGGCAGCACGGCATCGGGATCATACATCCGCAGGCCCCAATTGGCCCCAAGCCCGGCGATCAGCATCACCGCCGCCACGCCATGCGCCCAGCCCGTGACCCGCAGCCTGATCCCGGCCACCAGCAGCAATTCTGCAAGCCCGATCAGCCCGGCGAGCGCCCCGGTCACAAAGCCGAGCCCCGCGGCCCAAAGCCCCGCGCGCTGCCAGAACGGGTCGCCATCCCACCACAGCACCAGATCAGCGCCCAAGGTCAGCACCGCCAGCGCGATCGGAAAATGCACCGAGGCCGCATGCAGCGGATGCCCCGCCACCGCCACGACCGAGGCCGTCTGTTGATCGGCAAGTTCGGCCATGACGGGGCTGGTTTCGGGCTCGAAGGGG
>Ga0265293_10011308_pt1 | contig 12187 bp, 10 predicted proteins | sample Munlanlewell138R_FD_192505 | JGI IMG/M metagenome (GOLD analysis project Ga0265293, IMG submission 192505) | Leachate microbial communities from a municipal landfill in Southern Ontario, Canada - Leachate well 138R | ecosystem: Engineered > Solid waste > Landfill > Unclassified | place: Canada... | reverse complement strand
CTGAGATGGGGACTAAAATGGAACAGTTACGCTTTAATGTGATTGTCAATCCATTTGGTACCCTATTCAATCCCCACTCAATTGCCAAAGCGATAGAGAGGATTGGCTCTATGAAGAGCTTTGTTAAAGAGGATCTCTTCTTCTACGACGGCTACTGGCGATCTTTTAACCATAGTACCCTCTTTGGCGAGAGGGAGCAGGAGCTCTTCTTAAAGAGAAACAATGATATTTTAGAGAGAACCTCCCATCACTTTAAGGAGAGTAAATTTATTTTTTTGACATTGGGAACCTCTTGGGTTTTTAGGAATATCGAAAGCGGAGAGGTAGTTGCCAACTGTCATAAATTGCCTCAAAGCAAATTTAATAGGGAATTTCTCTCTTATAGAGAGAGCTTTGAACTCTTGGCGCCGCTACTCACCCCCGATAAAGAGTGGATTGTTACAGTGAGTCCCGTTAGACATTTAAAGGATGGGGCCCACGGCAATCAACTTAGTAAAGCGAACCTTCTGATGGCTGTAGATTTACTGACCAAAGAGGGGAGCCATATACACTACTTTCCTGCCTATGAAATTTTTATGGACCAGTTGCGCGACTATAGATTTTATGCCGCCGATATGGTACACCCGTCGCACTCTGCTACCGACTATATTTGGAGTCGATTCTGTGCAGATATCCTCTCTCCCGGGAGTGGTGAGAAGATGGCTCTAATTTCTAAGCTTAATAGCCTTAAAGGACACTCTTTACACTCTGGAAAAGAGGGAAGTTTGGTACTTGAGAGAAAAATAGAGGAGCTTGAGAGAAAAATAGATGCTATTATAGAGGAGTAGTTGCCATAAACCCCTACAAATGAAATAAAAAATAGTTATCTTTAGAGTCACTATCTATTATTTTTTATATATTTGTCTCAATAGAATATTTAATCTAACCATTTAACCTTAATTAATTATGAATAAAGCTGATTTAATTTCCGCAATTGCTGCTAAATCTAACTTAACAAAAGCAGACTCAAAAAAAGCATTGGATGCTTTTATAGAAGTGGTAGGTGAAACCCTACAAAGTGGCGATAAAATTACATTAGTGGGCTTTGGAAGCTTCTCTGTCAACACGAGAGATGCCCGTGAAGGACGCAATCCAAGAACTGGAGAGAAGATTAAGATTGCCGCAAAAAATGTAGTAAGATTTAAAGCGGGAGCCGATCTCGAAGAGCAGGTAAATTAGAAATTGAAGAGTAACTGTAAAATGTGAAGCACCTCTCTCTGGGGGGTGCTTTTTTCTTTACTATTTAGATATCACTCTCTAAATACTCTCTAAAGAGCAATAGGGGTGTTGCTTCAAGGAGTTCTATCCTATAGCTTTTGCCTCTGCATTCATTTAGGGTGGCTCTCCATAAATTGTCAAATATAGTTCCATCCAATGGATATTTCAGACCCTTAGAGAGGACCCTCTGCCTGCTGTTCATAGAGAAAAATGAGATTTGCATCCCCTCTACAGAAGGGAAAGTACCACTCTCTAAAATTACCTCAAAAATTCCACTATCTGTTAGCATCTCTACCTTTGCTCTGCTCTCTATACTATACTCCAAAAGTAGAGAGATATTGCCTAAGGTATGATCTTCCCTTAACCCCGTTGCCCCTACAATGGTAATCTTTTGAGGCCTGAGTGAGAGAGAGAAATTGAACGCTTTGGTAAGATCGTTATACTCCTGCGATGGGTCGTGATATATTTTAGTGCGATTCTCTTTAATAAGCTCCATTGGGAGAGAGTCTAAATCGCCAACTATTGCATAGGGAGAGAGGGAGGAGTCCACCACCTTTTGAGCCGCTCCATCACAACAGACTATGGCATCACATTTTTGAAGCCGTCCAAGCGGTATTGGATGTGTTGGGTATTGGCCATTGGCCACTATTACTACCTCTCTCATAACTCTTATCTCAACTTCTAAAAATAAAGTTTTGTTCTCCTCTTCTTCCCCTTAGAAATTGCTCTATTGAGACTCTCTTTCTCCCCTCCAACTGTAACGAAAGAACTGAAACAGCTCCTTCGCCGCACCCTATTATTAGTTCTCTATCTGAATCGCTTCTCCCCTCTCCCGCCTTTAGTGTGTAGTTGTCTGGAAGATTTTTTACCTCAAAAATTTTAACTCTTGTGAGCGACTCCCCTTCACAGAGGTTGGTATAGGCACCCGGATAGGGAGAGAGTCCCCTCACTAAATTAACTATCTGGAACGAGGGGAGTTCCCACTCTATTTTTCCACTCCGGGTACTCAGTTTTGGTGCCTTTTTAAGAGGTTCCCCCTCTTTAATTAGGGCGCTTTGAGGAGTAGGGAAAAGACTCCCTTTTAGCAGTGCTCTTACCGTCTCTACAACTAAATTTGCACCCCTCTCCATAAGCTTGTTGTGAAGTGAGCCCGCATTATCTAAGGGAGTTATCGCTACACTCTCTTGAAGGAGAATCTTACCGGTATCAATCTGGTGGTCTAATAGAAATGTGGTGACTCCTGTTCTCTTCTCTCCCTCCATTATTGCTCTATTTATAGGCGCTGCGCCACGATATTGTGGGAGGAGTGAGGCGTGCAGATTGAAGCATCCCAAGGGTGGAAGCGACCACACCTCTTTGGGTAACATTCTAAATGCCACAACAATATATAAATGGGCTCCAATTTTTTTGAGATCTTCTATAAAGAGGGGATCCTTTAAGGAGGGTGGGGCCAATACTTTTAATCCCAACTCTTCTGCTCTCTCTTTAACTGCACTTTTAGCTATTTTTAAACCCCGCCCTTTTGCCCTATCGGGGGCTGTAACTACAGCTGCAATATTATACCCTTCTAAGTGTAACCTATCCAATGTTGCCACAGCAAATTGGGGAGTCCCCATAAAAATGATTTTCAACTCTCTCTCTCTTATTTTCTCTCTATTCACCGTTTAAACTTTATTAATTTGAGTGCCTTTGTGAAAAATTTATTATATCCCTCTGCTGTAAGTAGTGAAGAGTCTGTGGTAGATTTATATGTGAGATATATACCAATTGGGAATAGAATCATAGAGGAGATAAGGGTCCCCATTGCTGGAGTTATCACCCCGTCTGTTGCCAATTTTTTACCGCTGATATCTACCACCCAGTAGAGGATAAAAAAGAGCATTGAAACAATAACGGGAGTGCCCAATCCCCCTTTCCTAATAATTGCACCTAAGGGAGCCCCTATAAAAAAGAAGATAAAGCAGGCAATAGAGAGTGTAAATTTTCGGAACCTTTCGATTTTGGTCTTTCTAAGAGGTGTAAGGTGCTGCTCCTCTTCTACCTGGTATGAGTTTATTAGAGAGATTGCCCCTTTGAGCTTCTCCTGTACAGATATCAACCCCTCTCTCAATTGTGGTTGCGAGCTCCAGTTAAAGAGGGAGTCGTACTCTATTGCACCCTCATATCTTTTAATAAAGGCGCTATCCAACTCTCTATTGAAAATTAGCCCCGAAGAGTATATCAATTGGTTTAGCTGTTGTGATTTGGCGCCTTCATAAACTCTATTTAAAGAGTCTTTTACAACCTTCAATTGGCTAAGATTTTGGCTCATAATCTCTTTTTTAAAACGCTCTTCGTCGCTCCGTTGGAAGGCGTAGTTGGAGAGAGGAAAGAGCATCTCTTGAAATTTGAACCCCACTCTCCTAAAGGTGAAAGAGGTATCTGTACTTCCATATGGCCTGGGATCCTCTTCGTAGGTGTATCCGTTATAAAGGGTAAAGAGTAAATTTTCTCTGTTTGGTGTAAAGTGTATAGAGCCTGAATCTGCTATAGTTAAACTGACATTGCCCTGCCGCTCTCTATGAGAGTAGAGCATCACTCCATAAATTGTACCACTCTTCTCATCTCTTTCGGCAATCCTTAAAACCAAGCCGTCAATGCCATTGTAGAAGGTTCCTGTGGGGAGGCGAATCTCCTCTTTAGTTCTGTTGATATCATCGCGAAGAGAGTAGATATTTGCATAGGCCACAGGTATTAGATTGTTGGAGGCAAAAAAAGCTCCAATACTTATTATAAAGGAGAGCACTATAAGAGGCCTTAAAACTCTTTGAAGAGGTACCCCCGATGCCTTAATAGCCAACAGTTCGTTATTCTCTCCAAGTGAACCCAATGTCATAATTGAGGCAAGTAGGGTGGCTATAGGGAGTGCTAAAGGGATTAGCGTGGCAGATCCCCAACCCAGAAACTCTACTATTATAGAGAGCCCCAACCCTTTACCTACCAACTCATCTATATAGAGCCATAAAAATTGCAACATAAGTGCAAAGGTCACTATTAGAAAAGTGAGTATAAAAGGTCCGATAAAGGATAGGATTAGATATTTGTCTATTCTTTTCAACACTTGAAATAGAAAAAATTCCTTAAATAATTTGGCAAAGAGCTACTCTTCCTCAAAGAGTAGCCTCTTCAACTGCTCTAAAGCTTGGGGTAGCGCTGTTACTTCCCCTCCACCTGCTGTAGCAAAAGAGGGAGCCCCTCCTCCTCCCCCTTTTATAGTGGGGGATACTGTACGGATAAGTTTTGAGGCATCTTTACCACTCTCTATAGCGCTCTCTCCCAAAGAGAGTGCCAAGAAAGCTTTCCCATTGTAGCTGTGGGCAGCGGCAAAGAGAAAGTTTTTGCTCTCCCTTCTAAACGAGAGCGCAATATCTTTTACCAAAGCTGGAGAGTGCTCCCCCTCAAGAGTGTATAGCACCATTCCGCCCCTCTTCTCCGCCGCTGCAACCACTCTCTCTCGTATCCTTTTAGACTCTCTAATTTGAAACTCTTCAATCTCCTCTTTTAACTTTATATTCTCTGCAACAATTTTATCTATAGCAGCCTCAATATCGGGAGCTCCATTAAGTTTACCCTTTATGGCATGAAGTTTTAGCTCCATCTGCTCAACAATCTTCTCTGCATTTAGACCGGTGGTAGCCTCTACTCTTCTTACACCTGCGGCAATGGAACTTTCTGAGATAATTTTAAAGAGCCCCAACGAACCTGTAGAGTGGGCGTGAGTACCGCCACACAACTCAATAGACTCTCCAAAGCGCACCACTCTAACCTCTGAGTCGTACTTCTCCCCAAAGAGAGCGATTGCTCCCATCTGTTGAGCCTCTTGGATAGGGATCCTCTCCTTTGCCTCTAATGGAAGGTTTGCTCTAATTGCTTTATTGACTGCTGCTTCAATCTCTCTAAGTTTACTATCGGAGAGCTTTTCGTAGTATGAAAAGTCAAACCTCAAGGTGTGGGAGTTTACTGCAGAACCTTTCTGTTCAACCTCTTTTCCTAAAATCTCTCTCAATGCATGGTGTAGCAGATGGGTTGCAGTGTGGTTTGCAGCGGTGGATAGTCGCCCCTCTAAATCAATTGCCGCTTTGTAGGTGGCAAGAAGATTTTTTGGCAATGATTCACAAATATGGATATGTAGATTATTCTCTTTTACACTCTTTAGAATTGCTATCTTTTCGCCCTCTCCAATTAGGTATCCGGAATCTCCAACTTGCCCCCCCCCTTCGGGATAGAAGGGTGTTTTGTTGAAAACCAATTGGTAGAGCTCTTTTTTACCCTGCTGTAGTGCTCGATATTTTACAATAGAGACACTCTCTTCGCTACTATTATAGCCTGTAAAGAGGCTCCCCGTGTAGGGGCGGAGCTCTACCCAATCCCCCTCAGATAGGGCTGTAGCTTTTCTACTTCTGGTACGCTGCTTCTCAAGCTCTACTTCAAACCCCTCTAAGTCTACCTCTATCCCCCTCTCTGCGGCAATGAGCCTACTTAAATCTATAGGAAAACCGTAGGTGTCGTAGAGAGAGAAGAGCTCTGTACCCGACAGCACCCCGCTACTATTGTTGTCGATAAGCCCCTCAATCATCTTAATTCCCCTATCTAAGGTTTTTAAGAAGAGAAGCTCCTCTTCGTAAATAATTTTTTCTATAAATTGACGCCGCTGCACTATCTCGGGAAAACTCTCTCCCAAATTTGAGATTAGCTCTTCTATAAGCAGATATAAAAGTGGCTCCTTATGTTCTAATACAGAGAAGTAGTAGCGGGTAGCTCTCCGCAGAATTCTTCTAATTACATATCCGGCCTTCACATTGGAGGGGAGCTCTCCATCGGCTATAGTGAATGCAATAGCTCTAATATGGTCTGCCACCACCCTTATTGCAATGTCTGCTTTAGCATCATCTCCATATTTTTTACCTGTAAGTTCCGATATTTTTGCAATCATAGAGGTGAAGAGGTCGGTATCGTAATTGCTCTTTTTCCCCTGAAGGGCCATTGCCAACCTCTCCAATCCCATCCCTGTATCTACATGCTTCTGAGGGAGTGGCTCCAATGAACCGTCACTTTTACGATTATATTGTATAAAGACTAAATTCCATATTTCGATTACTAAACTGTGTCCCTTGTTGACCAATGACGCTCCATTAGTTTGGGCTCTTTCACTATCGTTTCGTAAATCTATATGTATTTCACTACAGGGTCCACACGGCCCCCTCTCACCCATCTCCCAAAAATTATCCTCTCTACTCCCCCTAATCACTCTCTCTTTTGGAAGATATTTGAGCCACTCTTCAAGAGACTCCTCATCTAAAGAGAGCGACTCTTGTGCGCTTCCTTCAAAAACTGTAGCGTAGATTCTATCTTTATCAATCTTATATACCTCAGTTAGGAGCTCCCAAGCCCAAGCGATAGCTTCGCGTTTAAAATAGTCGCCAAAACTCCAGTTTCCCAACATTTCAAACATAGTGTGATGGTAGGAGTCGTGTCCTACCTCCTCTAAGTCGTTGTGTTTGCCACTAACTCTAAGACATTTTTGAGTGTTGGCTACTCTCTTAAACTCTATTTTTGTATTGCCCAAGAACCACTCTTTAAACTGGTTCATTCCGGCATTTGTAAACATGAGTGTAGGATCGTTCTTTACCACTATTGGGGCAGAGGGGAGAATCTTATGCCCCTTCTCCTGAAAAAAGTGTAAAAATTTATCTCGAATCTCTTTTGAAGTCATACTCTTAATTATATATTGGATAAACAATCGCTTCAATCACAAAAATAGGTTTTTATTTAAAAATAGTTAAATTTGTAGGATATAATGTGGTGTGGCGATTGGGGATTAAATGGCTAAAATAAGGAAATATAAATTTAATAGAGAGACTCTAATCTATGAACCTGCTAAAGGCTCTCTGCTTTCAAAGTTGAGAAGGGCTCTTTTATATTTTCTTTTTAGTATTGCACTCTCTTCTCTCTACTTCTTTGCCTACACCTCGCTCTTTAAGTTGGAGTCTCCAAAATACCTTCTTCTTAAACGGGAAAATGAGCAGTGGCTGAATCGGCTATACCTACTTAACAGTAAACTGCAGAGGGTTGAAGAAGCACTTTCGATATTTGAAATTCGCGACAATAATCTTTATCGGCCAATATTTGGTATGGATGAGATACCTGAGGATTACCGCAAATCTGGATTTGGAGGGGTAGAGAGGTACTCTTACCTACGAAATTTTGACAGGAGCGGCCTTCTCATTAAGAGTGCCAACCGATTGGATTTAATCTCTAAAAGGGCCTACCTCCAATCTTCCTCTTTCGACGATCTTACCCTTTTGGCAAATGATGTAGATAAAATGACCTTCTGTGTCCCTGCCATTCCCCCGGTCAATATAGGGTCTAAAGATATAAGATATAGTAGCTCATTTGGTTATAGACGCGATCCTTTTAAAAAAGAGTTTAGGCTCCATACAGGAGTTGATTTGGCCGGTCCCTTAGGGGAGTCTATTTATGCCACAGGTAATGGTAAAGTTATTCAGATTGGATACGATTACTTTGGGTATGGAAAATTTCTTATAATAGATCACGGTTTTGGCTATAAAACAAAATATGCACACTTGAAAAGTGCTCTTGTGGCAATAGGCGATTCTGTTGAGAGGGGCGATATTATTGCACATATGGGAAATAGCGGAAGATCGACCGGTGCACATCTTCACTACGAAATAATATATCGTAATAGGGTTGTCAACCCATTAAACTATTTCAATATCGATGTTAGTGAAGAGCAATTTCTTACTCTGATTAACCACTACAACGATAATGAACAGGTATCGATTCAATAGAGATGATCTGAGCTTTGTCCGGGAGCGGCGCACTCTTCTAAAAGTGGTTAAAACTATCCTCTTTTTTTTGATTGGTTCTCTTCTATTGGCTACTCTATATTACTCAATATTTACACTCTTTTTCAACAGCTCCAAAGAGGAGAGATTGGAGAGAGAGAACTCTATACTTAAAAACGAGTATATGCAATCAGCTCAAAAGATGGAGCTATTAGAGAGTGTGATTCAAAATATAGAGCGTAAAGATAGAGAGGTCTATTACAAAATTTTCAAATCTACCCCTCCCAATTTTTTAAATGAACATATCAACAACTTCTACTCTCTATTGGATACTGCGTCAAATCTTTCCCTTATAGAGTATAGTTCCGATAAGATTCGCTACTCTCGATTTCGTTCTAAAAAAATAGGGGCCCGTATAAATGAACTTGGAGAGGAGTTGAGAGAGAGTAGGAAATTGGACGCACTCCCTATAGCTATACCTCTTAGACATTTCAATACAGCCCAAACAGGCGCCGGGATGGGGTTGAAAATTCATCCCTTCTATAAAAGCAAGATAGAGCACATGGGTATAGATTTGATGGCACCTCTTGGAACCGATGTTATAGCTACAGCAGATGGAGTGGTAAAAGAGGCTCTTCGTTCTAATAGAGGGAGGGGTAGCCGTATCACTATTGATCATGGAAATGGATATAAAACTTTTTATGCCCACTTAGGCGATATCTTGGTTAAACAGGGGGAGAGAGTCAGGCGGGGGGCAGTGATTGCACGGGTAGGCAATAGTGGGCTCTCTTTTGCTCCCCATCTTCATTATGAAGTTCATTTCAAGGGGAAAGAGGTAGATCCGCTCTTCTTTTTCTTCTCCGAGACAGATCCCAACATGATGATGGAGATGATGTTTATTTCGCTAAATAGCGGTCAATCGATGGATTGATCTTATTTGTATAAATACTATTGTTACTATGAGCTTTAAGGTTGAAAAGATCTATTATACAATTGGAGAGGTGGCACAACTTCTTGATGAGAGTCCCTCTTTGGTTAGATATTGGTCTCAGAAATTTGCTACACATATAAAACCCGCACGAAATAAGAAGGGTAATCGCCTCTTCTCTCCAAAAGATGTAGAGAACTTTAAAGTGATACACTTTTTAGTTAAGGAGAGGGGCTTCACACTTGAAGGGGCTTCGGAGAGGATGGAGAGCGGATTGGATGAAGTTGAGGCAAAGGTGAAAATTGTAAATATTTTAAAAGGAATTAAAGAGCAGTTGGTTGAGGTTGCCAATGCACTCGATTAATCATTTTTGTATGGCTGTAAAAGTAAGAGATATTACCAACGAGATAGAGCTATTGGCACCTCTCTCCACTCAAGAGGGGTGGGATAATAGTGGATTGATGGTTGGAGAATTGGATATTGAGGTAAAGGGAGTTCTATTGGCATTGGATTGTACAGAGGAGGTTATAGATAAGGCGATTGATATTGGAGCCAATTTAATTGTTACCCATCACCCCCTTATATTTAAGGGGCTCACTTCGGTAGGTAGTTCAACCTATGTAGAGAGATGTGTTAAAAAGCTAATTAAAGAAGATATCACCCTCTATAGTGCCCATACAAATTTAGATAAGATGAGTGGAGGGGTAAGCGCTCTGATGGCGGATAAAATTAATCTTATTGAGAGAGAGATTTTATCTCCCAATCCCGATGGAGGGGGATTGGGTATTATAGGAACCCTCCCCCAACCAATGGAAGTGCCCGAGCTACTCTCTTTAGTGAAGGAGCGCTTTGGCTCTAAAATGGTACGCACATCCCGTTCCATTGATGGTGTAGTAGAGCGGGTGGCTCTCTGTGGAGGAAGCGGCTCTTCTCTTATAGAAAAAGCATATTTATCTGGAGCACAACTCTATATTACAGGAGATATCTCTTACCACCACTATTTTTGTGAAGAGCACTTTATGGTGGTAGATATAGGCCATTTTGAAAGCGAGATTGGAGTACTACATCTTTTAGAGAAGATCATTTTAAAAAAAATAGCTAACTTAGCACTTCACAAAATAACTGAAGTGGGAAATCCAATTAACTATTTCTAAACATATGTCTATAGATAAATCAAAAACCAATATTGAGACCCCTTTAGATGGAGGTACTTTCATCTCTCTTCAAAAGAGTTCGGCAGATAGCGACCTCTCTATGGAGTTACGCCTTCAACTGCTTTACAAGCTTCAGCAGATTGATTCTAAAATAGATAAAATCCATCTTTTAAGAGGAGAACTCCCTTTAGAGGTACAAGACCTTGAAGATGAAATTTCTGGAAGAGAGACCAGAGTTAACAATTTGGCAATAGAGATTGCCGAATTAGAGAAAAGTATTGCCCAGCAAAAAATTGCACTTGAAAATTCAAAAGCTCTAATTCTCTCTTATACAGAAAAACAGAACAATGTTAAAAATAACAGAGAGTACACCTCTTTGGCTAAGGAGATAGAGTATCAAGGCTATGAGGTTGAACATTCCAATATTAAAATTAAGGAGTTTACCGAAGCTTTAGAGGAGAAGAGGGGATACATACTACAGGTGAAGGGAGAGTTGAAAGAGGGGCTAAGCGATTTGGAGATTAAGAAGAGGGAACTCGACTCTATCAAAGCCGAAACTGCCAAAGAGGAGGAGGAACTTCTTGCAGTAGCCGAAGAGGTGAAGTCCCAGATAGATGCCCGTATGTTGGCTGCCTATCAGAAAGTTCGCAGTAATGCACGGAATGGATTGGCAGTAGTAATAGTGAAGAGAGATTCCTGTTCCGGCTGCTTCAATAAGATACCTCCACAAAGACAGATTGATATAGCATCGAGTAAGAAGATAATTGTGTGCGAATATTGTGGGAGGATTTTAGTAGACTCCTCGTTCGCTTCACAGGAGTAGAGATGAACCCTCTCAATCAAACAATAAGAGATAATTTTTACCGTTTTTTATTCTCCCCTACCCGCACACCTATTGGAATTGAGATAACTAAAGCGGAGGGGATTTTTTTATACGATACCAATAATCGAAAGATTATAGATTTGGTCTCTGGAGTTTGTGTCTCCAATATTGGTCATGGTAATAGAGCTGTTGTAGAGGCTATTAAAAAGCAACTCGACTCTCATCTTCATCTGATGGTTTATGGAGAAATAATTCAGTCGGTACAGGTTCAACTTGCAGAAAAATTGGCCTCTCTCTTAGGTGAAAACCTCTCCTCTATCTACTTTGTCAATTCCGGTAGTGAGGCCAACGAACTCGCTTTAAAATTGGCTAAGAGAGTTACAGGTAGAACTAAAATGGTCTCATTTAAAAATGGCTACTATGGAAGTACCCACGGGGCACTAAGTGTGATGGGGAGTGAGGAGTATAAAAGCTCATTCAGGCCTCTTCTTCCAGCGGTAGAGCACTTGGATTTCAACTCTTTCGAGCAGTTGGAAAAGATAGATGAGCAGACTGCATGTGTAATTGGTGAAGTGGTGATGGCCGAGGGTGGGGTTATCTCTCCCGTAGAGGGGTACCTTCAAGCTCTTCGAGATAGATGTGAAGAGGTGGGGGCGCTCTTAATATTTGATGAGATTCAGAGTGGATTTGGCCGTTGTGGAGAGCTTTTTGCCTTTCAAAAGTATGGGGTTGAGCCGCATATTTTAACAATGGCTAAGGCGCTGGGAGGAGGAATGCCCATCGGTGCTGTAGCTACATCAAGAGTGCTATTCTCTAAACTTCATACATCTCCTCCACTTGGCCATATAACTACCTTTGGAGGACATCCTCTCTCCTGCGCCGCCTCATTGGCATCTATAGAGTTTATTTTAAAAGAGAGATTATGCGAGAAAGTTTACACAAAGAGCGCTATATTTGTAGAGGCTTTAAAGGGACACCCTTTAGTTAAAGAGGTGAGAGCCGAAGGGCTGTTGATTGCAGTGGAGCTGAAGAGTGAATCGGCACTTGAGCAGGCACTAAAATTGATGTTGGAAGAGGGTGTTATGAGCGATCTTTTTCTCTTCTCTCCCAGATCCTTTAGAATTGCCCCACCTCTAACAATAACCCAAGAGGAGATTGATGTTGCAATTGCTGCTATTTT
>Ga0265293_10011307_pt1 | contig 12188 bp, 13 predicted proteins | sample Munlanlewell138R_FD_192505 | JGI IMG/M metagenome (GOLD analysis project Ga0265293, IMG submission 192505) | Leachate microbial communities from a municipal landfill in Southern Ontario, Canada - Leachate well 138R | ecosystem: Engineered > Solid waste > Landfill > Unclassified | place: Canada... | reverse complement strand
AAGCATGCAATCTAATTATACAGGAGATCTATACAAGTGGTCTATTTAAAGGCACTGACTGGTCTACTATGAGGCCCAGGGTGGTCCAAAAGTAGGCACGACTGGTCTATTTGGAAGGCAATATTCAGTTTCCTTAAACAGCTCTAAAAACCTCTTGTATTCCTCAGGAAATATATTTATATGGCTATTTAAATTTACGTATAGTAAATCCTTACTGGCTTTATCTACCAAATCACTTAAAAAAGTAGTCACACTTTCCTTGTCATTCCCTAGGACTATATTTTTCATCTTTTTAGATGGAAGCCTTTGCAATGACTTATGGGACAGATAACTATATAAGATTTCAGGTATTGGCTCATATATATAATAGTTCACCTTGGGATACTTCTCCAGAAATAAATCTATATGATATCCTAGACCTGTACCGTAAAAAATTACAGTTGTATTCTCATTTACATTCTTATACTCTTCTATTAAAGTTTCTGCTTCCTTGATAGGATTGTATTTGCTATGTAGATACTGTCTTCTTCCATCCTTTTGTACGTATATAGTTTTATTTCCTTGTTTAGTATCTTCGACATGAAATAAATTTGCATTTATGCTAGATTCTGCTTCTTTAATTCTATTCCAGACAACTGGATATGTTTTTCTTAGAATATTTATATTGTCAATTAAGATCACGTAAATCAACCTCTCTATGGACAAAAGTAGATAATGTGCTACTCATTTGCTTAAATAAGGTTCCTATTTCATAGCTAAGTATATCTGCAATGGAGACGTAATCCCTATTTGACAATGCTTCTTCTAATTCATTCAACGTATCCCCCAGGGTAATTACTTCAGCAGCATAATTGTTCCATCCTTCGTAATCAGAGACTACAGCTTTTAACCTATTATCTTTATCTATTGAAGTAAATGTATTTATTATCCAGCTAATGGCCCCTAGCAAGTCACTTAAATCATTCCAGGATTCTTTATTCGGATTTCTATAGAAACTATTGGCAAGGCCCTCAATAACTTCCGGAGTCCTATCTAAATACTCCAGTGTAGATACTAATATATCACCCACAAGTTCCTCATATGTTAGGGCTATGACCTTAACTTTTTCTATATAATCAATATTATCTTGAAAATAATCTTTATAGGAATTATATAATTCTATGCCATCTATAATTATATGGCTCAGGGTTTTTCCCGATTTCTCTACTAAATCGTCAATATTTCCTAGTATGTTATCTATTTCTTCTTTCTTGTTTTCGTATTCAATTATTTTATCTTCAATATATATTTTCACCATAGTCCCCCCAATTTTAAATCTATATATAATATCGGCATATTCTGACATATGTTTATATAATACACCATATTGGCCAAAAAACACATAAAAATATAAGCCAGGGAAATCCCTAGCTTATATTTTTCAGATTTAATTATCTTAATAACTGTAATACTGTCTGAGGAGCAGTGTTTGCTTGGGCTAACATGGCAGTTGAAGCCTGCTGCAATATTTGTTGTTTTGTTTGCTCCATCATTTCCTTAGCCATGTCTACGTCTCTGATTCGAGATTCAGAAGCTTGTAGGTTCTCAGCAGATGTATCTAAGTTTTTGATTGTGTGTTCTAATCTGTTTTGAACAGCACCTAGCTTAGATCTTTCAGCAGATACTGATTCTAAAGCATCATTGATTGTAGTGATTGCAGCAGAAGCAGTTTCTTGAGTAGAAATGTCAATTCCGCCATCAGCTTTTACAGAGAACGAGTCACCCTCAGCAAAATCGTCTTTCGTAAACAATGCATCAACACCACTTGCAATTACTGTATCATCCAACTCAGCAGTTCCACCAACATCTGCAGTTAAATCTAAATCTGAAATTGCATAAAAATCTCCAGCAGTCACATATGTTGATGAATCTGCGTCATTAAACTTAACAGCAACAACATTGTTGTCGGCATCTAACAATACTTGTTCTATTGAATCCGCCGCTGAATTTGTTGCATGGAATGAAACGTCTGTCAAGTGAACTGAACTATCAAAATCTGCTACCGTATAGTCTCCTGTTGCCAAACCTTCTACATTGATTGTTGCTGATGTAGCAGTGATATTTGTCAAATCATAATTTGTACCGTCATCAGTTGCAGTGAAAGTAACTTTACCAGATGTTACATCATGGCCAAAATCAATAGAAGAAGCTGTTGGTGTTTGTAATGCTAAGTTTCCAACAGAATATGCATCATCTAAAAACTCATACTCTTGTCCATCTGTACTAACCGCAACAATATCTCCAGCTTCATTTGATAAACCATAATTAGCTATAGTACCATCTGCCATTGCAATATTATCTAACTCAACTACATTAAACTCATTTTCACCTGCACTAATTGCATTTGTGTTTGCAGTAGCAATAAAATCAGCTTCATCAGTAGCTTCCAGTTCAAATGTTGCTTTACCTTCTCCACTACCTGAAACTTTAAGGGCTTGGGCACTCATATCACCAATTTCAAGTTTCATGTTTTGACCTTCGTTGGCACCTATGTGGAAGGTACCTTTGAAATCTCCACTAAGTAGACTTTGGGTATTGAATTCAGTAGTCTCAGAAATTCTTGTGATTTCTGTAGCCAACTGGTTAATCTCATTTTGAAGGGCATCACGGTCAACATCTACGTTTGTATCTGTAGATGATTGAACAGCCAACTCTCTCATTCTTTGAAGGATGGCTTGAGTTTCATTTAAAGCACCTTCAGCTGTTTGCACTAAAGAGATGGCATCTTGAGCGTTTCTAGAAGCTTGTCCTAGACCTCTGATTTGGCCTCTCATTTTTTCAGATATGGCAAGACCAGCAGCGTCATCGCCAGCTCTGTTGATTCTGTAACCAGAAGATAATTTCTCCATTGATTTAGCACCGTTGTTACCTGCAACTCCCAACTGTCTATGTGTATTCATTGCCATTAAGTTGTTGTTAATTCTCATTTTTCTTCCTCCTTGAAATTTTTATATTTGGCTTCCATGCCAACCGCCTATGGCGGGTTTTAACTTTGTAAAAGATTGTTTTAAGATTCCTCGCTAGGCTCGGAATGACAACCTAGAGTTGTCCTACATGAAAAACTGGCGCCTTGTTTTTCTTGTAGCTTTCAATTCTTTGCTTTTTTTATTTCAATACTATTATCGGACGTCTTTTACAATACTTTAGCACTATTTGTAAAATATTGAGAGATTATTTGTCTTTTTCCAGTAGCCTTTTCATATCTTCTAGTTTGTGTCTGTGTTTTACTGCCGCGATATTCTCTTCCTCCACCTTTTCGTATAGCTCTTTTCGTATTATGTCTATGTCTTTTGGAGCTTCTATGCCAATTTTAACCCTTCCATCCTCCAATTCTATTACTCTTATCTCTATATTTCCATTTACTATTATGGCTTCGCCTTTTTTTCTCGTCAGTATTAGCATATTATTTTACCTCCCCTGGGGAGTCTTGTTTAAATACATAGTGTTTTGTGGTGTAATCGCTACTTTCTAGTATTACTTGTTTTCCCAACTTTTCCTTTACATTGATGACTACTGGTCCTAGGAGATTGGTGGTCATCTTTTCTATTTCATCGGGAACTACTACTATGGTATATATGATTACGTCTTCTTCACTTTTTATCTTTAGCTTTTCTATGGCCCCTTGGGGAAGTACTACTCCGTAGTCTTCGTATATTTTAAAGGGATCTGTGATTATAAAGGCCAAATCAGGTGTATCCAGGGATTGTAGCCAGTGAAACGGATTGTCTTTGTCCTCATTCAGCAGTATTGCAAAGCTTTTTTCCTCTTCAAATCCTGGTATTCCCTCATTGAAAAGGATAATGTTTTCTTCTGGTATTTCTATCTCTCCAAATTCTCTCGTTTGTACCTTCATTTTTTCAGCTCCCTTTTTTTATCTTAGGAAATCCATCAAACTAGGTTGGATTATCCTGGCTCCTACTCCAAGGCTTGCCCTGTAGACATTCTCTTCTATCGCCAATCTCATTAGGGCCTCAGGCAGACTTACATCCTCGTTAAATGACAGCAGTTCGCTTAAGGATATTAGCTGGTCTTCTAGTTTGTTTTCTGTCAGCTCCAGTCTATTGGCCCTTGCCCCTATTTCAGATGTCACCGATAGGACTTGGTCCATAGAAGACTTTATATTGCCCAATGCCTCTTGAATTTTGTCTCCGTCTTTATCTTCAAGGGCTTTTCCCAATTGGCTAAAGATAGCTATTAGGTAAGGGGTCTCTCCTGATGATACATCATCTGTATAGCTGGGATTTGTTATTTCATTGCTATTCTCATCATAGTCAGCCTTGCCAAACACCTTATTTCCCAAGGTATTTACTATGACCCTCTCTGCTACCCCCACATTGTATACAAATACTTCCTCATTTTCTATGCCTATTTCATAGTCTCCATTTTCGTCCAATAATTGCTTGTCTGTTTCAAATCCAGTAAATAAAGACCTGCCCGCATAGGTGGAGTTGGAAATTTGTATTAAATGCCCCTTTAGTTCTGATATTTCGTCTTTTATTTTGTCCAGTTCCTCTTCATTTGGTCCATTGGCTGCCTGGACTGTAAGGACATTTGCCCTATGAAGTACTTCTGTAATCTCCTTTAGTGCAGATTCTGTTTCTTTTAGCCATGAGCCTGCATCTTTTGCATTTCTAAGGTACTGTTCTACCTTGGAAATATCCGTATTAAACTTCAGAGATTTACTTGCACCTATGGGATCATCTGAGGGCACCCTAAACTTTTTCCCTACCGATGATTCATATTGAAGTTTTTCCAGTCTTTGCAGTGTGCCATTTAAATTGTATGTCATATTGCTTATTAGCATATTATTTGTTATTCGCATCTATTTACCTCCCTACTAATCCTAATCTATTTACTGTTACATCTATTATCATATCCATGGTTGATATCATCTTCGACGAGGCTATATACACATGCTGAAATCTTACCATGTCTGCCATTTCTTCTTCCAGCGACACTCCGGAGATTGAACTGCGTTTTATTTCTATATTCTTTTGTATTAGCTCCTGAGTACCGTATAGTCTTTGGGCTTGGAGGCTGTCAACTGACATACTGGACAGTATAGATTTTATAAAGTCGTCTGGTGTCCCCTGAGATACTCCTCCTGTGAAGAAAAACTTATCTTCTCTTTGCCCTATGAGTTTTAATATATTGAGGTTGTCCTCTGCCGCTCCGCCAGAATTCCCAGCAGCAGCAATATTTCTTATATCATCAAATATATGGTCCGACAGAGTAAATGTAGTGGCTGCAGAATTTGAATCATAGGTGAAGAAATCGCCGGCAGGAGAATTTGATCCTAAGCTGTACCCTTCTCCATGGACTTGGTTAAATTTATCTGCAAATCCTTGGGCAAACTTATTCAATTGATCTAAATAATAGGGTATGCCCCTATAGCTGTTGCCTTCTCCGTTCCCTTCGTATATGTCCATAAGCCCCTTTAACTCCCCAGACCTCATACTTATGAGGCCCCCATTTTCCCAAGTTATCTTTTCCCCTTCATCTGCGTCTTCCTTAAATACTACTTTATTTACATATAGATGGTCTACTATGGAAATTCCATCTACTGAGACATTGTATTTTCCGTCGGTGCTTTCATTGACCCTAATATTTATAAGCTTTGACAATTCGTCTACTAAGAGTTCTCTCCTATCTCTTAAATCATTGGCGTGTCTGCCATCTAATTCACTAGAGTAGATTTGCCTGTTTAGTCCACCTATTTGCTCCGCCAAGCTATTTATCTGCTTGACTCTCATATCTATGGAATATTCTACTTCCCTTTCCATATCCATCAATCTACCAGCTGTTTCATTTATATGTCTGGTAAATGCAAGGGCATTCTCCCTCACAGGTTCCCTATAGGATATATCTGAGGGGTTTTTGCTCATTTCCTCCAGGCTAGAGTAAAAGTCGTCCATATACTTCCTAAAGCTATTGTCCGATGGTTCCCCCATTAGCTTTTCTATTTCAAGCAAGTTGTTTTTCTTTACTTCCCATTCGCCTAGAGGGGCTGTTTCATTCCAATATTTAAAGTCTACAAAGGAGTCCCTTACCCTTTCTATATTGTATATTTCTGTACCAGTACCTAAAAATCCTATTCCTGGCATTCTAAATGGATCTGTGGCTCTTTGCTCTATTTCTTGTCTAGAGTATCCCTTTGTATTGGCATTGTCTATATTGTGATTGGTAGTATATAGGGCCCTTTGGGATGCCAATAGGCCTTTTACTGCACTATTAAAACCGAAAAACATAATCTTTCACTCTCCTATCGTCCTACTAATCCTACTCTATTTACTACTGTTTCTATCATTTCATCTATGGCGTTGATTACTCTCGAATTTGCTGTATAAGAGTGTTGAAACTTTATCATATCTGCCATTTCTTCATCTAAAGACACAGCAGATATGCCTTTTCTCTTTTCATCTATATATTTAATCAGGAAATCTTGGTTGTTTGCTATAGTCCTAGATGCTTCTCTTTCAATACCCAAAGCAAGAACCAGGTCCCTGTAATAGTCGTCTACATTCATATCTAATTTTGTCGGTTCGTCAAAGGGTTTTGTCGGGTTATATTCTCCGTAAATTCTATCGCTTCTAAGGCCGTAAATAGCCTTTGCTATGTCTCCATTTCCTATGACTCCTTGCTCCGTAGATACGGCTATTTTATTGAAGTTAGCCAAATCTGGGTTTACCCTTATATTTGCAGCTGCTCCTTGGATGTCGTCAACTGCTATGAAAAAATCTCCGCCTTCATTGCCCTCCAAGTCGTATCCATTCCTATGAAGTTGGTTTATTTCATTGGCGATATTATATACTAGAATATCCAGTCGATTGGTGTAATCGTCTATGGACTTGTCCCTAGCATCTATAAATCCGCCTAATTCTCCAGAACCATTTAAGTCTATTTCATCGTTGGTGTTGTTATAGTAGATATGGGCCAGGCCCTCTTCGTCATTTTTTATATCTATGGAACTGATAAATGTACCGCTTACGAGTTCCTTTCCCTGTAAATGAACTATGGTTTCCCCAAAGGTGTTTTCGTAAGCAGTCACTGGTATTAGCTCTGATAACCTATCCAATAGTGCATTTCTTTCGTCCCTATAATCGTTGGCCCTTACCTTGGTATTTTGACCTTCTACCAATTTTATACTTTGGTTTAATTCCCCTATTCTATTCAGTAAATTATTTGTCTCCTCTACCTTAATCAATATTTCCTTATTTAAATTGACCTTTATATTGTCCAGTTGGGTAGACAGGTGATTTACTGTCTCTGCAAATGCCACGGAAGATTCGTGAACTAGTCCCCTAACCGTAAGGCTCTCCGGCTCCTTATATAATTCATTCCAAGTATTCCAAAAGTCGTCCATTACTTTTTGAAGTCCGCTGTTGGTTATTTCGTTAAATACTCCTTCTATTTCCTCTAGGATTTGAGACTTGGCGTGATGGTATCCAAAGCTGGAGATTTCATTTCTAAGCTTTAGGTCTAGAAACTCATCCCTTATCTGCCTTATTTGGGATATATTTACTCCTGTGCCCACCTGCTGATTGGTGTCAAAGGAGTTGGTATAGGAATTATTGCTATGTATGGCTGACTGCCTGACATAATTTTTATTATTTGAGTTTGAAATATTGTGAGATACTGTGTCTAGAGATTGTCTTGAGGCCATCAGCCCTGTAATCGAAATATATAGTCCTCCGAAACCCATGTTTACACCTTCCTATCGAATAAGCTTTTATTTGCCTTTTTATTGTCCTTTCCATAACTAGGCTGATTGTGAACATCGCCTATGAGATTGATATTAAAACCAATCCAACTGAGATTTTCCTGTATGAGGTCACTGTTTAATTTGTTTCTAAATTGTAATTCCTCCATTATATTGTACATCTCGTCTTTGATATTTGTAAGCTGTTCCCTGTCGCCAGTCACCTTTTCAATGATATCAGAAATAGGGGTATCTGCCATTACCCCCCAATTATCCATTAGTGTCTCCCTTTCTTCTTCTAAAAGGGCCATTTTATTTACCAGTTCTTCCTCTTTTTTTGTCATTACCTCAAGTTCACGGATTTTATTACCTATGATTATATCTGTTTTTTCAAATGTGAGGTCCTTCAGTTCCCTAAGTACTACTAGTTCTTTTTTTAGTACATTTTCCAGTTCCTCTTTAAAGGTCATTTATATCACCAACTATCAGATTTTTTTGTTAAAGCTGATATCTTCTAAAATCTTTTCCGCTACCATGTTGCTATTGACTTCATAGGTGCCGGATTTTATTTGGTTCTTTATGTTTTTTACTTTCTCCATGCGAATCTCTTCTACGTCCTTAAGCTTTTTTACTGCAAATTGGAAATCTATAGCCTTTTCAGATATTTTAACTTCGTCAGAGCCTTCAGATATTTGTTTCCCTTTGGTTTTCTTGGCCGTAGAGTTTTTATTGTATACTTGAAATACATTGTCTAGTTTATTAATCCTCATAAAAAACACCCCTCTTTCTTTGCTACTATTAGTATCGGTCAAGAGGGGCGTTTCTTTAGTGTTTTATCTTCTTTTTTCATATCTATCTATTACTCTAAATCTTTCCTTTTCTCTTTGAACTGGTTTTTTTCCTGTGCCCTTTATGGATAAACTCAATTCTTTTTGTAAATCAGATGCACATTTGTCGCAAAATCTGCCTGTTCTGATGGATGTACCGCATATTTCACATTCAAGTACCAGGTTGCTATCTTCTGCAACTTCTAACCTTCCTTGCCGTAAGAACTCAATGATTTTGCTAGCTTCTACTTCTGTTTCTTTCTCTACCTCTGAAATATCTGCCCCTGGGTTTTTGTATAGGTACTCCTTTACCTTTGTAAAATCTGCCTCGTCTTCCCTTCTACAGGTGGGACAAATTCTAAATCCATCGTAGTGATAGAGCCTTCCACATCTACTGCAATTTCTTATATCCATTTTCCCACTTCCTTTCAATTGTTTTTGCTGGAGGTCAAGGCCAGTCCAATTATTTCCTTGGCTCCATTTCTAATTAAAATCTTGCCGCATTCCTCCATGGTAGCTCCCGTAGTTATTAAATCATCCACTAGGAGTATTCTCTTTTTCTGAATCTTTTCTGGTTTTTTTAGATGAAAACTGTCCCTTAGATTTACTACTCTATCTGCTTTATTTGAATGGCTTTGCTCCTCTGTCCATTTGGTCTTTACCAGATTTTCCCGACATAGGGGTTTTTCGATTTTTTCGGCTATATATCTAGCTAAAAGCTCTGCTTGATTATAGCCCCTTAGGGCTTCTTTTCTCCTATGGGAAGGTACGTATGTTACCATATCTATATCTTGTGATAGGTTGTTCTTCTCTATGGTCTCCACCAATATTTCACCAAAGGCCTTGTACAGATAGTTTTTCCCATTAAATTTATATTTCTTTATTAGCTCCCTAATAAACCTGTTGTAAAATAGGGAATAATATACCTTTTTTATGTATTTAGAGTCACTATGGATTTCTTCGTGAACTACCTCTAAAGAAGATTGGCAGTTGTCACATATAAATCTGTTGTGGCCATAGTTTTCCTTGCATATTAGGCAAATATGCTTGCTGGGAAAAAGCAAATTCGAAATAATGCCAAACAAATTAATCACTCCTCAAACATTTTACGAAAAAATAGATATATATTCTCTCATCTTTTTATCCAACGCAGAGTATCTCGTCGTTATTCTATTGTTCTGTATCATCATATGTAAGTATTTTTCATTTCCCACTAGAACTACCAAAGACCTTGCCCTTGTGATTGCGGTGTATAGTAAATTGCGGGTCATCAGCATTGGGGGACCCCAACTTGCCGGCATGACTATCACTGGAAATTCTGATCCCTGTGACTTATGGACTGTGGTGGCATAGGCCAATTTCAATTCGTCTAGTTGATTGAATTCGTATTCCACTTCTTTGTCGTCGTCAAATAATACGGTTAATGTTCTATCGTCTTCGTCTATATCGACAATAAACCCAAAATCTCCGTTAAATATTCCTTCCCCAGAGTCTATCTCTAAGCCATCTTTCACTATTTTCCATTCGATGGTGTAGTTGTTTTTTATTTGCATGACTTTGTCACCAACTCGAAGAATTTCATCTCCCATTTGTTTTTCTGTCTTGAATTTGTCCTTCGGGTTTAAGACGGATTGGAGAGATTTATTTAAGGAATTGATGCCTACTTCACCTTTTTTCATAGGGGTTAAGATTTGTATATCCTTGACTCCATCTACGCCATAAAATTTAGGTAGTCTTTCTATACACAATTCTACTATGGTATCTACTATATTCTTTGGAGAATTTGCATTTATAAAATAAAAGTCCTTGTCTTTTTCATTTAATATGGGGCTGTCTCCCTTATTTATTTTGTGGGCATTGACTATAATCATGCTTTCCTCTGACTGTCTAAATATCTCATCTAGTCTGACTACTTTAACTACTCCCGAGGATATAATATCTTTCAGTACGTTGCCTGCTCCTACTGAAGGCAGCTGATCTATATCTCCCACCAAGACTAACCTCGTACCTAAGTTTATTGCTTTTAACAAGGAATTCATCAGCAATATATCTATCATGGATGCCTCGTCTATTATGATTAAGTCCCCATCTATGGGGTTTTCTTCGTCTCTTCCAAATGCCATTTCTTCCTCCATATAGGAGTATTCCAGCAGTCTATGTATTGTCTTAGCTTCCATTCCCGTAGTTTCCGTCATCCTCTTGGCTGCCCTTCCCGTCGGTGCTCCCAAGACTACTGAAAGGTTTAAATCCTGGCATAGCCTTATTATGGATTTGATGATGGTTGTCTTTCCCGTACCTGGTCCTCCTGTAATAACTACTAGGCCGTTTTCTATAGCCTCTCTTATTGCCGTGACTTGTTTTTTTGCAAAGGTCAGACCCTCTTCCCCTTCTATTTTCTTTATTTCCTTTTCTATATCCATATCTAGTTCATCCAGTTGGACCTGAGACAGCTCCACTAGTTTTTTGCTGACGTTGTTTTCTGCAGTATGGAAGGGTGTGTAATATACGAGGGTGTCTTCTTCTCCTTGAATTAAGTGAATACTCCCCTTAAGCCCTAGGTCCCTGATTCCTTCTTCCATTAAACTTTCTTCTACCCGCAGCAAATCTGAACCATAGGATGTTAGTTCGCTCTTTGGTACATAGGAGTGACCGTTTCCTGCGTATTCCATTATTATATACCTTATACCTGCTTGAATTCTATATGGTGACTCTTTATATATACCCATTTTTTCTGCTATTCTATCAGCAGTTTTAAACCCTATGCCAAAGACGTCTTCGGAAAGTCTATAGGGGTTTTCTTTTATTATGCTTATGGTGTCTTTTCCATATTTTTTGTATATCCTTATGCCGTAATTGACTGAGATATTGTATTGCTGGAGAAATACCATTGTGTCTCTTAATTCCCTTTGCTCCGCATATGCCTCTACTATTCGACTTAGCTTTTTATCTCCTATACCGCTTATTTCTTTTAATTTCTCTGGATTATATTGTATGATTTCCAAGGAATCCAGTCCAAACCTCTCCACTATTCTCTTTGCTGTCTTTGGCCCTATATGTGGTATCAGGCCAGATGACAGATAATTTTCTATGCCCGTCAATGTGGAGGGCACTACTGTGGTAATGCTTGTAAAGTTTAGCTGCTCTCCATATGTTGGATGATATATCCAGTCTCCTTCTACTTTTACTGCCTCGTCTAAGTTAAGGAAGGGGACATAGCCCACTATGGTGACAAATCCGTCCGATGTATTTAGTTTTGCAACTGTATATCCATTTGATTCATTTCTAAATCTTATTTCCTCTATGGTGCCTTCTATAGTGAGCATGTCTCCACCTCCATACATTTATCACTTTTATTCCAAACTTTTATTTAGTATTCAATTATGCTGCAATTAGGACTCATAGCATATTCATTTAATCATCAAAACCTTCCTTTCGTCTCGGGCTTTGATGCTTTCTCACGCTCATTAAAAAATTGGAAATCAATGGAACGCTTTGCTAAAAACCCTGATATTCCAATCGATTTTTTAATTTCGCTTGAAAGCATGGCAAACCCCTCAAAGGCAGTCAGGTTTTTAATGATTAAATCTATCCTATAATGAGGTATCTTGACAGATGGAAAAATT
>Ga0265293_10011306_pt1 | contig 12189 bp, 11 predicted proteins | sample Munlanlewell138R_FD_192505 | JGI IMG/M metagenome (GOLD analysis project Ga0265293, IMG submission 192505) | Leachate microbial communities from a municipal landfill in Southern Ontario, Canada - Leachate well 138R | ecosystem: Engineered > Solid waste > Landfill > Unclassified | place: Canada... | reverse complement strand
GCCGCACTTAAGGGGAGGGGAGCCGGATGGCCTTCGATACAGCAGTTTTCCTGGATGCCCTGCTTTCTTCAGCTTTTCTGAAGGGCGCGCTGGTCACGGTCGCACTGGCGCTGCTTTCACACGCTGTCGGGATCGCCATATCGATCCCGGCCGCGCTTTACATAAGCGGACCGCCCAGCCCGCTGCGCTGGGTGGTCAAGGGCATTCTGGGAATATTGCGCGGTGCGCCGACCCTTCTGCAATTGCTGTTTGTGTGGAACGCGCTTCCCCAGTTCTTCCCGGTTTTCAGGGAGCCGTGGTTTTCACCCTTCCTTGCCGCGTGGATTGCACTGAGCTTCAACGAAGCGGCGTTCCAGACCGAGATCAACCGCGCCGCACTTGGCGCCATCGATCCCGGCCAGCGCGCCGCCGGCACCGCCCTTGGCATGACGCGCTTTCAGATCCTGCGCTATGTGCTCCTGCCGCAGGCGGTTCGCGTGGCGCTGCCGCCGACTGCCAACGAATTCATCACGCTTCTGAAGATCACCTCGCTTGCGTCGGTCATTTCCCTGTCTGAACTGATGAGCGTCACCTCGCGCGCCGTGGCGACCACGTTCCAGTTCACCGAGTACTATGCAGCGGCGCTCGTCTATTATCTGGTGATGGTCTACGCGCTGGTTCTGCTGCAGTCCCGGTTCGAGCGCCGTCTCGCATGGACCACGGCGACGGCAGCTGCGGATACTCCCGGTTTCGTTCAGAAGGCGCTGGCCTTCACGCGACGCTCCTGACCCTCAAGATCGAAGGCTCAGCCCATGTCCGAAATGATCCGTATCGAGAACGTCACCAAGAGCTACAACAATTTTGTGGTTCTCAGGAATATCAACCTGACGATCGAGGCAGGCTCGAAAGTCGTCATCTGCGGTCCGTCCGGTTCCGGCAAGTCGACCCTCATCCGGTGCATGAACTATCTGTCGCCCCATGACAGCGGCACCATCGCCATCAACGGCGTCGAGCCCCGGGGGCGCCGCAGCACTGAATTGCTGCGGCAGGAAGTCGGAATGGTGTTCCAGAGCTTCAACCTGTTTCCGCATCTCACCGTGCTTGAAAACTGTGTTCTGGCCCCGATGAAGGTGCGCAAGCTGTCCCGTGAACGGGCGGAGGTGCTGGCAAGGCAGTTCCTGTCGCGCGTCCACATCGCCGAGCAGGCGAACAAATATCCCTCGCAGCTTTCCGGCGGCCAGCAGCAGCGTGTCGCGATCGCGCGCGCCCTGTGCATGGAGCCGAAGGCCATGCTCTTCGACGAGCCGACATCGGCCCTCGATCCCGAGATGGTGGGAGAAGTTCTGGACGTGATGGTGGAACTGGCCCGCGACGGCATCACCATGGTCTGCGTTACCCATGAGATGGCATTCGCGCGCAAGGTCGCCGACAGCATCGTGTTCATGGATCAGGGGCAGATCGTGGAAGTGGCGCCGCCGGAACAGTTCTTCACGTCCGCGGCCTCGCCACGCGCGCGGGCCTTCCTGTCGCAACTTCAACACTGACCGTTTTCACCCGCCGCAGGCTCCCGCGCGTCAGGCGCCACGGCTTTGCTCACCCTGAAACTGGATCACCGGAAATGACAGATATCGATTTTGAAGCCGCGCGCGAAGAGATGGGGCGCTGGTACTGGTGGGGCATACCGACCTTCTTCCGCTGCGAATGGAAGGAAGCCCCCGCGGACAGTGACATCGCTCTGCTCGGCGTGCCGCACAGCTCCGGCAATGGTTCCACCGAACGCGATCAGCATCTGGGACCGCGCGCCGTGCGCCATGTGTCAGCCCAGTATCGCCGCAGCCATGGCCGCTTCGGCATCACGCCATGGGATATCTGCCGCATCAATGATGCCGGCGACGTTCCCCTGCCGGAGGCGATGGTGAACGATGTCAGCATACAGCATATCGAAGCCTATGCCCGGCGCTTCAACGACGCCGGCACGCGGCTGGTTTCGATGGGCGGCGATCACGGCATCACGGGGCCGCTGCTGAAGGCGGTTGGCGGCGCTCACTCGCGGCTGACGGGAGGGGAGAAGGTGGCGCTCGTCCACTTCGACGCCCACACCGACAGCTATCAGCATATGCCGCACTGGCTCGGCAGCAAGCGCTCGGCTGCCCACTGGGCGAGCTATACGGTTGCCGAAGGACATGTCGATGCGCATCGCTCGACCCAGATCGGCATTCGTCCCAATGTCGGCACGCCGGGCTCGAAGAACACAAGCGAGGAACTGGGCTATCGCATCATCGGCATGGATGAGATCGAGGAGATCGGCGTCGGCGGTGTGATCGATGCGGTGCGCGCGCGCGTCGGCGACAGTCCCGTCTATGTCACCTTCGATCTGGATTCGCTGGATCCGGCCGATGCCCCCGGCGTTTCCAATCTCGAACCGGGATATCCCGGCATCCGTATCGGCGATGCCATGCGCATGCTGCAGGGGTTGCGCGGGCTCAACGTCGTGGGCGCTGATGTTGTCTGCATCATGCCGACCAAGGACAATCCCAACAACATCACTGCCATGAACGCCATGGTCGTCATGTTTGAGCTGCTGGCCCTGATGGTGGACTACAGGCTCAACAATCCCGGAGCATAAAACCGAAGCAGGGGGCGAGCGGTGCCGTCCGCTCGCCTGCCTGATCACGGCGCTATGAGCCTGCTGGCCAGATGCGCCGGCTGTAACGCGCTATCCGCCCGGTAGCGCCTCTTCATCGTCTTATCTGCGCAGCCCTGCACACCTTTGCCGCAGCCGAACAGGCCTGCCTGTCGAAAGCGAGGTGAACGACCCGATATTGCCTATTCCTGACGGAAAAAGTAATGTTTATGTTCCGGGCACAGTCCGGCATTCACAGGATCGGGAACGACACAATGGCTGGAAGCTCCAGACAGCAGACCCATGTGCTCTATGCCGAGCACCATGGCTGGCTGTTTGGCTGGCTGCGCGGCAAGATCGGAAATGCCAGCGATGCCGCCGATCTCGCTCATGATACGTTCGTGAGAATTCTGGCATCGCGGCATCTGCCCGATAACCTCGGGCAGGAGCCCCGGGCACTTCTGGCACATATCGCCAAAGGCCTCGTCATCGACCACTGGCGCCGGCAGGATGTCCAGCGCGTGGCTATGGAGGCGCTGCGGCATCTTCCCGAAAGCTTCATGCCTTCGCCAGAGGAACGGCTGGTGATGGTGGAGGCTCTGGTGCGGGTGGACGCCATGCTGGCAAGCCTTCCCGCCCGCACCCGGCAGGTGTTCCTGCTCGCCCAGCTGGAGGGGCTGACCCTGCAGCAGATTTCGGAACAGGCCGGCATGCCGGTGATCACGGTGCGCCGGCATATCCGCAAGGCGCTTCTGGCCTGCATGTCCACGCTGTAGAGGCCGGGGCAATGCCGCATCGGACCCTCGACGACAATCCTGCCGGTCTCCCGGACCAGAAGCTGCTTGAGGAGGCGGCGGACTGGGCCATCGCCTTTCAGTACGAGACGCCCGATCCCCGGCGGGAGGCGCAATTCCGGGAATGGCATGGCCTCAGCGCTGCCCACGAACAGGCATGGGAGCGCGCCCGGCAGGTTTTCGCCACCTTCGGGCAGGTGCCGACACCGCTGACGCGCGAGGTGCTTGAGCGGCTGAACCATGCCTCGGCGCGTCGCCGGACCCTGCGCCTGCTGGCGGGCGGGGCCGTGCTTCTCCCCGTCGGCCTGTCGCTTGCCCGCCATCAGCCATGGCGGGAATGGTTGTCGGATGAACGCACCGCCGTCGGCGAACGCAGGACCATTGCCCTGCCGGACCAGTCGGAACTCGCGCTGAACACCGCAAGCGCGGTCAATGTTTCTTTCACTTCGGCGCAGCGCCGGCTGCAACTTGTGGCCGGTGAAATCCTGATCGCCACGCAGCCCGACCTGCCGGGTTTCAAAAGGCCGTTCCTCGTCGAAACGCCTTACGGAACAGTACGGGCACTGGGCACGCGTTTCGGCCTGCGCCTGCTGGAGGACGGGTCGTCGCGGGTGTCGGTGTTCCGCCATGCGGTCGAGATCACTCCGCAGCACGGCGCTCCCCGCATCCTGGAGGAAGGGCAGCAGGTCCACTTCACCACGACGGAGGTGATGCAGCCCATGCCGGTCGACGAGAATTCCGGGCTCTGGCAGCAGGGAATGCTGCTGGCGCAGGACATGCGGCTGGGCGATGTCGTTGCCGAGCTCGCGCGCTACCGGCGCGGCTTCCTGAACTGCGATCCCGCCATTGCCGGGCAGCGGGTCTCGGGCTCGATCTCGCTTTCCGATACCGACAGCGCCCTCGATCTTCTGGAGCGGACTCTTCCCGTGCGCATCGTGAGGCGCACATCCTATTGGATCAGCGTTCAGCCGCGCGGATGAGACGGGGCACCAGCCCGAAAAAAAATCGCTGTGGCATGATCACTTTTTCGCTCTCGTCCGGTGAAGCAGGCAAAGGGTGCCCAGCCAACGTTCAACGTAGCCCGCTGCCCTTCCTCCCTATCGATCAGGACGAAGCAGCATGAACACATTCCAGCGCCCGCGATCCCTCACGCTTCGCGCGCTTGCCTCCACCACCAGCAAGGCAACTCTTCTGAACTCAATGCGCCTCATGGCGCTTGGTGCGGTGATTGGTGCCGGGCTTGCCGGACCGGCCATGGCGCAGGCGCGCGACTATACGATCGGGCCGGGCCGGCTGAGCGATGTGCTGGCCCGTTATGCGGCCGCCTCGGGTGTCCAGCTCGTCTATGATCCGGCCTCCCTGTCCGGTCTGAACAGTTCGGGGCTTTCCGGCAATTACACGGTCGAGCAGGGTTTCACGAAGCTTCTTTCGGGCAGCGGGTATCAGTTGCAGCGGGCCGGGAACGGAAGCTATGTGCTGGCGCGGCCCGGAAGTGCCGCTTCGTCCCCAGTGCCAACGGACGGGGCAACGGTTCTCAGCACCATTCAGGTGACAGGCAAGGGCGGCAACCCCGCCGATGCCCCTTATGAGGCCTCGAATTCAGGCGCTTATATTTCCGCCGAGCAGATCGAGCGCTATCGCGGAACGAGCCCGGCGGACATTCTCAAGAGCGCGCCCGGCATCTATTCCGGCCAGAGCCGCGCCAGCGGCGGCATCGATGCCAACATCCGCGGCCTGCAGGGGCAGGGGCGCGTGCCGGTCACCGTCGATGGCGCCCAGAACGCGACCTCCATGTATCGCGGCTATCAGGGCATCGCCAATTCGACCTTTATCGATCCCGACTTCATCGGCGGTATTTCGATCGAGAAGGGGCCGAGCAACGGACCGGGGGGTGCCGGCGCCATCGGCGGCATGGTTTCTATGCGGACCCTGAACGCCGATGATCTCATTCCCGAGGGCGAAAGCTTTGGTGCCCGCATCAAGCTCGAAGGCAGTGGCAACACCACCTCGCCCTGGACGGAGCAGTCGAAGCGCCACGCAGCCAATTCAGGTGAGCGGGAGACGGCCGATTATCTCTGGAAGCTGCCGGACACGAATGTCGAACGGCCCAACCCCTTCAATCTGAAATCCGGTTCCGCAAGTGTGGTTCTGGCTGGCCGCAGCGAGAATGTCGACCTCGTCGGCGGTTTTTCGCGCCGTCTGTCCGGCAACTATCATGCTGGCAAAAATGGCAGCGCCGCCCCGAAGCCTGCGGATTGCGACGATGCCACGGGACGCGACTGCGCGCTCGACTGGTACAGCAAGGGTCTTTCGATCTATCTGCCCGGCGAGGAAGTTCTCAACACGTCTCAGGACGTCTATTCCGGCCTGCTGAAAGGTACTTTCCGCTTCGGCGACGATCACACGCTGGAACTGGGCTACTCGCTCTATGACAGCACGTTCGGCGAACAATACGCCACCGAGCTCGCCCGCGACCGCGATTCCACCTATCAGCGCAAGCCTTCCCACGTACGGGTCAACACCTATACCAGCCGTTATCACTGGAACCCCGACAGTGACCTGATCGATCTTAAATGGAATGTCTGGGGCACCTCCCTTGCGGAGGAGACTCAGGCCGTTTCCGATACCATCACCAAGTCCTCGCATATGAGGGGCACGGACCTTTCTAACACCTCGCGCTTCAATACGGCGGTGGGGGATCTGTCGCTGCAATATGGCCTGTCCTATCTCTACGAGGATACGAAGCCCGTCGAACTCAACGGCAATGTTCGTCCGCGCGAGGGCGACCGCTGGGAAGCCTCCGCCTTCACCAATGCGAGCTGGCAGGCACTGGACTGGCTCAGGCTGGATGGCGGCCTGCGCTATCACCGCTACCAGTCCCGCAACAAGGCGCCCGGCAATACCGATGCCGCGCAGAAGGACGATGCGCTCGACTATTCGGCCACGGTCACCGTCATGCCGGTGGAGGGATGGCAGATCTACGGCAGCTACAAGAACGCCTCGCGCCTGCCCTCCATGCTGGAATCAGCCGGCGGCTTCGCGACCATCGTCGATCCCGACCTGCGTCCGGAAACCTCGAAGACATGGGAAGTGGGCACGAATGTCAGCAGGGACGGCGTGTTCGCCGCGGACGACAGCGTCAGATTCAAGCTCGGCTATTTCGACAGCACCGTCGACGACTACATAAACCGCACGCGCATCAGCTATTCTCAGATGCGCATCCGCAACATCGACCGGGCGAAATTCTCCGGCGTCGATCTTTCCGCGCGCTATGAACTGGGTGGCTTCAGCGCCGAGCTGGGCGGTTCCTACTACACCAATGTGGAATATTGCCCGGTATTGGCCGCGTGCGTGAACTCGTCGCTGTCGGGCGACTATGCCACCAATTATGTGCCGCCGCGCTATTCGCTCAACTTGACCCTGACGCAGAAGCTGCTGGAAGACCGGCTGATGCTGAGCGGGCGGGTGACGCGCGTCGGTCCGCGCGCGGCGGATGCCGAGGCAGCCGGACAGGGCGGATCGGCCATCATCGCCCAGATTCCGTGGAAGCCCTATACGCTGGTCGACATTTCCGCCGCCTACAAGCTGACCGACTATGCCACCCTCAACCTGGCCGTCGAGAACCTGACCGACGTCTATTATGTCGAGCCGCTGAGCCTGACCCGCGTGCCGTCCCCGGGCCGCACGGTGCGCATCGGCCTGACGGCGGATTTGTCAGCCGCCACGCTCAATGGTGGCAATCGTGGCGATGCCCCGCCAGCCTTCGACTGGACAGGCGCCTATGCGGGCCTGCATGCGGCTTCGGGTCTGTCCGGTTTCCAGATGGCTGATTTTTCGCAGGATGGCGGCCCCGAGCAAAACTACCGTTTTGAGGAAACGAACTTGCGGGCTGCCGGCTTGCAGGTTGGATACGATCATCAATTCGGCAACAACATCGTTCTGGGCGTCGGTGGTGAGTTTTCCTGGCTCAAGGCAGACAAGGAGATGCTGATCGTGGCGTCACAGAGGGGCGAGGCGCGTGCCAACTGGCTGGCTGGCGTGCATGGGCGCATGGGCTATGCAATCGGCGACATCCTTATCTACGGTACCGCCGGCTATGCGGTTGCGGATGTGGACGGCAGCTATGCGACGAGGCGGCGTGTCTCCGGGGAATTCGTATGGTCCGGCACTTCCGATACGAGCCGGTTCTCGGGCTGGACGGCCGGCGGCGGCGTGGAATACGCCTTGTCGAAGAACATCACCGTCAAGGGTGAGTACAGCTTTGCCAACCTCTCGAAAGGCAGCTTTAATCCGCCTGAACTCAATGGTGTGTCCTACAACTGGAAGATCAAGCCGCGCATCGACCAGCTCCGGCTCGGCGTGAACTACAGGTTCTGATCCTTCGGATACCGCTTTGTTGAAGCAAACCGTTCCCGGCTGAAATTGCCTCGTGCCGGAAACGGAGTTCCCATGAGGACATGGGAACCTGTGCATATCAAGAACCGGCGGCCAGCTCCTTGCCGTTTTGGGGAACTGGTAGGCTCCGGGACCCTGCTGGACACGATCGAAATGCTCTGGAGCCGGTCAGGTCCCTATCTGGCAACAGTCATATCCATGGATGACCGGCTGTCCGTGTTCAGCAGGGCATCTGAGATGCACGATGCGATCATCTCGGCCATCGAGGCAAGCGACCCCACCGGAGCCGAGGAGGCTCTGGTGGCGGATATTAATTTTGCCGTCGAATGGTATGAAAGACAAAGAAGCACCATGCCAGAAAAGCATTAGAGCCACCGCCGGTGGCTCGGGATGGGGTGAAGCTGCACATGCGCTTGTCTCGGGCCCCGCATGTGCAGCACGTTTTTCTGGTCCCTTGCAGGCAGGAGGCAGGTGACGAAATCAGCTTGCGCTTGCAGCGCTCAGCACAGCCTTTACGGCGGCTGTCGCGACATCATTATCAATGCCGACGCCGAAGACCTGGCTGCCATCAGAGCGAAGGCAGTGAAGATAGGCGGCAGCTTTGGCATCTGATCCACGCCGCATCGCGTGCTCATTGTAGTCGACGATTGTAAGCTCGGCGCCAAACGCCTCCGCCAGGCTCGCCAGCACTGCCGAAACCAGACCGTTGCCGTGACCCGCCACAGCGACTTCCCTGCCGTCATGGCGGATTCGGCCCCTGAACCACCTCTCGCCTGCCGCGCCGCGCCGGAAGCCGCTGTCATATTCGACGAGCGCGAAGGTTCGGGTGTCGTCGAGATGATAGGCGCTCACGAACTCGGCCCAGATGTCGTCAGCAGAGATTTCCCGGCTGCTGCTGTCGGCAAGTTGCTGTACGCGGCGGCTGAGATCAATCTGCAGCGCGCGCGGCAGTTTCAGGCCCCGGTCCTGCTCGATCATCCAGGCTATTCCGCCCTTGCCGGACTGGCTGTTGACGCGGATCACGGCCTCGTAGCTTTCGCCGATGTCGGCCGGGTCGATCGGTAGGTAAGGCATCTCCCACACGCCGTCATTGCGCCGCTCATGGGCGGCAAAGCCTTTGCGGATCGCATCCTGATGCGAACCCGAAAAGGCAGTGTGGACCAGTTCACCCGCATAAGGATGGCGCGGATGCACGGCGATGCCGTTGCAATATTCGACGGTGTTCACAACCTCGCGGATGTGCGGAAAGCTGAGCCCGGGATCAATGCCCTGCGTGTAGAGGTTGAGCGCGAGCGTGACGAGATCGACATTGCCGGTGCGCTCGCCATTGCCGAACAGGCAACCCTCGACGCGGTCGGCGCCTGCCAGCAACGCCTGCTCGGCGGCGGCGACGGCAGTTCCCCTGTCATTATGCGGGTGGACGCTGATGATCACTGAATCGCGGCGGGACACATGTCGGCAGAACCACTCGATCTGGTCGGCATAGACATTGGGCATTGCAACCTCGACCGTTGCCGGCAGATTGAGGATCACCGGCCGCTCCGGGGTTGGTTGCCATACATCCAGGACACGCTCGCAGATTTCGAGAGCGAAATCCGGCTCGGTGAAGCAGAAGGTTTCCGGTGAATACTCGAACGTCCAGCGCGTCTCTGGTCGTTTCAGGCTTTCTTCCAGCATGGCAGTAACGCCGGCAATTGCGAGATCCACGATCTCATGCCGTTCCATGCCGAACACGACACGCCGGAAGAGAGGCGCCGTCGCATTGTAGAGATGGACGATGGCCCGCCCGCATCCGTCGAGGGAGTCAAACGTGCGGGTGATGAGGTCGGCGCGCGACTGGGTCAGCACCTGAATGGTGACATCATCGGGAATCCGCTCCTGCGTGATCAGGCTGCGCACGAAATCGAAATCGGTCTGCGAGGCGGAGGGAAACGCGACTTCGATCTCCCTGAAGCCGCAGCCGAGCAGCATGTCGTAGAAGCGCAGTTTGCGCTCAACATCCATGGGATTGGCAAGCGCCTGATTGCCGTCGCGCAGGTCGGTGGAAAGCCAGCGCGGTGCCGAGGTGAGCCGCTTCGAGGGCCAGCTGCGGTCAGGAATGTCGATGGGCGAAATGAAGGGGCGATACTTGATATCGGGATTGGTCAGCATGTCAGAATCCGTTGCGTCCGATGCACGAAGAAAAGAAGGACGGCCATGTGCGGTCGGCGGGCCCGTCAGTCCCGGCGACCGCCACTAAGTCGATGTGCAACGGTCGGTGTTCCGTGGGCAGATGAAACGGCAGCCCTGAGCGCACAGGCAACGTCCCGGGTGGCTGCGGGAAGCAGCGGGCGGGATGCGTTTACGAGCGGCGGCGGCAGGAACACGGGAGCAAGGTTTCCGGTTATCGGGAAGCCTATGCTAGCAATGACCGCTCTGATATTCTCACGCAGAAAGATCAATTATCGTTGCAAAAGGATCATTCTGCGGATGAAAAACGGTGTCCGTGTCACCGATGAGATCGCTGTCATCGCGCATGACGGGCATCGGTTCTCGGGGCCGAAGCACAGCCATTCAGAGGGGCAGCTTCTGTATGCGATTGCCGGCGTCGTTTCGGTCACGACGGATACCGGCACATGGGTCGTGCCGCCAAGCCGGGCTGTCTGGCTGCCGCCAATGATGGAGCATGAAACGGCAAGCCGCGCCGGGGTGCAGTTCCGCTCGCTGCTGATCGATACGGCGGAAATGACAGGGCTGCCGGTCGCGTGCATGGTGGTGGAAGTGACGCCGCTTCTCAGGGAACTGATCCTGAAGCTTGCCGAACTTGCTGAGGGGCCGGCAAGCCCGGTCCTGGCGGAGGCTGTCAGCCGCCTGCTGATGCTGGAGCTTTCCTTTCAGCCGGTGCCGGCACTCAGCCTGCCCATCCCGAAGCATGCCGGGCTGACGCTGTTGTGCAGGCAGATCCGCGCAGACATCGCCGGTGAATTTTCCGTCGGCGAGGCCAGCGGCCTTCTGCATATGAGCCGCGCCACATTCATGCGGCTGTTCCAGCGGGAAACCGGGATGAGTTTCGGGCGATGGCGTCAGCAGGCGCGCATGCTGCATGCGCTCTCATTGCTTGCGGAGGGAAATAGCATTCTTCAGGTGGCGCTTGAATGCGGCTACGACAGCCCGAGCGCCTTTTCCGCAGCTTTTCGCCGTTCGCTCGGCCAGCCCCCTAGCACCTATTTTCTGTCCTCAGAATAGGATGTTTTCCCGAAAACGGTCATGAGCAGTCTGGCGGCTTGTGCGGAAGACCTCCCGGAAAAGCCGATGCCGGCCTGTGACGGCTAAGTCAGCGTTGCAGCTTTCCATAGCCGCGCTGGTGCCACAGCAGCGGGGCGCGAAATGCAGCGATGTCGGCAGCAACAACCCGCCCGGCAAACAGCGTGTGATCGGCAATCGGCATGGCGCCTTCCAGCTCGCAATCGAGCGAAACGGCGGAGCCGAAGAGGCGCGGGCGGCCTGAAAGCCACCACTCCCACACACCCATGAGATAGCGCTTGTCCGGTGCCACCTTGCCGGCAAAGGCATCGGCGACCATCTCCTGTCCTTCCGCCAGCATGGCCAGCGAGAATCCCTTGCCGGCCAGAATGGTATCGGCCAGCGCACACCCTGTCTGGATGGAAACCAGTATCAGCGGCGGTTCCGCCGACAAGGACAGCATGGCGGTTACGGTTCGGCCGGGGCAAAAACCGGCGCATTCGGCGGTGACGACGCAGACCGTCGAGGCCATGTTGGCCATCGCCGAGGTGAACACCGGCTTTGCAACCTGGCGATATGGCTGGCCGTTCAGCGGCTCCAGCGTGGCGATGCCCATCAGTTGCCTCCTGTCGCCGGGTGCGGGAGCGGCTCAGTCATGATGTTTACGCAGATAGGCGATGAGATCGAGCACGTCCCTGCGATTGCCGATGCCGGCAAAAGCCATCCATGTGCCCCTGACCATGGCCTGCGGCTTTTTCAGGAAGCGGGTAAGATGCTCTTCATCCCAGACCAGACCTTCTGCGCCTGCGGCGCGCATCGCGTCGGAGAAGGGATAGCCGGGTGCCGTTGCAGCGCGCCGGCCGACCACACCCTCCAGAAGAGGGCCGCGCCGGCTTTCGTCGGCATCCTCGCGGTGACAGACAGAACACCGCTTGAAGATCTTTGCGCCAGCCACCGGATCGCCGGTCTCGCCGGCTTGTGCCGTACCGGAGCCGGAAAGGGCGGATGTGAGCAAAACAAGACCCGCAAGAGCAGGCGCGCGAAAGGAAAGGAACATGGCCGGGCTCCGATGGAAATTGGAAAGGCCACATCCCTATAATTCCTCAACCATAGTTGAGGTCAAGCACATACGACGCTGTTTTTTGCTGTGCCGTTCATTGCGAAAACCACCATGCG
>Ga0265293_10011305_pt1 | contig 12189 bp, 12 predicted proteins | sample Munlanlewell138R_FD_192505 | JGI IMG/M metagenome (GOLD analysis project Ga0265293, IMG submission 192505) | Leachate microbial communities from a municipal landfill in Southern Ontario, Canada - Leachate well 138R | ecosystem: Engineered > Solid waste > Landfill > Unclassified | place: Canada... | reverse complement strand
CTCCAAAGTCATTTCTAAAATTGTTTTTTCGATAGCAGGTATCTTACTGTACTGAAGTTCAGCAGCTTTTTGATAATCGCTTGCATTGAAAGCATTTTGCAAGTCGTTGCGAAGTTTTTCAAGCTCGCTTTTCTTTTGTTTGATTTGATTGATCTGTTCCTTTTCTTTTTCCCATTGTGCTCTCAATTCAGTCTCTTGAGTTTTTAGTGTCTTAATTTCATCTTTAATTTTGAGTAATCTTTCTTTTGAAATAGGATCAGATTCTTTTTCTAAAGCTGTCTTTTCGATTTCGAGTTGCATCATACGTCTTAGAACTGAATCGAGTTCTACAGGCATTGAGTCAATTTCAAGTCGAATCGAAGCACACGCTTCATCGATGAGGTCGATCGCTTTATCAGGTAAAAATCGATCAGATATATATCTATTGGATAATGTCGCAGCAGCGATAATCGCAGGATCAGATATGTGAACCCCGTGATGTGCTTCAAAACGGGATTTGAGTCCACGAATGATACTGACTGTATCAGTGACCGTAGGTTCATTGATGATAACCTTTTGAAATCTGCGCTCTAAAGCTGAATCTTTTTCGATGTACTTTCTGTACTCGTTAAGTGTGGTTGCTCCTACACAGTGGAGTTCACCTCGAGCGAGCATAGGTTTAAGCATATTCGATGCATCCATGGCACCATCTGCACGTCCAGCACCAACGATGTTATGCAATTCATCAATAAACAAAATGATTTCCCCATTGGAATCTTTAATTTTATTTAGTACAGCTTTTAAACGTTCTTCAAATTCACCGCGAAATTTCGCACCAGCAACGAGCGCTGCTAGATCGAGCTCATAGATTATTTTATTTTGCAAACCTAAAGGAACGTCTTTATCGACGATGCGTCGAGCCAATCCCTCAACAATCGCCGTTTTACCAACTCCAGGTTCACCGATCAATACAGGATTATTTTTGGTTTTTCTAGACAATATTTTAATGACACGTCTAATTTCTTCTTCACGACCAATGACAGGATCGATTTTGCCTTGTTTTACAGCCTCAACGATATTGCGCCCAAACTTATCTAATACCTTAGGATCATTGGTATAATCTTCCATCTGCGTAAAGTTCATGTTAGCCCTCCTTGGCAGTCTATATTGCAGATTGCCAATATCATTATAAAACATTCGATTAGCACTGTCAACTTATAAGTGCTAAAATGTATCATTTCATGAATGTGATATAATAGACAAGATGATGAGGTGACTAACTATTAAAAGTCAAGTACTCTTTGTGTGTTTAGGTAATATTTGTCGATCGCCAATGGCAGAAGGATTAATGAAAAAAAGGTTAAGAGAGTTAGGACTAAGTGAAATGATTCATGTTGAATCACGAGCAACATCTTCCTATGAAATAGGAAGACCTCCACATCCTAGAACGCTAGCTATATTAAATAGAGAAAATGCACCACTTCCACTTAAAAGAGCACAGCGCATCACACCTAAAGATTTTGAGACATTTGATTTGATCATAGGAATGGATAAGAAGAATGTTCAAGATTTAAGTAAAATGGCTAATCATAACAGATACAAGATACATTTATACAATCAAATTAATCAACTGACCAAAGATATTGATATCGCAGATCCATATTATACTGGACGATATGAAGAAACATTTCAAGCAATTGATGCTCGTATGGATGAATGGATAGAGTACTTCAAAAAAACAGGGAATTCTTATTGACTTTTAAGCAAGTAAAAAGATATAATGATATAGCATGTTAAGGCCTCATAGCCAAGTGGTAAGGCAAGGCACTGCAACTGCCTGATCATCGGTTCAAATCCGTTTGAGGCCTCCAACTTAATTTTGCATTGGTTGTGCCAATCGGATTTGAAATGGCACTAGAAACAACCAATTAAAGTATAAATCGCATATTAAACTGCGATTTTTTACTTTTCATTAATGATTCATTGATTTGTGATGCACGAATGTTTACGAGTGCAATCAGAAGAGGATCTAGTTTTATCTTTTTGACATGACTCAACCTATAGAAATACGAATCATTGTCTCTAGTACCAATTGATGAAAATTCATATTTTTCATGTTTAAAGCGCTACTTTACAATCATTTTGGAATTAAAGTGTTGCTAAAATGATCAATATGCAATCCGATCGACTAACACACTTCACACCTTTTGTCTTCGAATTCTACACCTTTAAGCAAAATCATTTTTTTTGATTTTTGAACGATGATACCTTCATCTTCAAGTATCGTCCATTGTCTACTCAATGTTTCAGGTGTAGTCCCTAAATAAGATGCTAAATCTTTCTTAGCAATATTCAAATGAACGACAAGATTACCTTTATAATCCAATATAGCACTTTGGACAAGATAATGGATTAAACGCTCTTTAACAGTTTCAGTTGATAACCATGTTGATTGTTGCTCAGAAGCACTCAAGCGATTGGCTAAAACAGCAAGCATTTTGATTGATATAGCTGGATATGAAGCCAATACTTCATTGAAGTCATCATGATGAATCATGCAAATTTTCGTATCCTCTAGACAATCAGCATATGCTTCATATGTCCCCTCTTTAAACAAGGCAAGTTCACCAGTAACATCACCTGGAACCAAAAGTCTGATGAGTTGTTCTTTCCCGTTTTCTGAAAGTCGATAGATCCGTACTTTACCACGGCTGATGATATAAATTGAAGCATCCTTATCTCCGGGACTATAAATGCGCTCTCCCGATCGATAGGATCGATGAGTAATTAACTTAAAAATCAGAGACCTTTGTTCCGATGTCAGTGTGCTAAATAGTGGAATTGTATCGATACAATTGATCATTATAGGGACATCCTTGTTCATATCTATATTTTGACCTCATCTTTTTTACCATTATATCAAGTTAATTGATATATATCAATTTCTTTAAACTGAGCATCACTTATAATAGATATGCTTACATATGAAGACATCTCACAAAACAAAAAGGAGACTAAAAAATGAGTATAGAATTAAAAGAACACCAACAGATGCTCCATCAAATGGTTACCGATTTTGCCCATAAGGAAGTCAAACCATTTGATATGGTGATTGATAAACAAAAAAGCTATCCCAAGTCCTTATGGAACAAAATTATCAATGTTGGATTATTGGGATTGATTGTACCCGTAGAACATGGAGGAGCAGACTTTGATGCGATTGCAGAAGCTCAAACCATATATGACATTGCACAAAAGAATGCAAGTGTTGCCTTCACATTGGAAGGACATTATAAAACGGTTGATCAACTCAAAAAATACGGGAATAAAAACCTTCAGGACATATATCTACCCCAAGCGAATCAACGGATTTTTGGCTTTGGTTCAACAGAACCTCAAGGTGGGTCCAATGTTATGGGACATACGGCCAATGCAGTTAAAGAAGGCGACTATTGGATCTTAAACGGCAACAAGACCATGATAACAAATGGAGGACTTGCTGAAGTTTATTTAGTTTTATTAAAAACCGCACCGAACGAATTATCCTGTTTTCTTGTTGATCAGGATATGCCTGGATTTAAGTTTGGCAAACAGGAAGAGTTCTTTGGTATGAGAGGAACACCTGTTGGTGAAATCTTCTTGGAAAATGTCAGAGTCACAAACGATTATCTTTTAGGTAAAGTTGGTCAAGGAGTTGAAATTGGTGATAGTGCTCATTATGATGCGAGAATCAATATGGGTGCCATTGCCGCAGGTATTTGTCAACACGCACTCGAGATTGTTATCGAGTATGCCAACCAAAGAAAAGCGATTGATAAACCCATTGTTGAACTTTTTTCAATTCAAAATAAAATTGCAGAAATAGCAATTGCGAAACAAAACACACAATTGCTATATGAAGAAGCAGCAAAACTAAAAGTACAAAAGAAGCTTTATGATAAAGTAGCTACCATGGCGAAATCGTATGGTAGTCGTGCAGCATTTAGCGCATGTGATCACGCACTACAGGTATTAGGTGGTTACGGATATAGCACAGAATATCCCGTAGAACATTTACTTCGCGATGCTCGTGCACTTCAAATTGCTGAAGGATCACTCGAAAAAATGGTCATTGAAATATCTAAAGCTGTTGAAAGAGATAGAGGTTGATTAGATGAACTTACATATTGTTGTGTGCGTTAAACAAGTACCTGTATCAAACAACGTCAAAATTGATCCAGTCACAAAAAACCTGGTGCGTTCCAGTGAACCTGGTGTGATGAATCCATTTGACCAAAATGCTATTGAAGCGGCACTCAAGTTAAAACACCGCTATGGTGGGAAAGTCACTCTGATATCCATGGGTCCAAAAAATTTTGAGATCACTTTGCGTCAAGGTCTAGCTATGGGATGTGATGATGCAATCTTATTAAGTTCAAGAGCCTTTGGTGGTGCTGATACACTGGCAACAGGCTATGTTTTAAGTCAAGCAATCAAAGCTTTAGATAAAGTTCATCTCGTCTTTTTTGGACGACAATCCATCGATGCGGATACAGGACAAGTTGGTCCTATTGTCGCTGAATTTTTAGATTGGCCACAGGTGACTTATGTCAGCAAAATAACTCCATTAAGCGAAGAAATTATTGAAGCAACACGATTGATGGAACATATGGAACAGACAATTGAAGTGAAGCTACCTGCCATATTCACCGTGAGAAGTGAACTTAATGAACCAAGATATCCTACACCTAGAAACATTCAATTGAGTTATCAAAAAACGATTGAAACATGGGATGAGCATTCTATGAATCTTGATCTCAATCGTATCGGCATCAAAGGTTCTCCAACTGTCGTAAGAAAAGTCTGGTCCCCAAGCAAACCCAAAAAAATGACGCAATCTTTAGGTCGTGATGTCGATCACGCAGTTCAACAATTATTAGTCATTCTACGATCCCAAAATATATTATAAGGTGATGAATATGGTAAATAAAGATATATGGATTTATGCCGAGCAACATCAACAGATGGTACAACCAGTAACCTACCAATTGATTACGAAGGCAAATGCAATTAAAAATGATAAGAAGGTTGTAGTGGTTTTGTTTGAAACACCTGAGAAAAATATAGAAGAAGACATCAAATTGTATGGACCTGATGAAATCATTGTGATTAAAGATAAACGTATCAAGGATGCTCCAGATTCATTAATTGCTGATTTAATCGCCCAACTCTCAAAGCAAAGAAAACCTAATAGTATTTTATTTGGAGCAACAGTCATCGGCAGATCAATCAGTGCTCGACTACAGGCAAAGCTTTTAACAGGACTCACAGCTGATTGTTTAGATTTGTCATTTGAAGATGATCTGCTCATACAAACCAAACCCTCTTATGGCGACAACATCATGTGTGAGATTATTTGTCCACATCACTTTCCACAAATGGCAACGGTGAGACCCAATATTTTTGTTGCTCAGAAAACAAAGAACAATGAGGTTACAATTACGGAAGTGAAAAACCTGAAATTTAAAGAGAATACCAACATCAAAGTCAACGAGGAACGACCTTTACTATCCAAATTAGATAGTATCGCAAATGCGAACCGTGTGATTGCTGTTGGACGTGGTATGTCACATCCTGATGGCATTCAGCTAGCATTCAAACTGGCAACCAAATTAGGTGCAAAAATTGGTGTTACAAGACCACTAACAGACTTAGCACCCTTTTCAGTAGATGATCAGATTGGTCAATCAGGTAGTTCTATTGCTCCTAAATTTTTATTAACATTAGGTGTTCATGGAGCTGTTCAATTTACGACTGGCATTGGAAAAGCAGATGTTTCAGTTGCGGTAAACAATAATCCTAAAGCACCTATCTTTGACGTTGTAGACTATAGTTTTGTAGGTGATGCTCAAGCGTTTGCCGAAGCTTTCCTTAAGATAATTCAATAAAATTGTAGATGAATTACTTGATTTGAAACGATTTGATGTCTCCTTATTCCAGACCACCTTCTATAAAACAATATAAATATGCACAAATTGATGTTATAATATGAATAAATAAGATTAAACGAGGTCATAAATAGTTTTTTGGTGTTTTCGTTGGTGCAAGAAAGCAGATAACGAAATTCAAATTTCAAGTGAGAATATTAAAAAAGATACATCCAGACACCATCTTTTTACTATTTGTTGCATATGATTGATGATAAGGAGACAAGATGACTGTGATCTAAAGATGCACGGTATCATCTTAGTGAGGACGTGGAAATTACTTTTGCTTTTCTAGCAATACTTGTGATCTTTATTTTTGTTATGTATAAGACACCTAGAGGAAGAGGGTGGACCGGAGAGTTTTTGGTTCGCTTCGTGTTAGGTAAAAACCGTCCCAAAAAAGACATTTTTGTTATTAACAATCTCATGTTTTATGATGGGACGAAATCTGTTCAAATCGATCATGTACTTATCAATAAGTATGGTATCCATATTGTTGAAACAAAAAACTATGCCGGGTATATATACGGTAAGGAATCCGATTCAAAATGGATACAAGTCCTTCGCTACGGTAAAGTAAAAAAGAGTTTCTACAACCCAATTAAACAAAATAATGGACATTTATATTCGCTAAAACAGGTCATGCCCATCAAGGTTCCTCTCTATTCATACATCGTATTCACAGGAAGAGCGACACTTAAAATTAAAGATTGCCAAACACCTGTTATCTATCCCATCAGACTGAATAGAACAATCAAGAAAGCCAAAGCTAAAGGTTATGAGATGAAACCACTTGAGGTTCGTAAAGTATACGAAACACTCAAAACACTAAAAAAGAACAACAACATCACACATGAAGAGCATGTTAAATCAATTCATCAGCGAAAAACATATAGAAAAGAAATGTATCCAAGCGATCGCCCCTAAGGCTTTCGCTTTTTTCACGATATATACGTTTATTAGGGTATAATAGAAGTAGATAAAACGATAATGAAGGAGAGTTTATGGAAAAAACAGAATACAAAATAGCTTTATTGATTGACTCAGAAAATGTGTCACCCAAATACATCAAATCTGTGATGAATGAAATCGCAAAATATGGAAAAATAGTGATCGCACGCTTTTATGGAGATATTAACAATCTGTCCAATAGTTGGCATAAAACAGCACAGGATCACGCGATAAAACCCGTGCATCAGTACAATGTTGCTATCGGAAAAAACGCTGCAGATATGGCGCTTGCTCTCGATGCCCAAGAGATGATGTATCAAGAAAAAATTAATGCGTTTTTTTTGGTTACATCAGATTCCGATTTTACACCACTTGCAGTGAAACTTCGGGAAGGAGGAATGCACGTCATTGGTGTTGGTAGTGTTAAGACGACTACCCAAGCTTTCCGCTCCGCATGTAATGAGTTCAAATATTTTGAATATTTAGATGATGAGGATGATGAAGAGGATACAAGTCCAAAGATTGTTGAAGCTGATCGTGATGAAATCGAACGTACCATCAAAGGAATTATCATCGAAAATGGTGTCGATAATCGTATTCAGCTATCTAGATTAGGAGATATTCTAGTCAATCGTTTTTCGGATTTTGATCCACGTAAATATGGCCATAGAACACTATCAAGTTTAGTGTCAAGTATGGCGGGTATCATGACCAGTCAAGAAAAGACAACAACCTATGTTTCTTTTAAAACTACATTGAAAAAAGAAGACATCATGAACGAAATCGTTGAGATTATTACAACGAACAAAAGTAAAGAAATGATGTTGACAAAAATCAAACAAGAACTTGAAAGAAGACATCCTTCGTTTAGTTATGCAGAACTTGGCTTCACGAGATTTTCTAAACTGGTATCTTCGATACCATTGGTTACTGTGAGCAAGAATGCAGCTAAAATTAAATGAAAGTCTATAATATCAAAAGCGATTTACCCAGAGTCGAACTTGCAGCCAAAAGACTCGAAATGATCATCAAATATGAAAAAGAACCAATCATTAAAATCATCCACGGTTATGGATCATCAGGACTTGGTGGAAAAATCAAAGAAATGGTTCATCAAACTTTAGAGATGATGAAGTCGAAACATCAGATCAAAGACTTTATTCCAGGTGAAGCGTTTGGTTATCTTTTGGGTTTTGATGAAAAGATTAAAAAATATAGAAACTTGTTAGCAACTGATTCGGACTACAGAAAAGTCAACGAAGGTATTACTTATATCCTCATATGAAGGTGAGAAGATGAACTTATCGGAATATATTAAACCTAAATCAATGATCTATACGGGTGAACATAAGGATGTACCAACCTCTATTACACACTATGCTTATAATCAGGATAAGGTGAATAAATCAAATGACTGGAAGATGGATGAAAAACTCAAGCACTACATTCAAGTCGTTGGCATATCAGACATTTCCTCGATTGAAGCAATCAAAGAGTTATTTCCAATTGATCAATTGGTCTTAGAAGATATCTTTAATGTCAATCAACGAACCAAGATAGAGTGGAAGGGATCATACATTTTTGCTGTTTTGAACTTAGAATTCATTGAGCAAGGAGAAATTATCGATGGTTATTTTTCTTTGATCATGTTTGAAAACACGTTAATTACGTTTCATGAGACAAAACCTCAGTTTTTAGATCCCATCAGCAAACTCTTCGATGAACACAAAGAGTTAAGAGAACGTTCAATCGATTACCTGCTCTATCAGATCCTAGATATGATTACAGATTATCATTTAGATATTTATGACATATTAGAAGAACAAATTATCCATTTTGAAGAATCCATCATTGAAAATGAAAACATTAAACAGGATGCATTTTATCAAATTAGAAAAACAATGCTCAAGCTCAAAGGGCATGTGACACCGACCTTTGAACAAATCGACAAAATCTTGAGTCGTCCCATTGGATTGTTTAAAGCAGAAAACCAACCCTATTTTGATGATTTAATGGATCATCTTCAGCGACTTGATAATCGCATCAATCAGTCAAGAGAACAGATGCGAAATCTTCTCGACCTCGATATGAACAATCAGTCGACGAAGATGAACAAGATTATGGCGACTCTGACTCTATTCTCAGCAATCTTTATTCCACTATCATTTCTAACAGGATTTTTTGGTATGAATTTCATCTACTTTGAAATACTCACCTATGAACATGCAGTATTAATTTTTAGTATCATCTGTGTCATTATCATGATCGTTATGATTTATTTCTTTAAACGGAAAAAATGGTTTTAGACAAGCCAAATCAATCAAGTGTGTGACTTAAAGAATTTTTAACTTTTTACTACGTAAAGCAACGTATAATAAACGATAATTCTTACATATTTCTTTCACAAAAATTTTGTTCATTTTATAGTTGACATCATCGTATGAATCATATATAATACAATTGTTTCACCCACCTTTGTGTGGTGAGACTCGTGAATTGGTCCTAATGTCTACATCCCCCCCCAGACATTAGGACTCTTTTTTTATTTTTTTATCATGCTATAATGAAATTATAACAAGGAGGATATACTATGGCGTTCATGACATTACATTTAAGATCGGATGCACTCGAACTCAATACAACAGTCAATCTCTTAATACCACAGGATGTCAAAGTGGGAGAAAAGTTTAAAGTCTTGTATCTTTTACATGGCTATATTGGTGATCATACCGATTGGACAAGGTATACATCCATCGAACGTTATGCATGGGAATACAGATATGCAATCGTGATGCCTGCAGTGAACAACAGTTATTATATGGATACTGCATCCGGTTTGAAATACTTTACCTATATCACCAAAGAACTCCCGCAATTTATCACAACCATGTTTCCAGTATCCGATAAAAAAGAAGATACCTTTATCGCTGGTTTATCCATGGGAGGATATGGAGCACTGAAAGCAGCGCTCACCTATCCTGAAAGATATCAGAAAGCTGCAAGCTTATCTGGAGCTCTCAATATCGATCATATAGCTGATCTTGCCGTTGAAGACCCCAAGAATGCTTGGTTTCGATCCGTGTTTGGTAATAAGCCCACTCAAAATACATCGAATGATCTCAAATACTTAATCAGACTTCATAAGCGTCATAACGTCCAATTACCCAATCTTTATTTAGTGTGTGGAACAGAAGATTTTCTTTATCAAGATCACGTCCAATTTCATCAGTTCTTAGTGGATGAAAAGATAGACCACATCTATTTGGATGCACCAGGTGTTCATGATTGGGCATTTTGGGATGAGCATATTCAAAAAATACTCGCTTGGTTATAAAAAAACATGGATCAATTTCCATGTTTTTTTTGTACTGCAAAGTCGATAAACCGTTCAAATATCAATCGCCATGCTAATTCATTGTGTCCTTCATCCGTTTCAACAAATAAGAGATCTGTTATACCCTTTTTCAATAAAAGATCTTTTAGATTGACACTATTATTTATATAAGCTTGATTAAGCTTTTCGTTTTCTGATTCATGTGATCCAACCGAAATAAAATAACGTTGGTTTTGGTTTGTTTCCTGTGATTCCATAAATGATAAAAGCTTGGGTTCATTAAACCAGGAAGCGAGTGAAAAGATACCAACCGTTTGAAAAAACTCTGGATATTTGTTTGCTATATAGCAAGAAATATAAGCTCCCATCGAACTTCCAGCAATCATCGCATGCTTAGTATCTACACGATAATTGGATTCTACCCATGGTTTTAATTGATAAACCATCCAAGAAGCATAGACATCCCCTAAACCACCGACCTCTATTTTGGTCATCTCTTTGACGATATCACTACATGTCCAAGGCGAATATTCAAAGAGTCTTAAATCTGAATTATCAATACCTACGACGATGAGATGATCAATCTTATGTCTTTTGAGTGTTTCATAGACACCCCATGAATGACCGCTAAAGGATGTTTTATCCTCAAACAGATTTTGTCCATCATGCATGTACAAAACGGGATATGATTGTTCACTATGATCATAATCATCTGGGAGTAAAATGCGTAGTGTTCGCTCTTTATTTTCGGTTGGAATGAAAAGTGATTTGATCTCTAAATACATAGGCTCACCTCTTGGTTTATTGTAACATAAACACAGATTTCTTTTTTCTATTAGGTAAAAATTCATGTTAAAATAGAGATAACGACGGAGGTTTCATATGAAAAAAGTCGAATATGCGAAAACAGGACAGTTAATCAATCGTTTAGGTTTCGGTGCATGGCAACTAGGCAACACCGAATTTTGGGGTTATATGTCTGTGGAAGAAGGCATAGCATTAGTCAAAAAAGCGATTGATCTAGGGATTCAACTCTTTGACACAGCACCAGGATATGCAGCGGGTATGAGTGAATCCATTATTGGTATGGCTATTCAAGATTGCAGAGATCAAGTGGTGATCAACACAAAATTTGGACATACAGCGGATGGAGAAACGGATTTTTCTGTTTTTTCATTGCGTAAACAAGTAACGGATAGTCTTGAGAGACTTCAAACAACATATCTTGATAGTCTATTACTCCATAACCCAGGATTTGATATTTTAGAAGGTAAATCACAACACATCCAAGAGTTAAAAAACCTTAAAGATGAAGGCTTAATTAAAGCTTTTGGCGTATCAATTGATACAAAAGAAGAATTTGATACGGTTTTAGATAACTTGGATGTTGACATCATTGAAGTCTTATTTAATGTCTTTTTTCAAGATGTTTCTGAGTCGTTTAAGAAAGCACATCAAAAAGGCATATCTATTATTGCTAAAGTACCGCTCGATTCCGGATGGTTAACGGGTAAATATGATGAATTTTCTGAATTTGAAGGTATCCGCATGCGATGGGATGATGAAACCATTTCTCGTAGAGCTCAACTCGTTCGTCGTTTAAAAGATTTAACTGGAGCTGAAGATTTAACGCGCTATGCTATTGCATTTGTCCTATCATTTCCTGAAGTCACAGCTGTCATACCAGGAATCAAAAATATTGAACATCTTGAAGATAATCTAAAACATGCAGAATATAAATTAGATCCTAAACTGAAAGAAGATATGATGAAACTCTATCAAGAGGAGATTAAAGATCAACCTCTCCCCTGGTAATAAATTGATAGAATATCAAACATAACAAGAGGTAAACATGGGAACACTCATCAATGCTGGAGCTATTATTGTTGCAACGCTTTTAGGAGTCATCTTTAAAAAAGGTTTACCTGAAAAAATCCAAAAAGGTGTAATGGTCGCACT
>Ga0265293_10011300_pt1 | contig 12193 bp, 8 predicted proteins | sample Munlanlewell138R_FD_192505 | JGI IMG/M metagenome (GOLD analysis project Ga0265293, IMG submission 192505) | Leachate microbial communities from a municipal landfill in Southern Ontario, Canada - Leachate well 138R | ecosystem: Engineered > Solid waste > Landfill > Unclassified | place: Canada... | reverse complement strand
ATACGTGGACGACGGCACCACCGCCAACGGCTGGGGCTCCTCGCGCTTCGACGACGAGGCCGCGCCCACCGAGCGCACCGTGCTCATCAACAAGGGCGTGCTGGAGAGCTACATGGTGGACCGCTGGGGCGCCCTCAAGACGGGCTACCGTCCCACCGGCTCCGGCCGGCGCCAGGACTACACGTACGCGCCCACCTCGCGCATGCGCAACACCTTCGTCACCGCCGGCGACACGCCCAAGGAGAAGCTGTTCGAGGGCATCGAGCTGGGCCTGTACGCCAAAACGCTCGGCGGCGGTCAGGTGCGGCCCGGCTCGGGCGAGTACAACTTCGCCGTGCGCGAGGGCTACATGATCCGTAACGGCGAGGTGGCCGAGCCCGTGCGCGGCGCCATGCTGCTGGGCAAGGGCCCGGACTCCATCAAGAAGATCGTGGCCGTATCAGACGACGAGGCCAACGAACCGGGCATGTGCGGCTCCATGTCGGGCTCGCTGCCCGTGGAGGTCGGTCAGCCGCACCTGCTGGTGAGCGACATAGTGGTCGGGGGCGAGGCGTGAGCCGGCCCCATGCAGTGCTGACGCGGCCGGCTAGGACCGCGCGCGAGGGAGGCGAGGCGTGAAAGTAACCGAAGCCAAGAGCTGGCTGCTGGCCGAGGCCGCCAAGCGCGGCGTAGACCTCGAGGTGCTGGCCACGAACCAGAGCAAGCTGACCATCCAGGCGCAGAACGGCGCCATGTCCGACGTGAACATGGCCTCCAGCGGCGGCATCGGCCTGCGGGTCGTGACAGGCGGGCGTGTGGGTTACGCCTACAGCGAGGAACTGACCGAGGACGCGCTCAACTGGACGCTCGACGAGGCCATCGGCAACGCCGAGCTGCAGGAGCAGGGCCAGGCCACACTGCCGGCCGGCGGCGCGCTGGGGCGCCACGAACTCGTGGACGAAGGCCTCTCGGCCTCACTTCAGGAGAAGAAGGACACCGCCATCAAGGTCGAGCGCCAGCTGGCGCAGGACAAGCGCGTGCAGGCCGTGCAGTACGCGGGTTACGCCGAGCGCCGCTCCGAGGTCGAGATCGGCTCCACGAAGGGCGTCGACGGCGCCTACCGCGTGGGCTACGCGTCGCTCTTCTCGGCGCTGGTCATGCGCGAAGGCGACAGCGTGAAGCAAGGCTACGAGGGCGAAGCCAAGCGCGAGTTCCACCAGCTGGACCCGGGCCGCACCGCGCAGGACGCGCTCCGCAAGATCGGCCGTCACCTGGGCGCCAAGCCGCTCACCACGGGCCGGCGCCGCGCCATCTTCGAACCCGACGTGGTGGCCACGCTGCTCATGCTCTTCACGTACGCCGCGTCCGGTAAGACCCTGGCGGAGGGGCGCAGCCGGCTAGCGGACAAGCTGGGGCAGAAGATCGCTTCTGACCTGGTGACCATAGTCGACGACCCCACCCTGCCGGACGGTCTCGGCAGCCGGCCGTTCGACGCCGAGGGCAGCCCCGCGCAGCGCCTCGTCATCCTGGAAGAGGGCGTACTGCGCTCGTTCATCCATAACTCCGACACCGCCGCCCGTACACAGCAGGCCAACACGGGCCACGCGGCGCGTAGCTACAAGGGCACGCTCGACGTGGCCACCAGCAACCTGCTCCTGCTGCCGGGTAGCGGCGTGACCCGCAAGGACGGCCTGCTGGTGACCGACCTCATGGGCGTGCACGCGGGCGCCAACCCCATCACCGGCGACGTCAGCGTGCAAGCCATGGGCCTCGAGCTGATCGGCGGCGAGGAGCACCCGGTGGACGACTTCGCTATCTCGTTCAACCTCTTCAACCTGCTCGAGCGGGTGGAGGAGGTAGGCAACGACGCGGAGTGGATAGAGGGCTGGAGCGGCGTCTCGAAGGTGCCGAGCCTGGCCGTGGCCGACGTGAGCTTCGCTGGGGCCTAGCTAGTCTCGTCCTCGGCCGAGGGCTTCTCGGCTGGGGCCTTGAGCTTCTCGTCCTGAACCTGTTCTCGCTCGGCTCCGGCCGTCGCTTCGGTGGCGGCCGGAGCTTCGGTCTGGGTCGGCGCTGAGGCGGCGGGCGCTGAGGCGTTGGGCGCTGAGCGCGCCACCACCTCCAACTCCATCTCGCGTTCCATGGCCTCGAAACGAGGCAACCGCTTGAGTGACAGCACGGTGAGCACGCCCAGGATGACGCCAGCGGCGCCGAAGCCCACCGCGAAACTGGTGGCAGCCACCAGCAGGCCGGCCAGGGCGGGCACGAACGTCTCGACCAGGTGGCTGGCCGAGAGCCTCAAGCCCAGAGCCATGCCGCGCTGCCGCACCGGCACGTGCGTGGCGACCGCCACGATGCTGAGAGGGAAGCCTATGCCCGTGCCGAACCCCACCACCACGGCCAGGATCACGAACGCGGTCACCGACTCGGCCACGGCCAACAGGCCGATGCCCAGAGCCACCGCGGCCATGGTGATGATGAGCGTGCGCCCCGTACCCCCAAGCAGCCGCACCACCTGCGGCATGACCAGGCGGATTAGCACGGCGGTGAGCGAACCGATGCTCACGAGGGTGCCGATGAGGGTGGCGGACATACCGAGCTGCTCGAGCATGACCGGCAGGAACGCCTCGCGCACGGTGAGAGCCAGGAAGATGCCCGCGCTGGCGAACACGGCCATCTGGAACCCGACGTTGCCGACGATGCTCTTGAAGGCCTTGCCCGAGCCGACCACGTCGGTGGAGCCGTCGACCCGCACGCTGCCGATGCGGCGGTACAGGAGGTAGGCGAGGAGAGCGCCGGCGGCCAATATGCAGAAGATGACCACGAACACCACGTCGAAACCGGAGGCGTCGAGGATGGCGCCGAAGAGGACGGGGCCCACCATGCGGCCGCCGGCCAGCCAAGTGGAGTAGGCGCCGTAGTTGGCTTGGTGGCTGCGGCCGTTATCGACGGCGGCGGTGAGGGACTGCGCGGAGAGCGACACGAACAGCACGAAGGCGCCCACGATCACGCGCGACGCCACCAGCGACACCACACCGGGCGCCACGATCAGCACGCCGGGCGCCAGGCACATGCCGATCATGCCGATCAGCAACCACTTGCCCGGCCCGCCGCGGTCGACGATGCGCCCCGCCTGCAGCGCCAGCAGCACGGGGAAGATGCCCGGGAGCGCTATCAGGAAGCCCAGCCACTGCGGTCCCAGCCCCAGGCTGACGGCGTACAGCGGCACCATCACCTGCATCATGCTGGACGAGGTGGTCATGAGGGCCGAGGTCATGCACTGGAGTAGGAAGGGTTGGATGCGCCTCACGTTGTACTCGCTAGGCTAACGCCTGGCCCCCGGGTTAAGTCTCGCGTTAGAAATCTAACAGTAGAGTTAAGTGACTCACGCCACCGAAGCCGTTTCACGGTAGTTCTCGAAGGGGGGCAAGGGATGACGCAGCACGAACCTGACACAGCGCTGCCGCAGGACGCGGCCGGCCTGCAGCTCGCTGACGCCATCCTGCGCGTGCCCGCCGCGGCGCTGGTAACGGAGCGCCCGGAGGAGTTCCTCGAGTACGTGGCCGACGCACTTGAGGAGCTTCTGACGGCGCGGGTCGAGATCAGCTGGGCCGACGTAGACCTGCAGCCGCCCGTGCCGGCCATGCCTCACCACGTGCGCCTGGCGGTCAAGCAACAGGACGTGCCCTACGCCACCCTCGACCTGCTCAGCGCTTACGAGCTCGACCCGAACGCGCTGTTCGCGCTGGAGCACCTGGCCGAGGACCTCACCTTGCACGTGGACGCCCTGACCATGCGCCGCATGCGCAAGGTGCTGCGCGAGCTGCGCGCCGCCATGGCGTCCAGCTCGGGGCTAGACGCCGTAACCCACGCCGCCGTAGAGGTCGCCGTGCGGCACATGGACGCCGAAGCCGCCATCTTGCTCCTCAGCATGAACGGTGAGCTGAAGCCCCTGGCCGCCCAGGGCGAGTGGAGCGATGACCCCACGGCCGTGGCGCAGGTCACGAGCGTGGCGCGCCTGGGTTTGGAGGCGCTGGCGCCCATGGCGCACGCCGACTCGTTCATCACCGTGCCGGTAGCCACGGGCCGGCCGGCGCGGCTGGTGCTGGTCCTCAAGTTCTCGCCCCTCAGGCAGACGCATAGCCTCACCTTCCCTGTCCTGGCCGAGATGGCTAGTGTGGCGGCGCCGTTCCTCGACGCCCGCTGGCGCGACCGCATATTGACGGAACTACTCGAACTGAACCGGGCCACGGAGGAGACGAGCACCACCGAGATCTACGAACGCGCGCTGCGCACGGCCCTCAAGCTCGTGCCCGGCGCGGACAGCGGCACGCTCCTCACCCGCTCGGACCCAGAGGAGCCGTTCCTGTACCAAGCCGCCATAGGCTTCGACCTAGAGAAGCTCTCGCGTCAGCCGGTGACGGAGGAGGCGGCGCGTGCGTGGTACGGCCCGGACGACGCCGGCTGGAGCCACGGCCTACCGCGCGTACTGAGCCGTTCCGACACCGACATCGACCACCTGGGCACCTCGATCAGCCCGGTGGAGAGCGCTGAGCACAAACAGTACGACCAGATAAAGGCCACCCTGTGCCTGCCGGTGCTGCGCGACGGCAAGGTGATGGCCGTGCTGAACCTAGACAACCTGAGCGAGGTTGGCGAGTTTGGCGTCGATTCCGAGCAGTTCTCCTACCTGTTCGGGGCGCCGCTGGCCAGCCTGCTGCACCGCCAGAACACGCGCGACCTGCTGCGCAAGGCGGCCATGACCGACGAGCTGACGGGCTTGGCTAACCGGCGCGCCTTCAACGCGGCGCTGTCGCGCGAGATCCTGCGCGCCCACCGCACCGGACTAGGCCCCAGCGTGCTGCACATGGACCTGAAGTCGTTCAAGGCCATCAACGACGCTTACGGCCACACGGTAGGTGACCGCGTACTCATGGGCGTGGCCGACGCCATACGCGCCAACGTTCGCACCATCGACGTAGCCGCGCGCTACGGCGGCGACGAGTTCATGGGCCTCCTCATCGACACCCCACAAGAGCACGCTGAGAAGGTGGCGGACCGCATCCGCCAAGCCGTTGCCACCATCGACGTGGGGCTGGGCCCCACCCGCATCGACATTGGGGTGGCCAGCTACCAGGCCGACGGCGATGAGGGCGCGCAGCTCATCCGCGTAGCCGACGAACGCATGTACGCCGCTAAGCAGGCTGAGGACTAACCGGCTCCTCGTCGAGCTTCACCAGCACCACCCCCGCCAGGATCAGGGTCCCGCCCACCAGTTGCATGGCCGTGGGCATCTCGCCTAGGAGCAGCATGGCCCACACCACGGCCAGGAGCACTTCGGAGAGGCCCACGAACGACGCCAGTTTGGAGCCCAGCCGCCGGCTGGCTTGGATGCCCGTGGCGTACGAGAGCGCGGCGGCCACCAGGCCGAGCGCGGCCACGTCGACCCACCACGGCACCATGCGGCCGCCCAGCTCCACAGCCTGGGTGTTCCAGTGCAGGGGCGCCAGGCCGGTCACGCCCGCCAGCGCCAGCACCACCGCGCCAACCAGCAGGCCGGTGGAGGCCAGCGTCAGGCCGGGCAGGCCGTCTGACGTCTCGGCGGAGATGAGGAAGTAGGAGGCCAGCCCCACGCCCGCCAACAACGCCCAGAGGGCGCCCACCGGGTCCACGCCTTGCGCGCCGAACACGTCCAGCACCAGTACCAGACCAAGGATGGAGAGCACAGCCCCAACGATGGTGAGGGGCCGCGGCCTCTCGCCCCGCTTGAGCCAGAGCCACACGACCACCATGACGATGCCCAGGTACTCGATGAGCAGCGCCACGGCCACGGGCAGGGTGCGGATGGAGAGGAAGAACGCTAGCTGCACCACGGCTACGGACACGAAGCCGAACATGAGGATGCGTTTCCAGCCCGCGCGCAGGGTGTGCCAGCGGCCGCGCAGCGCCAGCAACCCGAACGGCAGGAGGACGGCGGCGCCGATAGTCACGCGCCAGGTGACGGCGGCGTTGGCTGTCCAACCCGCGCTGAGGAGCCCCTTGGCGAGCGGTCCGGAGGCGCCGAACGAAGCGGCGGCGACTAGGGCGAAGAGCAGCCCGACGATGAACGTGCTGTTCACAGGTGGCGTGCGCATTCAGTCCTTTGCGCCTCCCTGGTGCTGGGCCCAGGCCGCCAGCAGCGCGCGTTCGCGCTCCGGCGCCAGGCCGATCTTCGGCTCCGGATCGCCGCGCTGCGCTTGCCACTCGAGCGTGGCCCGCACGGTGTCGGCAACGCTGCGGATGGTGAGCCCGTTAGCGTGAGCGCGGGAGGCGTCGATGCGGAAGAGGTTGTTGAGGGGGTCGGGCAGCCAGAAGGGCAGATCGGCGAAGGGTTGTACGTCTTGCGCCAAGAGGAACTCGTCCCCCACCCACACGATCTGGGCACCGGAGGCGCTCACCTGGGCAGCGGCCGAGAGCAGAGCCTGCATGTCGAACGCGTCCGCCGCGCTGGCGGCGTTATAGGTGCCGGTGAGGCCGGCTTCCAGCCCGCGGGTCATCCACTCCGCTAGGTCGCGAACGTCTATCCACTGCAGCGGCAGGCGCGGTCCGTGCGGCGCCAGCACGTGGCCGCCGCGGTTGACCCGCACCGGCCAGTAGGTGAAGCGGTCGGTCGGGTCGTCGGGCCCCACCACAAGTGTGGGTCTCAGCACCAGGGCGCGCTCCGCTGGGTAGACGGCCGCCAGCTCCTCCTCGCACAGCACCTTCAGGCCGCCGTAAGTGGCGCCCGTGACGTCTTCGGTGGTGGGGTCCTCGAGCCGGCTGAGCTCCCCGTCCTCGTTCACGTACGGCTGGCTGGTGTCGGCGTAGACGCTGATGGTTGAGATGAACAGGTAGCGGTCCACGTTCGGCTCTAGCAGCCTGGCGGCCTCGCGCACCTGGCGGGGCACGTAGGCGCTGGTGTCGATGATAGCGTCGAAGGCGCGGCCCGCCAGCTTGTGCAGGTCGGTGTTGCGGTCGCCGGTCACCGTCTCTACGCCCTCGGGGCCGGGCCGCGAGCCGCGGTTGAAGAGCGTGACCTCGTGACCGCGCGCTATGGCGTCCGCCACGAAGTGCTTGCCAATGAACTGGGTGCCGCCGATAACGAGTAGCTTCACTTGTGCTCCTTGTTGTTCTCCTGCCGGCTAATCGCGGCAGACGATCACGCCGGACCGCGCTTCGTGCCCCGCGTACTCCCACATGTCCACAACCGCGCCGCCTTTCATGAGGTAGATGACGTCGCCCGAGTTGTTCCAAACGCCCTGCCCGGGGTTGCTGATCCGCAGCTCGCCTGCGGGCTGCACGCCGGCGGGGAGGCGGAAGATGGAGCGCGACCCCTCGTCGAACAGGTAGTAACCGCGCGTGTCGTACGGCTCCGTCAGCATGACCGACACCCACTCCCCCACGTCGTTAGGGGTGGTGGGGTTGAGCAGGCCGCAGTGCAGGCGGATGGGCGGTTCGTCGTCGGCGCTCCCGTCGGCCGTGACCGCGTCGTTCTCGGCTGCAGCCGAGCCTGGCTGGGCGCCGGCCGCGTCTTGCTCGGCACCGGCCGCGCCCTGTCCAGCTCCTGCCGTGTCCTGCCCGGCGCCGGCCGTGTCTTGCTCGGCGCCGGCTGCGCTACCGAAGTCCGTCGCCCAGATGCCGCGTTCTGCGGCTTCCGCCTGCCTGGCCGCGGCCCGGTACAAGTCGGCGTAGGTGACGTTGGGTGCGATGGTGAGTGTGCGCGCCCAGCCAGCCTCGATCATGGCCAGGTTCACCTGACTCACGCGCATGCCGGCGTGCTCCCAGGCGCCGTTGGCGTCGGGCACGTAAACGTAGGCCAGTAGCCGGCCGTAGATATCCTCCAGCCCCAGATCGAGTTCCAACCAGATGAGCAGGCCCGGCCCGAGCAGCCGCTCCAGGTGCGCCTGCGCTTCTCGGCCTCCCGGCTCGCCGGAACCGATCTCTGGAGTATCAATGCCTATGAGCCGCACCGTGCGGGGGCCGATGTTGGACTCCACCACCAACGTGTCGCCGTCCACTATCCGTGCCAGCGGCACGGGGCCGTAAAGCTGCGAGACCGGCGTGACGGGGGCGTCGGGCGGCAGCTCGGCACCTTCGGATCCAGGCTGCGCCATGGCCGGCGTAAGCGCGATCAACACGGCGCACGAAACGAGGACCAGCAACTGGGCCACACGCCGGAACACCCGCCCGCCACTCCCCCGGAGAACGCTAATCACCATTGCGCCTATGCGCCCTCGAGCCCGCACGCTCGCAGGACCGCGGTCAGCTCGGCCCGGATCGCGTCGTCGACCTGCGCGCCGGGGTGCCGCACGTGCGCGGAGGCTATGGCGCCCCGCCGGCGGTACACCTCCTTGCGGATGGCCAAGCCTATGCCGGGCTGGAACTCGTAACGCAGCAGGGGGCTAGCGCCGTAGAACACGCGCTGGGCCTCTTCCACGTTGCCAGCGAACCAGGCGCCCACTATCTGCACCAGTAGCTCCGGGTACGAGAGGCCGGTCATTATGCCGTCGGCACCGCGCATGAGCTCCTCGAGCAGGAAGGAACCGCCGAGTCCGCCGACGATGCCGATGTTGGAACCCAGCGCGCGCAGGCGGCTGACCTTCGGCAGGCTAGGGGTCTCCTCCAGCTTGATGACGACCACGCTGGAGAACGCTTCGTGCATGTCGGCCACCAGCTCGGCGTTCAGGCTGATGCCGGTAACGGCGGGGTAATCGTGCAGGATGAGCGGCGCGCCCAGCGCCTCATGATGGCGCTGGTAGAAGGTGCGGATCACCGCGTCGCTCTGAACGGGTGGCGGGGCCACCATGAGCCCAGCAGCGCCCAGCTGGAGCATGCGGCGGCCACGCGCCACCGCCATCTCGGTCCCAGCCCCGCCCGCGCCGGCAAACACCGGCACCCGCCCGGCTGCGGCCGAGACCGTGGTGGTTAGAACCGCGTCGCGCTCGTCCTCGGTTAGCTTCTGCGCTTCACCGAGCACGCCCAGCACCACGAAACCGTCCACACCTAAGCCGATCAGGAAGTCGGTGAGGCGCTCCAGGCTGGGCAGGTCGAGGGCGCCCGAGTCCGTGAAAGGGGTGGGCATTATGGTGTGCACGCCGCCGAAGCGGCCAGCGGGGCTCGTGGGGTACGTCATGAGGTTCAGTCTCTCACGCCCCACCTAGCGGGGCTGGGCATAAGCCCACCTTGCGTACTCTCCCGCCGGGTTCAGTACCCGACCACCTGCCCGTCCTTGCGGTGATCGGAACCGCCGACGTACCCACCGTCCTCCATACGCACTATCAGCTGCGCGCCCCCGAACGGCACGCTGCTGGTGGCCACGGTCACCTCGTGACCCAGTTCGCGCAGCGCCGCTACGGTCTTCTCGGGCACGCCGGGCTCTACCGACACGCCGAGGCCGCCGGTCACCTGCCAGCGCGGGGCGTCGCTGGCCGCCTGCGGGTTCTGACCCCACACCAATAAGCGCAGCGCCATCTGCAGGTGCCCCTGGGGTTGCATGTCGCCGCCCATTACGCCGTAACTGGCGTACGGCTGCCCGCCCCGCATGAGGAAGGCCGGGATGATCGTGTGGAACGGCCGCTTGCCTCCCGCCACCAGGTTCGGGTGGCTGGGCGTGAGCACGAAGCCGCAGCCGCGGTTCTGCATGGCGATGCCGGTGCCGGGAATAACCACGCCCGAACCGAACCCCATGTAGTTCGACTGGATGAGCGACACCATGCGCCCGTCCCCGTCCGCGGCGGTGAGGTACACGGTGCCGCGCTCGCGAGGCAGGCCATGTTTCGGGTCGCGCGCCTCAGCGAAGCTGATCAGTTTGGCGCGCTTCGTGAGGTAGTCGGCGCTGAGCATATCCTCCACGCTCACCAGCATGGCGCCGGGGTCCGCCACGAACCGGTAAGCGTCCGCGAACGCCAGCTTCATGGCCTCGATCTGCAGGTGCATGGCCTCCGGGCCTTCGGGGTCCATGCTGCTCAGGTCGAACTCGCGCAGCATGCCGAGCGCCATTAGCGCCGCTATGCCCTGACCGTTGGGCGGGATCTCGTGCAGGTCGGCCTCACCGCAACCCACCGAAATGGTGCCGACCCAGTCGGCGCTGTGGTTGGCGAGGTCCTCTTCGGTCAACAGGCCACCTTCGCGCTCGGCCGCGGCGGCCATCTTGGTGGCCAGAGCGCCGCGGTAGAACGCCTCTCCTTTGGTGTTGGCTATGGCCTGCAGCGTAGTGGCCTGTTCGGGGGACCGGAACAGCTCGCCCGCCCGCGGCGCGCGCCCGGCAGGCAGGAAGTGCCGCGCGAACTCCTCGCGTTGGCCGTGCAGTTCCGCCGAGCGCGCCCAGCCTTCGGCGGTGCGCGGCGTGACGTGGAAGCCCTCCTCGGCGTGCTTGACGGCAGGCTCGAACAGCTGCGCGAAGGGCAGGTGCCCGTAGTTGCGGGACAGCTCAACCCAGCCGGACACGGCGCCCGGAACGGTCACCGGGTCCCAGCCGAACCGGGGCACTTGCTCCATGCCCGCGAACCGTTCGGGGGTGAGAGCAGCGGGCGAGCGGCCGCTGGCGTTGAGCCCGTGCAGCTCGGTGCCGTCCCAGACTATGGCGAAAAGGTCGGAGCCTATGCCCGTGCCGGTGGGCTCCACCACCGCCAGGCTGATGGCGGCCGCCAGAGCTGCGTCCACGGCGTTACCGCCCTTGCGCAGCATCTGCAGGCCCGCCTCCGCGGCTAGGGGTTGCGAGGTGGCCACCATGTTGCGACCGAACACGAGCGGGCGGGTGGAAGGGTAAGGCATGGCGGGATCGAGGGTGCTCATGGGCGCCTCCTGGCTCTCTTAGGTCGTCGTGGGGATACCGATCGCTTAGCCAGAATCATACGGAGTGCCTGACATTGCGGGGCGCGCAAGCGCTGCTATACTCCGCTCACCCGCCCGGCTGTCCAGGCGGGGGTCCCACGTCTAGTGAAAGGCTACCCCTTAGTGCGCAGGATCCGCTGAACAACGAAGGCCGAACAACGGGTCTAAGTTCCTCTCCTCACCAGGAGGTCAGCGTGAGTCTGCGACTGCAGGCCGTAACGAAGCGTTACGGCGGTAACACCATCTTCGAAAACCTGAGTCTCGTATTGGGTCACGGCGAGACGATGGCGCTAATAGGCGCCAACGGCAGCGGCAAGAGCACCTTGCTGAGGCTGATAGCCGGGCTGGAGCAGCCCGATACCGGCAGCGTGCACGTTAGTGGCGCCGTGTCGTTCCTGGAGCAGCACCCAACGGCGAGCGCGGCCACTGCCCTGGAGCAGGTGACTCCAGCCGAGCTGAAGGCGGCTCGAGCCGAGTTGACCAAGGCAGAAGCCGCTTTGGAGGATCCCACGGAGGCGAACCTGGCACGCTTCGCTGACGCGGAGGAGCGCTTCCGAACCCTGGACGGTTACGAGTTCGAGGCCCGCGCAGCGGCGGCCTTAACGGGCCTGGGCGTGGACCCAGACCGGCCCGTCTTGAACCTATCGGGCGGGCAGCAGCGCCGGGTTCTGCTTGCACGCCAGCTACTTGCGCCGGGCGACGTGCTCCTGCTGGACGAGCCCACCAACCACCTCGACACGGCGGGGCTGGAGTGGCTGGAAGAGTGGGTGCGCCGGAGCCCCGCCACCGTGCTGCTCGTGTCGCACGACCGCGCGTTCCTGGACGCCACCGTGAGCAGCGTGGCCGAGCTCGAACGCGGCCAACTGACGGTGTGGCCCGGCACCTACACGGAAGCCATGGAGCTGAAGGCCGTGGCTCAGGCCGCGCAACTACGCCAACATGAGGCGCAGTCGCGCCAGAAGCAGCAACTGGAACTCGAGGCAGCCAGGCTGGGTTCCGTGGGCCGCAGCGCCGGGAAGTTCAATCACCGCCGCGCCGGCAACCAGGCCCTCATCCTCGCCAAAGCGAAGGCCGAGAACGTTTCGCGCACCATGGCCCGCCGCGCGAAGGCGCTGGAGAAGCGCATAGAGCAGATGGAGGTAACGCCGGCCCCGTACGAGGAGAACGGCCTGGCCGCGATACCCCTACCGGACGTACCCAGCGGCCCCGGCGACGTGTTGCGGTTCGAGGACGTAACGGTGGAACGCGGCGGCCACGTGCTGGTTGCCGGCCTGAACCTGCTGCTGCGCCGCGGAGAGAAGCTGGCGCTACTCGGACCGAACGGCAGCGGCAAGAGCAGCCTCATAGCCGCGGCGCTGGGCAACCT
>Ga0265293_10011299_pt1 | contig 12193 bp, 9 predicted proteins | sample Munlanlewell138R_FD_192505 | JGI IMG/M metagenome (GOLD analysis project Ga0265293, IMG submission 192505) | Leachate microbial communities from a municipal landfill in Southern Ontario, Canada - Leachate well 138R | ecosystem: Engineered > Solid waste > Landfill > Unclassified | place: Canada... | reverse complement strand
ACAAATCCGGCCCCGAATACGCCAAAACCCTGATCGACCAGCAGGTCGTCAACCAGCCGATTCGCCGCGCCATTGAAACTTCCGAACAGGCCGATGGGATCATCTGGCTGTGTTCCGGCCATGCGGCCATGGTGACCGGCCATGTTCTGCCTATCGATGGCGGCTGGACGGCGCAATATTAGCGTCGATGCATTGAAAGGATTGTGCGTGGTCCCGGACCTTAAGGAAGCTCCGCCAACAGGTGCGAGCTACCCGGGTAGATGGTCAAAAGCCAAGGGGCACACGATGGTGTGCCCCTCATCTTTCAGTTGCAGTTGACCATGGAATGCCCTGGATCAGAGCGTACTGCACTGCCAGTTTTTTGCCTCGGTCACGGCCTCGGGATCTTTGGCATTGAATTTCGCGACCTGGGGGTGAGGGCACAGCAGGAAATCCCTGGGCTCTCCAACAGCGGGCGGTACCTCGTTGCCCGCCGGCTTGCCGGTGGCGGGATCGGCGAAAATCAGCTCTAGCCGATCTTCACCGCGATGAGCGATCAAGTCACCCGGCGGGATATCCTTTTCGACCCAGCCGATCATTGCCTCAAGGAACTGATCCACGGCATCTTGAGGACCGACTCCTCCGACGCAGTGGGCCAGTCCCGGTACCCGGTAAAATCTGGCGAATTCCTGAAGTTTGTCCATGCCGCCGACGGCCTCTCCGGCTTCCTCGTAGTACTCTTCCAGTTGGATGTCGCTACAGCAGGGATCGCTGACGCCGTTCCACATCAGCACCTTGCCTCCAGCCTTTTGCAGGCCCCGCAGATCGGAGGAATTGGGCTTGCCGTAGCCGATCTTGTTCACTTCCCTCCACCAGCCATCGATATCCTCCTGATCATTGAAATCAAAATCGCTGAGGGCGTTGAAGTCGGGTCCAAACAGCACCTTGGCCATGGAGCTGCCGATGACATAGCCGGTGGACGTTTTGGGAATGTTCTCCATGGTCGCCTCGTCGGACCAGGGCGGCGGCACCCGGCCGAGATAATCGGACCAGAAGCTGATATTGGCTATGGGATAACCCACGGTGATTGGTCCCTTGGGGCCCTGGGGCCCGGCGAGCACGGCTTTGACGCTTTTCAGTTCAGGCTCCGTCAGGCAGGCGGGGTTGTCGCCGGCGGCGCATTTGAGGGCGTCGAAGTCGAAGGAACAGGCGCGGTTGTCGGCAATGATATTGTCTTTCGCCCCATCCAGTTCATCGCATTGGGCAATGACCTTCTTTTCCAGCATTTGCAGCTTTTCAGGGGACAGCCAGGCGCCCGGTTCGCGGGTCATCTGCTGGGCGTTATAGATGAAGGCCATCATGGTAGCGGAACTGCGCCCGCCGGGGGCACCCAGGAGTACGCCGTCGAAATCCTCCGGATGGCGGGTGATGGATTCGGTGGCCATGCGCCCGCCGCCGGAACAGCCGGACATGTAGCGGTGCAGGGTGTCGCTCTCGTAGTAGGTTTTGGTGAGCGCCTGGGTCGCCACGGCTGTGACGTGCATGGCGCGGTGGATATGGTCCTCGGTCTGGGCGGGGTTGCCGCGCAGGAAACTCCAGTCGAGCATATGGCCCTGGCGCCCGGTATCGGTACCGGCCACGGCGAAACCCTTGAACATCGGGCTGCCGGCGGGCACGCCGGCGTAGGTGGGCACCGACCCGGCGGCGCCGCCCATGCCGATAAAGAAATAGCGGTTCTGCCAGCCCTCATCGGGCAACTGGAGGCGGAAGTTGACCCGGTTCGGTCCCGGATTGGTGGTGATGATATGTCCGTCGATCTTGCAGTGCGGCGTCGGCACGGCGGTCGGCGCAGCGCTGTCGATGACGGTGCCTTCAGGGGCAATGGACTGAATGCGTTCGGTACTGCAATCGGCGTTGGCCAGCACTGTGGTGCTGGCGAGGGCAAGGGAGATCAGGACCCCGTTTGCCATCAATCCGGGAATGGTCGTCATTTTCATGGTGTTACCTCTTTTTGTTTGGATTATCCGGTGGACTTTGACAGAGCTGGTGGTTGTCACTGGGCGCCAAACCGATAGCGTACCTGGGCTCCCCACATACGCGGTTCGCTGTACACGGCATAGGCGGTGCCTACAAAGGCGTAATAGGAGTTGAGCGCCACGGCATGAATGTCGTCGGTGGCATTGCGCACGAAGAAGGCGAGATCGAACGCCGTGTTGAACACGTTGGACCAGTCGGCGCGCAGGTTCAGGTTGCCGTAGCCGTCCTCCTTGCCGAAGCCGTCTTCCAGGGCGGTATCATTGAGCCATACGGATGACTGGCGATAATAGTCGGCGGCCAGCGTCATTTCACCCCACTCGGCCGGTACGGGGAGGGCGTATCGGATCGCGATGGTGCCCTGGTTCTCCGGGGTTCCCACGTAGGGGCTGTCGATATAGGGCAGTTGTTCCCCGGTGATGACATTGGTGACGAAGCCGGGCCACTCCTTGTATTTGGCATCGATGTAGGAATAGGTCAGCGACAGCTCCAGGCGGTCGGTCAGGAGAATCTGGGTGCTCAGTTCCAGCCCCTGAATCTCGGCCTTGGCAATGTTGTTGACCTGGGTGGTGGGCGCGCCAAATTCGTCGCCGATGGATTCACTGCGCTGGATGTCCTCGTACCACATCTTGTAGATGGCGGCATTGCTGCGCACCGGCATGCCGCCAAGCGCCCAGTCGGCTTTGACCCCCAGTTCGACGTCGTCCACGATCTCGGGGTCGTATTGAGCGACGAAGCCGGGCAGCGGGTTCGAGGGATCACTGGAACTGGTATTGGTGCCGCCGGGTTTGAAGCCGCGGCGATGGGCAAGGTAGACCAGGGTGTCGTCATTCATCTGGTAGTCGAGGCTGACGGTCCAGCTGGGCGCGGAGTCATCCACCCCGGGGAGCTTGACGACGGTGCCACCCGGTACCAGGTTGCCATTCGTCATCAGTTCCACCTGGTCGACGGGGATCTGGGCGCGGGTGCCGGTGGATTCCGTCCAGCGGTAGCCGGTGGTCAGTTTCAAGCCGTCGAGCACCCACTCGGAAAGGTCGAAGGTGGTCTGGGCAAAATAGCCCTTCTGCTCGTTTTTCTGGTTGGTCGGGAAGCCGCCGACCACGGTGGGGGAGAAGGTCGGGCTGAAGATGTTGCCGAAGGTGGCAAACAGCGCCGGATAGAGGAGATCATTCCTTTGTACTTCCTGGTAATAGCCGACGATCCACGAATGCCTGCCGTCGATATCGCCCATCACCTGGAATTCCTCGCTGTAGTCATCCAGCCAGTCCTTGCGGCCGCTGGCCGCGGACGACGCCACGGGCCGGAAATTCTCAAAGCCGAAGTTGTTGTAAACGAGGCCGTTCGGCAATGGATTGCCGCCGTCATAGGTGGTCCGGGCACCCAGGTTGCGAACGGTGCTGAAGATGTTCTTGACCGTGACATCGCCGAGAAACGCCACCGGGCCCAGCTCGAGGGTGGTGATATTGAGCAACTGCTCATTCTTGCCTTTCAGGATCAGTTCCGCGCCCGCCAGATTGCGGCGTTTGGCACTGTCGCCACCAGAGTCGACCCTTTCCTGCTCGGCAAGCAGACCGTCCCTGAGCGTGTTGAGTATCCCCAGCCTCTGGGCCGCGCAGGCCTGGGCGCCGCCGGCGTTACCGGGGTTGAGCGCGCCGCACAGCCCCTGAATCGCTCCCCAGCCGGCCCCGGTTCCGGGAGTGGTATCGTAGATGGGAAAGTTCTCGTTGAAATTGTAAAGCACTGCGCCGGTGTTGTTTTCATCCGCCTTGTTATGGGTATACATCAGGTAGCTGTTGAGCCAGTCGGTGGGGGTGAACTCGATCCCGAGACGGTAGGAATCACGGCTGCGGTCATCCAGTGTCTGCCCGGTGTTGAGGGTCTTGGTAAAGCCGTCGCGGCGCACGATATTGGCGGCAAGGCGGGCGCTCAACACGCCTTCGATGAGAGGCACATTGAGGGCGCCGCTGGTTTCGCGCCAGTTGTATTCGCCGAGTGTCTGTTCCAGGAAGCCGCCAAATTCGTCCGTTGGCCGCTGGGGTGTGAACAGGATGGCGCCGCCGGTGCTGCTGCGCCCGAACAGGGTACCCTGGGGGCCCTTCAGTACCTGCACGGAAGCGAGGTCGAACATCTGGGCGTTGTTGCCGATGCTGCTGCCCCCGCTGCCGCCATTGTCCAGCGGGGCGCCAGCGAAATAAGTCACTACACTGGGACTCGAAGAATAGGTCTGCCCCTGGCCGCGGATAAAGTAGGTGATGGCATTGCGGAGGACGTTCTGGCGAATCTCGACACCCGGGACATGGAATTTCAGGTCTTCGGGCTTTGTGACTCCCTTCACGCGAAGCTCGTCGCTGTTCAGCGCGCCGATGGAGATGGGCACTTCCTGCAGGCTCTCTTCCCGTTTACGGGCGGTGACGACGATTTCCTCGAGACCGGCGAAACCGGCGGCCGGCTGGGCCAGGAGAGGGCTCGCGGTAATCATGTCCATGGTAAGCAATGCCAATGCGGCGATGCCGGTGGTGGGGAAAGGGCGGCGCCTGGGTGTTCTTTGCAATCGCATCTGTGTAATCCTCGTTAATATTTATTGTTGAATTACTGCTAAAGGGCCCGGTGCCGAATGCACGAGTCCCGATTGACGAAAGGATCGGGTGGTCTTTTTGACAATAAACTCTTGTCAGCTTGCCGACACTATATGGCTTCTGTTTTTCAATCAATGGCTTGCCCAAGCTCAAAGCTCCACAATGCTGCGCAAGGGTCCAATGGCACAGTGCCGGCAAGGGGCACCTCAGGTCTGCCAATCGGTCATCGTCGATTCGGTTTTCCGGGCGGTGCTGCGCCGCCGCCGGACCATCTTCGGTTACCCGTCGCCGGTATGTTAGAGTGGAGGTCGTTTTGCTCCTGTCATACGCCCGTAAAGGAATGCCGGCCCCGGCGGCTTCAGGAGGCCGGTACGACGCCAGCGTAGAAGGAAGCGGGCGGACGGGAGTGGGCGTTGGTCATGAGTGGCTGGCCTCATCTCGGCTTGCTTCATGTCCCTGCGCCAGGGTGCTCTTTTAGAGGTTTGTCCTTGTATGGTATGCACATCTGCGTCTCCTCGCCGGCATCGCCGGCATGATTCTCACAGTTTCGCCAGCGCATGCTCACGCCGCGGATCTTTCGCTGTGCGGCGCGACAGCAACAGCTTAAGTGGCTGTTCTGGCTTGTGTTTATCGTTACGCCGGGCCGCACTGCCACGGCCCCTGCAATCTGGACAAAATAAACTTTTCTGGACATTTGCGCCGGAAATGTCCCGCACTGTCCGTCCTCAGTAGTTTTCATCCCGTTGATTCTTCCATGATGAAAAAAAACGCCATGCACAGTGTCGCGCCCTCCGCTCAGGAGCAAACCCCCGAGGATATCCTCAAGGCCATTTTTGCAGACGAGCCGGTGCTGCGGGGGTTGCCGCGGATCATTGCCTATATGATCAATCTGCCCCACCGGGATCTGCGCCCAGGTGAGATGTGGATCAAGGACTTCGGTCACTTTTCCTTTGTGGTCGAACCCTTGAGGCTGTTTTTTCAGGGCGACAAGGACGGGGAACTGCACGGCGTGCCGTTCGGGCCCCGGGCGCGCCTGCTGTTTGCCTATTCGTTGATGGAATCCGTCGACAATCCACAATTGGAAGTGGATCGCGGCGGCATCTCCGCCAGCCGCTGGTTCGAGAGCATGGGGCTTTCCATTGGTGGCAAAACCTATGCGGCGCTGCGGGAGCAGGAACTGCGGGTTTCCGCCAGCCGCTTTATGACCACGTTTCGCTCCCACGGTTATGAAGGGGCCGCCTGGGATTCCATCTATATCAGCGGGATGCGCGCCGACACCAGCAAGGGCAGGGCGGGGGGCCAGCATCAGCGCAACATGGTAAAGCTCAGCCAGCCGCTGTTCAGCGAGGTGGCGGAGCATCCGACGCGGATACCCATAGAAGCCCTGACGCAGCTCTCCAACCAGTCCCTGGGGCTCGATATCTATTTCTGGCTGGCGTATCGCCTGCCCCTGATGAGGCAAGACGAGCGGTTGTCATGGGATGACCTGTTCCGCTGTTTCGGCACCTCCTACAAGCACCGCCGCCATTTTGAGCCGCGCTTTCTGGAGAAGCTGGAAGTGGTGTTGAAGGTCTACAGCGCCGCCCGCGTCGCGGTGGAGGAGGGCGGCATCAGGCTCTACCCGTCGCCGCCTCCCGGACTTTAACGGGGAGCGGCTAACGGGTATGATTCGTGCCCTTCACTACTGACCGTTCTGGAACCACACAATGACCATCAAGTCGGACAAATGGATCACCCGCATGGCCAAGAGCCACGCCATGATCGAACCCTTCGAAGGCCGGCAGGTGCGCCAGCCCGACGAGAATGGCCCGCGGGTCATTTCCTACGGGGTGTCGAGCTACGGGTACGATGTGCGCTGTTCCGACGAGTTCAAGATCTTCACCAATATCCACTCGAAGACCGTCGATCCCAAGAACTTCGACAACGACGCCTTTGTCGACATCAAGGGCGACTACTGCATCATTCCGCCCAACTCCTTTGCCCTGGCGCGCACCATCGAGTACTTCCGCATTCCCCGCAACGTGCTGGTCATCTGCCTCGGCAAATCCACCTATGCGCGTTGTGGCATCATCGTCAACGTCACCCCGCTGGAACCGGAGTGGGAGGGGCATGTGACCCTGGAGTTCTCCAACACTACCAACCTGCCGGCCAAGATCTACGCCAACGAGGGTGTGGCCCAGATGCTGTTCTTCGAATCGGACGAAGTGTGCGAGGTCTCCTACCGGGACCGCGGCGGCAAATACCAGGGGCAGCGGGGAGTGACCTTGCCCAAGGCGTGAACGGCGGTGAACGATTTCGGCAACGAAATGTCACACCCCGGGTAATACACTGCGAGACCGCCATGGCGTGGCGGCAGGTCGGTTGCCCGGCTATCGATACAGACAGTTGGCTGTGGAGACGGTCAGCTGTATAGATAGCGGCAAGCGGCACATTGGATATAGCGATTCGGGATGAATGATGCCTATCTACCCAGAGCCTGTTTACTCAGAGACACCAGCCGGACAATCCGTGCTGGCGGAATACCACCCCCAGTGGTTCGTGGTGCAAACCAAGGCCCGCCTCGAGGCAAAGGCGCTGGTCAACCTGCAACGGCAAGGCTACCGCGCCTATCTGCCTCAACTCAAAACCCGCAAGCGCCAGCGCAACCAGTGGCGCGATGTGATCGAGCCGTTGTTTGCGGGCTATCTCTTCCTCCACCTCGATCTGAACCGCGACAACGCCGCGCCGGTGCGCTCCACCCTCGGGGCGATCGGGCTGGTGCGCTTCGGGGAGTCCTACCACGCGATACCCGATACCGTCATCCGCTATCTGATGAGCAACGAGCCCGACCGCTGTGGCGACGACAAGGCGACGGTGCGGAGGCTGTTCGAACAGGGTGACAGGGTCGAGCTTCTCAATGGTCCCTTCGCCGGCCTTACCGCCGTCTACCAGATGGAAAAATCCAGTGACCGCGCGATCCTGCTGCTCAATGTGCTCGGTGGCCAGCAAAGCGTCGCGGTGAGCATCCACGATATCGCCCCGGTGGCGCAGTTGTGAGCAGCGAGTTGTGAACAGCCTCACGGTCTGTGTAAAAAATCCTGACAGAAAAATTGCTTTCGAGGCAGCGCATGGCTACCATCCTGTTCGTTCAATGATTGAACGCAAGCCGGTAATCTGTTCCACGCCGCCCGCGATGCCTGCAACAGGGCAGGGCGGTAGCGTGTTCACGGATGTTGCCCTGCGCTGCCATGATTTCCCATAACCCACTGCTTTGATTATGAAAATCCTCGTTACCGGCGGCGCCGGATTTATCGGTTCGGCGGTGGTGCGCCACATTATCGGCGATACCGGGCACAGCGTGGTGAATGTCGACAAGCTCACCTATGCCGGCAACCTCGAATCTCTGGCGGCGGTGCACGACAGCCCGCGCTACCACTTCGAGCGGGTCGATATCTGCGATCGCGGGGAGGTCGACCGGGTATTGCGCGAGCATCAACCGGAGCTGCTGATGCACCTCGCGGCCGAAAGCCACGTCGACCGTTCGATCGACGGCCCGGCGGCCTTTATCGAAACCAATATCGTCGGCACCTATACCCTGCTGGAAGCGGCACGTCACTATTGGCACAGTCTCGACGCCGCCGGCAAGGCGGCGTTCCGTTTCCACCATATCTCCACCGACGAGGTCTATGGCGATCTGGAAGACCCCGCCGAGCTGTTCACCGAGCAAACACCCTACGCCCCCAGTTCGCCTTACTCCGCAAGCAAGGCCAGCTCCGACCATCTGGTGCGCGCCTGGCATCGCACCTACGGGCTGCCGGTGGTGATCACCAACTGCTCCAACAACTACGGCCCCTACCACTTTCCGGAAAAGCTCATCCCGCTGGTGATCCTCAATGCCCTGGAGGGCAAGCCACTGCCGGTATACGGTAAAGGCGACCAGGTGCGCGACTGGCTCTATGTCGAAGACCACGCCCGCGCACTTTACAAAGTGCTGACCGAGGGCCGGGTAGGAGAGACCTACAATATCGGCGGCCATAACGAAAAGCAGAACATCGAGGTGGTGCACACCCTGTGCGATCTGTTGCAGGCTCTGCGCCCGCCGGCCGAGGGTGGCGCGGCCTGCGCCCACATCAGCCACTACCGCGAACTGATCAGCCACGTGGTCGATCGCCCCGGCCACGATCTGCGCTACGCCATCGACGCCGGCAAGATCCAGCGCGAACTGGGCTGGACGCCCGCCGAAACCTTTGCCACCGGCTTGCGCAAGACCGTTGAGTGGTACCTCGCCAACCTCGACTGGTGCCGGCGGGTACAGGACGGCAGCTACCAGCGTGAGCGCCTGGGGGTCAGATCAGCATGACAATCCTGCTGTTGGGCAAGAATGGCCAGCTCGGCTGGGAATTGCAGCGCGCCCTGGCGCCGCTCGGCAATCTGGTGGCTCTCGATCGCCATGGCGGCGATGGTCTCGGCGGCGACCTGGCGGATGTCGACGGCCTCAGGCACAGCATCGAGCGTCTGCGCCCGGCGATCATCGTCAATGCCGCCGCCTACACCGCGGTGGACAAGGCCGAGGACGAGCGCGACCTGGCGGCGCTGATCAACACCGCCGCCCCCGCCGTGCTCGGCGACGCGGCCAAACGCCTCGGCGCCTGGCTGGTTCACTACTCGACCGACTACGTGTTCGACGGCAGCGGTACCACACCCTGGCGTGAAAATGACCGGGTGGCACCGCTCAACCACTACGGTCGCACCAAGCTCGAAGGTGAGCAGGCCATCGCCGCCAGCGGCTGCCGGCACCTGATCTTTCGCACCAGTTGGGTGTATGGCGCCCACGGCAACAACTTCGCCAAGACCATGCTGCGCCTGGCGCGGGAACGGCAGACACTCAGTGTCGTCTGCGATCAGATTGGCGCGCCCACCGGTGCCGAACTGCTCGCCGACGCCACGGTCCACGCCCTGCAACAGGCGCGGAGCCAGCCGGAAAAAGGCGGGCTCTACCACCTTGCCCCGGCCGGTGAAACCAGTTGGCATGAATATGCAGGGTTCGTGATCGACCGCGCCCGCGCCGGTGGCGAGACCCTGGCGGTCGAGGCCATCGAGCCTATTGCGTCGACAGCCTACCCCACGCCGGCGCGGCGCCCGGCCAACTCGCGGCTCGATACCAGCGCATTTCGCGCAGCGTTTGCACTCCACCTGCCGCCCTGGCAGCAGGGTGTGGCGCGCATGGTGTCGGAATGCCTGGCCTGACCAATGGCTCTCCGGCAAGTCCGCTACCAACAACCTGGACAACATCAACTTGGATAAAACCACCTGGACAAAATCATGCCGGATAAATCCATGAAAGGCATCATTCTCGCTGGCGGCTCCGGCACCCGTCTGCACCCCATCACCCTCGGCATCTCCAAGCAATTGCTGCCCATCTACGACAAGCCGATGATCTATTATCCGCTGTCAGTGCTGATGCTGGCGGGGATCCGAGACATCCTGATTATCTCCACACCCGAGGATATGCCTGGCTTCAAGCGCTTGCTGGGCGATGGCAGCGACATCGGCGTGTATTTCACCTACGCCGAGCAGCCCTCGCCCGATGGCCTCGCCCAGGCTTTCCTGATCGGCGAAGACTTTATCGGCAACGACAACTGCTGCCTTATCCTCGGCGACAATATCTTCTACGGGCAGAATTTCTCCCGCAACCTGCGCACCGCCCGCGAGCGCCAACAGGGCGCGACCATCTTCGGCTACCAGGTGGCGGATCCGGAGCGCTTTGGCGTGGTGGAATTCGACAACGAGGGCCGCGCCGTCAGCATCGAGGAAAAGCCGCACAAGCCCAAGTCGAACTACGCGGTCACCGGCCTTTATTTCTACGACAACCGGGTGATCGACATCGCCAGGCAGATCAAACCCTCCGCCCGTGGCGAACTCGAAATCACCGACGTCAATCGCGCCTATCTCGAAGACAGCAGCCTCAACGTCGAACTGCTCGGCCGCGGCTTTGCCTGGCTCGACACCGGCACCCACGATAGCCTGCTGGACGCCGCCCACTACGTCGAAACCATCGAAAAACGCCAGGGCAACAAGGTCGCCTGCCCCGAAGAGATCGCCTATCACCAGGGCTGGTTGAGCGCCGACCAGGTGCGCGAACGCGCCAAGGCCCTGCAAAAATCCGGCTACGGGCTGTATCTCGAAAAGCTCCTGACCACCTCGCCAGCGGATACCTTCTTCATCCGCTGACCGAGAAGACGGCCCCGATGAGGCCGTCCCCTGGAATCAATCCATAGGGTGCGCTGAAGAATGAAGCGCACCGGAGAACGCGGCGAACCCCCGCCGGTGCGCCTCCTCGGTCGGTACACCCTATGGCGATGTGCCAACACTCGGCAACGAGGTGCACCCGCCGTTGCCCCGATATCCATAGGGTGCGCTGAAGAATGAAGCGCACCGGAGAACGCGGCGAACCCCCGCCGGTGCGCCTCCTCCGTCGGCACACCCGATGGCAATGTGCCAATACTCGGCAACGAGGTACACCCGCCGTTGCCCCGATATCCATAGGGTGCGCTGAAGAATGAAGCGCACCAGGAAGCCCCAGTCCCAGAAAACCTAAAATCTTCGAAAACAACGCACCAGAAGCGAACCCTATGAACTTCACCCAAACATCCCTCGCCGACGTGGTCATCATCGAGCCCGTGGCATTCGACGACGACCGCGGCTGGTTCATGGAAAGCTACAACGAGCAAAAATTCCACCAGGGTCTCGAGGCCCTTGGCCTGCCCATCCCCCGGCCCTTTGTGCAAGACAACCATTCCTGCTCCAAAAAAGGCGTGTTGCGCGGCCTGCATTACCAGTTGCCGCCCCACGCCCAGGGCAAGCTGGTGCGGGTCGTGCAGGGCGCGGCCTTCGACGTGGCGGTGGACATCCGCCAGCATTCGCCCACCTTTGGCAACTGGGTAGGCGTGGAGCTCAGCGCCGGCAATCACAAGATGCTGTGGGTTCCCGAAGGCTTTGCACACGGTTTTGTCGCTCTGGAAGACAACACCCACTTCCTTTACAAAACCACCGATTTCTACCACCGCGACAGTGAAGCCGCGATCCGCTGGAACGACCCTGCAATCGCCATCGAGTGGCCCGCGCTCGACAACCTGGTCATCAACAGCAAAGATCGCGAAGCCCCACCACTTCGCGAGGCAAAGACCCACTGCTGACACCGTCATCCGCGGCAACTGCAGCCGAGGATTGCTTCCGGCGCCCCGCAACAGTTCATTCAATAGGGGTCTTTTGCCTTAAAGCTGCCGGCGGAAAACATGAGATGTTTCGCAAAATAGTATTAATGCTATTGGATGATGCCGGTTTTTACTGTATATAAACGATAACAACCGCGATGCCTGTGTCAGGTAGGGCGGTAGCGTGCCTGGCTATGATTGAAGATACACATCTTAAAGTGTTGAGGATTCTGGAGAACAACCCGGAGATATCACAAAGGGAGCTATCCCGCCAACTGGGCATCAGCCTTGGCAAAGCCAACTATTGCATCCGCGCGCTGCTGCAAAAAGGCTGGATTAAAACCAACAACTTCAAAAACAACCGGAACAAGCTGGCCTACGCCTACCTCCTGACCCCGGCGGGGATCGAGC
>Ga0265293_10011298_pt1 | contig 12194 bp, 10 predicted proteins | sample Munlanlewell138R_FD_192505 | JGI IMG/M metagenome (GOLD analysis project Ga0265293, IMG submission 192505) | Leachate microbial communities from a municipal landfill in Southern Ontario, Canada - Leachate well 138R | ecosystem: Engineered > Solid waste > Landfill > Unclassified | place: Canada... | reverse complement strand
AGGCCCACGAACGAGGCCAGCTTGGAGCCGAGGCGCCGACTGGCGAGGATGCCGGTTGAGTACGCCAGCGCGGCGGCCACCAGGCCGAGCGCTGCCACGTCGACCCACCACGGCACCATGCGCCCGGCCAGCTCAACCGGCTGCGTGTTCCAGTGCAGCGGAGCGACGCCCAGGAGCCCGGCTAGCGCCAGCACCATGGCGCCCACCAGTAGCCCGGTCGACGCGAGGGTCAGCCCGGGCAGTCCGTCACCGGTCTCGGCTGAGATGAGGAAGTAGGACGCCAGGCCCACGGCCGCCAGCAGCGCCCACAGCGCGCCGACGGGATCCACGGTCTGCGCTCCGAACACGTCGAGCACCAGTACCAACCCCACCATCGACAGCACGGAGCCCGCAATGGTGAGGGGCCGCGGCCGCTCCCCGCGTCTGAGCCACAGCCAGCCGACCACCATGACGATGCCGAGGTACTCGATCAGCAGCGCTACAGCCACCGGCAGCGTCTGGATGGAGAGGAAGAAGGCCAGTTGCACTACCGCCACCGACACGAAGCCGAACATGACGACGCGCTTCCAGCCGCGCCTCAGCGTGTGCCAGCGGCCGCGCAGCGCCAGCAGCCCGAAAGGTAGCAGCACGAGGGCGCCTATGGTCACGCGCCAGGTAACGGCCGCGTTAGCGCTCCAGCCGGCGCTGAGGAGCCCTTTGGCTAGCGGTCCGGAGGCGCCGAACGACGCCGCCGCCACCAGCCCGAACAGTAGCCCCACCACGAAGTTGCGGTTCAGCGAGGCTTGCCGCATTCAGGCGCCACCTGCCAGGTGGCGCGCCCAGGCCCGCAGGACCGCGGTCTCGCGGTCGGGGCCGATGCCGATCTTCAGGTTGGGTTGGCCGCGCGCCGTGTGCCACTCTAGGGTGGCGCGAACCGTGTCGTCTACGGCGCGGATCGTGAGTCCAGCCGCCTGCGCGCGCGAGGCGTCGACCCGGAACATGTTCGATGCGGGCGCCGGGAGCCAGAACGGTAGGTCGGCGAACGGCCGCACGTTCTGCTCCAGCAGGAAGTCGTCCTCTACCCAAACGACCTCGGCATCGGATGAAGTTACCTGGGCCGATGCCGAGAGCAGCGATCCCATGTCGAACACGTCTGCACCGCTGGCAGCGTTGAAAGTGCCGCTCAGTCCGGCCTCGAGGCCCTGCAGCATAAAGTCGGCAAGGTCACGCACGTCTATCCACTGCAGAGGCAGGTTAGGGCCGTGGGGTGCCAGCACCTGCCCGCCGTTGGCTACGCGCACGGGCCAGTAGGTGAACCTATCGGTCGGGTCGTCCGATCCCACCACGATGGTGGGGCGCAGCACCAGCGAGCGTTCTGCCGGGAACGCCGCGGCCAGCTCCTCCTCGCACAGCACCTTGAGCCCGCCGTAAGTGGCGCCGGTAACTTCTTCGGCAGCCGGGTCGTCGAGGCGCGCTAAAGGGGCGCCTTCGTTTATGTACGGTTTGCTGGTGTCGGCGTAGACGCTAACGGTAGAGATGAACAAGTACCTACCCACGTTCGGCTCGAGCAGGCGAGCCGCCTCGCGCACCTGCCGCGGCACGTAGGCGCTTGTGTCTACCACCGCGTCCCATCGCCCGGCGGCCAGCCTGTTGAGGTCCGTGTTCCGGTCACCGGTCACGGTTTCAACTCCTGCGGGCGCGGGTTTGGAGCCTCGGTTGAAGAGCGTTATCTCGTGACCGCGCGCAAGAGCGCCCATAACGAACTGTTTGCCAATGAACTGGGTGCCGCCAAGCACGAGGATCTTCACGGATTCTCCCTGGGCATGTTCAGAAGTCGCCTTCCGCCACCTGCAGGCAGGTAACGCCCAGCTCACGGTACATGGAAACCACGCGCGAGCGGTCTTCCAGCGCCAGGAGCACGTTCTTGCCCTTGTAGTCGGAGTCGAACCAGCGGCGCTTCAGCACGTGGTCGGGCGTGCGGTCGTGGTACGGCCGCATGAGCAGGCGCTGGTAGGGCACGCTGTTGTTCTCCAACCAGCGCTCGGTGGCCTCGCGCGTGTCGTCGCGCCTGCCGGTAACGATGTGGATGTGGTGCCCCTGCAGCGCCAGTGCCTGCACCAGCGCTATCACCGGCAACATGGGCGCGTCGTCGCTGGCGGCGGCGAAGAAAGCCTCGTAATCGCGTTCCTTGCCGCGCACCAGGTGCGCGCGGTGCTCGGTGTCAGACAGGGTTCCGTCTAGGTCGCAAAGGACTATTGTCACTCGGCGAGTGTAGACCTCCTAGCCTCGGCACACGACCACACCTGAGCGCGCTTCGTGACCCTGGTACTCCCAGGTATCTACCACTAGTCCGCCTCGCATCAGGTAGATGACGTCGCCTGAGTTGTTCCACACGCCTTGGCCTGGGTTGTGAACGCGGAGCTCGCCGGCGGGCTGCTCGCCTTGCGGCAGCCGAAAGATCTGGCCCGAACCTTGGTCGAACAGGTAGTAACCGCGCGTGTCGTAAGGGGCCGAGAGCATGACCGAAACCCACTCCCCCAAGTCGTTAGGGGCAGCGGGGTTAAGCAGCGCGCAGTGCAACCTTATGGTGGGCTCAGCCTGCGTCGCGGCGTCCTCGTCTCGCGCCGCCAGTCCCTCGGCTTCGGCCGACAGTTCCTCGGCGTCTGCCGCGCTGCTCTCGGTATCGACTGAGCCAGTCAGGTCCGGCGCCCAGATGCCCTTGCTTTCTGCCGCTGCGGCCTCGGCGGCCGCCGCGTAAAGGTCGGCGTAAGTGTCGTTGGGCCCTATCGTCAGTTCGGTGGCCCAGCCAGCTTCGACCATGGCGAGGTTGACCTGCGTAACGCGCATGCCGGCGTGCTGCCAGGTGCCAGTGGCATCGGGCACGTACACGTACGCAAGCAGGCGCCCGTAGATGTCTTCCAGCCCCAAGTCCAGCTCCAGCCAGAGGAGCAGGCCGGGACCGAGCAGGCTGGCCAGGTGCGCTGCGGCCTCGTGTCCGCCGGCGGCGCCTGAGGCGGTCTCCGGCGCGTCGATACCTATTAGCCGTACGGTTCGCGGCCCGATGTTCGACTCCACCACGATCGTGTCGCCGTCTAGGATTCGGACCAGCGGTACCGGCCCGTACAGCTGTCCCACTGGGATCGCCGCAGCGGGCGCCGCCATGTCCGTAGGGTCCTGGGCCCAACCAACCGACGCCGCGGCCACCAGTAGGCCCAGGGTCAACGCTAGCTTCCGGTGGTTCACAGCTCCAGGCCGCACGCTTCGAGCACCGCGAGCAGTTCGGCGCGTATGGCGTCGTCGGCCTGAGCGCCGGGGTGCCTCACGTGGGCGGACTCGATGGCGCCGCGCAGGCGGTAGACCTCCTTGCGGATGGCCAGGCCGATGCCGGGCTGGAACTCGTAGCGCAGCAGCGGGCTGGCGCCGTAGAACAGGCGCCTGGCGGTGGCCACGTCACCCTCGTACCAGGCGCACACGATGCCGACCAGCAGCTCGGGGTACGAGAGGCCCGTCATTATGCCGTCGGCGCCGCGCATTAGCTCCTCCAGCAGGAACGACCCGCCCAGGCCACCGACTATGCCGATGTTGGAGCCCAGCGCGCGCAGCTTGCTGACCTTGGGCAGACTAGGGGTCTCCTCGAGCTTGATGACCACTACGCTTGGCAGGTTGTCGTGCAGCTCGACCACCAGTTCTGGGGCGAGGCTGATGCCGGTCACGGCAGGGTAGTCGTGCAGTATGAGCGGCGCGCCCAGCGCCTCGTGGTGTTGCTGGTAGAAGGTGCGGATGACCGCGTCGTTCTGAACCGGTGGCGGCGCCACCATCAGGCCGGCTGCGCCGCCCTGCAGCATGCGCTGGCCACGCTCCAGCGCCATGGCGGTTCCTGCCCCGCCAGCACCGGCGTAAACCGGCACGCGCCCGGCAGCTGCTGAGACCGTGGTAGCCAGCACCTGGTCGCGCTCGTGGTCGCTAAGCTTGTGGGCCTCGCCCAGCACGCCGAGCACCACGAGGCCGTCGACCCCTTTACCGATCAGGAACTCCGTCAGCCGCTCCAGGCTGGGCAGGTCGAGTTGGCCCGCGGTGGTGAACGGCGTGGGCATGATGGTGTGCACGCCACCGAAGCGGCCGGCGGGGCTTGTCGGGTAGCTCATGGCGCCCAGTGTCTCATGACCAGCCCAGCGCGGGTGGGCCAAGGCCGACGCTTGTTACTCAGTAACCTACGGCCTGACCGTCCTTGCGGTGGTCGGAGCCAGCCACGTAACCGCCGTCGTCCAGGCGCACGATCAGTTGCGCGCCGCCGAACGCGTTGCTGCTGGTTGCCACGCTGACCTCGTGCCCCATGGCTCTGAGTGCCTCCACGGTGGCGGCGGGCACGCCTTGCTCAACGGAGACCCCCAACCCGCCCGTTACCTGCCACCGGGGCGCGTCGCTGGCGGCTTGCGGGTTCTGGCCCCACACCAGTAGGCGCAGCGCGACTTGCAGGTGCCCCTGGGGCTGCATGTCCCCGCCCATAACCCCGAAGCTTGCCCACGGCGCACCGCCGCGCATGAGGAACGCCGGGATGATCGTGTGGAACGGCCGCTTGCCGCCAGCAACCAGATTGGGGTGCCCAGGCGTGAGCACGAAGCCGCAGCCGCGGTTCTGCATGGCGATGCCGGTGCCGGGTATCACCACTCCGGAGCCGAAGCCCATGTAGTTGGACTGGATGAGCGACACCATGCGCCCCTCCTCGTCGGCTGCGGTGAGGTACACGGTGCCTCTCTCGTGCGGCAGGCCGTGCTTAGGGTCGCGCGCCTCGGCGAAACTGATGAGCTTGGCGCGCTTGGCGAGGTAGTCGGCGCTGAGCATGTCTTCCACGCTCACGAGCATGGCTTCGGGGTCCGAGACGAAGCGGTACGTGTCGGCGAACGCCAGTTTCATGGCTTCGATCTGCAGGTGCATGGCTTCCGGCCCGTCCGGATCCATGGAGGCGAGGTCCAGGCTGCGCAGCATGCCGAGCGCCATGAGCGCGGCTATCCCCTGCCCGTTGGGCGGTATCTCGTGCAGCTGCGCGTCGCCGAACTCCACGCCGATGGTGCCGACCCAGTCGGCCGCGTGGTTGGCGAGGTCCTCCTCGGTGAGGAGCCCGCCCTCCTTAGCGGCAGCGGCCGCCATCTTGGTGGCCAGCGCCCCACGGTAGAACGCCTCACCCTTCGAGGTGGCGATGGCCTGCAGCGTTGTGGCCTGGTCGGGTGAGCGGAACACCTCCCCGGCGCGCGGCGCGCGGCCGCCAGGCAGGAAGTGCCGGGCGAACTCTTCGCGCTGGCCGTGCAGCTCCGCCGAGCGTGCCCACCCTTCCGCGGCGCGGGGCGTGACGTGGAAGCCCTCCTCGGCGTGCTTGACGGCGGGCTCGAACAGCTGCGCGAACGGCAGTTTCCCGAAGGTGCGCGAGAGCTCCACCCAGCCGGAAACGGCGCCCGGCACGGTAACCGGATCCCATCCGAACTTGGGGACCTCGTTCAGGCCGTCGAAGCGCGCGGCGGTGAGGGCAGCTGGCGAGCGGCCGCTGGCGTTAAGGCCGTGCAGCTCGGCGCCGTCCCAGACTATGGCGAACAGGTCGGAGCCGATGCCAGTGCCGGTTGGCTCCACCACCGTGAGGCTGATGGCGGCAGCCAGGGCGGCGTCCACGGCGTTGCCGCCGCGGCGCAGCATCTGCAGTCCCGCCTCTGCCGCTAACGGTTGGGAGGTTGCAACGACGTTGCGCCCGAACACTAGCGGTCGGCTCGAACTGTAAGGCATGCGGGGATCGACGTTGCTCATCGGCTGCTCCTAAATTGCACCACGAGGATTGACTGGCTCTATGTCCTCGAATCATACGGAGTGGAACGTCAGCTGCGCCTGAGCGTTGCTATACTCCGCTCACCCGCCCGGCTAACCAGGCGGCTCTGATACGTCTTGTGAAGGGTCAGTGCTGAATGCGCAGAAACCGCTGATAAACGAAGACCGCAGTTAGGTTCTAGTTTCTCTCCACATCTGGAGGTCAGCGTGAGTCTGCGTTTGCAGGCCGTAACGAAGCGTTACGGCAGTAACACCATCTTCGAAAACCTGGATCTCGCCTTGGGCCACGGCGAGAAGGTGGCGCTGATAGGCGCCAACGGCAGCGGCAAGAGCACGTTGCTGAGGCTGATTGCCGGGCTAGAGCAGCCCGACCACGGCAGCGTGCATGTGGTTGGCGCCGTCTCGTTCCTGGAGCAGCATCCGGCGGCGAGCGCGGGCACCGCCCTGGAGCAGGTGGCGCCGGCCCAACTCAAGTCGGCCAGGGCCGAGCTCACCCGGGCAGAAACCGTGTTGACGGAGGCCACGGAGGCGAACCTGGCGCGCTTCGCGGAGGCCGAGGAGCGTTTCCGCACGCTGGGCGGTTACGAGTTCGCGGCGCGCGCCGAGGCAGCCCTAGCTGGCCTGGGCGTTGACCCAGACCGGCCCGTCTTGAACCTATCGGGCGGTCAGCAGCGCCGGGTTCTGCTCGCCCGCCAGCTACTCGCGCCGGGCGCTGTGCTGCTACTGGATGAGCCCACCAACCACCTCGACACGGCGGGACTGGAGTGGCTGGAGGAGTGGGTGCGCCGCAGCCCCGCCACGCTGCTGATCGTGTCGCACGACCGCGCGTTCCTCGACGCCACCGTGGGCAGCGTGGCCGAGCTCGAACGCGGCCAGCTGACGGTGTGGCCCGGCAACTACACGGAGGCCATGGAGCTGAAGGCAGTGGCTCAGGCGGCGCAGCTGCGCCAGCACGAGGCGCAGTCCCGGCAGAAGAAGCAGTTGGAGCTCGAGGCCTCCAGGCTGGGCTCCGTGAGCCGCAGCGCGGGCAAGTTCAACCACCGCCGCGCCGGCAATCAGGCCCTCATCCTCGCCAAGGCGAAAGCCGAGAACGTTTCGCGCACCATGGCCCGCCGCGCGAAGGCGCTGGAGAAGCGCATAGAGCAGATGGAGATCACCGCGGCCCCGTACGAGGAGAACGTCCTGGCTGCGATACCCCTGCCGGACGTACCCAGCGGCCCCGGCGACGTGTTGCGGTTCGAGGACGTAACGCTGGAGCGCGGCGGCCGCGTGCTGGTAAGCGGCCTGAACCTGCTGTTGCGGCGCGGCGAGAAGTTAGCATTGCTCGGGCCGAACGGGAGCGGCAAGAGCAGCCTAATAGCCGCCGCGTTGGGAGACCTGGAAGTGACCACCGGTCGGGTAGTGCAGGGCGCCGGCCTCACGTACTTCCATGTCAGCCAGCATGGCGAGGAACTGGCAGCGTTTGCCACTTTGGAGGACGCCGTGCGTGACGCCCAGCCGGTCATCCGCAAGCAGGACCTCCACTACCTGCTGGCGCGCATGGGGCTCCCACCGGAGCCCACGTTCCGAGTGGCCGACCTGTCGGGCGGGCAGCGCACTCGCCTCTCGCTGGCCCGCCTGACTGTCACGCGGGCGCCGCTCCTAGTGCTCGACGAGCCCACTAACCACTTAGACATACGCATGGTGGAAGCGCTGGAGAAGCTGCTGGTGGAGTACCCGGGCACCATCCTCCTCGCCTCGCACGATCGACGGCTGGTAAAGGCGGTGGCGACGCGGACACTTCATCTGGCTCCAGAGCCTAGGTAGACGCCTAGTCCAGTGCGGCATCCTTCCTGCCTGGAGCTACGGTCGCAAGGGCCTTGTGGTCCACTTAACTCCAAGTACCTCAAGAGGGAAACGCACTGTACCATCGAGTGGTACACTAACGCATGGAGGTTGGGGTGATCGCCAGTTTCCGGGACGCCTGGTTACGTGACTTCTATGAAGAAGGTGGCGACGCCCGGAGAGTCCCGGCAGACATCGAGCGGCGCTTGGTTCGGAAACTACAGATGTTGGATGACGCTACGACCGACGCCGACCTCCGTGTCCTCCCTGGCAACCAATTCGAGAAGTTGCGCGGAAACCTGACCGGGTGGCATTCAATCCGTGTCAACCAGCGCTGGCGACTGATATTCCGGTGGAACGGGAGCCTCGGCGAAGCACACGAGGTCTACCTCGACGACCATAGCTACAACTAGTAAGGAGCTGTCATATGGAACCTAGCAAGCGCGAACCGATTTCGGTTGGTGAGATCCTGACCGAAGAGTTCATGAAGCCGCACGGGCTCACGCAGGGTGCGCTGGCTGAAGCCATGGGTGTTCAGCGGAAGCATGTCAACGAGTTATGCAACGGCCGTAGGGCCATCACGGTTCCTACGGCGCTCATTCTCGCCAGGGTCTTCGGCACCTCGCCCGAGTTCTGGCTCAACACGCAGCGCCGCAACGACCTCTGGCACGCGCTTCACGATCCCGCAGTGAGGGCCCGTGTAGAGCGGGCTAGGCCCATTTCCTCCACGCAGTAGGCGGAAACGGCGGAATGCGCCGAGGAATCAACTAACCCGAACCTAAGGCCTACGCCGACTCATCCTTAAGCCCGAGGCGCGACCTGGACCGTGCTACCTAGCATGGACTCATGTCGGCTCAAGCACGCAGCCCCCGCGCCATGAAACGCCAGATGATACGGAACAGTCTGAGCAAGAACAGACTCGTTTCCGCGTTCATGGCGGGCTTCCTGGCGCTAGCGTCAGCCCTGTTTGGCGCCGCGCTAGTGCTGGCTCTCGGCGTGGCCGGTTCGGTGGAGGGCTTCATGGAGAGAGCCCACACGCCGCACTTCATGCAGATGCACCAGGGCGAGCTCGACTACGAGCGCCTGAATGGCTGGGCGGCCGAGCAGCCCGCCGTGGTGGCGTGGGAAGCAATCCCGTACCTGAACGTCGAGAACTCACAGCTACGGTTCGGCGCTTCAACGTTGGAAGCCGAGATCCAGCAGAACGGATTCGTGACCCAGCCACAGCACATGGATTTCCTGCTGGGCGAGGACGGCGAGCCCGTAACGCCGCGACCCGGCGAGGTGTACGTGCCCTACTTCTACGAGGCCAAGTACCGCCTGGGGGTCGGCGACACGGTCACGGTCTTCGCTGGAGCAGACGCCGGCAGCGACAGTCAGACCGTACTGACCGTCGCCGGCGCTTTCCGCGACTCACAAATGAACTCCACACTGGCGTCATCTAAGCGGTTAGTGGTGCACGCGGACGACTACCAGGCGCTGGCGGCCCAAGTGAACACGGCACCGGAGCACCTCATATCGTTCAGGCTTCAGGAGCCCTCGGCAGCGGCCGGGTTCGAGGCGGACTACTTCGCCGCCAGCCTCGAGAACGACGGCCCCTCCCTCACGTGGTCCATGTTCCGGCTCATCAACTCCCTCAACGACGGACTCACCGCGCTGCTGTTCGTGCTCATGTCGGTGGTGGTGCTGCTCATCACGTTCCTGTGCATCCGCTACACGCTCCTCGCCACATTGGAGGAGGACCTGGGCGAGATCGGCGTCATGAAGGCGCTGGGCGTGAACGACCGGCACATAAGCTCGATCTACCTAGGCAAGTACCGCCTCCTGCTAGGCGCAGGAGCAGCGTTTGGCCTGCTTACCGCTCTGCTGGCGCGCCCCGCCATCCTGGCTAACGTGCAGCGCAGCATGGGTGAGGTGGGAGCGCCGCTCCTTGGAGTGCTCGCCGCGCTGGCGGGCGTTGCGCTCCTGTTCGGCGCCGCGATGCTGTTCGTGCGCCGGGTGCTGCGACGCCTGCGCACGCTCACGCCGCTGCAGGCGCTCAGGCAGGAAGGCGCCGCTGTCACGTCACGCGCCCGCCCTCGCCCTATGCTTGCGCCGACCACCGGCGTGCGGGTCAACGCCAAGCTGGCGTGGGCCAACATGCGCGGCGCCCCGGCTGCGCACCTCACCATCCTCGCGGTGGCGCTGCTCACCACCCTGGCGCTACTGGTGCCGTTCCGCTTCGGCAGCACAGCGCGCTCGGCAGAGTTCGTCACCTACATGGGAATCGGGCAGTACGACCTGCGCATTGACCTGATCGGCCACCCTGACGCGCTGGGCGCCAGCGCCGCCATAAGCACCGCGCTTAGTAACGACCCGCGCGTCGAGCGGCTCGAACTGTACGTGCAAGAGGTCGAAACGGCACTAGACCCCGAGGGCAGGACCGCGCCCATCCGCGTGGATTACGGCGATCACTCGGCCTTCCCGTTGCGCTACGCCGCCGGCCGCGCGCCAGAGACGCCCACCGAGATCAGTCTCTCAGAGCAGAACGCGGAGCGCTTCGGGGTTGCGGTGGGCGCCACGCTTGAGGTCGTCAGCGGTCAGAACGGAAACGGCACCGGCGGGCACGTCAGAGTCGCAGGCGCCGCAGACACGGCCGGCCTCACGAACCGCACGCCACGCGCCACCACCTTCACGGTTACAGGCATCTACCAGGACGTCACCAACGGCGGCAAGACCGCCAAGGCGCTACCCGGCCCCACCATGGACGCCGCACAGCCCGGCGCCATGATCGCCGTGAGCCTGGCGCCCGGCGCGGACGCCAGCGCGATGGCCGCCGCCGTGACCAGCGCCGCCGCGGGGGCGCAGGTCATCGACACCGGTACCTTCGTGCAGCAGATGCTGGGCGACCTCATCCGCGTCATGGACGGCGTGGCCTGGGTGTTCGCGGGGGTGGCGGTGCTCCTCGCGTGGCTCATGGCCGGGCTCGGCGTGCGCCTCATTCTGGTGCGCGAACGCAAACCCAACGCCGTCATGCAGGCCCTGGGCTTCACGCGGGCCGACCTGCGTCAGCAGTACCTGCTGCGTGTGCTGATCCCCCTCGGCATAGGCGTAGCGGTCGGTCTCGTGCTCGCCACGCCCGTGGGCAACCTCATGGGCAACCTGGTGTTCGCCACCGTTGGCGTAAGCGGACTTTCACTTGCGTTCGCGCCCATCAGCACGCTGCTCGGCAGCGCCCTGGTGATCACTGCGGCCGCAGTCGCTACCCTCACGACCCTGGCGTCGACCGCCGCCGACTCGCAACGCCGCCTGGTCGCCAGGCTGCAGGCATAGGAGACCGAAATGTCAGCCATACTCAAAGCCACCAACGTAACGAAGCGCTTCCGCCACGGCGGCACCGAGACAACGGTGCTGAACGGCGTGTCGGTGCAGGTTAGCGAGGGCGAGTTTGTGGCCGTGATGGGCCCCTCAGGCTCCGGGAAATCCACCCTGCTTTACTGCCTGAGCGGCATGGACACGTTCGACTCTGGCGAGGTCAACCTGGCGGGCCACGACCTGGGCGTACTCACGGGCGACGAGCGCGCCACCCTGCGCGGCCGCACCATGGGCTTCGTATTCCAGGACCCCAACCTCATCGAGGCGCTGACTGTGCTCGATAACGTGCTGCTCGCCGCGTCGCTGCAGGGCGAGGTCGCACCGGAGCAGCTGCTGGCCCGCGCGCACACGCTGCTGCACCTCACCGGCCTGGAGGGTCTGGCGCAGCGCAGCGTTCATCAGATTTCGGGCGGGCAGCGCCAACGCGTGAGCCTGTGCCGGGCGCTGCTGCACGAACCCGCCATGCTGTTCGGCGACGAGCCCACCGGGGCGCTCAACGCGCGCTCGTCGGCGGAGATCGTCGCGCTGCTGGAGAAGATCAACGCGGGCGGCACCACCATGCTGATAGTCACGCACGACCCGCGCGTGGCGGCGCGCGCGTCGCGGGTGCTGTTCCTGTCGGACGGTCAGGTAGTCAGCGACCAGCGACTGGGCAAGGAGTTGACGCCCGAGCAGCGCGAGCGCACAGTGGCCGACGCCATGATGCAGCTGGAGATCTGACGCTCACCCCTGGAAGTCGACCAGCACGTCCTCCACGCCCAACTTGCGGTGTGGCCGCGGCAGGTCCTGCGCCAGTCCGTAGAACACGAAAGCCACCAGGCGCGTGTTGGCGGGCTTCTGCTCGTGGCCCAGCAGCGGCCAGAAGTCCGCGTGCTGGTGTGCGCCGGCGGTCGACCACTTGGTGGCGACGCCCTTGGACCACAGGTGCAGGCACATGTTCTGCACGGCCGCCGCGGTGGCGGCGTAGTCCTCCATGACTGTCAGCTCGTCGGCGCCTTCAGCGCTGGTGCAGGTAACGATGACCACGCCGGGCACCTCCGCCCACTCGTGCAACTTCGCCGTTACCTTCTCCGGGTTAGAGCCCGTGCGCTCCAGCTGCTCGGCCCACAGCTGCGCCAGGCGCTGCTTGCGGGTGTCGTCCAGCCGGTAGAAGCGCCACGGCTCGGTGCGCTTGTGGTTGGGAGCCCAGCGCGCGGACTCCACTGCCGCCACCACCTCCGCGTGAT
>Ga0265293_10011296_pt1 | contig 12194 bp, 12 predicted proteins | sample Munlanlewell138R_FD_192505 | JGI IMG/M metagenome (GOLD analysis project Ga0265293, IMG submission 192505) | Leachate microbial communities from a municipal landfill in Southern Ontario, Canada - Leachate well 138R | ecosystem: Engineered > Solid waste > Landfill > Unclassified | place: Canada... | reverse complement strand
TGTTAATGGTAAAATAAAGTGTACAACATTTCGCCAATAAAACTATACAACTTCTCGCCACAAAGTGTACAACATTTCACCTAAAAAATTACAGCCAACATTTGATATAATGAGGAAAATATCAAATGAACAGAGGCTGAGAAATGAAGGGGTATAAAATGTACACACAAATTAAACATTTGAAGGATAAGGGGTTTACCCGTCATTGGGTAGCGAAGCAATTGGGGATTCACCGCAAAACAGTAAGTCGTTACTGGGATATGCCGGTTGATGAGTACGAAGAAAATCTCCATTGCATTAACAAAAGTAGCCTACTTTCAAAGTATGAGGATGTATTGATTTCATGGCTTACACAGTTTCCGGCGATGTCGGCAGCTCAGGTTTGTGATTGGCTTAAAGAACATTACAATGCGCATTTTAAGGAGCGAACTGTCAGCAGATATGTCAAGCAGCTTCGCAACGACAATGGTATTAGCAAAAGCAGTGTGCCTCGTATGTTCGAAGCAGTCGCCGATATGCCACCCGGTAAACAAATGCAAGTAGATTTCGGCGAGGAATGGCTCACAAGAGCTGATGGTAAACGTATAAAGGTGTATTTCGCCGCATTCGTTCTGTCCCATTCTCGATATAAATATGCACTTTTTCAAAATCGACCATATACCTCAGTGGATTTGGTAAATGCTTGCAACAGCTGTTTTCATTTTATGAATGGAATGCCGCAGGAGTTGGTTTTTGATCAAGATAGCATAGTTAGCATTAGCGAAAACTATGGTGATATCATTCATACTTACGAGTTTGAAAAGTTTCGCCAGGAACTGAGCTTCAGCGTTTACTTATGCAAGAAATCTGACCCGCAAAGCAAAGGAAAAGTTGAAAGTTGTGTGAAATTTATTAAATATAACTTTTTGAAGCACAGAACATATATTGATGATGAAACCCTTAACAACTGTGCCATAGCATGGCTTGAGCGTACAGGAAATGGGAAAGTACACTCCGTCATCAAGAAGATTCCTGCTGATGTGTTCTCCGATGAAAGAGAATATTTAAAGCCGATACAGCCCTTATCAGAGCAACCGGAAAATCAGCTTTTGCGGGTCGTGAGAAAGGATAACACCATTCTTTATGACAGCAATCGCTACTCCGTTCCCCTCGGCACATACCATAATCAAAAAGAAGTGAGGCTAAAAATTAATGGCGAAAATATTGTAATCAGCACAACCGCCGGGGAGTTCATCTGCGAACATGTATTATCAAAATCACGTGGGGCTTTGGTCAAAAACTCAAATCATAGTCGTGATACTAAAACCGCATTAGATGACATTCAGTCTAAAACCGACCTTTTGCTAAAGTGCCAAGCAACGGATTTTTTGCAAATAATCAGGGTGGAAAAATCCAGATATGCCAGAGATCAATTTCACCTTTTGCAGTTGCTTTGTCAAGATTACTCGGTTGATGAAACCTTGTCTGCCATTGAATTTTGTAAGAAGAACAGGCTGAATAGTGCTACTTACGCCAAAGGCTTTTTGGAGCATAAACCAAAAAAGGAAGTCGCTGTATTACCGATTCCGGTCAGTGATAAAAAATATCATGTCACCTGTGAAAAGCGTTCCATTGATGTATATGCGAAAGTAGGTGAATGCCAATGAGTATGCTGGATAACATCAATTCACTGCTTAGCTCTCTTAGGCTTGGAGTCGTTGATTTTGATAGTCTGTTTGCCGCTAAAACAGATTTAACCCCTCTTGGTAGCATAGAACTTTTTCTGACAGAGCAGCAAAGGCTACGTGTGGAAAAGCAAAATGTTCTTCGCCGTAAAAGAGCTAACATCCCAAGGGAGAAGACCCTGGAGAGCTTTGATTTCGGCTTTCAGCGTAGTATCCCTAAGGAACACATGCTAAGGCTCAGCGATATGACATGGGTAGAACAGGCGTACAACATATGCTTTTTAGGGCCACCCGGCATAGGCAAGACCCACCTGGCCACAGCACTTGCATTGAAAGCTTTAGATTTAGGTTATGCATCGGTTTTTACAACGTTGGACGATTTAATAAAAGTGTTGAAGACCTACGAGATTTCAGCATCAAGCAAGCGTAAACACAAGGTTTTGCACACCGCCGATATGGTTGTTATTGATGAAGTCGGTTTTATGCCGCTTGATCAAAATGAAGCAAATTTATTTTTCAGCTTCGTGGCGGCAATGTCTGAGAAAACATCAATTGTAATTACATCGAATAAGGGGTTTGACGAATGGACAGATTTTCTTGGTGATGCAACTATCACAACTGCAATTTTAGACAGGTTGGTTCACCGCTGCGAAATTATTAAGATGTCAGGCAATAGCTATCGCTTAGAAAAAAGACAATCTATTTTGAAGTAATTCGCATTGTACACTTTGTGGCGAATTATTGTACATTTTACTTGACTGCTTACATTTGTATGTTTTCATATGTGTTATGTATGTATTCTCCTTATTTTATTACAGAAATTCTGTTATTAATAAGTTATCAACAACGCAAAAAATACACACTAATAAAACGGATTTATCAAAATCTTTTTTCTCAATAATAACTACTTTGTCAACTCAGGGTTTTGCAAAACCACTATATATAGAGCGTTTGTATTTAACGGCAACAATATATAAAAATACTTGACAAACTTATAATTATAATGTATACTACAATTAAGTTGATGAATGGGGGCTGTACGATGACACTTTTCAGTGAACGAATATCATTACTTTTGTCACAAAAGAAACTGAGTCAAAAAGAACTTGCTTTGAAAGCAAGGGTTACAGAATCGGCAATTTCTTATTATGTTAAAGGTGAGCGTGTACCACGAGGCGAAGTGTTGTCAAGAATAGCAAATGCTCTTAATTGCTCCACAGATTACCTTCTTGGTAACACAAAAGAGTTATCTACGTCAAATGGTAGTGAACCCTTACAGTATTTGCAGCGAAATCTTAGCAAACTTGATCCTGAGCAGCTAAAAAAGGCTGAAAACATTCTTAAGGCCGCTTTTGATGACCTTTTTGAAGATGAAGAGGAGTAATTATAGCAATGGATAAACCTGATTTTGCAAGTTCATATTCAAAGGCAAACGAAATATTAGTAATATCCAACATTATATCTGGATTTCCTTATTCAGCATTAGACTTGGTCAAGGAGCAATCTGAAATTAAATGTCGGACTTTTAAAAAGGCGCTTGAATATGGTGTTGATATTTCAACGTTTGGCAGTGAGTCCGCCGTAATATTTGAATATGGGGGTAAATCCATTATATTTTATGATGATGAAAAACCAATGAGCCATGTCAAGTTTTCTATAATTCACGAGTTGGGACATTTTGTAAATGAGCATAAATTCTCGAAAAAAGACTCGAAAATCTATGGGAAATATGAGGTTGAAACGAATTATTTTGCTGCACAATTACTTATGCCAGAGCAACTTCTACGAGAAATACAGAATCGTGGAATGCGAATAACACATCAGTTTTTGCAAGAACATTTTGGTGTATCTCACCAGGCCGCGGATAAACGAAAAAAGACTCTTGCCAAAACAAACATCGAGTGGCGCTCCAGAATGGAGCAGGAGTATGATGATATCATCATACTAAAATATGCGGCGTTTTTAGATAAAATTTGTCCAGTCAAAAATGAATACGATTTTGAAGATGAATACAATCGTCAATTAGAAAGAAACAGTTGGTGCTAATTAAAAAAAGAAAATGGCGACTCCACTAAGTCACCATTCTTCATAGGGAATACGGCGGATGACCCCGAGCATATTAACCCATACAATTGATATGTTACCATTGAATTTCTTGTTTGTCAAGACCAAGATGGCTCCGCCAGGAAGGTGGTATTAATAATGGCTAAAACAAAAACAAGTAAATCAGGAATACAGCAAAAGAAAATTGTTCCGGTAAAACCATACAAGAAGTCTGACGGAACAAAAGTTAGCGGTCACAGACGTTCCACGCCAAACTGAGTAATTGGGTTATTCGAATGCCATAAAAAGGAGGTGAATATAGTGAACATTAAGTACATCGGGAACGACACTAAAAAATCTGAAAATGGTAAAATCCATGTAAAAAACGGTAATTACACAGGCTGTGGTGCGAGAATTGATGATAATCCGCAAGACTGGGTTACAACTTCTCAATCAGTCACATGTGATAAAAATGGTTGCAAAAACTAATTTATCATAACACTAACTATTCTTGATAATTACTGTATTAGACACATTATAAAGAGCTAACTGAGTTGAACTATCAATTAGCTCTTTATAATAATATAATTGTGTTGCTAAAACGCTCTTTGCTACACTTTAGCCTAGGAGTGTCCCAGATTGGACCTGTTGACAAAACCCCTTTTAGACAGCACAATACCTTGCAATTGCAAATATTATGCCCAAAATTCCAACAGGTTCTCTTAAATTCATAAATAATTAAATGTTGCCAAATCGTTGCCATTTAGTTATCAAACTGCTCACAAATGGCTCTGTTATGCGGTTTGTGGGGTTTTATTTTTTACTCCCACTCGATTGTGGCAGGTGGTTTATTTGTTATATCGTATACCACGCGGTTGATGCCCGAAACTTCTTTTGTTATTTTTTCAGACACCTTTTGAAGCGCCTCATACGGTATCCTTGCCCAGCTTGCCGACATAAAATCAACCGTTTTGACCGCGCGCAAAGCAAGGGTATATTCATATGTTCTTTCACCATTTTTAACACCCACGCTTTTCATATCGGTAAGAACCGCAAAGTATTGGCTTATGTCGCGGTTTAGCCCGGCCGCTGATATTTCTTCTCGAAAGATTGCATCCGCTTCTTTTAAAATGTCAAGTTTCTCCTTTGTTATTTCACCGATAATGCGAACCCCAAGGCCGGGGCCCGGAAATGGCTGCCTAAACACAAGCCGTTCGGGAATCCCTAAAACAAGCCCAACTGACCTAACCTCGTCTTTAAACAGGTTGCTAAGCGGCTCGATTATCTCTTTAAAATCAATGACATCGGGGAGACCGCCCACATTGTGATGGCTTTTTATTGATGCCGCGCCGTCCCCACCGCTTTCGATAATGTCGGGGTAGATGGTGCCTTGAACTAAAAAATCGCATTTGCCGATTTTTTTTGCCTCTTCTTCAAAAACCCTTATAAATTCCTCGCCGATAACTTTTCTTTTTTCTTCGGGGTCAGACACGCCATGAAGTTTATTTAAAAACCTTTGCTGCGCGCAAACACGAACTAAATTCATGCCAAGCTCGCCTTTAAATATCGCTTCGACCTCGTCTCCCTCGCCCTTGCGCATTAAGCCATGGTCAACAAAAACACAAGTAAGCTGTTTTCCCACCGCCTTATGCAATAGCATAGCTGCAACGGAAGAATCTACACCGCCGGACATGGCGCACATCACCTTTTTATCGCCTATTTGTTTGCGAAGTTGTTGTATTTTTGCAGTTGCAAAATCACTCATATTCCAATTTCCGCTACACCCGCATTTTTTATGTAAAAAATCGAGCAATATGCGCTCACCCTCCGGTGTTCCTACGCCTTGAGAAAAAAGTTTGTTTATGCTTACCGTTTCAGATGCTGATGTTGCATTTTTTCCGCTGCCGTCTATCAAAAGAACCGGAATTTTAAGGTTTACCACACCCTTTTGGTCTATATTGCAAACTATGCCTTTTGGCTTTAATTCTTCTATCTTTTTATTAGAAACATCATTTGGGTAAACTTCGCAATACACATTGTTTTTGCGTATCCACCTTGCAATGGATTGACCGTGCTGCCCCAAAAAGCCAATAACTAAAATTAATTCATCTTTCAAAAAAAGACCTCCCTTTATTTTGCGATAAAAAGGCTTGTAAGGATTGTTTATATGCCTGTCTTTTTGCGTTTTAGCAACAGTCTTTCAACCCAACCCTTTTTATATTTTAAAGATATGTAACCGCTGATTGATATGACAAAAGCGCCGGCGCAATCAACAATTAAATCCTTCATTGTGTCGGCAAGGGCTGCGCGCCCAACCAATATTTCACCTGATTGCGTAATATATTTTTGCATGTTCAGCCCCAAAAGCCCATCAAAAGTGTATTCGTATATTTCCCAAACAACGCCTAAGGTAACGGCAAAACAAAAAGTAAATATTGCAACAAACGAAGCGTTTAATTGTATGGGAACTTTGTCAATATCATTTAGCAAAATTGCAAGCGAAAACCCAAGCGCGCCTAACATCCCGCCGCTGAAAGTGTGAAGAATTGTATCCCAATGAGGAATGGTGTAGTAAAAGTTTCTGACATCCCCCAAATAGATAGACGCATACAAAAACAGGGCATACATTATAAGCATTCGGGAGGGAATTATGATTTTAACTTTGTGCTCTATAAAACCGGGCAGCAACATTGCCAACATACCCATTACGCATTGTAAAAGCATTAAAACATAGTCGGATTTTGTTCTATCGCTCGGCAAGACATTTTCGCCGGTTGAAGGTGAGAATATAATCATTATAATCACATATGCCGCCGATATAAGCAATGTTACGAAAACAGATGTTGCAACTGCCTTTCCCCAATCAATTCTTTTTTTCATAAATGAAATCCTTTCAAAAAAACTTAAAAAACCATGCAAAAGATAGCATTTGCACTTATCTAAAAGACAAATTATATTATACTATTATCCCTATGCCGTGTCAATTAATTTTAGTTGCTTTTTAAAAAAACGCCCACCATAATTAGCGGGCGCCCTTTAGCAATCTATTAACATCGTCTCTTATTTTTATAATTCTTTTTTCCGCAAAAGCGGGGTTATCCTTAAACCATTTCACATTCAGCGGCGATGGGTGGGGCATAATGTATGCGGGTTTATTGTTAATTTCCCTATCTTCAAAAACAAGTTCGGTAAAACTTTCGTTTGGAAAAAACAATTTAGCCGCAAACCCGCCTATTATAATGTAAAGTTTGTTGTCAACAAGCTCAATTTCCTTTGAAAGCCATTGCTGCGAGCAAATTTTCGGCGGACGGCGGTCGCCCCCGCCGGGGGCTTTGCCGGGATAACAATGCGCCATTGACACAATATAAAACTTTTCAGGGCTGTAAAAATCCTCCCACGATATTTTGTACCAATCGGTGACAAGCTTTTTTCCGCTGGCATCGTTAAACGGTTTTCCCGTCTCATGAACTGTCTTTGACGGCGCCTGGCTTATTTGCATAATTTTGGCGTTATGGCTACCCTGCACCACGGGACGAGGCTTGTATCCAAAATCATGCTCACACAAGCGGCACCTTAATATTTCCTTTTGCAACGCAATTAAATCTTTTTTGCTGTTGTTTTTGCCCGAATGCATAGATTTAACCGTCCTTTTAATGTTAGGTATTTTAATTAAGGCTTTTCCTCGCCTAAAACAACCGTTATATTTAAAACCCTTTCTTCCCTTATTATTGTAAGTTCAACGCTGTCACCCGCTTTAAAGGTGTCTCTTATTTTATTTAACTCGTCAACCGTTTTAACTTCCTTGCCGTTTGCCTTTGTTATAATATCGGAAACCTTAACTCCCGCTTTTTCCGCACCGCTAAACTCCATAACTTCTAACACATACAAGCCCATCGGCAGGTTATACCTTTTGGATGTGGGCTCATTGATTTCCCGAAGCGACAACCCAATAACCGGTCTGCCTTTAACATAACCGTCCTCTAACAGTTCGTTTATTATCGGCATGGCAATATCAACCGGAATAGCAAAACCCATGCCCTCGTAACCGCTTGCACCTATTTTCACCGTGTTAATTCCCACAACCTGCCCAAATTTATTGACAAGCGCTCCGCCGCTGTTTCCGGGGTTAATGGCAGCATCTGTTTGAATAAGGGTGTATTGCCTGCCGTCAACGTTCATTGTTCTGTTTAGGGCGCTTATAACACCTGCCGTTACAGATCCGGCAAATTCTTGCCCAAGCGGGTTGCCGATTGCAACTGCAAGTTCACCAACCTCAAGAGCGGACGATTCGCCGAGCTCCGCTGTGGGAAGTGAGTTTTCTTCTATTTTAATGACCGCCAAATCGGTCTTTTTATCTTGCCCTATAAGCTTTGCTTCGTATTCCTTGCCGGTGCTTAAAATAACCTTAACCGATGATGCGCCTTCTATAACATGCTGATTTGTGATAATGTAGCCGTCAGGGCGTATAATAATACCGGAGCCCCCGCCTTCTTGTTCTTGCATCATACCAAAAAAGGTTGATGTTGTCATTTTGCTGACGACGCCAACAACCGCAGGCCCCGCCTTTTTTGCAATATCCACAATTGACATCTGACCATCGAACATGCCAACCGTTGAAGCGCCTGTTACATTTGAAGGCGCCGCCGATTGCGAAACCTTGCTTGGCATTTTGGGCGCTTGCGATTGCAGCACATAGGCGCTTGCACTTGCAAATATTATCGCCCCAGCAAACATTCCGGCAATAACCGCCGCGGTATATTTAAAAAACCCGCTTTTTCCTTTTAAAAGCTTTCTTTTCTTGTTAAGCGGACGGGCAGTGCCGTAAACTGTTTTGCATTGATAATCGTCCTTGTTCCATGCGTAGGCGTTTTCTTCGATTATCTGTGCATTTTCAATTTCTGTCTTGTTTTCATCTTCTCCAAAATTACCGAAAAACATAATTATACCTCCCTATGTTGGCTTCCTTTGACTAAAAGCCCATTGTTACGATACTATAATATCACATACCCTAATCATTTTCGTTAACAAATTGTAAATATCAAGTTGATTAGTCATGCGTAGGTAATGTGAAAGAAAATTCGGTTATATCTTGAGATGTGTTTAAATTTATTTTTTCGCCGTGCCGGTTTATTATGCTTTTGACAATAAAAAGCCCCAAACCATAACCTTTATTGGGGGTGCTGCGGGATTTGTCCGACTTATAAAACCTGCCCCAAATATATTTTTCGTCTTCGCTTGAAATGCCTTCGCCCGTATTTGCAACGCTAATGAGTGTTTTTTTACCCTTCGGAATACATTTGATAGATATTTTACCTCCATCGTTTGCAAACTTCACGGCATTTTCAAGCAAATTCATTATAACTCTGTAAATTTCATTTTCATCGGCAAAAACAAAAGTGTTTTCGCTGTCAAACTCAAAGCTTGCTTCTATATCCTTTTCTTTTATTTTTGCTTCAAATGACGCAAGCGCCACCCGTATCATCTCGCTTATATCAAATTGCGTTTTATAAAGCGGCATTCTATCCTCTTCATATTTTGAAATGTCCAAAAAGGTGCTTACCAAGCTTGCCAAGCGCAGCGCCTCACTTTGCACAATTTTTAAATATTTGTTATACTGCTCGGGCGGTATCGTGCCGTCCAGCATTCCTTGCACAAAGCCGGTTATGGTTGTCATCGGCGTTCTAAGGTCGTGTGAAACATTTGCAATAAATGTTGTTCTCACCGTCTCGTGGTTTTCTATTGCCTCCGCCATGGTGTTAAACGCCTCCCCAAGCTCGGCAAGTTCGCTTACATTGCTTATTTCAACGCGCTTTTCATAATTCCCTTTTGCCAAATGGTGGGCTACGCTGCTAAGCTCCCTTATCGGTTTTGTAATCTTTTTTGAAATGATATACGAAAGAGCAAAAGCCACTATTGAAGATATCAAAGCGGAAACGACTAACATGGAGAATAGTGTATTTCGGTCGCGATGCATTTCAGGCATGGGCGAATTTAAAAACACCGCCCCATGCACCTTGTTTTGCACCCTTACCGGCACCGCCACGGTATAAATACGCTGTCCGAAAATATAGTCAAATGCCCCGACTTTATAAACATTTTCTCCTTGCATAACAGCCTGAAAATCATCGATATTTATATTTTTATTAACAATATATTTTTTATCCGGGGTTGAAAATTTTAAAACCCTGCCGTTTACATCGGTTACTATTATATGCGACTGTGTGTTTTGCGTAATAAGGTCCATGTTGAGGGTATAAAAGTTTTGAAGCTGCGGTGAGTAGTTTACCGACAATGCCGCGGTAAGCTCGCTGATTCTTTCAGCGCTTTGCAGCAAGGCGGTTGTTTTGGCGGAAATAACATATCGGTCAATCAGCACGATATGAACAAACCCCATAACAAGGGCGCTTACAAGAATAATTGTTATGCTCAGCCACATAAGAGGCGCAAAAATGCTTCTTTTCACAGCGCAGCGCTCCTTTCAATTTAAAGCACCTCGAACTTATACCCTATACCCCATACAGTTTTAAGCTCCCACTTATCGCTTGCCCCCTCAATTTTGCCCCGTATCCGCTTAATATGAACGTCAACGGTGCGCGTATCGCCGTAAAATTCAAAGCCCCACACCTCATTTAGTAGCTTATCGCGCGAATATGCCTTGTTTGGGTTTGAGGAAAGAAAATAAAGCAGCTCAAGCTCCTTGGGCGGAATTTCAACTTTTTTGCCTGCCACAACCAGCTCATGATTTATAATGTCTATCTTTATATTCTCATATTCAACTACCGCGTTTACCTTTTCATCCGGAGTACCGTATCGCCGCAACACCGCCTTAATGCGCGCTATAAGCTCTTTTGTTTCAAAAGGCTTTACGATATAATCATCCGCCCCCAGCCCAAGCCCCATAACCTTATCGTATGTTTCGCCTTTTGCGGTAAGCATAATTATCGGTACCTTCGACATATTTCGTATATTCCTGCAAACTTGCCAGCCGTCCTTTCCGGGCAGCATTATATCAAGCAACACAACAGAAGGCGAGTTTGCAGCAAACAATTCCAGCGCCTTAACGCCGTTGTGTGCAATCAGCACCTCATAACCTTCTTTTGTAAGATACAGACGGAGCAGCTCGCAAATGTTTACATCATCATCAACGACCAACACTTTTGTCATAAAGCCTCCCCCTTTTCTTCAAAAAAAATAAGGGTGTTGAATAACACCCTTTATTCAACACCCCTATTATATAATAATAATGGAAATTTATCAATAAAAAACAAAGGTTTTCATCGCTTTATTTTTTATTTTTTGGTTTCTTTCCAAATATATAAAACAGGCGCTTATCTTGTTTTGTCGAACCGTTCTATTTGTATGTCCTCTTATTTAACTGGTTTTATTGCATTATCCAAGTTAATTAACCCCATTTCTACATCTTGCCTTATCAGTTCCGGCAATGCTTCAAGCATCAGTTTTTCCTTTTCGGTTGCCATTTCAAGCCTGCGCAAGTTATATGCCCGCTCCGCCGGCGCATATTGCTTTTGCAGCCCATATTCAAACTGTGTCATGTCATTTTGCAAATCGGCGCTGCGGTATGAGGCATCGTCTTGCGCCCGCTGTCGACGGTTTAGCATTTCCCGCTCGCTTAGGCTGCTGTACATCCCTGCCATGTCCTTTGCCCTGCCGTATTGGTCTTGCCACATGCTGTATGTTCTGTTCGCTTCCTGTGTTTCTATCCCGTACCGTTGCAGCAGCCTGTTATACGCAGCTTGCGCAAGTTGCGGCACCATATCCGCCGTTTTTTGCGCATATGCCTGCCCCACCTGTGCCGTTGCCGCGCTTGCCCACGAGTTATTACGCCCACCGGACAGCGCCGTCAAATTTGAAAGCGTCTGCCCCTGCGCCGCCTGTCCTTGCCTTGCATACATATCCTTGTACGCCTGATAATTGGGGTCTGTTTCGGGGTTGTATGAAAACCGCTCTATATCACGCCTTAAATTGGCAGTATTATACGGGTCGTGATACCGAGTGTATCCCGCCAGCCCTGCAAGCGCCTTGTCCGCCGCATTTGTGTATTGGTTCGGCATATATGGCTGTTGACGCACCAAATCGTTATACGAATAATTATCCCCGCTTATCCCGTATTTTTCACGAAGCGCGGAGTTTTCCATCGATGCCATCGCCGTATCCGGCCCGCTGCCTGTTTCCCATTTCTTTTTATTTTGCAGATACTTATTATAATCGCTTTGGTTCATATCCCATACATTTGCCATTTACCGCACCCCCTTTGACCGATATAAAAATACCAAATACCGCAAATCCCTATCATCTAAATTCAATCCGTTTTCGTCACCTTTTACAATGCCGTTATCAACTGCCCATTGCACAGCCTCACGCGCCCATTCCGGCATATTTTCGTCAATATAATTGTAAATCATTTCTCCACCTCGTTTTACTAAACTTTTCATTTCAGACAGCGGGAAATGCCCTCCCGGGCATGCC
>Ga0265293_10011294_pt1 | contig 12198 bp, 11 predicted proteins | sample Munlanlewell138R_FD_192505 | JGI IMG/M metagenome (GOLD analysis project Ga0265293, IMG submission 192505) | Leachate microbial communities from a municipal landfill in Southern Ontario, Canada - Leachate well 138R | ecosystem: Engineered > Solid waste > Landfill > Unclassified | place: Canada... | reverse complement strand
CCCAGACCTGGTGATCGCGACACCGTTAACCAACCCTGAAACAATCCGTACGTTTGAAAAGCTTGGAATCGAAGTGTTAAGTTTTCCCTACCCGCGTTCATTCGATGAAATCTGTGAGAACATGATGGTGCTGGGCAGAAAGATAGGCAAGGAAAACGTGGCCGGCCGCCTGATTGCGGATACCCGGAAAAGATTGGAAATCGTGAAATCGAAGGTTCCGCGAAGGGATCAAAAGCCAACGGTTTTTTTCCAGATAGGTGCCGATCCGTTATTTACGGCGGTTCCCAACACGTTTATGCAGGATTTTATCGATTTCGCGGGGTGTCTCAATATTGCGGCCGATCTGAAAGTCGGGAGCATCACCCGGGAAACGGTACTGATACGCAATCCTGATGTGATCATGGTGCTGATGATGGGAACGGTGAGCAGGGAAGAAAAAGAAAAGTGGGAGGTCTACAAAAACCTGAAAGCAGTGAAAAACCACCGGGTTTTTATGATCGATGATGAAAAAACGTGCAGTCCCACCCCCGAACTGTTTGTGGAGGCGCTTGAAGAGATGATCGGGCTGATCTATGAGTAGCAAGAATCAATGGAGACCGGAAACGGGAATCCGGAGACCGGAAGATTAACGATTGCAGATCCGGTCTTACGACTTGTGACTTACTACTTATTACGATATGTATAATCAATTTAATTGTTTTCGTTTTTGACAGTTTTAAAAGGAAAATATTTCAAGTGGCTGATGGTCGTGCTGGCGCTGACCGCACTCCTGCTGATTTCCATGCTGATCTCGCTGACCTCAGGCGAAATGGAGATTGGTTTACCGAAAGCGCTGAAGCTTGCTTTTGGGGGGGGCGATGCGCAATCGCTGGATTACATGCTGGTAAGTCAGGTGCGTATGCCTCGGATCCTGCTGGGAATAGCAGTAGGTGGAGCTCTAAGTCTGGCAGGAGTGATCCTCCAGGGCATTTACCGGAACCCGCTGGTTGAACCGTTTACCCTGGGAATCTCCGGCGGGGCTTCGCTGGGGGTGGCGCTGACCATTGTGTTGGAACTTCATCGCACGCTGGGGGGTGTCATGCTCCCTTTATCCGGATTTGCCGGTGCTTTTCTGATGGTCCTTCTGGTTTATATCCTTGGTTCAGGGCGGGGAACGGTGAATGTGAACAAGATGTTGCTGATCGGGGTCATGATCAGCTTTGTGGCCTCATCGGGCATGATGTTCCTGATGTCGGTCAGCAATCCGGACAGTTTGCACAGCATGATCTTCTGGACAATGGGATCGCTCGATGAACCCAATACCGGATTGATCCGGATTACGTTGGCCGTTACGCTGGTGGTCCTGCTCATCTCCTATTTCTTTGTCCGGCCGCTGAATGCCCTGCGCCTAGGTGAAGAAAAAGCGTATCATCTTGGTATCAATACCAATGTGGCGGTTCGGACATTGTTTATCCTGGCTTCTTTACTGGCCGGGGTAAGCGTGTCGGTCGCCGGCGTGATCGGCTTTGTAGGGCTGATCATTCCTCATTTGTTACGCTTATTTTTAGGGACCGACTACCGCATCCTGCTGGTCAGTTCCTTTTTGCTGGGAGGTTCTTTTTTGGTGTTGTCGGATGTGATGGCGCGCACCATCATTGCACCCAATGAATTGCCGATTGGGGTGATTACCGGCATTATCGGCGGTGCGGTGTTTATCTTGATGATGAGCGGGAAAAAGCATGGGGCATAGCGCAAAGAACATAGAGTGGGGAACGGAAACGGGAAGGCCGGAGACCGGAACACGGAGACCGGAGAAGGAAAACCGGAGGAGGGTGGCAAGGTGACAGGGTTGAATGGTTAGATGGCCTAAGTTCCTGGTATTATTACTTATTACTTACGACTTTTTCAGTCTTGATACTGGATACTGGATTCTGTTTATGGAGCAATTTTTCAACATACAGGACTTTTCGTGCGGATATCCGTCCTTCCGGCTATCCGGGGTCAGTTTTTCGCTTGAAAAAGGGGGCTTTGCGGGGATTATCGGTCCGAACGGGTCAGGGAAAACGACGCTTTTTCGCGGCATCACCGGTATACTCCCGACCCTTGAGGGAGCGATCAGACTGAAAGGGAAATCGATGAAATCGTTGTCTCTCCGTGAAAAAGCCAGGCAAATTGCCATTGTCACGCAAACAGCAGATGCCGACCGGATCTCCGTGGAAGATTATGTCCTGATGGGACGCCTGCCTTACTATAAACAGTTCCAGTTTTTTGAGTCCCGGAATGATCTTGACATTGCCCGGCGGTATATGCAACTGACCGGCATCGCCCATCACCGGGAAAAACTGATGACGGAACTGAGCGGGGGAGAGCAGCAGCGCGCAGCGATTGCCCGGGCATTGGTGCAGGAGCCTGATCTGTTGCTGCTTGACGAGCCGACATCTCATCTGGACATCACGCACCAGGTGAAGATACTGAACCTGTTGCAACATTTGAATACCGCGATGGGATTGACGGTGCTGATGGTCATTCATGACCTGAACCTGGCCTCTGAATACTGCGATGAGTTGATCCTTTTCAACCAGGGGAAGATTTTCACTCAGGGCAAACCTGCTGAGGTGATGACCTGGGAAACCATTGAGCAGGTCTACCAGACCCCTGTCATCACCAGGATCAATCCCTATTCCGGTAAACCGGTGATCTTCCTGGTGAGCGAGAAAATGATGAAAAGTCGCGAGTCGTGAGCAGGAACGCTTTGCACATGGAAGTTTGTACTGACGCCGTATGCACCATGCCCTTTGCGCTTTACCCTGTTACCCTGACACCCTCTTCCGTTCTCCGTTTTCCAGTCTCCTTTTTTTTCTTCGCGTCTTCGTGTCTTCGTGTTTGAAATTATTCCTACATTTGTCACGGAATTTGGTTCTCCGGATGGGCATACCCTCCGGGGTGAAAAGGGAATCCGGTGTGAGACCGGAGCTGTACCCGCAGCTGTAAGCCTTTGATGAATTTTCCGAATCCTCGCCACTGTTGGGCATCTGCCCGATGGGAAGGCATCGGAAAGTAAGGCGAGCCAGAAGACCTGCCAGAATCCGTACCGTTAATCATAGCTTTCGGGATAAAAGCAGTGAGATGAACAAGATCATCCCATTTATCCGGTTGCTCCTGCTGCTTCCTCACGGAATCGGTTTTGGACTGAAAAGAAAGTTTATGGTCAACATTTTTAATGTTTAACCATAAAATGGATGTCATGTTTTTTAAAAGAACATCAGTCGTTGGCTTAAGCCTGGTCTGCAGTCTGGCTGCCATGTCGCAGGTTGCAGATTCGATCAAAAATGTCGAAGTCGGGGAGGTCACCGTGATGGCCTCCCGTATGGGAAACCAGTTAAAGGACCTTCCGCAGAAGGTCGAGATCATTTCAGGGAGCGTGATCAGTTCCCTGCCGTCCGAAAACCTTTCGGAAGTACTGAAACGTACTACCAACCTGGATATCGTGCAGTACCCGGGACTTTCTGCCACGATCGGGATGAGAGGTTTTTCTCCCAGCGCGTTTTCACGCAGTTACACGCTGATCCTGATCAACGGCAAGCCCTCGGGAACAAACAACCTGTCGGCAGTCAGCATGGAGAACGTGGACCGGATCGAGATCGTCAAAGGACCTTATTCCGTTCTTTACGGGTCGGATGCCATGGCAGGGGTGGTCAACATTCTGACAAAGCAGGCCGCAGACGGCCAGGAAGCATTTGTCTCGGCAGAGTCGGGAGGTTTTGGATACTTGAAATTTAACGGAAGTTTTGCCGGAGCCTTGAACAACAGGTTATCCTTCCGCCTGGGTTTTTCCCACCTGGAACAGCGGCAGGATTACCGGATTGGAAAGCATAACCTGGTACACCTGTCAGAAACAGAAAAACTGATGCTGGACAAGAGCTCATATGGTGATAAAATGGAAAACTCGGCTTATGAATTGAATCATCTGAACGGGTTTCTCGGGTACCGGATTGACCCGCTCTGGCGCCTTAGCGGGGAAGGTACCTATACGTACTCATACGACGTGGGGATTCCCGGTACCTACTGGGGCAATTACGGACAAACCAAAAAAGATGTCAAACGGCTTAACCTGTTCGTAAACCTGGAACGGAACAGTGAGAGGAACCGTTTCCGCTTCAACCCGTATCTTTCAAACGAGATTGATCCAAATTATTCTGATAATACCGACGAGGGGTTTATCAACTTCGAAAGCAGCCGGAAGGAATATGGATTTCAGCTCCAGGATGTGCAGTCCTGGGGTAACCTGAGCGTGATGGCAGGGATGGACTATCGGATGGACGACTATGAGTCCGACCGCTGGGAGTCGAAGGGAACGCCCACCGATCCGTATAAGCCCGATAACGAGAAGGCCAATACGGCGTTCTTTGCCCAGTTGGCCTGGGCCTCATCTGTTTTCAGCATGAATGCGGGCCTGCGTTATGACCATTTTAAGTATCACATCGATGCCAATGAAGGACTTCAGGCCCCGGAGGCCAATGAAAGATACAGTACGTTCAATCCTTCGGTGGGAATGCAGATCGGAATTCTTAAAAATATGAAATTTCACGGGTCGTTCGGAACCGCCTTTTATGTTCCTGATGCTTACCAGGTGGCCGGAAAATACAGCGTTTTCGTTTATTATCCGGAATGGGATTTTACCTGGAGTCAGTCGTATGTAGGTAATCCGGATCTGGAACCGGAAAAATCCCAGACCATCGACTTTGGGTTGTGCTATTCTCTTCCGAAAAGCGGATTAAAAGCGGATGTGACTTATTTTTATACCGTTCATGATAATAAAATTGTTGAAGATAAGCTTGAGTCTGGCGACTATACCTTCATCAATGTCGATAAATCAACAATGAAAGGACTGGAACTCATGTCTTCCTTCGATTTTGGAAGTCTGTCAGACAGGGCATTCAAGCTGGAGCTTTATTCGAACTGGACCTGGATGTTTAAGAATGAATTGGAGGAAGAGGGTACATCAGGAACGGTTACCCGTGATATGCTTTATACCCGTAAATCGAATGGTAATTTTGGGATCATTTACGGTCCGAAGGATTACTTGTCGATGCAACTGAATAGCCGTTACATTGGATCGCGGCTCGAAGAAGATCCTTTTTCAGATATAAGAACTGGAATCACAACCGACGATTATTATACCGGAGGAGGCTATACCGCGGCAGACAAGGTGCTGAAACATCCGGATTATTTACTGTTTGACTATTCAGTCCGGTACAGCTTTAACAGTCATGTTGATTTTGGGATCACCATCTCGAATCTGCTTGATGAAAATTATTCGGAAAAAGATGGCTATAACATGCCCGGACGAAGCGTTCTGGCCCGGGTGACGTATAAATTTTAAAAGGGATCAGCATGGCAAGGATCACATTCATCACGGGCGGAGTCCGGTCGGGGAAAAGCCGGTTTGCCCAGCAACTGGCCGAACAGCGGTCTGACGGCCCGGTTTACCTGGCTACGGCCCGGATTTGGGATGATGACTTTGCCGCACGCGTCAAAAATCACCAGTCGGGCCGTGACCAGCGCTGGCAAACCGTGGAAGAAGAAAAATGGCTGTCAAAACATGATCTCGGAGGGAGGACTGTCTTGCTGGATTGTATCACCCTTTGGCTGACTAACTTCTTTTATGACCATCAAAACCAGGTGGAGGAAACGCTGGAAGAGGCAAAAAGAGAGTGGAAGGCGTTTGTCGCTTCCGATATCGACCTGATCGTGGTGAGTAATGAACTGGGAATGGGTGTCCATCCGGAGAACGAGGTCGCCCGCAAATTTGCGGATCTGCAAGGGTGGATGAACCAGTTCATTGCCCGTCAGGCCGATGAGGTTTACCTGATGGTTTCGGGCATTGCGGTGAAGCTAAAATGAACGGAGACCGGAACACGGAACACGGAAACCGGAAGAGCCTGCGAAGGGCAGGGATGAAATAATTAAGAGCTGCCATTCGCAGCACAAAATGAATCTTATCATGACTTTAAAAGAACAACTTCAACGGAAAATTGACTTGAAAACCAAACCGACAGGCGCACTTGGACAACTGGAAGAGATGGCCCTGAAACTGGGGCTCATTCAAAACACCTTATCGCCTGAGCTGAAGAAACCAACGATCCTGGTTTTCGCGGCTGATCACGGGATCACCGATGAAGGGGTGAGCCTCTATCCCAAAGCAGTGACCTGGCAAATGGCTGTGAATTTTTGTTCAGGTGGCGCTGCCGTGAGTGTGTTCTGCCGGCAAAACGGCATTGCCATCAAGGTGATCGATGGCGGGGTGGACTACGATTTTCCGGAAGGGTCGCCCATCATCAATGCGAAGATTGCGAGGGGTACTGCCAACATGATGAAAGAGCCGGCAATGACCCTGGATCAGTGCCGCCGGGCCATGGAGACCGGCGCCGGATTTGTCGCGATGGAAGCCGAAGCAGGCTGTAACACCATTGGTTTTGGAGAAATGGGCATCGGTAATACTTCGCCCTCGTCTTTACTGATGCACCGGTTCATGAGCCTGCCCCTGGAGCTATGTACCGGCAAGGGAACGGGGATGACCGGGGAAAAACTGGATCATAAAACTGCCGTGCTGAAGGCGGTTTCTGAAAAATACGATCCCAAAACTCCGGAAGAGACACTGGCAACCTTCGGCGGATTCGAAATTGCGATGATGGTTGGTGGTATGCTCGAAGCCAAACGCCGCGGAATGGTGATTTTAGTAGATGGGTTTATAGCAACTGCAGCAGCGCTGACAGCAGTCCGCTTTGATGGCTTTGTGAAAGATAATTGTATTTTCTGCCATGCATCCGAAGAACGGGGGCATCAGCTCATTCTGGACTACCTGGAGGCGAAGCCGGTGCTGAACCTGGGCATGCGCCTGGGCGAAGGTTCCGGTGCTGCAGTGGCTTTCCCGGTAATTAAAGCCGCGGCCACTTTTCTGAATGAGATGGCGAGCTTTGAAGAAGCGGGGGTAAGTGATAAAGAAAAATGAAACAACAAATTAATTGGCTGTTAACGGCGGTGATGTTCTACACCCGCATTCCGGTTCCGCGTTCACTGGAGTTCTCCAATGACAACCTGAACCGGGCAACCCGCTATTTTACCCTGATTGGCTGGTTGGTGGGAGGGACGGGTGCTGCTGTTTTTTACGGGCTGGGTTTTATCCTGCCAACAGAACTGGCCATATTCCTGAGCATGATGGCGACAATTTTTATGACCGGCGCCTTCCACGAAGATGGTTTTGCCGACTTCTGTGATGGCTTTGGCGGCGGTTATACCCGGGAAAGGATTTTCGACATCATGAAAGACAGCCGGATCGGAACGTATGGAACAATTGGACTTATCGGGATGCTTGGCGCCAAATTCCTGGTTTTGCAGGCGCTACCGGCAGTCGTCATCCCGGTTGTCCTGATTGCAGGCCATGCCTTCAGCCGCCTGATGCCGGTCATCATGATCTTTACAAGCCGGTACTCGCGCGAAGATGAACGGAGCAAGACCAAGCCGATCGGAAAGCGCGGTAAAAAAGCCGATTTCATCATCGCCCTGGTGATTGCGCTGGTTCCCGCGGTTTTTTCACCCTGGCCGCTGATGGTCGTGGCCATCCCGCCGGCATTGGCGGTCACGTGGTTGTTTAAGAAGTACACTGAACGAAAGATCGGAGGCTACACGGGCGATTGCCTTGGCGCCCTTCAGCAAATCACAGAAGTATTGTTTTATCTTTGTCTGCTGGTATTCTTGCAGTTTCAGTAAGCCGGCGTATTTAAATGATACTGGTTTATAGTTTGAAGTAATTTATGATGAAGCTGATCTGTATCCGTCATACCCGCGTGGATGTTCGTCCGGGGACCTGTTACGGGCAAACCGACGTTCCCCTGGCGGCTTCGTACGAAGACGAAATGGCAGCAGTTGCCCGGCAATTGGACGGCATTCGCATTGACGCGGTTTTTTGCAGTCCCCTGAGCCGGTGCCGCCAGTTGGCCGGCAGCCTTTTCCCCCGGCACGAAATTCATCTTGATGAACGTTTAAAGGAGCTCCACTTTGGCGACTGGGAGCAAAAAGACTGGGAGGAGATCTTCTGCACAGATGAAGGCCGTTATTGGATGGATCATTACCTGGAGGCGCCCTGCCCGGGCGGTGAATCTTATCAGGAATTCCGGGAGAGGGTCCGTTCGTTTTTGGATGACCTGCCGGGAAGAAACACCGGGAATATTGCCCTTGTCACCCATGGGGGCGTGATCAGACTGGTGAAATCGATCCTGGAGAACCGGCCCATGGAAGACGTTTTTGCTGCTTTCAATCCGGTGTTCGGCGGGATTTATTCTTAATAAGCGGACGTGAACTGACGTAAAAAGCGGACGTCGCCTTCAAAGAAGTGCCTGATATCGGTGATGCCGTATTTCAGCATGGCGATTCGCTCAATGCCCATTCCAAAGGCAAAGCCGGTATATTTTTTCGAGTCAATGCCGCATAACTCCAGCACGTTGGGATCGACCATGCCGCAGCCCAGAATTTCGAGCCAGCCGGTCTGCTTGCACACGTTACACCCTTTCCCTCCGCAGATGGAACAGCTCACGTCCATCTCGGCCGATGGTTCGGTGAACGGGAAGTACGAAGGTCTTAACCGGATTTGGGTGTCCTCGCCAAACAACTCGCGCGAGAAATACAAAAGCGTCTGTTTCAGGTCGGCAAACGACACATTCTCGTCGACATACAATCCTTCCACCTGGTGAAAAATGCAGTGTGCACGCGCTGAAACGGCTTCATTCCGGAACACACGGCCAGGGAAGATCGAACGGATCGGGGGCTGGGTCTTTTCCATGACCCTTACCTGAACGCTCGATGTATGGGTACGCAGCAGCACATCCGGATTTCGCCGGATGAAAAAAGTGTCCTGCATGTCGCGGGCCGGATGCTCCTGCGGAAAGTTCAGCGCGGAAAACACGTGCCAGTCGTCTTCAATTTCGGGACCTTCGGCCACGGTAAAGCCCAGATGACCAAAAATATCGATGATCTCATTTTTCACGATCGACAGCGGGTGACGGGTGCCTGCCTGCATGGGCTCGGCGGGCATGGTCAAATCGGTTGTTGAACTTTCCTGTTCCCCCTGTTCGAAATGTTCTTTCAGATCATTGATCCTGTTCAGCGCAAATTCCTTCAGCTCGTTGATTGCCTGGCCAACCGCTTTCTTTTGATCAGCAGGAACATTTTTGAAGTCGTTGAATAATTGGTTCAACAAACCTTTTTTCCCGGTGTATTTAATCCGAAGCGCTTCAACTTCCTCTTTGGCTGAAACCTTGACTGATTCAAGTTCTTCTTTTAGTTGTCTGATTGTATCTATCATCTCGATGTGGTCTTGAAAAGAAATACAAAGATAATTATTCACAGGTAAATCATGTGCCGCATGAAAAATAAATGCTGCTGAACGATGACAGATTTAAGATACGTTCGTTACTTGAGTATCGTGACCTTTTTTACCCGGATGTCTTTCAATGGACGGAATTCACTGTCCGTTTCCACCTGACTTATTTTGTCGGCAACATCCAGACCTTCAGTAACTTCGCCAAATATCGTGTAGGTTCCGTCAAGATGGGGGGCGCCGCCGGCTGTTTTGTAGACCTGTCGTTGTTCGGGGGTGAACCGGTGGTTGTTCTCTTTTTCCAGCTCATTGAGTTCCGTGTCCGTATAGGTACGTCCGGTCACGATATAATACTGCGACCCGTCAGATCGGCGTTTGCTGTTTTCACGGTCCGGTTTCCGGGGGGAGCCGATCATGCCGCGTTTGTGGAAAAGTCCGGCGACCACGTGGGCTGGCAAGGTGTATCCCGGTCCTTTCCAGCCAACGACATCATCTTTTGCAGCATACCGCGTATCGGCAGCGCCGCTTTGAATGCCAAATCCTTTAATGACCCGGTGAATGAGCAGGCTGTCGTAATAATTTTCCCTGGCAAGTGCAATGAAGTTGTCCCGGTACTCAGGAGTCTGGTTAAACAGCCGGATCCGGATATTCCCGTAACTGGTTTCGATGAGCAGGCCTTTGATCCGGCTGTTGGCGGCGCTTGTAGCCTGACTGGCCGAGGACTTCAGGTTCTGCAGCGGCTCAGGCTTGTTTTGTTTCTTCCTGATCAGACCGGCGATCAGGTTGGACGGGATGGTCAGGTTCTGATTTTCATAGTCGACAATTTCCGAATAACCGATGCCGATACACTTGTCCGGCGCGATGAACACGGGTGTGCCGTAAGATTGGGAACGGAACACGTTCGTGACAAGATACCGCTTGCTGCCTTTTACGGTCCCGTAGCGGACCACTTTTCCGCGATGGAGGGCAAGCGTCTGTCCCTGCGGTTTAGTCAGATAAACACTTTTGGCTTCAGGGGAAACCGCTTCGGCGAATAACGGGATTCCTTTCCGGCTGATCCCATCTACCTTCATCAGCACCAGATCGTTGATCCGGTCAACCGCGACAAATCCGGCGACCGGGTAGGGTTTCTGTTCATCCCAGGGAGTAATTCTCGCGCTGGTCGCGTTCATCACCGGCGTTAACCGGCACACGAGCAGGTTGCTGTCTGCAAAGAAGGCATTTTCGCTTTCCAGGAAACGCCCGCCGTCAAAACTTTCGATCCGGGCAATAGAGGGGATCAGGCCGGTAAAGTCGCCTGATCCCTGCTCCGGCAGTTTGGCTGTTGGTGCATCTGCGGGTTTTTGGTCCTGCTGTTTTTGCCCTGTGCAGAAAAAAAGCAGGGCCAGAATTAAGGCGGTTTGGACTCGTGCAAACTTCATCGGATCACTTTTACGGTTATTTTCACATCCGCCATCGGGCGGTTATTGCCGTCGGTTTTCAGGGCGGCGATCTTATCGATCACTTCCATGCCCGCAACACACCGGCCAAAGACCGTGTATTTCCCATTTCTTTGTAAAGATAACGATTCAGAAAAATGTAAAAAGAGAAGGGTGTTATTTTATCATCATGCTGTTTTATAAAAAGTGTATTTTTGAAGAGAAACAGAAACCATGAAGCAACTCATTGTCAATAACCGGATCAGGCTGGAGCAGGTTAAATACACACATGCTTTCCAAATCTTCCAGGCCATTGACCAGAACAGGGGTTTTTTGTCAAAATGGCTTCCTTTCGTGGAGCAAACCCATACGCAGGAAGATACCGAGTCATTCATCCGTTCTGTTCTCGCTGTGCCGGGCGATGAGCGGGAGGATGTTTTCGTGATCTGGTACCAGGACCGGTTTGCCGGATTAATCGGACTGAAGGACACGGACCGGCAAAACATGAAGACCGAAATCGGCTACTGGCTCATCGAAAAGATGACGGGGAAAGGAATCATGAAACGTTCGGTTGAAGTACTCCTTTCCTACCTGTTTATGAACACGCAAATGAACCGGATACAAATCAAGTGCGGGGTCGGGAACGAAAAAAGTGCGGCGATTCCCAAACGGCTGGGATTTCATTTTGAGGGCGTTGAACGGGATGGCGAAAAACACCAAAACGGTTTTATTGACCTGGAAGTCTACAGTATCGTACGACGGGAATGGGCGAAGAAAAGTGGGTGATGTGGCTAAATTGTTAACCCGCGGCCGGGAGTGAGCAGATATCTTTATGCTCGTATTTTGAGATTTTTCGAGGTGAATCGTCATGTTGTCTATTGTCTGAGTATAATTTTAATAGATAATGAAGGAAAAAATGACCACGCTGTCAAATTTTCGATCAAGCCCCGGAGGACGAGCAGAAAGAAATAAATGTTAGAACCGTTTAATGTTTTGTTCGATTGTTTAATTTTGGGGCGAATTTGCCCAGTAGCTTGAAGGATATTGGGATTCAAATGAAAGCAACATGGAAAACAAAACAATCAGGAGAACCCTGTACCGGGTTTTAAGGAAAACGGGTGTCCCAAGAAACCGCATCGAGTTGGAGGCCTCTTTCCGGGATGATCTGAATTTTGATCAGGTGGATTGGGCTATTTTTCTGTATTACATGGAGGACACGTTCAATATTGCAATTAACGAAGAAGATGCATCACGCCTGAACCAGGTGAAAGATTCGCTGGAGTTGATTGAGAATATGGGATAACCGAATTGATTTTTTTTAAACGGAGGGTATTTCCTGGTGGAATATCCTCTTTTTTTTGTTGCGTTCATGAGGTCAAACACTTTAAAACCCATTTATGGAAACCGGCAGTCAACTTTTTTGTT
>Ga0265293_10011293_pt1 | contig 12198 bp, 21 predicted proteins | sample Munlanlewell138R_FD_192505 | JGI IMG/M metagenome (GOLD analysis project Ga0265293, IMG submission 192505) | Leachate microbial communities from a municipal landfill in Southern Ontario, Canada - Leachate well 138R | ecosystem: Engineered > Solid waste > Landfill > Unclassified | place: Canada... | reverse complement strand
GATGCCCAGCCCGTTGAGCCGGGCCAGCCGCTCGCCCTGCATATACTGGAACCGGCGCTGCGGATCGCGCGCGAGGTAATCGGGCGCGGCCAGCACATTCCCGGAGCGCGCCAGCGTTTCCCCAAGGTCCATGCCGCCCAGCATGACAGGCGCGACCGTTCGGCCATAGCTTGTGCCGACAGGCGTGCCGGGCACGGCCTTGTTGCTGGCGAGCAGATCGCCCAGCGTCTCGCGCGATTGCTGGCCGATGGGCACGGCGCGGCCCTGCCGGTTCCAGCCTTGCTGCACCAGTTCCGGCGCATCCACGCCATAGAGCCGCAGTGAGCCGCCCGAACCCAGACGCAGCGTGTCGCCGTCATGCGCGGAGACCACGCTGTCCATGCCCAGGGAAGGCAGGGCAGTCGAAGGGGGCGACGGCGCATTCCGCGCACGCGATGACGAGGGTGATGATACAGGCTTGAAGCCAGCCCATTCATCTTCCTTGTCGTCCACTTGGCGGAAGCCCGCCCATTGATCCGGCCCCGCCATCAGGGCACCTGCATCACACGGCCATCAAGCGTTTTGAACCTTGAGCCGGAAGGCAGGCGTCTGGCTTCTTCCGGCGAACGCACAACGGGCAAGTTCTCTCTGCCGGAATTACGCGGAGGCGGCGGGTTCATATCCCGATACGTCGGCGTGCCGCGCAGGTTCATGCGATTGCCCTGCCGCATGGTTTCCATGCCCATGCGGCCCTGCTGGCGCATGCGTTCCATGGCCAGCGCCCGTTGATGCCCCAGATCGCCCAATGTCTGCTGGTTGCCGAACGCGGTCGGGCCGTTCGCGCCCAGTTCCTGATCGCGCAGCGCGTCGGCGTATTCCGGCGTGCCGGGAACAAGGCCCAGCGAATCCGCATATTGCTGCCCGCGCGTCGGGGCCTGATAGACGCCGTTGCCTTCGCCCAGGAACCGTTGGTCCCCCGGATTGAGCGTGGCCGCCTGATAGCGGCTGGTCGCGGCATCGGCCATGTGGCCGCCCCATGCCTTGGGGTCCGCCATATAGGCCGCCATTTCCCGTGCGGACATGCCGGGCAGTTGCGCCACGCGAAGACGGTTCTGATAGTTCAGCAGTGAATCGTTGTAAGACTCGCGCCGGTCGCTCCACGACTTCGCAAGGTTGTTGACCGCGAACCCCCTCTGGCCGCTGCTCTGCGCCGCCACATCGCCCAGCACGGCCAGGGCGCTGGCCAGCACATCGCGAAGGCCGCCCTTCTGCCTCACCGGCGCCTGCCCGATCATCTTGAGAACGTCAGGATCAACCGATCCGGGCTGGACCGTCGATGTCGTAGCGGCGGGATCGACCGGCCTGTCGCCCACCACGTAGTCCGGCAATTGCGGCTGGGCCTGCTGCATGGGCAGCGCGCTTCTGGAACCGGCCCAGAAGCCCTTTCGGTTGAACGCCGCGCCCGGCGATGCGGCGGGGCGCATCAGCCCCGCGAGTTCGCGCGCCCGGTCCTCCTCGCTGCGCGTGTCCATCAAGGTGGAGTAATAGGCGTTGCGCTTGCCGCCGCCGAACATCGCCATCAGGCGTCTCCTTTCAAGCGATCTCGGTATTGCCGGGCGATCATCAGCGTTTCGGGTTTTTCCTGCTCGGCGCAGCGGGCCAGCAGCGACGCGGCGGCTTCGGCCATCGTGGTCGCGCCATCGGCCACCATCTCAAGCCGGGCGATGCACTCGGCGGCATAATCGGTGGAAGCCTCGCCAACCGTGATGAGCGAAGCCAGCGACAGCATCATCACCACGCGCATGGCGTCGCGCTCGTCATCGGTCTGGCTCGCCGCCATCCGGGCGAACATCAGCCCTTCGGCCAACGTCACGGGCCGGTCTATGCGGTCACCCTCGCTGAGGACGTAATACAGCGCCTGCTCCGCGATCTCCCGCTGCGCCGCAAGATCGCCGCGCGCGGCGCGAGGGATCAATGCGAGCGGATCGGCGGGGTTCTCGCAATAGGGCACGCCCGCCATCGACATATCGTGCAGCGAGAAGTCCTTGCCCGGAATGCGATCGAACAGAGTCGCCTGCGCCACGTGGCAGCACACGTCCGAGACATCGACGGTCATTGCAGACCGACTTTCTCGCGCGCGATGGAGCGCAGATATTCGGAGAGGGAACAGCCAGCAATCTGCGCTTGCGCATAAAGCGCGGTGACAAGCGTGTTGCTGGCACGGAATGAAACGTGCGTATCCTGCATTGTCGGCTCCACTGTCGTCGCGACGTTGAGTGCGAAAATGTGTAGCACAAATAATCGGAAATGCAAATGAGTGTTTGAGGATGAGAGCGGAAAAGCGATTTATCCGGGGGAGGGTGTAGTTCTTGACTCTTGGCCTGTAACTTCCCATCTATAAAAAGCTAATCGTCGCCTCGACGGAACTTGAAGCCTCAGGCTCACCTTCCCTTATCGCGCTATCAGCCCTGCCGCCATCAGGCGGCTGGATTCCCTGTTTTCGTGAAAGGAAGCACATCATGCCTGTTGGCACCGTCAAGTTTTTCAATACCGACAAGGGTTACGGTTTCATTGCTCCCGAAGATGGCGGCAAGGACAGCTTTGTTCATATCTCCGCCGTCGAGCGGGCCGGGCTGGCAACGCTCAACAAGGACCAGCGCCTCAGCTATGAAGTCGAGACCGACAGGCGCGGCAAGGATTCCGCCGTCAACCTTCAGGCACTTTGAGGCCTTGGCCAAGGAGGAACTGCTAGTCCTCGATGGCCGGATAGAAGAGATACTTCCCGATGGGCGTTTTCGGGTCCACCTCGATAACGATCATCACATCATTGCCTATACCGCCGGAAAGATGCGTCGTTATCGCATCCGTTCCGTGATTGGCGATCGCGTGCAGGTGGAAATGACCGCTTACGACCTCGGGAAGGGTCGCATCATCTACCGTGAAAAAATCGGCTTGCCTGTCGGAAGCGGCCCGCGCCGACGACGGCGATGACGCGACGGAAAATCGCGCATCTGAATGCGTGCCAAGGATACCATGTTTTTGAAGTGTAATATTATGGAAATTCTACAGAAATTCTCTCTTGGACAAATGCCGGAAGGCAGGAAAGAGAAAAATTCATCGCTCTCCCAACAGGAACTACGGCGCATCGTTGCCGACATGGTGGGATGATTGCATATCAAAGGCCCTGAGAAATGCAGATGTCCGTAATCAGCGAGCACTATCTTGCCCGTGCCGCCGAGTGTGCCCGGGATGCGGCATCGGCCGATCTCCAGAATGTGCGTGACCGCTACTTGCGGTCAGAGGCGGCATGGCAGCAACTTGCCGCACGCGCGCTGAAGACGGATGCGGCTCGCGCTCTCCGGGATGCTGAAAAAGCGTCCAACATAGCGGTCAACGATGGTTGATCATTTTTCCAAGCGGGGCTTTTCCAAGCACGCCAAGGGACCGCGTCTCACGACGAATGAAGCAAAGCGGCAGGGCCGGATTTCCCAGATGGCCGTCCTCACTCTTGGCAGCAAGGCGGCCATTGCTTTCCTGAACGGCCATGACGACGGCCTCGGCGGCAGGCCGCTGGATCTGGCGATCAAAAGCGAGGAAGGCCTTGCTGCGGCCGAACAAGCCTTGTTGAGGCGCAACGCCGAAAGCTGAGGCCATATGTCCGCAAGCGCGGAAGCGACCCCTGCCTGGCATACCCTCTTCAACTGTAGGACAATTCCATGAGCATCAATCGGCTAGGCGCCATTCTGGTCGGCATTGCGACTGTCCCCCTAATCATACTGGTTGCGATGATGCTGGGGCTGGGCGATGCTTCGCTGAACCGGCGCATTCAATATACCGACGGGCAGCTACGAAATGACCGGCTGCTGGAACTGACGGAACTCTATATTGCGCAAAATCCGCATATGCCCGGAGGCGCCGCACCGGGGACGTTTCTTGCCCCGGTTCCTTTCCTCAACGAACAACTGAAATCGTCAGGTTCAAAATGGCGTGTTCGAACCGTCGAAGGGATTTCGGCGGAAACCTATGATATTTCATAGCCGCTGATGGCCGCTCCTCACGCTCAATCCCCTATTGGACGGATACGATAGGCGGCCCATTGAGGCTGTGCCGTCGAGGGCGTTCCCGTGCTGGTCGCGGGGCTATCGCGGAGAATCTTCACCGCTGCGATCTGACCAAGGAACAGCGGGATCAGCATATCCGGCGCTATGCGGAGTTGCTGGAGGCGCGCCGGGAGGTTTCGCGACAATATGACGCGAAACCTGCCAGCGGCCCTAAAGGAGGGCGCCCGCAAGGCCTAGCCTCGCAGGTAGCAGAAGAGACCGGCCTGTCGGTCGATGATGCGTTGCTTGTCCATCGTGGCTGAGTACAGCGGATCGGGTGGTGTAGGAAAGGGCTGCTAGTCCGCAAACATCAGTGCGCCCGCCGCCGCCAGCAATGCGAACGCCAATCCGAAGCTGTAAATCGCTGGAGCCTTAGCCGGATAACCAATTTCCGGCTCTGGAGTCCTCGTATACATGTAAGTTGCAACTATAGAAAGCGATGCCACTATCAAAAAGAAAGTGGCAATAAAATCTAACATTTTTACCTCTGTAAAAATGACGGACGATATATTCTATATATCAGATTAATTTATTTAAGCAAATCGCGTGCAAGGCGCAAACGGCCCAGCGCTGATTTATTCAAGGTCTGTTGGCTCGGGGATAAGCCCTTAGGTTGACGCGACTTCACTCTTGGCCGATGAGCCGGGCAGGAGGCGGATATGCGCAATCTGATTTTTACTATGACAGCGGCACTGGCTCTGGCTGGGTGCGGGGATAGCCCCCCAGCCAGCGGGCATGCTACTCAGGCGAGTGAGCGCAGTCCCCAGGCCGCGACTGGCGCTACAGCAATCAAAATTGCAGACATCAACTTTTTGAACATGGGCGAAACCCACGATATCGCGAAGAAACTGGCTCCGGCTGATGCGGCATTATTTCTGGAGTATGCGATCAACTGGAAAGCGGCCAAAGTAAGCGGCGACGAGTCGAAGATATTGAAGCCGGACGGGATTGCCCCTGTGACGATCGCGGACGCAATTGCACTCACCAAGGCGGTGCTAGCGAAGAATGCGGAGGCCGCCGGCAGATAGCGTTTTCGTAATATGGCGAGAGGCATGAGGCATGATGTTTGAAGGGTTCGACGAGCACCAAATCGCCACCAGCGCAGGAGCGCTAATCCATGCGCGGTCAGGCGGCAGCGGACCGCCCTTACTACTGCTGCATGGCTACCCACAAACCGGCGCCATGTGGGATGGCGTTGCCTGCCGCCTGCTGGATCATTTCACGATAGTGGTTCCCGATCTTCGCGGCTATGGCGCCAGCATTGGTCCGGAACCACTGCCGGACGCATCTAACTATCGCTTTCGCGATATGGCCGACGACCAGGTCGAAGTGATGCGAGCGTTGGGCCATGATCGTTTCTTCGTGGCGGGCCATGATCGCGGGGCACGGACGGCTTTCAGAATGGCATTGGATCATCCTGGCGTGGTGGAGCGGATGGCGCTGCTGGATATTCAGCCAACTCACTATGCCTGGACGCAACTCTCTGGACCGCATGCACGGCGTGCGTGGTTCTGGATACTGATGTCGCAGCCTTACGATATTGGCGAAACGTTCTTTACTTCTGTGGATCCGGACTGGCTGTTCGATAAGCTTGTGCCACCCGGACCTCATGGAAGGGACCTATTTTCCCAGGATGCGCTGACCGAATACAGGCGCAGTTTCACGCCTGCGATGATCCGGGCATCGTGCGCAGATTATCGCGCCTTTTCGTCGCTGGATGTGGCCATGGAGCAAGAGGATCTCGATTCAGGCCATAAAGCCCGCTGTCCGGCGTTGGTGCTTTGGGGCGAGCACTCATACGGCCCTTCCGACATGTTGCTGCTTTGGCGAACTTACCTGGAGCAAGTCGATGGCTTCTGCGTCAAGGATGCCGGTCATTACCTTCCGGAAGAACGGCCGGATGAGATCGCCGAAGCGCTTCACAGCTTCTTTGTTGCGGACGTTGCGCCAGCGTTTGCGTGAGGCTGTAGCCTCGTAGGGTTCAGGAAGGCGTTCGGGCTTCGGTTTGGACGCTTTTTTGTGCACCTCGCCAGGATTTGCCGCTATCCATCAGCGCAAGAACCAGCTCACTCCGCTGTTCCGCGCAAAGGCCATGTATCCATGGACACGGCGCTGTCGCCTGAAAGTCATGAAACCCGCTGGACGGATCAATAGGCGGTCCGCATGATACGGGAATGACCACCGCGCGCGCCATAGTGTTTTCTGCCGTCTTGATCTCCATCACCATCATGGGGGCGACGTGGTTCACGACGAACCGGATCAACGCTGGCAACCGATATCAGATCGTCAACACCGGCTCGGGTTCGACTGTCCGGCTTGACCGCCAAACCGGCGACCTGTTGCGGTGCCAGCGTGCGGTGTGCGCTTCTGTCGTGAAAGACGGAAAGATCATGGCGGTAAAGGACGAGTGGTCCGATTTCCGGGACGTAACGGATGAAGCCGTTCCTCCGCTGCCTCCCGGCGCGAAGCTCGACATATCCCCACCTCCACCCGGATATACGATAGACCAATGAGGGGTCACGGCACGTTAGTATAAGTGTCGCGAGGTCAGCCGAGGGGTTGGAAACGGCCCTCACAATCCAGGACTAGAGCATCACCCTCGCTGGCGCTTTCGCGTATGGTGCGAGACGCAACTGTCACTGTCCATTCGCCATCACCGTGCCGGACAATCAAGGTGTCTCCCGGCAAGGGCGCAATGGGAAGCCTGGCCGGCATCCAAGTTTTTCCCTGATCGGGAAAATTCAGATCCTTAATCCCGATGAGCACGGAAACATCCACTGCGGCAGCGTCCTTGAGTTTTTGTCGATAGCGTGCTTGCCGCTCCGCATTTGTCAAAGCCATTCATCGTTAGTAACGGCTTGACAAGCTGAATGCAAGGTGCGTTAGTAACGGCGGCCGAACCAAGGAATCCTACCTCCCCGGTTCGGCCTGACCACAACCGTCTGATTGGAGACGATCATGGCTAACACAGCCCCTATCACGGGCGCGCCGTCGTGCGCACCCATTACCTACGATACCATTGCCCTGTTTTGCGACAGGAACGGGATGACGCTTTCCCGCTTTGGACGCGAGGCTGCTGGCGATCCTGGTCTTGTCTTTGCGATCCGTGATGGTCGCGCGATCCGGCCCGCGACGGCGGCGAAGATCAATGCCTACATATCTGGCAGCGGCAGCATGCACGTTCGCCGCGTGCCGAGTGGACGCCGCACACGCCACGCTGATGATTTCGCCATGGTTGCCCGACGCCATCGGGCAGAGATGCGCGAGGGCTGCGCCATGCTGCTTGCGGCCATCCAGCGCGAACGTGGGGAGGCATGACATGCAACATGCCGATATTTCCCCGCCTGAGACTCGCTCAAGGCCGATCCATCGCTCTCCGCTGTCCGACAGCCTTGAACCCGTGAACGCGCTCAGCGAGTCTCCTGCGGGCTTCGACCCCGTCCGGTGGCTCGCTGAGTTCAAGGCGGTCGGCGGTGGCTGGATAGTTCGCGACCACCTTTCCTTTGTCATCCAGGTGGAACGACAGACCGACGACAAACTCAGCAAGGCGCGAGAACTGATCGTCAGCCTCAGCGCAGAGGATCGCACCGCTATCGTTGCCTACCTTCGCGACGGGAGGGCGTGACCATGGCCGACATGAATCTTCCCGCCACGTTCGCATTGTTTGATCGCGGCACCATTGCTAGCGCCGTGGAAGTGCTGGTTGCCGTTCTCGACGCTATGGACGGCGACACCGATATTGAATTGAACGGCGATGAGCTGGACGGCTCGATGGGCGAGGATGACTTCTGCGCCCATAACCAAGGCATCTGGCCCGGTCCCGGTTGTCCGATGAGCGATCCGGGGGAAGAGGACGATCCGTCCGGCCAGCACGACGAAGATGGTATCAACACCGTGTTCCCCGTCAGAGACGGACCGGGCTGTCCCTTGAATGATGAGGACAGGGACGACCCCGCCGACCGTGCCGGGCATAAGCGGCGCATCTGGCGGACCCGGTGCTTTGGCCGGTATCGCCAATATCTCGATTTGCGAACGAGCAGCATCGGCAGCAAGCTGGCGAGATACGAACTGATCCACCTGCCAATCGTGCCATCCCGGCGGTCGCTCCTGCGGCGAAAGCGCGGTGTCCCCCGAAGGCCGAGAGCCTGATTAATGAAGTGCTGCACTTACCTATCTCCCGCTTCGGCGGGGGTTTTGTTTCACCATATGCGCGCGCCATTGACCGCCGTGCAATGGTCTTCCGCCACCGAAGGAAAACTGGATGATCTGACCACTATGCTGTCCGGCAGCGGCAGGATTTCCTTCAACTGGCAAAAGCAAATGGGCGAAGTACCGTATCGCCTGTTTCAAGCGCTGCGCATACGCGGCGTCATCCTCGAAACCCTTGGCTGTCCTACTTTTATGGGGCCTTCGTTGGGGCGGGAAAAGGTGATGCTGGTCAAACCCGAAGGGCGCATGCCCTTCGTGCTGGCGGTCTATAGCCGCAACGCGCCCACCGGCACGGAATACGGTGTCTATGAAGTCGATGCGGATTTCAGCGGCGTTGTGCCGGACCGTGCGGCGCTTGCTGCCGGACGCTACCCCGGCGGCGGCGGGCGCGCCTTCGCAGGTGAGCCGACCGGATGGATCGCGGATTGCCCCGACCCGGAAAATTAATGACCTCACTGAACGCCGCGCGGACCAGCGCATCCGGCGCCGGATAGATGGAAGAATTGGCATGGGCTACTACTGGACGGTTTTCATTCTACTGATCGCGCTCTTCGGCGGCGGCGGCCTTATTGCAATCGTTCAGGGCTACCGGATGCTGAAAGGCGTCGATCGCGCGCGATTCAATCGGCGCAATCAATTCGGCGCAGAGACTTTTAACGACTACGATACCGCCCACCGTGTCGAGCTATCGGAAAACATGCGGAGGGCCGTCGGACGCATTGTCTTTCTGGCGGGAATTGGGTCCGCGCTCTTATCTCCGGGCATTGCCTTGTTCATCGTTTCAACCATGTGAATTGCTCATCCCGAATTGAACGAACTCGATTTTGGACTCATGCGCCCGTCACGTTGTCCTGTATTCACAAACGGAGAGCTCCTTGGACTCTAACACCACCGCCCGGCCATACGAAAACCCCGCACGTCAGCGCCCCGTCTGGCTGCGCGTATTACTTTGGGTCGGCGCGGTGTTCATCTTGTTCAACACGTTGGGCGTGGCGCTGTTCTTTGTATCGGGGCCGAGCATCAACATGGGTATGCTGGTGCGGCTGGCGCTGGTTGGTGCGGTGGTCGCGCTGCCCTTGTGGAAGTGGCACGGCATGAACGTGCTGCGCACATGGAACAATCCGAAGGTCGCCAGCTTCACGCGCCGCGACGATTCCGCGACGGGTGGTTTTCTGTTCGACGTGCAGCCCGCCCGCGCGGCGCGCATGCCTGCGCTGCCGCTGTTTGCGACCGGGACGTTCCTTTTGCTGATCGCGTTCACGGTCGGCGCACGCTCCACGGGCGGCTTTATATGGGCGTATATCGTCGCGGTGGTGTGCATCGGCGTCGGCTGCACCTTCGTGCTGCCCGGCGCGCGCGACCGTAAACCCGTCAAGGTATCGGTCGCAGGCCATGGTGTGCAAAGCGGCGACATCGGCATGCCACTCAAGGCCGCGACCGATCTGCGCGTGACGCATGGCGGGCTCGTCGTTGATCCCGACCCGCTCATGCCGGGGCGCAACGGCGTTTCCACCGCCGCCATGGCCGGGCGGCACATGGGGCGGCGGCAAGAGGCGCGCGGTTATGCGGTCACGATCCGCGCCGATGGGGAAAGCCAATCGAGCCTGCTTGCGGGCGGCCTCACCGAAGATTGCGCGCATGCCTTGGCGGCCGATCTTGGCAAGGCGATTGAGGTTGAGCGGAGGAAGCTGGCCGCCGCGCCTGCGGCGGCCAGCGTTGCCCTCTAAAGCAGGGCGAATTGGCGCGCGGCCCCGGCGTGGCGTCGCCATGCGAGCGGTAGCCTCTTGCTGCCGCTCGTCCTCCATCCGTCGCTACCTGGTTCAGTTGAGCGCTATCATCGCAGACGCCGGTCATGCTGCCCCAACTCCCGTCATAGCGCTCTGAGGTATCCGCCGGCGGCAATCGGCGGTGCGATGCGAAGAAATGCAGCCCTAGAGTAGTAGAAGCGGCGATTCATATTCATCGCTTTCGTCCTGCTTGGGGCACCATTCGCATTTCGGCTGTTTTCGGGTTTTGCCTGTTCTCCGCTTCGGAGGCGATTTTTCCAGGCTGGCTCGCCAGATTGAATTTCGGGCGATGCTGGGGCCGCGTAAGGATTCTCTTAGCACCTTCGCCGCTATCCGATGAGGGGCCGGTGCGGGCTTTCATCCGGGCGCAGGCGGAGCAGGCTTGTCTTTCCGCTTGTCGCCTGCCTAAGAACTGGCAGTCTGAATCTCCGGATGAAGGGCGCAGGATACGGGTGGTGAACGCTTCGAGCGGAACCATACAGGTTCAAGGGCGGATTTGCGGATGAAGCGATGGTTTCTGCTGCTGGCTGCGCCGCTGCTGATCTGCGCGACCAACGGCATCACGCCCGTCGCGGTTCCGGTCGGTTCGGATGCCGCCCGGGCGACGGCGCATCTGGTGAAGTCCGTTCTGGAATATACCCGCTGGCCCAAGCGCCGCGAGGTCATAAACCTGTGCGTGGTCGGCGAAGCGCGCTTCGGTGAAGGCTTCCCCCATGCTTCGCTGGACAATGGCGTTCCGATCAGGCGGCGCAGTTTCACGCAGTTCGATTCCGCCGCGGCATCGGCCTGCGACGCCCTCTATCTGGGAAAGATCGAGCTGGGCAGGGCCAGGCAGTGGAACGCGCTGGTGCGCGGAACGCCGGTCGTGACCATTGCCGAGCACGATCCGCAATGCATCAGCGAAGCCATGATCTGCCTGATCTATGGCAGGAACAGCCTGTCCTTCGAGCTTAATGTGGATGCTGTCGCCCGGTCAAAAGTCAGGATTGACCCCTGGATATTCCGAATGGCGAGGGGGCTTTAAACTTATGTCAGGCAAGATGGTTTCTCCCAGCCTCCATTCCATCCTTTCCAGAGGATACAGGTCGCTGATCTTCCTCGCGCTCATCCTGGCCAGCGGAACGATCATTGCATCCAGCGCGGTCGCGATGATCCAGCATATGGAGCGCAGCCTGCATCTCACCGCGCGGACCGTGGCCTACACGGTGGAGCCGGCCATCGTCTTCGGCGATGTGGCCGCCGTCCGCGAAGGCATGGCCTCGGTCGCGACCGGGGACATGGTGGACCGGCTGGTGATCGTCGGTGCGGATGGCAAGGAAATGGCGCGATCCACGCGGAGTTTCGAGGGCCTCATCCCCCCGGCGATTCTGCAATTCGGCAACGATGTGCTGTTTTCCACTCCCGCGAAGATAGAGATAGCCAGAAACGGGAAAGTGATCGCCAAGGTCCTCGTCTTCGGCAGCTCATCGGCGATGATCCGGTTCCTCTTCTCCGGGATTGTCATTGTCGTCTGCTGCGTCGGGATTGCGATGCTCGCCACCAGCATTCTCGCGCGCAGGCTGCACTCCGGCGTGATCGATCCGCTCAATCATGCGGTGGAGGTGGCCCGCTCGGTTCGGGTCGAGCGCGCTTTCAGCCGGCGCGTCCCCGCGCCCGGGCTCAGGGAAGTCGACAACTTCGTCGAGGACTTCAACTCGCTGCTGTCGGAACTCCAGAGTTGGTATGAGGGACTGACGCAGGAGAACCGGCAACTGGAGCGTCGGGCGACACATGACCCGCTGACCGGAGTTGGAAACCGGGCGTTGTTCGAACAACGGCTGGAGCAGGCCATCGGGAACGCCCGGGAGCAGGAGAGCGGCTTTGCGCTGCTTTACCTCGATGGGGACGGCTTCAAGCGCATCAACGACACTTATGGCCACGATGCCGGGGATGCGGTGCTGCGGGCGGTTTCGGAGAGGTTGTCCTCCTGTATCCGCAATGCCGACCACGTCTACCGTTTGGGCGGAGACGAATTTGCGGTCATCCTGACATCGCCCGTCGGCCCGGACGAGGTCGCCTCGGTGGTCGAGCGGATTGGCCAGACGATGCGATTTCCCATAACGATACCCTCGCACGGATTTGTC
>Ga0265293_10011292_pt1 | contig 12201 bp, 11 predicted proteins | sample Munlanlewell138R_FD_192505 | JGI IMG/M metagenome (GOLD analysis project Ga0265293, IMG submission 192505) | Leachate microbial communities from a municipal landfill in Southern Ontario, Canada - Leachate well 138R | ecosystem: Engineered > Solid waste > Landfill > Unclassified | place: Canada... | reverse complement strand
TGGAAACCGATTTCCCCGACAGTATCCGCTGGCTCAACGGATCCGGCGCGCCGATGGAGGATTATTTCAAATTCCGTGGCTGGCGCTCGATCACCCGCACGATCGGCTATGACTGGGCGCAGGTGAACCATTACGCCGTCAAATCCATCGACAGCTATGCGATCCGCAAATTCCGCGGCAATGTGAATTTCAAGAAAGACAAATATAATTCCGACTACTGGGCCTTGCAGGATCGTAACGAGGTGCGCGATGACACGATCTTGCGCCACGCCCCGGCCCGGCAGGCGATCTTTGCCGCATTGCTGCGCGATCCGGAATTGAACCGGCTGCATTTTGCCGCCCTTGCGCGGGCCGAGGCGCGGTTGGCGGAATTCAGGCAAACGCCCGAATATGGCGCATTGGTCGCAGGGCTACGGGCCGCAAGCGCGGTGCCCATCGCCGCGGTCGAGGCCAAGCCCCCCCAGCCGCGCGACCCCGCGCGCATTGCGGCGCTGATGTCGCGGGTAGAAAAATCCGCAAGCGCGCGGCAAAAAGCGGCCCGGCAAACGGCGGCGGCGTCGGGGCTGGCGGCGCCACAGCCGCTTTATGTTGTGGGGGGCGCTTTGGGCGATGGTGCCGGTTGGCACAGCAATCACGGGGTGAACCTGCCCGCCGATCCGGGGTTGTTTACCCTGCAGGCGCTGGGGCTGATCACCACGGGCAAGTTTGAACGCGCCATGGCCCGGCATCTGCCGCGCCTGACGGGCCGCAGCCAACGCCATGCCGAAATTGGCGCAGGCTGCGGGTTCCATGCGGCGATCATCGCGCGCGCCCATCCCGATCTGGCGCAATATCTTTGGGAAAGTGACGCGGCACTTGCGCAGGCGGCGACCAAGATCTGGGCCCGAAACGGGTTGGATCTGGCGATGCACCGGGCGGGCGGGCTGGCCGATTTTCTGGCCGATGCGGATGCCGACAGCTTGCTGATTTCCGATCCCATGCTGACGCCTGACACGCTGCGCGCCACCCTGCCCCGGCCGCCGCACCAGATCATCGTGACCCGCCATGCGCTGCAGGGCCGGGCCGATCTGCGCGGTGATTATGACGCGCTTTGCGCCGAATGGGGGCTGGACAGCATCGCCGCGCCGGAACCCGGCATGCTGATCGCGCGCCGGCCCTAGCGGCGGCGCAGGCGGATCACCACATCGACTTTGGCGATTTCCGTGCCCGCAGGCGCTTCGGGCAGGCGGGCGATTTCAAGCTGTTCGCTGGGGGCATCGGTCAGTTCGGATGTGTCTTCCCAATAGAAATGCGGGTGATCATCGATGCGTGTATCGAAATAGCTTTTCGATCCATCCACGGTGATTTCCTGCAACAGCCCCGCATCGCAAAAAGCGCGCAAGGTATTGTAAACCGTCGCAAGCGATACCGCGCCGCCCGCCGCACGCGCGGCTTCATAAAGGCTTTCGGCGCTGACATGGCGATGCTGCCCGTCGCCCACCAACAGCGTTGCAAGGGCCACGCGCTGACGGGTGGGGCGCAGCCCCGCGCGGGCCAGCCATGTTTGGGTGCGTTTGCCTGCAAACTCGCTCATGGATCTGTGTCTTCCTGTCCTGCCTTGGACCGTTTCATTTCAGCAAAGGCAGATGCCGATACTGCATTGAATACAATATAATGGCCAATGCGCCCGGATTTCAATGCGTTTTCCCAAATCGGCTTGCGATGGGCCGATGGCACCCTTGCCAGCGCACAAGCCACGGTGTTAGAGGATATGGATTGTAACGGCAAAAGTTGAGGGCAAGGCCATATGGCCCTATATCCGACCAGTTTCGACAAGGAAGACCTGCTGAAATGCGCGCGCGGCGAGCTTTTCGGGCCCGGCAATGCGCAGCTTCCGGAACCGCCGATGCTGATGATGGATCGCATCACCGATATCAGCGCGGATGGCGGCGAACATGGCAAGGGCCATGTGATTGCCGAATTCGATATTCACCCCGATCTGTGGTTCTTTCCCTGCCACTTCCCCGGCAATCCGATCATGCCGGGCTGTCTGGGGCTTGATGGGCTGTGGCAGTTGACCGGCTTCAACCTTGGCTGGCGCGGCTGGCAGGGGCGCGGCTATGCGCTGGGTGTGGGCGAGGTCAAGCTGACCGGCATGGTCCGACCCGACCGCAAGCTGCTGACATATCGTGTCAATTTCACCAAGGCCGTGCAGACCCGCCGGCTGACCATGGGCGTGGCCGACGGGATCGTCGAGGCCGATGGCGAGTTGATCTATCAGGTCAAGGATATGAAGGTCGCTCTTTCCGAGAGCTGAACCGAAGGAGGGCCGCATCATGCGCCGCGTCGTTATCACCGGGCTGGGGGTCGTCTCGTCCATCGGAAACACTGCCGCAGATGTGCTGGCATCGCTGAAAGCCGGGCGTTCGGGCATTACCGCCAATGCCGATATGGCCGAATACGGCTTTCGCAGCCAGATCGCCGGCGCGCCCGATATCGATGTCACCCAGCATATCGACAAGCGCGCGCTGCGCTTCATGGGGCCGGGTGCGGCCTATGCCCATATCGCGATGCAACAGGCGATTGCCGATGCCGGGCTGGATCTGTCGGAAATTTCGCATCCGCGCACGGGGCTGATTGCCGGGTCGGGCGGGCCATCCACATCGGCGATGTTTACCGCGCATCAATCGGTCCTGGCCACCATGGCCACCAAGCGGATCGGGCCGTTCGCCGTGCCCAAATGCATGTCATCGACCATTTCCGCCAATCTTGCGACGGCGTTCAAGATCAAGGGCATAAACTATTCGATCACCTCGGCCTGTTCGACATCGCTGCATTGCATCGGCAATGCGGTGGAACAGATCATGCTGGGCAAACAGGATGTGATGTTCGCAGGCGGCGGCGAGGAACTGGACTGGACGCTGTCGTGCCTGTTCGATGCCATGGGGGCCATGAGCTCGAAATATAACGACACGCCCGAACGCGCTTCGCGCGCCTTTGATGCCGGACGCGACGGCTTCGTGATCGGCGGCGGCGGCGGCATCGTGGTGTTGGAAGATCTCGATCACGCGCTGGCGCGGGGGGCGAAAATCTATGCCGAAGTGACCGGCTATGCCGCCACATCCGATGGCCATGACATGGTGGCCCCCTCGGGCGAAGGCGGCGAACGCGCGATGCGGCTTGCGCTGCAATCGCTGCCCGAGGGCCGCAAGGTGGGCTATATCAACGCCCATGGCACCTCAACCCCCGTGGGCGATGTCGGCGAGGTCGAGGCCGTGCGCCGCGTTTTCGGCGCGGGCGCCACGCCGCCGATTTCATCGACCAAATCCATGACCGGCCACAGCCAGGGCGCCACCGGCGCGCAGGAAGCAATCTATTGCCTCTTGATGCTGGAACATGATTTCATCGCGCCGTCGATCAATGTCGAAACGCTCGACCCGGCGCTTGATCCGGCCGAAATTGCCACCAGCCGGGTGGATAATGCCGGGCTGGATACGGTGATGACCAACAGCTTTGGCTTTGGCGGCACCAATGGTTCGATGTTGCTCAGCAAATATAACGGATAGGACCAAATGGCTGGACTGATGAGTGGTAAGCGCGGGCTGGTCATGGGCGTTGCCAATGAACGCTCGATCGCCTGGGGGATCGCACGCGCGCTGCATGCCGAGGGGGCGGAGCTTGCCTTTACCTATCAGGGCGAGGCCTTTGGCAACCGGCTGAAACCGCTGGCCGAAAGCGTGGGATCAGCGCTGATGGTCGATGTCGATGTGCTTGATCATGACCAGATGGATGGGGCATTTGCCACGATCGGGCGCGAATGGGGCAGCCTTGATTTCGTGGTGCATGCCATCGCCTATTCCGACAAAGCCGAGCTGACCGGCCGGTTTACCAATACCAGCGCCGAGAATTTCCGCAATTCGCTGACGATTTCGTGCTATTCCTTTATCGACGTCGCCCGGCGCGCCGCGGAACTGATGCCCAATGGCGGATCGCTGATCACGCTGACCTTTGATGGCGCGAACCGCGTGATGCCCAATTATAACGTCATGGGCGTGGCCAAGGCCGCGCTTGAGGCCTCGGTGCGCTATCTGGCATCCGATCTGGGTGCCGATGGGGTGCGGGTGAATGCCATTTCCCCCGGCCCGATGAAAACGCTGGCCGGTTCTGCCATCGGTTCCGCGCGCAAGATGTTTCGCCATACCGAAGCCAACGCCCCCCTGCGCGCCAATGCCACGCTTGAGGCCATCGGCGGCACCGCCGTTTATCTTGCATCCGATCACGGCGCCTGCACCACGGGCGAAATCATCCACGTCGATGGCGGCTTTCACGTCATGGGCATGCCGCTGGAAAGCCAGCTCTAGCCGCCCCGGCCCCGTTGCATAGACGGGGCCTATCGCGCCGATAGGTTGTTCACATTCCTGTCAGGTTCACAATGAATGCATTCATTCATTGCAAAGAGGCCGAAGATGTTCAGGAAAACGCTTGTCCCCGCTACCATTATCGCCCTTGCCCTGCCCCATATCGGCGGCGCGCAGGATCTGGCCCAGATTTCACGCGCCGGCCCGCTCGAAGATATTTACCTTGAAGTCACCAAGAACGACGATGATACATTCTCGGTCTCGCAGACCGAATTCAATCTGTCGGTTGATGGCTATTACCGGCTGAATTTCGTCTGCCCGGATGAGGATCTGGATGATTACAGCGGCTTTCATTTCGAATCCACACCGCTTTTGTCAAACGCCCATCTGCGGGTGATCAGCGTCGGCGATCAGGAAATCTACATGCAGGGCCTGACCTTCCGCGCGCTGCAATGCGACGAAGAAGGCGCGATCCGGTTCAGCTTTCATCCGGTGCGCACCGGCACCTATGAATTCCTCGTGCGCGATCACGCCGAGCCGCCAAACGAAATTACCGGCAATTTTATCGTCGAATAAACCATGGCGCTGGCGCGTCTCCCCCCGCGCCAGTGCTATTTCCGGCGCAGCAACAGCCAGGTCATCAACCCCAATGGCGGCAGTTTGCGGCGCTCGACCTCGGCCAAATGCGGATTTTGCAATGCCGTCGCGATCGGGAAATCGGCCCGCCAGCCAAGCTGATGCTGCAGCGGCTGCAAGGAGCGTTCGATTATCCGCAGCACCCCGCCATCGGCCGAAAAATGGTTGATGATGATCACATGCCCGCCCGGCTGGCAGACCCGCGCCATTTCCGCCAGCACCCGCCCCGGGTCGGGCACGGTTGACAACACATGCGCCGCCACCACCGTATCGAAACTGGCATCGGCAAAGGCCAGTGCCCCGCCATCCATTTGCGCCAGCGCCACATGGCCCAGCCCCTGCTGCGCCCGCTTTTGCGCCGCAACCGCCAGCATGTCGCGCGAATAATCGATCCCCACGACCTCAAGATCGGGCCGGTATTTCGGCAAGGACAGCCCACTACCGACGCCCACCTCAAGCACCTTGCGGCTATGCGCATTGACAAATTCCCCGGCCTGCGCCCGCCCGGCATCCAGCATCCGGCCAAAAACAAGATCATAGATCGACGCCCAACGGCGATAGGATGCGGCAACGGCCTCTGGCTGCATGAAATCCCCCAAATGCTGCTCTATGGGGTAGCTAAAGCGCTGGCACACAATGCCAAGCCCCGCGCGGAAATTTGGCGATCCCGGGAGGACTCGAACCCCCAACATCCTGATTAGAAGTCAGGTGCTCTATCCAGTTGAGCTACGGGACCGCATGGCCTGCGTTTTGCGCGAAACTGCGGCGGGCTTCAAGCGAAACCTTAGTGTGTCCAGGTGCCGCGCCGGTTGGTGGCGAAATTCTCGCCATAACCGCCCATGCGGATATTGGGCTTGCGGGGCTGGGCGGGGCGCACAACGGCATCGATCCCATGGGCGCGGGCGTAATCCATCGCGGCCTCGACCGTATCAAAGTGCAAGCGCACCTGCGTCTGGGTATCGCTGCTGGAGGTCCAGCCCATCAGCGGATCGATCCGGCGCGCATCGGCGGGGATGAATTCCAGCACCCAGCCCTGATTGCGGGCATTGCCCGATTGCATCGCATTGCGGGCGGGCTGATAGATACGGGCACGCATGGCACACTCCTTCACCGGTTTGGATATATATGTGAAAAACCCTAACCCCGCGCAAGGGACATTGCGCCGCAATTGCCGGGAATCCTTGCGATGAACTGACTGCCGATTGGCAGCGGGGAGCGAACACAAAGCACCACCAATCGACAGTCATTCGCTGCTTGCAAGCTTAGCCTAGGTCGCTGCAGGGGAACGGGCAAGCGTTATTATCGCTTAGGTTGCAAACACGCCCCGGACGGCGGATTATATGGGACAGATCATCACATCTGGGCCATTGTGCCCGCTTGCCCCCTTGAACCGGAACAAAAAGCGATCAAATCTGCAGTCCAGCACGGAGAAGCCGATGGATCAACTTGCCCCCGCCGCCGCCCAGAACCGCCCCAAGCTTGAGGGTGGCAAGCGGTTTGTCATGCATACCGATTTTCAGCCCGCCGGCGATCAGCCCAAGGCCATCGCCGAACTGGCCGCAGGCGTTGACATGGGCGAACATGATCAGGTGCTGCTCGGCGCGACCGGCACCGGCAAGACATTCACCATGGCCAAGATCATCGAACAAACCCAGCGCCCGGCCATCATCCTTGCCCCGAACAAAACGCTGGCAGCGCAGCTATACGGCGAATTCAAAGGCTTTTTCCCCGATAATGCGGTGGAATATTTCGTCAGCTATTACGACTATTATCAGCCCGAAGCCTATGTCGCGCGATCGGATACGTTTATTGAAAAAGAAAGCCAGATCAACGAACAGATCGATCGGATGCGCCATGCGGCCACACGTGCGCTGCTGGAACGCGATGACGTGATCATCGTGGCCTCGGTCTCGTGTATTTATGGTATCGGCAGTGTCGAAACATATAGCGCGATGACGCAGGATCTGGTGACCGGCCAGAATTATGATCAGCGCGCTGTGATTGCCGATCTGGTGGCCCAACAATACAAGCGTAACGATCAGGGCTTTCAGCGCGGAAGTTTCCGCGTGCGCGGCGACAGCGTGGAAATCTGGCCCGCCCACCTTGATGACCGGGCATGGCGGCTGTCGTTCTTTGGCGAAGAACTAGAGGCGATCACCGAATTCGATCCCCTGACCGGCGCAAAAACCGATACGTTTCAGCAGATCCGCGTCTATGCCAATTCGCATTACGTCACGCCCAAACCCACGATCAAACAGGCCGTCAACGCAATCCGGGCTGAATTGCGCATCCGGCTTGATCAATTCGTGTCCGAGGGCAAATTGCTCGAAGCGCAGCGGCTGGAACAGCGCACGAATTTCGATCTGGAAATGCTCGATGCCACGGGCGTATGCAGCGGGATCGAAAACTATTCGCGCTATCTGACCGGCCGCGCCCCGGGCGAGCCGCCGCCCACCTTGTTTGAATTCATCCCCGATAATGCGATTGTTTTCGCCGATGAAAGCCATGTCACCGTGCCCCAGATCGGCGGCATGTATCGCGGCGACTTTCGGCGCAAATCCACGCTGGCCGAACACGGGTTCCGCCTGCCAAGCTGCATGGATAACCGCCCGCTGAAATTCGAGGAATGGGATGCCATGCGCCCGCAATCGGTGTTTGTGTCGGCCACCCCAGCGGCATGGGAAATGGAACAGACCGGCGGTGTGTTCACCGAACAGGTGATCCGCCCCACCGGCCTGCTTGATCCCGTGATCGAAATTCGCCCCGTGGAAACCCAGGTCGATGATCTGCTCGACGAAGTGCGCCGCGTCAGCGCGCAGGGCTACCGCACATTGGTGACCACGCTGACGAAACGCATGGCCGAGGATCTGACCGAATATCTGCATGAACAGGGCATCCGCGTGCGCTATATGCATTCCGATATCGATACGATCGAACGGATTGAAATTCTGCGCGATCTGCGGCTTGGCACCTTTGATGTGCTGATCGGCATCAACCTGCTGCGCGAAGGGCTCGATATCCCTGAATGCGGGCTGGTGGCGATTCTTGATGCCGATAAAGAGGGATTCTTGCGCTCGGAAACCTCGCTGATCCAGACCATTGGCCGGGCCGCGCGTAATGCCGATGGCCGTGTCATCATGTATGCCGATAAAATCACCGGCAGCATGGAACGCGCCATGAATGAAACCGAACGCCGCCGCGAAAAACAGATGGCCTATAATACCCAACACGGCATCACCCCGCAAACTGTGCGCAAAAATGTCGAAGATGTGCTGGCCGGGCTTTATGCCGGCGATGTCGATATGAACCGCGTGACCGCCACGATCGAACAACCGCTGCTGGGGGCCAATCTCAAGGCCCATCTCGAAGGGCTCAATGACGCCATGCGCAAAGCCGCCGGCAATCTGGAATTTGAGGAAGCCGCCCGTATCCGCGATGAAATCAAGCGGCTGGAGGCGGTGGAATTGGCCGTGGCCGATGATCCGCTGGCCCGCCAATCCGCGATCGAGGCCGCCAGCGCCCCTGCGCGCGGGCGCTCGTCTGGCGGGCGCGGCGGCACGCGCAGCTATCGCGGCAAGGCCACGCGAAAATTTTAGCACCGGCGTTTACCAATGTTTTAGCTCTATAGGTCACATTCTGGCCCAGATCTGGCCGCTTGCGCACCCCATCATACCATTTCAATGGGGTGTGACAGCGACCAAGCGGATACATCCGGGGGCAGAAATGCGAATTTTGATGAGCGAGACCACATGGCACAGCGCCACCATTGCAACCGATCTTGCGCGGGCGGGTTTCCTGCTGACCCGCGCCGATACCGGGGCCGAAACGCTGGTCTATGCCACCGATGGCGCGCAAAGTGCCATTTTGATCGATCACGATCTGCCCGATATGCCGGCGCATCACCTGTTGCGACGCCTGCGTTATCTGCATCCGCGCATGCCGCTATTCGTATTGGTGCCCGCGAAAATGGACTGGCCCGAACGCAAGATCCTGTTCGAACATGGCGCCGATGACCTGATCCCCGCCGCCCTGCCCGCCGTCGAACTCGTGGCCCGATTGCGCGCCGCGATCCGGCGTGCCGGTGGCTTTGCCGCCCCCGTGCTGGGCCTTGGCGCGCTGCAGATCGACACCGGCGATCAGAGTGTGACCATCCATGGCCGCCCCTTGCCTCTGACGCGCAAGGAATATGAAATCCTTGAAATGCTGGCGCTGGCCCATGACCGCATGATCAGCCGCGATGCGCTGATGAATCAGCTTTATGCCCTGTCCGACGAACCCGGCGCGCGCATTTTGAATGTCTATCTCAGCCGCATTCGCGCGGCAATTTCGGCAGCGGGCGGCGACCCCCGCATGGTCGAAACCATTCGCGGCGCCGGATATCTGCTGCGCACTATCCCCGAAGCCGCCTGATCAGTGGATGCTATCCGCCACATCATACATCACCGGCTCGAACGTCTTGCATAACGCATTGATCCGGCGATTGCGTTCACGCATTTCGGCGGTGCGCAGCATGGCCTGAAAATCCTCGCGGCGTTGCCATTGGGAATAATTGGCAATCCGCGTCTGCGCATCATTCACATGCAAAGCGGCGGCGATAAACCCCGGCTGTTTGGAAATGCATTGCGCATAAGCATCTTGCAATTCCTCCAACAAATCCTGACAGGTGCCGGGCGTGACTTCAAATGTGGTGATAACCGTCTGCAGCGGGGTGGTTTTGTCGATTCGGGGCATCGGCTGATCCTCCTCTTGCACAGGGTAACACGAAGCCCGCGTTAACTCAGCCCCGCGCCACCGTTTTTCAAGATCACCGGCACGATGATTTCCTCCTCATCGCTTAGATGCCGGTCGAGCATACGGCCGAAACTGGCCAATTCCGTCTGAAATGCGGCCGCATATTCGCGCCCCGCCGCTTCATCATCGGCGCGCAACACCTTGTTCGCCGATGTGCCGAAACGATGCAAAAGCCCGTCCATCGCATCATGATCCCGGTCCAGAATATCAAATCCGCGTTCCAGCCGCGTATCAAGCTGCTTAAGCTGCGGAAAATAATGATTATCCTCGACCTGATGATGCCCGTGCAGATGATTAACCAATAATGAGCCATAGCGCGCCAACCGTGCATCATAACGCGCCGGGTCAATATCGCGGTTCAGCCGGGCCTTAACATCCGCATTCAAATGTTCCAACAACTGCCGAAACATCAGATGCCGTTCCAGCCAGAATTCGACCAGCCCGCTGAAATTGGGATGGGCTTCCCAGCCGATCCTTGGATAGTCGCTCAGCAAAACCCGCAACGCATCCGGCAATCCGGGGCGGGTCGCAAGGGCAAGGATATCGTCTTTCATCGCGCGGCCTCTGTGAACTGGGTTAACCACCCTAGCCACCTCGACCAACACCCGCAAGTCGCCCCTGCCCCCGCATATGCACGTTAACGTGACAAAACCGCCCTAAATCGGGCGATCCATCCGCGCGGTAACCTGAACCGTGCCCTTTGTGGCCTGCGGCCAGGTCAATTGCACCAGATTATTCTGCGACCCGTGGTTCGGCGTCGCATAGGGCAGCGCAAAAACCGGCGCATTCGACGCATCCACCGCCTGCCCCTGCACCGCCACCGATTGCACGATCCGCGCGCGCCCGCCAAAGGGAAGATAGCCGCTCACGTCCAGCGACCAATGCACCGCTGCTGTGTTCTGGCTGAATTCCAGTGTCACCGGATTGACCGTTAACTGATTGATTGCATTGAACGTATTGCCCTCAAACGTCACGTTGCGCGCGCGCCCGAAATCTAGCCCGGCAATGGAATCATCCTCCCGTTCGATCCGATCAATGGCCCCGTTCAGCGATTTGAACGTATTGCCCTGCACCGAAAGCCCCTGGATAAAATGGCCCGGGCCGTAAGGTTTGATCACCAGCCAGGAAAACCACGGCGCAACATCATTACAGGTAAAAATATTGCCGGTGATCGTCAGCCCGCCAAATGAAAATTCATTGGCGAAATCTGGCGTGGCATCATGTTCATTCGTCCATTCAATGAAACTATTGTCGATGTAATTTCCGGTAATCACCGATTTCAAATTGGGATAGGTAAAGATCAACCCGCCCTTGCGCGCGCCACTTGTGATTTGATCGCCCTGAAACCAATGGTTGCCCAAAATCAAATGGCCATTGCCATGCAGGATCGCGGTATGCCCCAAATGCTGAAACCGGTTATTGCGGATCTTGGCATCATTCGCATTCACATTGAAACCAACCGATCCACGATCTGGCGCCGGAGTCGGGCTTTCGCCCGATATGAAATTGCAGCGATCAATCTGCAAATCCTGACAGCCGGTCCCGATTGAACTGACCCCACGATAGATCAACTGTTTAAATTGGCAATCCTTGATATAAAAAGTTTCTCCATCCGGGGCCAAAGCAATGGCCGAGGCACGTCGATTGGTTTGAAACTCCACCCCGTCAAATGTGAATTGCGACAGTTTGGCAAAACCGGTGAAATCCATCATATATTTATGACGGGTAAAGGTATATTGCTGATTCAATGCGGCAGCATGAAGCGGCTGGCTCAGCGTCAAACTCATCGCGCCCAAATTAACCGCGCGCACATAAACCTCGCGCCCGACGCCGGCGCCGGTAATCAATGCGCCCACCGGCACATTGGCAATATTGACCACGTTGCTGAGCGTATAGGGATTGGCGACATTATAGCTTGCCGTCGATGTCGTGATCGTAGGCGCCCAGCTTTCGCTTTCCTCGGCGCTAAGCAGGCCATTGGATATCACCCGGCGCACCTCAAGGCTGGTGATATTGCCGACGGTGGCTTGCACATCGATCGGCTCATAAATCTCGATCCGACGACCGCAAAGATCCAGCCGGTCATGATCGGTGTAATTGAAATGCGCCTGCAATGCCTTGCGAAAGGCAAGCTGTTCATCACCAAAAGCCGCGATATAGGCGTTGATATGGAAATCCCGCCGGAGCGTCAAACGTTTGTCATCGGGCATGATAATCGTGCCTTCAAAACGGATGTGATGCAGCACCGCCAGATTCTGGCTCAGATAATATTGCCCGGCTGGCACAAGAATGGTTCGGCCATTTGCCGCCGCATTGGCCGCGACAAAGGCGGCATGGCAATCCGTAACGCCATCGCCAATGGCGCCATAATCGCGCACATCCACCCAATCCATCATATCACGCAGGAAAGCGCCGGTAATATCTTCGATGATCAGAT
>Ga0265293_10011291_pt1 | contig 12203 bp, 14 predicted proteins | sample Munlanlewell138R_FD_192505 | JGI IMG/M metagenome (GOLD analysis project Ga0265293, IMG submission 192505) | Leachate microbial communities from a municipal landfill in Southern Ontario, Canada - Leachate well 138R | ecosystem: Engineered > Solid waste > Landfill > Unclassified | place: Canada... | reverse complement strand
TAAAACTTTTTTCGTTTTTGCCTCCTTAACTATATCAAATATAAAAAGATCACCTTTCCCAATTTCCATAGAACAATCAACCAAAACAATAACAACATCAACCCCTTTTAAGGACTGCACTGCAGTATTTACCATGTATTCACCAAGTTTATGTTTTGGCTTGTGAATCCCCGGCGTATCTATAAAGACTATTTGCAGATCATCTTTTGTATATATACATCTTATCGTATTTCTTGTAGTTTGAGGCTTACTTGTGATTATATTAAGCCTTTCGCCCATAAAGCTATTGATAAGAGTAGACTTACCTACATTAGGTCTTCCTATTATTGATACAAATCCCGATTTAAATTCTTTATCCATTATATACCTCTTTTAATAATCATACTTTAATAATCAAAAATAAACCCATCAAATATTCGCTTTAAACTCTGTAAAAGCAAAAGGTAACAATTCTTTCAAGGTATGCTCCCTTGTTTCTTTTCCATTGAAAATAAAAAGTTTCAAATCCAATCCGAATTCCGACATAAATTGCCTGCAAATACCGCAAGGATATGCAAAATCATCGCTGCTATTGACTATTGCTAGAGCTACAAACTCCTTTTCACCTTGGGAAACAGCTTTAGCAAATGCAACTCTTTCTGCGCATATGGCCGCACTATATGATGAGTTTTCTATATTGCATCCGGTAAATATTTTGCCTGATTTAGTAAGCAGTGCTGCACCCACTCTAAAATTTGAGTATTTTGCATAAGCATATTCCATAGCAGAAATTGCGGCACGCAATAGTGCTCCTTTATCCAATTTATCACTCCTCAAAATCAATCTTTGTATTTGCCGAAATAACTTGTATCCATGTAATGCCTTTGTTTAATCTTATCTCATTACCTTTTAAATCCCTATATATTGTTTTACCGTTTCTAGAATCTTTTTGCCATTCTATCTCAATTAGTCTTCCACCGGTGAGAAAGTAGCCTCTATTTTTACCTACATTATTCAGTTGTAACCTGCCTACATTGTCTAATACTTTTATACCAACCTTTTCTATTATTACATTAGTTGTTTTTATGTCATTTTTTGTTTCTTTATCCTGCATAGGAGTATCATTTATAAATCGGTAGTATGCTTTTTCTTCATCATTATATAAATAAGATACCTTATAATAACCGCTATAATTTATCGTGATCTTCTTTTGAAATGCACCATCAGGCATTAAAAAATCATCACTGAATTTGAAATATTCCGGAGCATTTTTATTTTCTAATTTTTTAGTCTCGGAAACTTCACGCATATACTTAGTATTGGTATATAAATTATGTGGCATTTTTCTATCTGTAGAACGCCAAAATACAGGAGTTCCTTTTAAATCATTAAATGCATCCACTTTTAATATATCTAAATCTTTCAAAGCTTGCGGGCTGCCACCACAATGAACATAAATAGCACCGAATTCCAAAGCTTTGTCAATGAAATAGGGTCTGGCACTTCTGACAGGACCTATCTTTTCAGAAGGTAAATGATGATAAATACCCATATATCTCGTTATACTGCCTTCCACAGGCATCTCATATACTATCTCCGCACTATCAAGCCCGGATTGAGGCCTGGCATTTATTTCATTATCTATCATCACTGCTATTGGTCTTTGCTTTACATTTGACTCTTCCGTATCAAGCAATCCCGTTAAAGTGCATACAAACCCGGGTACCTCTTCAACTTCTTCTATTTCTTCTGCAATCTCTTCTTCATCTTCTTCATCAATTTCCGATTTCTTTGAACTTGAACATCCATTAATTAGTATAAGTAATGCTAAAAATATTATAAGTAATCTTTTTGCCTTCATAAGAACCCTTCTTCCTTTAATAGTGTTTTATATACATGAGTTTTTTATTTAACAGCAGATTGTTTAATTTTTACAGGCTATAATTTAATTGTTTAAGTATTTCTTTTTGTTTACTTATCATTTCTCTTTCATCATTTTCGTCTAGATGGTCATGCCCTAAAAGATGTAACATACCATGTATAAGTAAAAATACTAATTCTCTTTCAACACTATGCCCATATTCCAAGGCTTGCTCCTTTGCCTTTTCCAAGGAAATCACAATATCTCCTAAAAGGGGGTCCAAACCCTTATCGCCATTTATAATAGAATTTTCGTTTCCTTCGTCAAAACCTATCATAGGAAAAGATAGCACGTCAGTAACCGTATCAATATTCCTAAAGTTTTTATTCAAATCCTTGATTTCTTCGTTATCAACCAAAGAAATGCTGACTTCGTAATTGATTGTGCATTTTTCGTAATCTAAAACAGTTTTAATTGTTTTCTTTATTAATTCTAACAATTTTTCTTTAACTTCCAGCTGATTTTGTCTATCATCTATTAAAACTGTCAATTTGTTACCTCCTTTTTTCTTGTTTCCTTTGTAATATTAATACCGTTTGAAATATCCTTCATATTTTCCGGATACTCAATTCTATCATGAAAAATCCCTGTCAACACCTTTAAAAAAGAACCGATTATTGTTTCAATATCTTTCAAAGACAAATCACATTGACTTAATTGGCCGTCATTAATCTTTTCTTGTATAATCTTCCTAACCCCTCTTTCCAGCTCTTCTTTAGTAGGCTCCGTCATTGAACGAACATAAGCCTCTACAGAATCTCCCAGCATAACGATAGCCGCTTCTTTATTCTGCGGTTTTGGAAAAGAATATCTAAATTTATCTTCAGATACCAAATTTTCTCCTTGAGTTGACACTGCTTTATGATAAAAATACGCAACTAGAGTGTCTCCGTGATGCTGCGCAATTATATCCTTAATCTTAGACGGAAGTTTGTATTTCTTTGCTATTTCCAAACCGTCCTGCACATGAGAAGTTATTATTAAAGCACTCAGATTCGGAGATATTTTATCATGGGGGTTTTCTTTAGTGAATTGGTTTTCCTTGAAGAAATAAGGTCTTTTTAACTTTCCTATATCATGATAATAGGATCCTACTCGACATAATAATGCATTTGCACCTATATCCTCTGCAGCGGTTTCTGAAAGATTGCCGACAAGTATTGAATGATAGTAGGTTCCCGGGGCTTCTAAAAGTAATCTTTTTAAAAGGGCATGATTAGGGTTGGATAATTCAAGAAGTTTTATGGGGGTGATAATATCAAATATCGTTTCAAAAAACGGCAAAAATCCTATTGTTAATACTGAGGTAAAAATGCCGCCTATTACACCATAACTGACATCATAGATAAGAATTTTGGAGTCCAAATTATTAATCAAACCAAAACTAATAATAGATAACATATTGATTAATGAAATCGTCAAGCCGGCATATATTACAACACTTCTATGGTGGGTTTTCGATACAAGAATGGAACCTGCAATCCCCGAGAAAATTAATGCAACCAATATAGCGATATTAAATTCCGTTATAAAGCCTGCCAATATACTCATAAATATATTTGCCATTATTGCTGCTTTGGGATCAATAAGAATGGAAATAATCAGAGCACAGGCAGGAATTGGTATCATATATACGGAAATCATGCGTGTACCAACCGCAACAGACAAAATTATTAAAATATTTATACTGAGAAGTAATATCATAGAATTGTTCATCCAAGTTTTAGGACAGAAAGTACGCAAATAAAAATATAATACAATCATAGGAAATAAAATCATAACAGCATAGGATATATAAATTTTCCAGTCCCTGCTTTCATGATCCTTTATTAAACCGTAGGATTTAAGAAGTTCTATTTGCTGTGGGCTTATCTCTTGTCCCTTGCTAACTATTCGTGTACCTTTCTTAATAAGCACTTCTTCAATATTTTCTCTTGCTTCAATTCTTTTTTGATTTGTTTCCTCTTCATCATAAAAAATATTAGGCTTGATGACTAATAAGGTAATCTTTGCACCTACTTGATTTAGCCTATTCTTATTAGGCAATTTCTCAAAAAAGTTAATTATATCTTCTTTTTTATCCTCTAATTGCTCCTCGTTAATTCGCTGATTTAATATTTGATTAATCAAATATTTAATGTTTTCCTGTAATTGAATCAAATCTTTGCGATTACTTTGCAATAATTCTTGATAAGAATCGTTATCCAATATTATATTTGAATAATAGCTTAAATTCTTTACTTTTTGCTCCAACAGCATGTCTTCATCTTTTTGAAGTTCATCTATTTTATTGAAAAAAGCATCTATTTTCCCTTCTAATTCTATCTGGATAGTTAAATCAAGTTTATATATGGGTTGTACTAAACTTTCCGCCTCATCCCTTTTAATCCCGGTAGCTACTTTATCAACCATATTGGATGGAGCATCGATATCCAAATCCGCTATATCACCTATGTTAAAACTATAAACCTGAGGAGCGGAGGTCAATATTATAATAGTAAATACCATAACATAAGTCATAATCATAATAGACCATTTACTAAGGTTCTTATTTGAGAAAACTTTACCCGGTTTTATCCTATATGGCTTTTCCATTGTTATCCTCCGTATTTACTCTTCTTTGCCAGCCTCTTCGTTTGACTTTTTTTCTTCATATTTATCATAAGCTTTTATTATATATTGAACTAATTTATGCCTTACAACATCTCTTTCGTCCAAATAAACAAAATCTATACCCGGTATTCCTTTCAATATCATTTCCACTTCTTTTAAACCTGAAAATTTACCTTTTGGTAAGTCAATTTGAGTTACATCACCGGTTATTATTACCTTTGAACCAAAGCCCAATCTGGTTAAAAACATTTTCATTTGCTCTGATGTTGTGTTCTGAGCTTCATCAAGTATTATAAAAGAATCGTCAAGGGTTCTCCCTCGCATATAGGCAAGGGGTGCAACTTCAATATAACCTCGCTCTACATTTTTTTGAAAATTCTCAACACCCATTATATCATATAATGCATCATACAAAGGTCTCAGATAGGGGTCAACCTTGTCCTGCAAATCTCCGGGTAAAAACCCCAGTTTCTCTCCGGCTTCCACTGCCGGTCTTGTTAATATGATTCTGTTTATTTCTCTATTTTTAAATGCTTTGATAGCCATAACCATAGCTAAATATGTTTTCCCTGTACCTGCAGGTCCTATGGTAAAGATTACTTCATTATCATTGATAGAGTTAATATACCTTTTTTGACCCAATGTTTTACACCTGATAACCTTACCTCTGGCTGTAGTATATATTGCATCATTTAATTCCCCTGTTCTTTGTTCTTCTCCTTCTCTTACAAGGCTTATAGAATAGTCAACCATATGATTTGTAAGAGTTTGGTTTTCTTCAAGTTTTTTTATTAACAGTTTAATAACTTTAGTTGCCATAGTAGCATTTTTTTCTTCACCTACTATTCTTAGCTCGCCTTCTCTAACGATGATATCCACTTCAAATTCTTTTTGAATATAAATAAGATGTTCATCATAATCTCCAAAAAGGTTTTTCGTATTATCAAAACTTGTAAGTTCTACTCTTTCCTCAATTGTATTGTTGATCAAGCTGCCTTCCTCCTAATTTAATATAAAATATCAATTTGTTTTTTTTCAGCAATATCTTCTATCGTTTCAACATACATTTTCCCTATAACTGATTCTTTATTGAAAAAATAATCAAGTTTTTTATTCATTGTAACAGCATTTTCAGGATACCGTAACCTAATCTTTGCATTAAGCCTTTCGCGACACCGCTCCTTTGCCTCTTGCAATGTCAGACTTTTTTCGACAGGTATAAGCTCGGAATATATTATCGTTATATATTTGATTGGAAATATATAATCTCCGAATTCAAAAATATACTTTTCATTAATGCTTTTATTAAAGTCCTTGAAAGGTATAGCTTTGTTTTTATGAAATTTTTTTCCCAACAATTCTATACCATAAGTTCTTTTAACACAGCCGCTGCTCTTAAACTCTATTTGTTTCAAATAAATTTCTTCTACATCTTCATACCATGCTTTTGCCAAAACTTTTGCCATAGCATGTGTGTATCTAACGTCAACATTTTCTCGTTCTATTATACCGGAAACCAAAATCTGTCCTTTTTCTACTGTATCTCCGTCGTTAACAACTCCATCACCGTTTAAGACAAAAATTTTTTCTATAACAGCATTTTTTATTGCTATTATATCACATGGTTCATCTATATTTATATATTCTGGTTCTTCGATTTTTTCAGAAACAGTAACGTATGCTTTTGTACCTTTTATTTCAATCCCTACCCATGCTAATTCAGGCATAGCAATTAGGATTTCATTTTCTATGTGCCTTTTGTCAATTTGTTTTTTTAATATTCCCACTTTAAGGCCGTAATAGTCAAGTTTCTCCAGTATCACGTTATTAGCCAAGGTTTTATGCCCGTCAATCTCAATCATCCATATAAATAAGCTTAAAATATATAAAAAAAGAAGTAATGCCCCCAAACCGAATACCAACAATTTTCTTTTTTTAATTGTTTTGATTCTAAAGGGCATTCCACATTTATTTTGTATTCTAACTTTAGTGCCGGTTTTTTTAACTATTTGTCTGAGCCTAAAAAAATCTTTGACATTTATTCTCGCTCTTATTGTCATATAGTCTAACTTTTCAATATCCCAAAGATATATACCGTTTATAACTGCCAAATTAATAAACTGCTCTGTCTTGATACCTTTTACAGTAATAATAGCATAACCGTAAAAATAATTCCATAGATGTGTAATAAACATATATCACCTCGTAATTACCAGTTATTGTTCACACCCTTACTATTCCTTCTAAGTAGATTTCTTTGTTTGCACGATTGTTAAGTTGCACTTACATTCATCGCAGTATGATAGTATAGCTGCTGAAAAAGTCATATTATTGTCATCCTGAGCGCTGGCGCAGAACTTTAATGTATTGGGATTGGAAATGCAAGATTTTCACTGAGTTAAAAATAAAATTTCCTAAAAATCATGCATTTTTCAGTGGTCTCGTACTAGGAGTTCTTGTGCCTATCTTTATAAAAGATTGAAATGTTAAAAATCCTTAGAACCCTATATCTGTTATTTCTCCTTTAATAACCACTTCTTCCTCCAATATTGACTTTATGATAAGATTTTTTCCGATAATTGTAACAATACCTGTGCCTGTATTAACACTAATTTTATTGTCACAATAGGTAATTATACCTTTATGATTCTCAATGGTAATGCTATTTGTGCCTAAAACTATCATTTTTGGTACATCAAGAACTATATCTTTTGGCAACTCCAATGCTTCCGATAACTTTTCTACAACTTTATAAACTTTTCCTCCCATAGCATGCACCCCAATAATAATCTATGTATAACCATTATCTTTAGAACAAAAAAGATGCTTCATCAAAAAAACTCTCCTTTAAAGAAGAGTTTTTTAAGTATTTATACAGCTATTCTAACGTTAGTCTTTAAGGTATTACACCATTGAATGCCGCCGCTTGTATTCCTTTCCATAAAAAATATCATTCATTGTTTCTATCTCCTAAGAACTTTTGGTTTTCCGAGGACTTCCGCCATAACAATAGCTCTTTGAACATCAGTTAGGCTTATTGATAAATTTTTCTCCGGTTCTAGGACTGTTTCACCGGACACGTCATTATCGTCAAAATCGGATGTTCTCTGCGGTTGTCTACCCAATGCCGCAAACGTACTATCAGTTCTGCCTTTCATCGCATTTAGCGAAATGTCCTCAACAGGCTTAATTACAGTTTCTGCAGATGGCTTCATCTCTAAAATATCACGAAAACCCTTTATCAAATCCTTTTTCCTTGAAGCAGCGGATTTAGGCATACCTTTCCCTCTCTGTCTTTGTCCTGATTTTTTAACAGCACCTGCAATGTTTGCGATTATAGAAATAATTATAAAAACTAAAATTAAATCCAATGCTTCACCACCTCTTTTTAATAATATTTTGATATATTTTAATCAAAACTCTATTTAATATCCTTATCAGATACTTCAATTTTGCCTGATTTAGAAATAGTATCCCTCATCTGCGTATCGGCTTGTATGTTTTGCATGCCAAAGTAATCCATAACCCCCAAATTTCCGGAGCGTAAAGCATCTGACATTGCTTTAGGCACCTCTGCTTCAGCCTCAACAACTTTAGCTCTCATTTCTTGGACAGATGCCTTCATTTCCTGTTCTTTTGCTACTGCCATGGCACGTCTTTCCTCAGCCTTTGCCTGAGCGATACGCTTATCAGCTTCTGCCTGATCTGTCTGTAATTGCGCACCGATATTTCTGCCTACATCTACATCAGCTATATCAATTGACAATATTTCAAAAGCGGTACCGGAATCCAATCCTTTATTAAGAACTGTTCTGGAAATAGAATCAGGATTTTCCAAAACTTCTTTATGAGTTTCCGAGCTCCCAACTGTAGTAACAATACCTTCACCAACCCTGGCAATTATGGTTTCTTCTCCGGCTCCACCCACTAATCGTGCGATATTTGCTCTTACAGTAACTCTGGCTTTAGCCTTTACTTCTATACCATCCTTTGCCACAGCAGCTATAACCGGAGTTTCTATTACCTTGGGATTTACACTCATTTGAACCGCTTCCAATACGTCTCTCCCTGCCAAATCAATAGCAGCGGCTCTTTCAAAACTCAAGTCGATCTCAGCCCTTTGGGCAGCAATAAGAGAGTTTATAACTCTATCTACGTTACCACCTGCCAGATAGTGTGCTTCAAGCTGATTGACAGTAACACCTAATCCGGCTTTTCTTGCTTTTATTAAAGGGCTTACTATCCTGCTGGGAACAACTCTTCTCAGCCTCATTCCAACTAGGTTAAATATTCCTACATTAACACCGGCTGCCAGCGCAGAAATCCACAATCCTATAGGCACAAAACTTAGAAATATTGTTAAACCCAATATGATAACAAATATTGTAAGTATAGGCGCGATTAAATCAAACATTTATATCCTCCTCTTCAAATTTTTTTACTATTATTTTCATACCTTCGCTTTCAATTATCTCTACCTTAGACCCCTTGTCAATAAACTCACCGCGAGATTGAGCGTTAACTCTTTTATCCCCAACAGTTATTATTCCTGCGGGTCTTAAAATAGTTTCAGCAATACCAATTCTCCCTATATAAGAGTCATCAAGTTTAGAACTTATATAACCTTCCTCTTTTTTTTGTTCTGTCTTTAAGACGAGGAATTTTAAAAATTTGCTCCCATATCCAAGTTTATAAATCAATACAATAGCAGATATAAAGAGTATTAAAGTTATTATTACCAACAGCATAGCTTCATATAAATTTGTTGTAATAAGTGCAATACTAATTACTACACATATGATACCCGCCACACCGGGAATACCAAAACCCGGTATAGTACCTTCTATCATCAAAAGCATCAATCCTATAATATACAATAATATACTTAATGCAGACCATTCACCAATCATTTATCCCACCCTTCCTATAATTAATATGCTGTAAGCTACTAACAATTATAACATAATAAATTTCAATAAAATAGAGACCATTTTAAGGACGCAATAAAAATTATCAAGTTTTTTTACTGTTCATATCTTAACTATTTCTGATAAGCAGCTTATTATAATGCAATAATAAACTAGAATTATAAAACAAAAACGTTTTGATTGTCCGCAAACAATCAAAACGTCCTTATTCCACTATCATCTAGCCTAAATGCTTCCTTACTAATTCATTGACTATCTTCCCGTCTGCCCTGCCCTTAACCTTTGGCATAAGTTCTTTCATAACCTTACCTATATCTTTAACGCTTTGCGCTCCTGCCTCAAAAATAGCTGTTTTTACTATTTCTTCTAATTCATTTTCATCTAATTGCTTCGGAAGATAAGACATTAAAATCTTAATTTCTCTCTCCAAATCCTTCACCAAATCAGGTCTATTTCCCTTTTCAAAATCAGGAATGGAATCCTTCCTCTGCTTCACCGCTTTGGCTATAACCTCAATAATACCTTCATCATCCAGTTCTATTCTTTTATCCTTTTCTTGTTGTAAAATTGCAGCCCTGACCATGGTGATAACATTTTTCCTGATTGTATCCTTTTCTTTCATTGCAGTTTTCATATCCTGCTGTAGAATCTGCTTGAAAGACATATAATCAACCCTCTTTATTTAAATTTTCTTTTTCTAGCTGCTTCAGATTTCTTTTTTCTTCTAACACTAGGTTTCTCGTAATGCTCTCTCTTCCTAACCTCAGCTAAAACACCTGCCCTTGCACACTTCTTTTTAAAACGTCTTAATGCACTTTCTAAGGTTTCGTTTTCTCCAACACGAATTTCAGACATCTAATACACCCTCCCTCCGCTGGTAACAATCATTGCCTAAACTCAACTGCGTTAAAGCGGGACAATTCAAACACATATTCCATTATACAGTACATATCAGTAAGGTGTCAACAAGAGGTTTTAGCTCCGGAACTTAGCCCGGCGGCCACTGCAGATTCCTTCCGCCAAGCACATGAAAATGCATATGAGGTACTGTTTGTCCTCCTTCTTTACCAATATTATTAACTATTCTAAAACCCTTCCCATCAATACCAATATCTTTCGCCAGTTTATTAATAATCTTCATAATATGACTTATTAGGAAAAAATCTTCTTCTTTAAAATCCATAATTGACTCCAAATGTTTTTTTGTAATAATAAGAAAGTGTACGGGTGCTTCAGGATTTATATCATTAAAAGCTAAGACTTTATCATCCTCATATATCTTGCTGCAAGGTATCTCTCCTTTTATAATTTTACAAAAAATGCAACCGTTCATTCAATCACCTCCCTCAACTTAGCTTATGCTCTTAATAAAGTATTCAACAATAATATACAAAAATCCTTTAAGGCTTTTATTCTTTTACCAATTTTCCAAGAATATGATTATTCTTCATCTCTACTAATTTAACATTGAGTAATTTACCGTTAATACTTTTTTCAGATTCGGCTATAACTTTTATATAGTTATGTGTTAGACCTTCATAAAATCCTTTTTTCTTTTTTAATTCCTGTTCAAAAAGAACCTCCAAATCTTTACTGATAAATCTTTGTAGAAATTTCTCCTCATTCTTTTTTGCTATTTGACTTACCAATTTGCTTCTTTCCTCTTTATCTTTAGCGTTAACCTGATTAGGAAACTCTGAAGCCCGCGTTCCTTTTCTCGGTGAGTATTTAAATATATGCATAGAACTAAAGGATATTTCATCTATAAACTTTAAAGTTTGTAAAAATTCTTCATCAGTTTCCCCGGGAAATCCTACGATAATATCTGTAGTTATTCCCACATCATCAAATGTTTTCCTAAGGTTATTTACTACATCCCTATACTCTTCAACAGTATATCTTCTGTTCATTCTTTTCAATGTCTCATCGCATCCGCTTTGCAAGGAAAGATGAAAGTGCCTGCAAATCTTATCTAATTTGGAAATCCTATATATAAAATCTTTTGTTAAAGTCTTTGGCTCTATTGAGCTCATTCTAATCCTTTTAATTCCATTAATCTCGTGCACCTTTTCTATAACATCAATCAATTCAACATTTTTTAGGTCTCTCCCGTAAGAACCAATGTGTATGCCGGTCAATATAATTTCAAGAAAGTTATTTCTTGCCAGCCCCTCTATTTCACTTAAAATACTGTCCATATCTTTGCTTCTAATGTGTCCCCTAGCAAAGGGAATAATGCAATATGAACAATATTGATTACACCCGTCCTGTATTTTAACAAAAGCCCTTGTCCTTTTTTTATATTGATTAATATTCATATCTTCAAATTTATCAACTTTTTTAATATCTGTCACTGCATTCGTTTTTACATCTTTCCCCATTGCCTCTTCTACCAGTTCAACAATCTTATTCCTATTATTCGTCCCCAGTACAAGTTTTACACCCTCAATGTCCAAAACTTCTTTAGGTGCAATTTGTGAATAACAGCCTACGACAGCTATAAAAGCATCTCTATTATATTCCAAAGCCCTTCTTATTACTTGGCGGGATTTTCTATCCCCCATATTAGTAACCGTACAGGTATTTATTATATAAATATTTGAATAGCTATTATAATCAACTATTTCATAGCCTTTTTCTTCAAAAGACTCTATCATAGCCTCTGTTTCATATTGGTTTACCTTGCAACCCAGTGTGTAAAAAGCAACCTTTTCCAATATATTCCCTCCGGTTAATTATCAAAATTGGTTATATTCATAGAG
>Ga0265293_10011290_pt1 | contig 12204 bp, 7 predicted proteins | sample Munlanlewell138R_FD_192505 | JGI IMG/M metagenome (GOLD analysis project Ga0265293, IMG submission 192505) | Leachate microbial communities from a municipal landfill in Southern Ontario, Canada - Leachate well 138R | ecosystem: Engineered > Solid waste > Landfill > Unclassified | place: Canada... | reverse complement strand
TAAATTCGTAATTTTGAATAAAGTTGTTCATGTTATTTAATTGTTTGGATATCAATTAAATATACGGATTTTCCGCAAAATGAACAACTTTTTTTATTAAATTTTCAAATGCACAACGGGTTATATATACTATTTATTATTTACTAAGATGCAATTTTGAGCATAAAACATAATATACATATAATCGACAAGGTAAATTAATGTACCTTACATACTTATATAAATGCAAATGTATAAAGTTATTTTTGTTTTTCATTATAATGTTGATTTATATATAGTTTTGTTATATATCCGTTTGTTTCATACTAAAAATAACATGCAAAAATGTTTAATAATGACAACGCTATAAAATACGTTTTTTATAGTTATTTAGATTCAAAAAAAACAAAAAAATAAAAATTACGTGTAAGCTGTCTAAAAACTATATGTTTTTGTTAAAATAGTATTGCTTTTTTTTGCATGTTTGTTATACTATTGCATAAATATGATTGTAAAATTAAAATAATGAGTACAATGAAAAAAACAATAATTGCATGTTTCCTGTTTTTCTCCTCTGTTGGGTTTTCGCAAAATTATATAAATCACAAAGGGAACAATATATTTTTGAGTGGAATTAATCTTGCGTGGATGGAGTTTGGCAATGATTTAACACAATTTAACGAAGAAAATTTTACACGAATTATTAAAAACATTTCTCAAGCTGGAGGTAATTCTGTGCGTTGGTGGATACATGTTGATGGTAGAAGTACACCAACGTTTGAACATGATACTGTTGTGGGGATTTCTGAATTGGCGCTAACTAATTTGGGAAAAGCATTGGATATTGCTGCCGAGGAGGGTATTGTGATTTCGCTCTGTTTGTGGTCGTTTGATATGATGCATTTAGAACGCTCGCAAGCAGTACGCGATAGAAATAGAATACTGCTTGAGAATGAACGTGCTCTTGATGCATATATTGAAAAAGCACTTGTTCCTATGGTGAGTCGGTTTGCAGGGCATACGGCAATTTTGTGCTGGGAAATTTTTAATGAACCTGAAGGTATGACGCCTCTTGCTAATTGGGCTACTACCGAGAATGTGAATATGAATTATATTCAACGTTTTATAAATCGCACCGCTGGAGCTATTCATCGTGCCGACTCTGAAGCAAAGGTTTCAAATGGTAGTTGGAATGCACTTGCGTGTGTTGATAGTCTTCCCTTAGGGTGGAAAAATTATTATTCTGATGCTGAACTCATTGCAGCAGGGGGTGATGTTGATGGTACGCTCGATTTTTATATGTTACATTATTATCAACAACATTATGGAAATCGCTATTCTCCGTTTCATAATCCTATTGAATATTGGAAGCTTGATAAACCTTTATTAATAGGCGAATACGCTGCTCATGGTATTATTAATAACGGAAAAGGATTTGCTCCTACCTATGAACTTGATGCTACTGAATCGCTTATGTATTTATTTAATAATGGATATGCTGGTGGATGGGGGTGGACATATACAAATCATGACGGAAATGGTGGTTTACCTGATATGCTGCCGGTGTTAGATTCCTTAAAAACAACCTATCCACTTCTTATACAAATCCCACGAGATCCAAATCATAATTATGCACCAGTATCACTCGCAATTATTCCTGATACGGTTGTGTATGTTAATTCTCATGATATTCCTGTATATGTTAATTTGAACGATTATTTTTCTGATGAACAGCAATTATTGTATGAAGTTGATACAAATGGTCCAGCACAATTGTTTGTTGAAAATGATAGTTTATTACGAATTGCGTTTATTCCTGATTCTGTGGGCATAAGTACGTTTACTGTTCTTGCTACTGATGTTGGTGGAAAATCGGTAACATCTCGATTTAATATTGTGGTGCGTGATTCTGTATTAGTTTCTGATAATAAATTGTTGTTTGCATTAGTGTCAAGTTCGTCTGAAGAAAATGAGGAACATCGACGGGTTTTTGTGAATGATGGCGATATAACTACGCGATGGTCAAGTGTATATAATGACGCGGAGTGGTTGCAGTTTGATATGTTTGAAACGCATGAAATTTCCAGAATTGTACTGCATTGGGAAGCTGCGTATGGCGATAAATATGATATACTCTCATCACTTGATGCGGTTGTGTGGGATACGATTGCTTCTGTTGGAAGAGGAAAATCTGAAATAAATAATATTGTATTCCCAGCAAAAGATATGAGATATATTAAAATTGTATGTAATAAGCGCGCAACAGCTTGGGGATATTCTTTGTTTGAAGTTGAAGCCTTTGCCGATAATCAAGAATCTCTTAATCAAGCTCCGGTTGCAATAAGTTCGCTGCCAAATGTTTCTATGGCTGTTGGGTATAATTTAAGGTATCAAATACCTGCAAATCGGTTTTTTGATGCAAATGATGATGTGCTACACATGTCAGCAGAATTGCTTGATGGAAATTTAGAAGATACATGGCTTTCGTTTGATGCATATTCTCAAACATTTCATGGTGTTTCTCAACTTTCTGATACTGGAACATATACTGTAAGAATTACGGCAAGCGATTGGTTTTTGCAAACGGCAATACATGAATTTTCGTTTATTGTAAATGCTCCAGTGGCTATTTCTTCACTCAAGAATAATTCGCTTACGGTGTATCCAAATCCTTGCACTTCGCATACCTGTGTGTTACAGCTGAATAACATATATTCGGGAACGGCAGATGTTTCGTTTATAAATATGTTTGGCTTGCAGGTATATACGCAAATGCTGCCATGCGTTAATGGCACTGTGGAGATTGCACTTCCTGAATTTTTACATGGCGTGTATATGGTACAGCTTACATTGCCTGATAATCAGTATGTCGGAAAAATTATGATACAATAAGGAGTAATGGCGACTATGTAGAATGCTCTTATATTCAAATGGTGTACATGATGTTTTATTCCCATTCAATGACAATACAACTGCTTATTTTTTTGTGTGTTTCGGGTGGAATAGAAATATGTGTACCTGCTTGTGTGTGTGCAAATGTAAGTGGGGTTTGTGATACTAAATCATACACGTGTACAATTTTCTTGTCTGTAACGGGAATGGTGATGGTGTTGTTTGCTGGCATATAAAAAATATGAGCGTACAGTTTTTGTGGTTTTGATGTAAAATATCCCCATGCAGGTTCTTGTGTAAACGGACTTCTGTTGGCACCATAAATGCTTTCGCCGTTTATGTTCATCCATGCACCAAATTGCTCAAGTATATGTATGTCATCATAAGAAATTGCACCTGTGCCTTGTGGACTAATATTGAGCAAATAGTTTCCATCGCGAGAAACAATTGCAACTAATTCTTGAATTAATGTATCAGCCAATTTGTAATCTGATTTTGCAGATGCTTTATATCCCCATGCTCCGTTCATTGTTTGGCAGGTTTCCCAAGGACGTGGGAGAGGAGTGGCTGGTATTTTTTCTTCGGGACACATAAAATCACCTATATCACAATCTCGTTTTATGCGTTCATTTATAATAATTGATGAATCTAATGAATGTATATAATTACATAAATCAACTGCATCTGCTTTATTCCACCAATTAAAATTACTTACTGGTGTTGTGTCTGCACACCAATCGCCATCAAACCAAAGTATTTTAGGATTATATGTCGTAATTAATTCTTTGAGCTGTACTTTCATATCGTTTACATATAATTCTTTTAAATCGAGATCGTGCATTATCGAAAAATAATTATGTGCTTTTTGTGTAGAATGGTTCCAATCAAGAATTGAATAATATAAGCCAAATTCTACTTGTTGTTTTTCACATTCTTCTTGTAACTCCTTGAGTATATCGCGTTGAATACCAGTGTAATGATATATGTCAAAAAGATATGTTCCAGTATAATCTCGAAAGCTTTGTGCCTGTGTTTTCCACAATGCAAATCCTTCATGATGTTTTGCAGTAATCACAATATATTTCATACCTGCTTGTTTTGCAAGACTCACAATATGCTGAGCGTTAAACTGCTCTACATTAAATTGTTTTGTAATAGAATCTTGATACCATGGCTTAGGAATAGAATCCAAAAATTGCACCCATTCGCCCTGTTCGTATGTAGAATATGAGCCATAGTGAATAAACATACCAAATCGTGCTTGATACCACCATTCCATTTTTGGGGGAATAGTGTATTGTGCTATAGCTGTAAGTGCAGTGCAACTCAAAAGGATTATACAATAGATACTTTTTTTCATAGTATATTTTGCTTTGAAATACACAAAAAACATGTGTTATTTTTGCATTGCTCCTGCTCGTGCTCCTTGTATTATTGCGTTAAGACCTTGATAGTCGGTGATTTTATATGTGTTTCTGTTAAACAAGCCCCATGCTATTGTTCCTGTTCCTCCTGCATCCCAATAAAAAGGAATACAGCCATTTTTTACTGCAAGTTCAGTAATATATCGTAGCCAATATTCACGTGAAGCAAGATGTAATTCTAAATCTTTACCTGTTAAATTTCCTCTTCGAATTACGCCATATTCACCCATAAGTATAGGAATTCCTTTATCCACAAATTGTTCGCGCATCATTCCAAATAATTTTACTGCCTCATCTTCTAAACCCCATGTTGCATTTCGTGCGGGGTCGGTTTTTGAATTAAAATCAGCTCCCCAATAATAATTCATGCTTCCCCAGTCGGCATCGCTGTCTAATCCACAAAAGGTAAATGGCGTATAATAATGCACTTCAACCATTAAACGATTTTCAATTACATCGTTTGGGAGAGTGTGCATAAGTGCATACGTTTTTTCAAAATCGGTAGAAGGACCTTGCACAACAACACAGCGGTAGGCATTTTTGCCACCAGTAGCACGAATAGCGTCTAAGCCTGTTTGATGATATGAAAGCAATACCGCCATTTGTTCAGCATTATTTACATTAGGTTCGTTTGTGGTTGCAAACAATAAATGTTCGTCATAATCACGAAAGTAGGTAGCAATTTGTTCCCAAAATGCTTTTTGTTTTGCATTATTTTGCACTTGTTTATTGGGGGTGCAATTATTTTCTAACCACCCGCCGTCCCAGTGTATGTTAAGTAGCACATACATATCATTTGCGTAGCAATAATCTACAACTTGTTTTACTCGTTTGAGCCATGCATCACTAATTTTTGCTTGAGATTCATTTGAAAGATATTGATTCCATGCACACGGAATGCGAATGGTATTAAATCCGCCAGCTTTTACCGCATCAAGTAACTCTTGAGTAACCATAGGATTTCCCCATGCAGTTTCGCCGCCAATTGCTTCAAGAGTGTTTCCAATGTTCCATCCTAAATGCATTTTTGCAGCCAATTCAACCGCATTGTGTGTCATTCCTGTAGAGTCAGGAGCAATAGGATTGGTGTTGTACGAAGGATATGTTTGTGCCGATACAGAAAAATGCAGAAGAAAAAGCACGATTGATATATACGTTACAATATGTTTCATAATGATATAAAATAATGTTGTTGTTGATATTTATATTTATTTAATTGGACTAAATGTAATTTCATCAATGAACACTGAGCCTTGTTGTTGTAAATGAAATACTAATTGGCTCACTTCAAATAAGTTTAAATTTTGTTCTTCCATTTTAAAATCGCGAAGAGGAATGCTAACTTTTTGCCATGTTTCAGAAAGCGTATTTTCGTCATAGTGTTTTTTTGAAATAGTAATTATTTCAGACGTAACCCCTGAATTATCAGAAAAGCATATTCCAAGTGGAATTTCAGTTGCTTCACCTTGTTTTGTTCTTATCCAAAAATTGAGTGCGTATGTGTCAATAATCTGCGTTGCCTGTACTTGGTTATAATCGTTCCATGCAAAGCCAACACTTATAACATCACAATACTGTATTGTTGTGTTCCATTGTAAAAACAAAGATGAGGTTCCTGTATATTTCACCGAATCAACAACTACCAATGTTCTACAATCGTCAGATAAAAATCCCCACGCATTTACAAGCGTATCAGAAAACACCGAAGTTGCGGTAAAAGGCGTGTTAAATCCTTGTACATTTTTTAATTCAATAAACTGTAAGTCATCAATATAGATAGAATTGCTTCCTTGAAATGCTACAATAAGTTGATTGATACGCGTAAGATCAAGTCCTTTTGCTTTAAAACCGAAATAGGTTAATGGAATAACAACCTCTTTCCATTGCGTAGAAATTTTATTTCCTTCAAAAAATTTATTTGAAACAGCCACCGTGTTTGTACTCAGGTCATCACCATCAATAAAATTAAAAACAAGCGGCACATTATCAAGTTCTCCTTCTTTTGTACGTACCCAAAATCGCAATCCCCATGTGTCAATAACCGACGACATATCAATGGTCCGCCAATTGTTCCATGCAAATCCAGCGCCTATCCAGCCACAATCACCTTTTTCGTTGTTCCAACTTAAAAGCAGAGACGAAGAACCATTTTTAGCAACATCATCAACTACCGAAAAGTTTCTGCACGCATCATTTTCCATTCCCCATGTGCCACCATGCATCATGTCTGTAAAAATATCAGTTTGTGTAAAATCAGAATTTGAAGAATACGTGTCAGCAATTGTGGTAGCCTTAGGTTTATAATGTTCGAGTTTTGCAATATCAACAAATTGAAATTCATCAAAATAAATTTGAGCTTTATCAGAAAAAGAAAGAATAATTTGTGTGATACCTGAAATATTTAATCCTTTTGATTTACAGCGAAAATACGAGAGCGGTACTATAACTTCTTTCCATTCTTCGGTAATTTCAGAACCTTCAAAAAATTTTGAACTCATACTTACAGTTTCAGAAGCTTTGTCGCTCTCGTCAAGAAAACTCATAGCAATGGGTAGATTCCGCATACTTCCTGATTTTGTACGAACCCAAAATCGTATTGCCCACGAATCAATAATAGTTGTCATGTCAACCGATTGCCAATTGTTCCACGCAAAAGCACCACCAATCCAATCGCAGCCTTTTTTAGAATTGTCCCAACTCATGTATAATGATGAAGTTCCATCTTTTTTTACAGAATCTACCACAACAAATTCTCTACAGGCATCTTTTTCAAATCCCCACGTATTTTGTAACACATCTGAAAAAATAGTAGTTGCAGTAAATTTGTCAACATAATCAGACTTTTTTTGCGAATGAGTTATGTAATACGGGTCGTTGTCATGTGGCGTATCAAGAGCAATAGGTAAAAAACTTATACATGCAGTAAACCAAATGCTTGAAAGTGTAAGAACACAAAGAAAAATATTTTTTTTCATACTTTATTTTTTTCAATAATTAGAGAGGTTTCCCTTGAGTTAGAATAATAAAATCTATATCAAATCCTACTTTTGGAGTTGCAACGCCATTAGAAAAAAGCATAACATATATAGTGGAAATTTTATCTACATCTTGTAATGGAGTGGCATCATCATCAGAGGTTAATTCATTTAAAGGGATAGAAATTTTTTGCCATTCAGTTTCCGTTACTTCATATCGATATGAATATGAGCCTTCGGAACCGTCTTCATTATCAATTTTTGTTTGAAAATTCACAACCGAATTTGCGTATCCATGTCCCCGTATAAAAAAGTTTATATAGGTTGTAGCTGCCGTTCCCATCTCAAAAGGTAAATGAGGAGTGCCAGCAACTGCCGATGCGGTAATAGGAGCAAAGCTACCAATCCAGTATGCATTTCCCGGTTCTGTTCCCTCCATATAATAATAATTAGAGCCTTCGGGAGCGTCATCTTGGTCGATTTGTTTTTTGTTATTACCGTTTCCGCCCCAGAACTCTTCGGTGGCGGTGCCTTCAAATGTTTTTAAAATAATACCATCATGAGAATAATCTCGCTTTCCGGTAATTGTAACAGTTGTTTTCATGCTAACATCTTGTTCGGTAAGAGAAAGGTTTATATCACAAATTTCTTCTTTAAAGAAAATGCCGTCAGCAGTGCCATTCCAGTCGTACACTACAGAGTCAAGTGTGCTGGATTTTCCCTGAATTGTTTTTATTGCACCCGATGTTTGCCCAACAATTGTAATGGTAAAATTACTAATTGTTGACCACGAGCCTGTAAATCGAATTTGTTCTGAAGTGGAAAAATCTATTTGATTATGAGACACACCAAGCGAATCGAAAATACGAAATGCACCATATAAATCCTCAAGATTTGGTCCGATAGGCTCTTCTTTTTCGCATCCAAAAATTGATATAATTGCGAATAAAACAATGAATGTTTGAAGATATACATTTTTCATCATAGTATATTTTTATTGAATTAGATTACAAATATGATTAAAACCTCATGTTAAAAAGAATATATAATTGATTGATTTTATAGTCTGTATTAGCCACAATATCATTTGTATAGGTAACTTGACTGCCTTGTACGGTAAAATTCACATTATCGTTAAAACGATATCTGAGTGCAACGGCATAGAGTTGTTGCGAACAGTTATCTTTTTTTATATTATAATCAACAATTCTGTTATATTCATCGCGTTTGCTTGTGTATTCAGTACCTTCAGCCATGAGTAATTTAGCTCCAAATAAAAAATCAAATCGAGACACAAATTCAATTTCGCCACCTATATCAAATGCGGTTGAGGTATAATCAACATCGCTTACAATGGCATGACCGTCTCTATAACTGTTTGCGTATTGTGCTCCGGCAGTGAGTGCAAGCGTTTTTGAGATGTCAAAAATATTGTTGAACGCTATTTTTCCCGACCATTGCATAAGTGTGTACGAACGCAAATCTTCTGTTCCTTCGCCTCGTGTATCTTGAAGTAATTGTCCCGAAAGAGTAGAAAAATACCGTTGTGCGCTATCGGCGTATGAAACCAATACTGTTCCTCCAACTCTATTTGGTGTAGCTTTACCGTATGGCGTTACATGATTTAATGTAAAATCATAGTCCATAAGTTCCGAAGAAATAGTAGGATTATAAATGTTTTTATCACGTACTAAATCAAGCAACCCAATGCTTCTTTTTTGTTTGTCAGCCGAAGCAACGCTCATAATGCCTGGTGTAGTAGCATAATTTATACGTTTGGATTGAGCGCCTGCACTAAAAAAATCATCACTTACTCTACGAAACGATGCATCAATTTTTAACTGATTTTTACATATTTTTTTTCCAACACCTATTTCAAATACTTCACCAACAATATCTACCGGTTTTGTTCCCTCAACCTCATACTGCACTTGCGAAAAACCTGCTTCACCAAACACGTATAAAGGACGAAATACAAATTTAAAATCACTTGTATATACAAAATTTTGGTATTTTGTTGTAACAGTGTCGTTTACAGTTCGTGGGAGTTCAAAAAGATTGATATAATTTGCCGCAATATATGATGCGTTGTTTATATTAAATTTTGAAACACCGCCCGCATGTAATCTGTCGGGAATTATATTCTCATCAACACTTCGGTTTCGCACTACAAATCCAGTAAGGTCAGCAGATTCAATAAGTTTGTTAAAACCAAGTTTGCACGAAAGGTCAACACCTTGTTGATGCCATGTATTTTTATTATTAAAGTTTTCTTCTTCGTTAATATTTCGGGTAAATTTAAAAATTTCGGATTCATGTTCAGATAATTCTGCGTATGTATTGTAAAGAGTGTACGGACTCATTTGTAAATCAATATTTCCGAAACGATATTTTACAATATTATTTGCTACACCTTTGAGCGAAATGTGGCGGAGTTGAATAGTTGCTCCTTGTCCCCAAAAACCACCCATAGGATTTGCGAAACGAAAATCTGTTTTTATGCGGATGTTATCTGCAGGACGAATATCCATTCGTAAATCGACAAGAGCGTTTCCTATAAGTGCCTGATCCACATTTATTGTATCAGATGTAGGAAGCATATCGCTTTGGATTTCACCACGTGCTGTTCCGTTAAACTGTATTTTTTGATTCTGAGCATGAACGCACAATGTAAGTAAACTCAGCGTAATAAGTAATGGAATCTTTTTCATTCGTAGTATATATAAATAGTTTTCGTATAATTAAAAATAAATTCGTAATTCAATAGTTCCTTCAAAACCTTTGTACATATAGTATGTGTTTTTTCGGTCGGCATAGTCAAAATACCGAGCACGAATATATAAATTGGCAACATGCGAAATGTCATAATCTATTCCTAATCCAACGCCATAGCCAAGTACATCAGTAGGATTTCCAAGGCGTGATATATATTCATTTGTTGTTGGGTCTATTGAGTCTTTTGCTGCGGTACCTAATTGCATAAGATTATTTCCCTTCATTGTTTCTAAACCAAAATAACTTGCAAGAGCCACTTTGGGTGCTACCTTATAATAGGCTTCAAATTCATGATATTGCACACGCATATAGGCTTTGTCTGAAAAAACAGGTGTTGCCGAAATAAAATCTTGTGTTGAAGAAAGTGAAGTTAAATAGAACAAATAGAGTGGTTTAGAAAATGCTGTGATTTTGTATTTTAGATTACATTCAGCAACGCTAAAATGTAATTTTGAATTTGTGTAATCGGGGTGAGCGGTGTTAATAGAGCTTGTTTCATAATATCCTCGAAATGTAGTATTTAAACTATTGCTTACACCAAATAATGATTGATAGGGATACACGCGAGCAAACATAATGTTATTAATAAGGTGTGTGTATGAAATAACATTTGTAAGATGCTCAATTTCTTGAGAAATTCCTGCTGCAAGATTAAGTTTTAGTCCATGTATATTATATTCAACACGCACATCTCCACCTTTTCTGTTACCATTAATTAAATCAATATCAGACATATATGCGCCAATTGGGTTGCCACTTCCTCCTTCACCATTATAATTAGTAGAAACATTTTTTAAAAATGTATTATATCCTGCTTCAAGGTTAATAAATTTTGGTTCAATATGAAAGTAATGAAATGTAATAGGAGCTTTTGCAATTTTTTCGCGTGAGAGAATTGTAATGTCATACGCATTGCCCCATGATACTGCTAATTCTTCTTGTGCTATATATTTACATGTACCTAACTCGCCCGCAATGGTAAGGTCGTTGTGCCACATATTTACCGAAAAATCACTTGTTATAATATTATAACCAATGGTGTTACCATTTGTTTCAGAATCTTTTGTAAGTGCGTTAAATGAATTAATACCAACAGAATGTGATTTAAATCTTTTACGTATCATAGCGCCGTATGACATATCAGGAATAGTTTCGGTATATGATGTCTGTCCACCGTTATTTGGTGTTTTTGCAAAAATTACTTTTGATTCTAAATTATAGGGGAGTTGTGTAATGTCAGCGGTAAACCCTTGTAAAAATTTGTTCCCCCATGTAAAATCTCGAGAAATAGTACCTTGTGAATAATATGATTCATAATTTTGACCAGCTTCTTGAAATCCGCCCCATGGTCCACGTTCAAACATACTTTCACCTTTATTTTCGGTGCTCCATAAAGTAAGTTTCGAGAGTTTTGTAAATTGTGTACCTCCAAATTTCATAAATATATTTGCCTTGTCAAGACTAATTTGTCCTTCGAGATTAACGCCAATTTCAATACCAAGTGAACTGGTAGCATTATACCCAAATCCTTTCATTTCGGGAGCTACGTATAAATCAGTTTTAAAAAAGGTAGATGAAGTTGGGCGTCCCGAAAAATTTAACCGTAGCGAACGATATTCACCACCATCACTATTTCCAATAACTAACTTTTGTTGCGATTGTTTTCCATCAAATAATGTGTTAAAATCTCTTACATATATAAGAGCTTGATAGGTTCCATCTATATAAAATTTCTTTAAAGGAATTTTTTCTATATATGATGTATCATTGTCTTGCGACATTACTGATATTGGCATTGTACATAAAAGTATGTAACAAATAATTTGACAAATTCTCTGCATAAAACAATGCTTAACTAAAATGTAAAAATAAGTTTCTCTCAAAAAATTATGTAAAGATATAAACTTTGCGCAAAAAAGACACATTCATATGGTTGTTTTTACGTAAAAATATTTATATTTGAAAAATAAATTCATTAAAAATCAAAAACAGTTGTGATGATTTTGTGTAATGGTAAGGAATTGAGAGTTCTACTTACCATAATGATTATTGTTTTTGGATTAGAGAGAGAGAGTTATTCCCAAAGCAATTATCAGAGAGAGGCTCAATTATTTAATAATGGTTGGAAATTTTCGTTAGGGCACGCACATGATGTGCAT
>Ga0265293_10011288_pt1 | contig 12204 bp, 12 predicted proteins | sample Munlanlewell138R_FD_192505 | JGI IMG/M metagenome (GOLD analysis project Ga0265293, IMG submission 192505) | Leachate microbial communities from a municipal landfill in Southern Ontario, Canada - Leachate well 138R | ecosystem: Engineered > Solid waste > Landfill > Unclassified | place: Canada... | reverse complement strand
CCCTCAACCGCACCCGCGGCCAGTCATGGGCTTTCGAACACAAGGTCCGCAAGGCACTCGAATGGCAGGGCTCCAGGGTCACGCCCTGGATGTCCGTCGGTGTCCAGCGTCACCAGTTGAACCCGGCCACCCTGTCATCCCTCTACACCAGCGATGTGCGCTTCAGTTCCAGCGCCAGCCAGTACTGGCTGGCTGGTGTCGGTCTGGACCTGCAAAGTCCCGTCATCGCCATCGACGGCGGTCACAAGTTGCAACTGGGTGGCAGCCTGCAGCACCAGACCAGTCTCTCACGGCGCTCCGTGCAGGTCTTCATGCAGGAATCGGCCAACCAGCTCCAACAAAGCGAAATCTTCCACCAGGGACGCCTCCAGCACACCTACCTGGGCCTGGGCGCCCACATGCAGCTGGCATCGGGCTGGCGTCTGCGGGCCAACTACACGGCCGACCTGCAAAACATCACCGGCGCATCGTCCGTGGCTTTGCTCGCTGACCTCAGCTTCTGAGACGCCGGCATCCGATGAAAATCCTTTATGTCGCCGGCAGGGAGCAGGCCTATTCACGCACCCGCAATGTCATCAAGGCTCTGCGCGACCAGGGCTGTGACGTGGTGCCCTGCACCCCACCCGACAAATCCTTCAAGCACTACCCGCGCCTGTTGTGGCAGACGCTCCTGAAGGCCCCTTCCTGCGACGTGGTGGTGGTCGGTTTCTATGGCCAGTTGCTGATGCCGCTGGTGCGTCTGCTCACCTGGAAGCCCATCGTGTTCGATATGTACATCCTCACGTACGACACGATGGTCTATGACCGGCAGAAGGCCAAGGCAGGTTCGCTCAAGGCCCGCCTCTATGCCTGGAGCGACTGGCTGTCGCACCGGTGCACCCGCCTGTCCATCCTCGACAGCCACCACGTCATCCGCCATTTCGGGCGGGTGATCGGCGGTGACACGTCCCGGTTCCGGCGCCTGTTCCTCTCGGTCGACGATACCGTCATCCACCCGATCGTGCAGCACGAAGAGCGCGACCACTTCCTGGTGCACTTTCATGGCGAATACATCCCGTTCCACGGCGTGCGCCACATTCTCCGGGCAGCCAAGCTGCTGGAGCCCCATGGCGTGCGCTTCCAGATCGTGGGCAAGGGCCAGACCTACGAGGCGGACATGGCGCTGGTGCGTGAGCTGGGTCTGGGCAATGTCACCTTCCACGACCCGGTCCCCTACGCCGAACTCACCCGCTTCATGGCCCGCGCCGACGTGTGCCTGGGCATCTTCGGTGACAATGACCGCGCCAGCCTGGTGCTGACCAACAAGGTGATCGAGGCCATCGGCATGGGCAAGCCGCTCATCACCCGCCGCAATGAGCCGGTGCAGGAGCTGTTGCAGCACGGCGAAAGCGTCTACCTGGTGCCGCCGGCGGACCCGCAGGCCATTGCCGACGCCGTGCTGGCACTCAAGAACGACCCCGCACTGCGTGAGCGCATCGCCCGTCAGGGGCACCAGATCTTCCTGCAGCACTGCACCATGGACCGATTCGGTGCGGCCTTCAAAGCCATCGTCCAAGAAGCTGTGGACGCATAAAGGATCTCCCCACGTGTCCGCCTCCCGCCTGGCCAAAATCGGCCTGAAGCTCGCTGCCTATGCCGTGGTTGCCCTGGCATTCGGGTACTTCCTGCATGCGCTGTATTCGCGCCTGGACGACATCCCCCATATCCACTGGAATGCCCGCAGCATGGCGGCCGTCGTGCTGTCGGTGGCAGGCACCGTCTTCACCATCCTGGTCACCGGCTACCTCTGGCGTGCCTTGCTCAAGGACCATGGCGTCAAGCTCAGGCCCGGCAAGGCCATGCAGATCATGGCCATCTCCCAGTTCGGCAAGTACCTGCCGGGCAACATCGGCCATTTCGCCGGCCGCGCGGCCCTTGGCAAGGCCGCGGGCGTGCCCATTTCGGCCACCGTCAACACCGTGCTGGTCGACATCCTGTGGCATGTCGGCATCGGCTTCGCCTTTGCGGCCCTGGCGCTGCTGACCCAGAGCCAGATCCTTGCCGAGCACCTGCCCGACGGGCTGGATGTGCCTCAGATGGCGGTCGTCACCGTGGTCCTGCTGTTCCTGCCCTGGATCGGCGTCACGCTGCTCAACCAATGGCTGCCGGCCCTCAGCCGCCGCCTGGGTGGCGGCCATCTCATCTCGGCCCCCACCCTCAAAACGGCGCTGGTGGTCGGTTTCCTGATCCTGCTGGGCCTGCACACGCTGGGCGCCATGCTGAAAATGCAGGCGGCCTGGCTGTTCGGCGTCAGCGCCGGCAGCTACTACACGCTCACCATCCTCTATGTGGCGTCCTGGGTGATCGGCTATGTGGTGCCCGGTTCGCCCGGCGGCGTCGGGGTGCGCGAGGCCATGATGATCCTGCTGCTGACCCCGGTGGTCGGTGCCGGAGCCGCCGTTGGACTGAGCATCAGCATGCGTTTGACCAACATGCTCGGCGATGCGGCGGCATTTCTTCTGGGGCTGGCCAGCCGCCGCTGGCTCTGAGCAGGGGCGACATGCAGGTCCACATCCTGTTGGCCACCTACCAGGGCGCAGCCTTCATCCAACAGCAACTGGATTCGATCGCGCGCCAAAGCCATACCGACTGGCGTCTGACCATCAGCGATGACGGATCCAGCGATGGTACGCAGGCGATCTGCGAACGGTTCGCCCAGGCACACCCTGCGCACACCATCCGCCTGCTCGATGGCCCCCGGCGCCGTTCGACGGCCAACTTCTTCCACCTGCTGGCCAGCGTCACCGATGACGATCCCAGCGAATGGTTTGCCTTTTGCGATCAGGACGACGTCTGGCTGGACGACAAGCTCGCGCGGGCCGTCGCCGTGCTGGCATCGGCGCTCGGCGAAGGCAGATCCGCGCAGCCCGCGCTGTACGGTGCCCGCACACGCTGGGTGGACGAGCACCTGCACCCGCTGGGCGAAAGCCCCCTGCCGGCACGTCCGCTGGGGTTTGGCAACGCCCTGCTGCAAAACGTGGCCAGCGGCAACACGATGGTCTTCAACCGCCCCCTGCTGCGCCTGCTGCAGGCCTACGACCCGGCGCTCGCCGTCGTGCACGACTGGACGGCCTACCAGTTGGCAACCGGCGCGGGGGGCCTGTTTCATTTCGACCCCACGCCTGCCTTGCTGTACCGCCAGCACGCGGGCAACCTGATCGGCGCGCAGTCCCGCATCCGCGACCGCTTCCAGCGCCTGGGCCTGCTCTGGCAAGGGCAGTACCGGCACTGGGGCGAGCTGACCGAGCGCGGCCTGGGCGCGCTGGCCGACCGCCTGACGCCCCAGGCGCGTCATCAGCTCGACGCTTTCCGCCGCGTCCGCCATGGCAGCAGCGCCCGACACCGGCTCGCCGCCCTGCGCGAAGGGCATCTGTGGCGCCAGACGCTGGCCGGGCAACTGTCGCTCCACCTGGGCGCCGCACTCGGGCGCCTCTGACACCGATCCATTCCATGACCTCACCCACCACGACACCACCCGCCTGCGCCGTCCTGGTCCTGCTGCCGGTGTACAACGGCGTGCGCTTCCTGGCCGAGCAGATCGAGTCCATCCTGAACCAGAGCCTGGCACACGTCTACATCCTGTGCCGCGACGACGGCTCCACCGACCGCTCGCGCGAGGTGCTGGACACGTACCGCCAGCGCCATCCGCAACGCGTCCATGTCCTCGCCGACGACAAAGGCAACCTGGGTGCCTGTGGCAATTTCGCCGAGCTGTTGGCGGCCGCCCTGACCTTCACCCCCCCCGACGTCCCCGCCGGCTGGCCCCTGTACATCGCCCTCTCCGACCAGGACGATCTGTGGCACAGCGACAAACTGGCCATCTGCGCGCAGCGTCTGCAGGCCCTGGAGGCCGGTGACGAGCGCACGCCCGCACTGGTGCACGCCGACTTGCGGCTGGTCACCGAGAATGGCCAGGAAATTGCACCCTCGATGGCCCGATTCCAGGGCTTGCAGGTGCAGCTTCCGGGTTTTGCCGCCCAACTGCTGAGCAACACCGTCACTGGTTGCACCAGCCTGATGAACCAGGCCCTCATCCGCCGCGCCCTGCCCATCCACCCCGAGGCCATCATGCACGACTGGTGGCTCTCGCTGGTGGCCAGTGCCTTCGGGCGCCGCGCCTACATCGACCAGGCCGTCATCGACTACCGGCAGCACCAGGCCAACACCATCGGCGCCAAGAAAAAGGACGAGCCGGTCATCTACCGCTCCATCCTGCACCGCATTTTCGACAACCGCCACGCCGAGATCTTCCGGCTCAATGCCCGCCAGGCGCGTGCCTTCCGCCAGCGCTTCGGCCCGGAACTGACATTCCGCCAGGCCCTGGCCTCTCGCCTGGCCGGCTGGCTTGAGGGCCCTCCCGCCCCCATTCAACGCTTCCTCTACCGCGTGCTGCGCCGGCTATGAACGCGAGCGCAGCACAGAGCCGCCCCTGCCTGCCCACGCACCCTCGGGGAGCAGCGAAGGACATGCCATGACACACGCAGGGGCTCCACGATGAGCATTCGGCTGTCGCTCGTCAGTCATGGCCAGGCACGCCTGGCCAACCAGTTCCTGGCCGACCTGGACGGCAATGCGTCCATCAGCGAGCTGGTCGTTACCGCCAACATCCCGGACGAGCCGCTGCGGCCACCGGCCTCTTTGGCACCGCGGCTGGTCACCAATGCCCGCCCCCAAGGCTTCGCCGCCAACCACAACCAGGCCTTCGAAGGCTGCACCACGCCGTATTTCTGCGTCGCCAATCCCGACATCCGGCTCCAGGGCGACCCGTTCCCTGCGCTGCTGCGCTGCATGCAGGATCCGAAGGTTGGTGTCGTCGCCCCCCTGGTCATCAGCCCCCGCGGCACCGTGGAAGACAACGCCCGCCACTTCCCGACCCCCGCGGGACTGTGGCGCAAGTCGCGCGGCATCGACGACGGACGTTACCCGCTGGTCCCGGGCGAGGGCAAAGCGCGCTCGGTCGAGTGGACCGCCGGCATGTTTCTGCTCTTTCGCAGTTCGGCATTTCGGCATGTGGGAGGATTTGATGATAGATTCCACCTTTACTACGAGGATGTCGATATCTGCGCCCGTCTGTGGCGAGCCGGCTGGAAGGTGGTGTGCGATCCGCGTGTGGTGGTGATCCACGACGCGCAGCGCGCCAGCCACCAAAGACCCCGCTACATGGCCTGGCATGCGGCCAGCATGGCCCGTTATTTCTGCCGGTACCTGGGGCGGCTGCCAGTGGCCACCGCCTACGACGGACCCTGAAGGGCAGCCATCACCGCCCCAGGCAGGCGGCGCAGCCGTCTCCCACCCTCACCCTGACCGCATCACCACAGGACATCGCTGACCCATGATCCTCGTCACCGGAGCTGCCGGCTTCATCGGCGCCAATTTTGTGCTCGACTGGCTGGCCCAGTCCGATGAACCCGTCATCAACCTCGACAAGCTCACCTACGCCGGCAACCTGCACAGCCTGGCCAGCCTGCAAGGTGACGCACGCCACATCTTCGTGCACGGTGACATCGGCGACCGCGCGCTGGTGGACCGGCTGCTGGCCGAGCACCGTCCGCGCGCCGTGGTCAACTTTGCCGCCGAGAGCCATGTCGACCGCTCCATCCACGGGCCGGAAGACTTCATCCAGACCAACGTCGTGGGCACCTTCCACCTGCTCGAATCGGTGCGTGCCTACTGGGGCGGCCTGGAAGGCGAGGCACGGGCGTCCTTCCGTTTCCTGCATGTGTCCACCGATGAGGTGTATGGCACGCTCAGCCCCACCGACCCACCGTTCACCGAACGCAACCCCTACGAGCCCAACAGCCCATACTCGGCCAGCAAGGCCGCCAGCGACCATCTGGTGCGCGCCTACCACCACACCTATGGTCTGCCGGTGCTCACCACCAATTGCTCGAACAACTACGGGCCACTGCACTTTCCCGAAAAGCTCATCCCGCTGATGATCGTCAACGCCCTGGCCGGCAAGTCCTTGCCGGTGTACGGAGACGGTATGCAGGTGCGCGACTGGCTGTTCGTCAAGGACCACTGCAGTGCCATCCGCCGCGTGCTCGAAGCGGGCACACCAGGCGAAACCTACAACGTCGGTGGCTGGAACGAGAAGCCCAACATCGAGATCGTCAAGACCGTCTGTGCCCTGCTCGACGAAATGAGCCCCCGTGCCGACGGCAAGCCCTATGCCGAACAGATCACCTACGTGACGGACCGCCCCGGGCACGACCGCCGCTACGCCATCGACGCCACCAAGATCCACCGCGAGCTGGGCTGGAAGCCAGCGGAAACGTTTGAAACCGGCATCCGCAAGACCGTACGCTGGTACCTCGACAACCAGGCATGGGTGCAGCAGGTGCAAAGCGGTGCCTATCGGCAGTGGATCGACCAGCAGTACGGGCCGCGCGAATGAGCATCCTGCTGATCGGCAAGAACGGCCAGGTCGGCTTCGAACTCCAGCGCTCACTGGCCCCCCTGGGGCCGGTGGTGGCCTTAGGCTCGGCTGAATGCAACCTCAGCCAGCCGGAGAGCATCCGGCAGGCCGTCCGCCGGCACCGGCCCACCATCATCGTCAACGCAGGCGCCTATACCGCTGTGGACCGCGCTGAAACCGAGCGCGACCTGGCCTTTGCCATCAACGGTACCGCGCCCGGCATTCTCGGTGCGGAAGCCTCGGCCATCGGCGCTCTGGTGGTGCACTACTCCACCGACTACGTGTTCGACGGTCACGGAACCCGCCCCTACCGTGAGACGGACCCGACCGCCCCGCAAAGTGCCTATGGCCGCAGCAAGCTCGAGGGCGAAGTGCAGCTTGCCGCGGCCACGCCACGGCACCTGATCCTGCGCACCAGTTGGGTGGTCGGCGCCCACGGCACCAACTTCGCCAAGACCATGCTGCGTCTGGCGGCCGAGCGCGACGAGCTGCATGTGGTCGACGACCAGATCGGTGCACCCACATCAGCCAGCCTGATCGCCGACTGCACGGCGCACATGATCCGCCCCTTCCTGGGACACGAGCGCCAAGGTTTCCCCTCTGGCATCTACCATCTCGCGGCCGGTGGCGAAACCAGCTGGCACGGTTATGCACGCCACATCATCGCCCGCGCCCGGCAGGCGGGCCGGCCTCTGCGGGTGTCTCCCGATCATGTCATTCCGATCCGCTCGGCCGATTACCCCACCCAGGCACGCCGGCCCCACAATTCTCGCCTGGATACCACCCGCCTGCGCGAAGCCTTCGGGCTGACCCTGCCCGACTGGCGCGAGGGCCTCGACCACATCCTCCAGCAAATACTCTGATTCCTCTTCAAGAAGGCAGGCTCCACGATGGCACGCAAAGGCATCATCCTCGCCGGTGGCTCCGGCACCCGGCTCTACCCCGTCACCCAGGCCGTGAGCAAGCAACTCATGCCGGTGTACGACAAGCCGATGATCTACTATCCGTTGAGCACGCTGATGCTCGCGGGCATTCGTGACATCCTGGTCATCTCCACCCCCATGGACACGCCGCGTTTCTCGGACCTGCTGGGCGATGGCAGCCAGTGGGGCCTGAACATCCAGTACGCGGTACAGCCCAGCCCCGATGGCCTGGCGCAGGCCTTCCTCATCGGCGAGCACTTCGTCGGCAACAGCCCGTCGGCGCTGGTGCTGGGCGACAACATCTTCCACGGCCACGACTTTGCCGACCTGCTGCGTCGCGCCAACGAGCGCCAGGCCGGTGCCACCGTATTCGCCTACCATGTGCACGACCCCGAGCGCTACGGCGTGGCCGAGTTCGATGCCCAGGGGCGCGTGCTCAGCCTGGAAGAAAAGCCTGCCCGGCCCAAGAGCAACTTTGCCGTCACGGGTCTGTACTTCTACGACAACCAGGTGGTGGGACTGGCCAAGGACCTCAAGCCCTCGCCGCGCGGCGAACTCGAAATCACCGACCTCAACCGCCGGTACCTGGAGCAGGCGCAGTTGCAGGTCGAACTCATGGGACGTGGCTACGCCTGGCTGGATACCGGCACGCACGACAGCCTGCTGGAGGCCGCCCAGTTCATCGCCACGCTGGAAAAACGCCAGGGGCTGAAGGTGTCGTGCCCGGAGGAAATCGCCTACCGCTACGGCTGGATCAGTGCCGAGCGACTCGAGACGCTGGCCAAGCCACTGGCCAAGAACGGCTACGGACAATACCTGCTGCGACTCCTCCAGGAAAAGCACCCGTTCTGACGTCCGGCACCACCCTTTTCCCGCCCACCCCATACCCATGAAAGCCACCCCCCAAGCCATCCCCGAGGTCATCCTGTTCGAGCCCAAGGTGTTCGGCGACGACCGGGGCTTCTTCTTCGAAAGCTTCAACCACGCCCGCTTTGAAGAAGCCGTGGGCCGCCCCGTCAGATTCGTGCAGGACAACCACTCCAAGTCGGTCAAGGGCGTGCTGCGCGGCCTGCACTACCAGATCCAGCAGCCGCAGGGCAAGCTGGTGCGCGTGGTCCAAGGCGCCGTCTTCGACGTGGCCGTGGACATCCGCAAATCTTCCCCCACCTTCGGCCAATGGGTCGGCGCCCTGCTGACGGCCGAAAACAAGCACCAGTTCTGGGTGCCCGAAGGCTTCGCCCACGGCTTCGTCGTGCTCAGCGATACCGCCGAGTTCCTGTACAAGACCACCGACTACTACGCACCGGCGCACGAGCGCAGCATTCTGTGGAACGACCCGAGCCTGGCGATCGACTGGCTAACCGATGTCACCCCTATCCTTTCGGCGAAGGATCAGGCCGGCAAGCCACTCCGTGAAGCCGACTGCTTTGCCTGAAAAGGTAGTTGCCCCTCGCCCCCACTCATGACACGAGCGATATGGAGCCCTTCTACCCTTTCACCGTCGAGTTACGGCAGCATGCCAATGTCAGGGCTGGTTTGGTCTCCATCATCACCCGGACCAAGAATCGCCCCACCCTTCTGCGTCGAGCGCTGACGAGTGCGGGAAGACAGGTATACCCTTGGTGGGAACACATCATCGTCAATGATGGGGGAGCCCAAGACGAGGTCGACTCAGTCTTGGCAACCCTGAATGCGGAGCAGGCCAAGAAGACCAAGGTCATCCATCTGCCCCAGAGCATTGGCATGGAAGGCGCTTCCAATGCCGGTCTGTCTCTTGCCGAAGGAGAGTACTTCGTCATCCACGACGATGATGACACATGGCATGAGGATTTCCTGACGGCCTCCGTCGAATTTCTCATTGCCCCCGGCAATCAAAGCCTGGCCGCCGTCGCCACAAACTGCGAAATCGTTCTCGAGGAAGAAAAAGACGGTGCGTACCACACCACCGCCCGCCAAGCATGGAACCTATGGTCCAGACAGATCCAGTTGCAGGACCTGCTGACCAGGAACACCATCCCGACCATCTCCCTTCTTATCCGCCGCAATGTTCTCCAGCATTTGAAAGGATACGCGGAAATGATGCCGGTGCTGGGAGACTGGGACTTCAACATCCGTCTTCTGCTGCTTGGGGACATCGGGACCATCGATAGGAAGCTGGCCTACTATCACCAAAGAACGTCCCGGGATGCCGCCGCGAGCAATTCCGTCAGCGGTGGCCTGGAAAGGCACTACGAATACTGGCGCAAATACAGGAACAGCCTGACGAGGCGTGCCCTGGCCGAGAATCCGTCTGCCGTGGGGTTGCTGAACCCCGTCCTCACGAAAATCGACGAGCTGAAGCAGCAGCAGGAATACGACCTTGCCAAGATACAGACTTCGCTGGATAGCCTGCATCAGGCGATTCAGCGGCTCGAAGGCTTCCTGAACACCGCAGCCCACGAGTCACGGGCACAAGTCCAGGCCGAATCCAGCGAGATCAGGCGCCTGATCCAAGAGGCGCCACGACCGATGAATTCCATTCAGTACATCAAGATGAAGCTCAAACAGCTCATCGGCAAATAACCAGTCATCAGGGAAACACCATCAATGAAAAATGATAGAGTAGCCACTGTCTTAGTCACGGGCGGTGCTGGGTATATCGGATCTCACACTTGCATCGCACTGATCGAGGCAGGTTACCGTCTCGTCGTGCTGGACAACTTCAGCAACAGCCATCCTGAATCACTGAAGCGGGTCGGGCAGATCACGGGGCAGGAAGTGCCCTTCGTTCGCGCGGACATACGTGATCAGTCAACCACAGAATCCGTACTGCGTCAGTATGCTTGCCAAGCGGTAATCCACTTTGCCGGCCTGAAGGCGGTCGGCGAGTCGGTCGAGAAGCCACTGCTGTACTACGACAACAATGTGGTCGGGACCCTCAGTCTGATCACCGCTATGCAGAACTGTGGCGTCAACACCCTGGTATTCAGCTCTTCCGCAACGGTATATGGAGAGCCCCAGCACCTGCCACTCACAGAAAACCATCCTCTATCGGCCACCAATCCCTACGGGCGCAGTAAGCTGATCATAGAGGACATGCTGCGCGACCTCCACCACGCAAGCCCCGAATGGCGCATTGCCATATTGCGCTACTTCAATCCAGTGGGCGCTCACGAGAGCGGCCTGATCGGAGAGGACCCGCAAGGCATTCCGAACAACCTCATGCCCTACGTCGCCCAGGTGGCTGTCGGAAGACGCTGCCACCTCAATGTCTGGGGAAACGACTACCCTACCCACGACGGTACGGGTGTCCGTGATTACATCCACGTCATGGACCTGGCCATGGGCCATCTGAGAGCGCTCGACGTACTGGACCAACCCCAGTGTTTGGCCGTGAATCTCGGCACAGGCATCGGCTACAGCGTGCTCGATGTCGTCAAGGCATTCGAGCACGCGAGCAGCCAGTCAGTCCCCTACCAACTGTCCACACGAAGGCCCGGGGATGTGGCGGCATGTTATGCCGCCCCCCAGTTGGCAGGCCAATTGCTCGGCTGGAAAGCAGAGCGCGATCTGACCGCCATGTGCACCGACCATTGGCGCTGGCAGAAACGCAATCCGCAAGGGTACGCATGAATCCACACGCACAGGCCCCGACTCACCCCGCCGAGTTGCTGCGCACCGGTTGGCGCAATCGCGCGCTCATCTACAACCTGATCAAACGAGAGGTCGTCGGCCGCTACAGAGGGTCGATGATGGGACTCTTATGGTCATTCTTCAACCCCGTTTTCATGCTGATCGTCTACACCTTCGTGTTCAGCGTGGTTTTCCGTGCTCGCTGGCAGGGAGGATCGGACTCCAAGGTGGAGTTCGCACTCGTGCTGTTCACAGGTCTGCTCGTCTTCAATCTGTTCTCCGAAGTCGTCAACAAGGCCCCCGGACTCATTCTGAACAATGCGAACTACGTCAAGAAGGTCATCTTCCCGCTGGAAATTCTTCCATTGGTGGCTTTGGGCGCCGCCGCATTCCATATGATGATCAGCCTGCTGGTATGGCTGCTGTTCTACGTCCCATTTTTCGGATTGCCCCCATGGACGGTCCTGCTGCTTCCACTGGTGCTGCTGCCCCTTCTCCTTCTCACGCTCGGGCTTGCCTGGCTACTTGCCTCTCTGGGCGTCTATCTTCGTGACGTCAGCCAGATCATTGGCGTCATCACCATGGCGCTGATGTTCATGTCGCCTATCTTCTACCCAGTGGCGGCCCTGCCAGACCAATATCAAGCCGTCATGCACCTGAATCCGTTGACCTATATCGTGGAAGAAACACGCAACGTCATGATTTGGGGCCGGCCTATTGCCTGGGAGCCATGGGCCCTCTGGATAGCGGTATCCGGTGCGGTGGTCTGGCTCGGTTTCGCTTGGTTCCAGAAGACGCGCAAGGGGTTTTCTGATGTCCTCTGAAATTGCGCTGTCAGTCAACCAGTTGGCCAAGGTCTACCATATTTATGATAAGCCCCATCACCGTCTGCAGCAGATGCTGCTAGGGCGCACGGGCAGACAATACTTCAGGGAGTTCTGGGCACTGAGGGATATTTCCTTCAGCGTACCAAAAGGCAAAGTGGTCGGCATTCTGGGCAAGAACGGCGCCGGCAAATCTACCCTGCTGCAGATCATCTGTGGCACCCTAAGCCCGACACAAGGGAGTGTCGATGTGCGAGGACGCGTCGCAGCCCTACTGGAACTCGGCTCCGGCTTCAATCCCGAGTTCACGGGACTGGAAAATGTCTACCTGAACGGCCAGATCCTCGGTCTCACGAAGTCCGAAATTGACGCGAAGCTGCAATCCATC
>Ga0265293_10011287_pt1 | contig 12204 bp, 5 predicted proteins | sample Munlanlewell138R_FD_192505 | JGI IMG/M metagenome (GOLD analysis project Ga0265293, IMG submission 192505) | Leachate microbial communities from a municipal landfill in Southern Ontario, Canada - Leachate well 138R | ecosystem: Engineered > Solid waste > Landfill > Unclassified | place: Canada... | reverse complement strand
ACTCAATCGTAAACAACCGGAAATAACAATTGATGGAGATGGATTGGAGTATGGCGTCTGGGAGAGTCAGAGTGATTATCGGGTGGTAATCCTCAATCATTCCTGGCAGGAACAAGTGGGCAAGCTCAACCTGTTCCAAGATTACCAAAAATTAACTTCTGATTTACCGGATTTCAGCAGAGAGCAAGATAATGAGTATCGATTTACCTTGCCCCGTAAGGGGGTTGGGTATTTGAAAATACAGAAGGGTTTGAAATCATAACACAAACAAAGGAGGCAAAATGAAAAAGACCTGTTTGTTAATCGTAGTAGTTGGTCTGATCTTATCAAGCTTTGGAATTGCACAAAATCTGATAGGCAATTCGAGTTTTGAGGATCAGAGTCCGTCCTTTTGGAGTCCTTTGAATGGAGAATTTGGCGCGGCGGTGGATGTTAGTCTGACCGAGAAGCACGCTGGATTTCGTTCGTTTAAAGTTAGCAAGAGTGCGGCGAGTACGGATGTAGTTGGCTGGGAATCGGTCAACAATGCGACGTTGTACTGGAACCGCATTGAAGAGGCGACCTCTGGCGGGACCTTTGCCTTGACGGGCTGGGTCAAGACAGCGGGCGTCAATACCAATCCGGCGAATGATGATGCGAAGGTTGGCTTGATCTTTGAGTTCAAGAATTCATCTGGGGGTGAATTGGCGACCGAGACTATTTGGGCTGATCAGAGTGTCGCCAGTAAAGATTGGGAGAATCTGGTAGGCACCACCGTATTGACCGAAGCGCCGGCGTCGGTAGTAGTCAAGTTAGTCATGGGCAAAGATGCGACCGGAACAGTCTATTTTGACAATGTAGATTGTAACACGACAGATGACTGGCGTATGGGCGTATTTAATGGTGGCGCAGAAGATGTGAATGGCTGGATGGACTGGTATGCAGGCAACGGCAGTTATGCGGTTGCTACGGATGCCGAATCTCATACTGGTGATTATTCGATTGTGATGGCTCAGCCGGATACATGTACGGCTTTGAGCGAACTGGTATATTATTCGAAGCCGTATCCGGTGGAAGCTGGTGAATGGTATAAGATCGGTGTATGGGTTAAGACCGAAAACGTCATTGATTCAGCTGAATATGAGCCGAGTTACATCACAAAAGAGTACTTCAATGAGAGAGTCAATTTATGCTATTTCTTTCATGGAGATGCGAATATAGAGACGGCCTGGGACAAAATGCCGGGTGGCGATAAGTTTGTGTATATTGATCAGAGAGATTCGACCACGGGCTGGACGCACTATGTAGTAGCCGAGCAGGCGCCGACCGGTGAAGACGCGGCGACCGGAATATCGGTTAGGGCGCGTTTCAACGATAAGGTTACCGGTAAAGCTTACTTCGATGACTTCAGCGTCGAAAAAATTATCGTTGACGGTGATAATCTGATAGGCAATTCGAGTTTTGAGGATCAGAGTCCGTCCTTTTGGAGTCCTTTGAATGGAGAATTTGGCGCGGCGGTGGATGTTAGTCTGACCGAGAAGCACGCTGGATTTCGTTCGTTTAAAGTTAGCAAGAGTGCGGCGAGTACGGATGTAGTTGGCTGGGAATCGGTCAACAATGCGACGTTGTACTGGAACCGCATTGAAGAGGCGACCTCTGGCGGGACCTTTGCCTTGACGGGCTGGGTCAAGACAGCGGGCGTCAATACCAATCCGGCGAATGATGATGCGAAGGTTGGCTTGATCTTTGAGTTCAAGAATTCATCTGGGGGTGAATTGGCGACCGAGACTATTTGGGCTGATCAGAGTGTCGCCAGTAAAGATTGGGAGAATCTGGTAGGCACCACCGTATTGACCGAAGCGCCGGCGTCGGTAGTAGTCAAGTTAGTCATGGGCAAAGATGCGACCGGAACAGTCTATTTTGACAATGTAGATTGTAACACGACAGATGACTGGCGTATGGGCGTATTTAATGGTGGCGCAGAAGATGTGAATGGCTGGATGGACTGGTATGCAGGCAACGGCAGTTATGCGGTTGCTACGGATGCCGAATCTCATACTGGTGATTATTCGATTGTGATGGCTCAGCCGGATACATGTACGGCTTTGAGCGAACTGGTATATTATTCGAAGCCGTATCCGGTGGAAGCTGGTGAATGGTATAAGATCGGTGTATGGGTTAAGACCGAAAACGTCATTGATTCAGCTGAATATGAGCCGAGTTACATCACAAAAGAGTACTTCAATGAGAGAGTCAATTTATGCTATTTCTTTCATGGAGATGCGAATATAGAGACGGCCTGGGACAAAATGCCGGGTGGCGATAAGTTTGTGTATATTGATCAGAGAGATTCGACCACGGGCTGGACGCACTATGTAGTAGCCGAGCAGGCGCCGACCGGTGAAGACGCGGCGACCGGAATATCGGTTAGGGCGCGTTTCAACGATAAGGTTACCGGTAAAGCTTACTTCGATGACTTCAGCGTCGAAAAAATGAAGGTCGCTCCGGGCGATGGTATCATCGTTGACAAAGGACAGGGTAATAATGTTCCGCACAAATATGCGGTGATGGATAATTACCCGAATCCATTCAATCCGGAGACCCGGATAGTCTACTCTCTGCCGCAATCCGGAAAAGTAAGTCTGACGATTTACAATCTATTGGGACAGCAGGTTCGTAAACTGGCTGACACGGTTCAAAATGCCGGGACTTACACTTTGACCTGGGATGCTCGTAATGATTTCGGTCAGAATGTAACAACCGGAATCTATATCGGTGTATTGACAATTGGCGAACAAAAAGTTACGAGAAAAATGGTGCTCGTAAGATAATCATTATAGAAAAAATCCTCCGAAGGCTTTTCCCGGCCTTCGGAGGATTTTAAATTCATTATGGGAAGGTCTATTATGAAGCGAACTCCAATTAACGTCATAATAATTGTGTTTTTACTGTTTTCGCTTCTGGAAGCGGGTACCACCGGCAAGATCAGGGGCCGGATTACTGATAAAAGTAGCGGGGAACCCTTAATCGGTGTTAACATCGTCCTCGAAGGTACCTCACAAGGAGCCGCAACAGATATAGAAGGTAATTATACCATACTTAATGTGTTGCCAGGTGATTACTCTTTAAAATCCAGCATGATCGGGTACCAGACTTTAATCCAGAAAAACGTTCAGGTGAATGTTGACTTGACTACTACTCTTGATTTCGAGATGAGCTCGACAATCCTGGAAGGTGAAGAAGTAGTCGTGATAGCTCAGATGCCGATCGTTAAGAAAGATGTCACCTCGACCTCGTTCAGGGTTAGTTCTGATCAAATTGGGCAATTACAGGTACAGAATTTGAGTCAAATTATCGAGCTTCAGGCCGGTGTGGTCCAGGGTCATTTTAGAGGTGGTCGAGCCGGTGAAGTGATGTATATTGTAGATGGTGTTCCGATGAATGACGCCTATGCCGGTGAAAACCTGTTCGATGTCGAAAGCGATATGATCCAGGAGGTTGAGGTTATCAGCGGTACCTTCAATGCCGAATATGGTCAGGCGATGTCGGGTATCGTCAATATTGTAACTAAAGAAGGGCAGGAAAGATACTCCGGTAAAATCACCTTTTATTGCGGCGATCATATCAGCTCGAATACTGATATTTTTATGAATATTGATGATATTAATCCGTTTGACAATACCAATTACCAGTTTAATCTCAGCGGCCCGATTCCGTTATTGGGGAAAAGGTTGTCGTTCTCACTTCTGGGTAGATCCTATCAGGATGACGGCTGGTTATACGGACAACGAATTTTCCGCCCCAATGATTTTTCCAACTTTTCGGATGATCCAAATCAGCAAATTATCCAATCAACCGGCGACAGCTCCTTTATATCGATGAATTCGTCAACCATGCAGACTCTTCAGGGTAAAGTCAGTCTGAAACTTTTCCGCATGGATAAAATAAACTATACCGGTTTTTACGAAAAAAGTAGAAACCGCAGTTACGACCGGTTATTTAGATATAATCCGGATGGCAATTATCGTCATGAGAATATGAGTTATCAAAACTCGTTTCAGTATACCCATATGTTAAATCAGAATACATTTTTAACTGCTAATTACTCAAATTTCTTTACTACTTACGGTCAGTATGTTTACAAAGATAAATATGACTCTCGTTATGTGCCGATTGAGCATCTGAATGCTACTAATTCCAACGGTTATTCAACCGGCGGGATGCGGATGTGGCATCATTTCCGGGATAATCGTACGGAGATTATCAAAGCCGATCTGCGAAGTCAAATCACCAGTCATCAAAATGTTGGCGCCGGCATAAGTTATAAAAAGGTAAATCTGAATCTCCGAGAATATCAGATTTACTTCGATGAAGATGACAATATTCAAATTCCATCGGATTCTTCCGCTTATAATAATTCTTATGACCACAATCCATACGAAATTGCCGCCTATATTCAGAATAAAATTGAATTTGGCGAAATGATAATCAATGTCGGCGTACGTTATGATTATTTCGAACCAAATGGCGTTGTGCCGACCCAGTTTTACAATACCGTCGGAGCTCCCAAACGCGAAGCCAAATCTTCCAGTCAATTTAGCCCCCGGATAGGTATCGCCTATCCGATTTCGGCTCAGGGCGTAATTCATTTTTCCTATGGTCATTTCTTCCAGGTGCCAAACTATGAATTCCTGTATGTTAATCCTGATTTCGAGGTGTCGCTTGTGCAATTGGAAGGCAGTGAACCTCCCAGCCGGGGTTTTAACATGATGGGTAATGCTGAGTTGAAGCCGGAAAAAACGGTCAGTTATGAAATTGGTTTGAAGCAGGCTATTACTGACAATCTGACCATCGATGTGACCGGATATAATAAAGATATTCGTGATTTGATTGGTCAGATCACTCTGTCTGATATCTATGGCGGTAAGTTCTGGCGTTATATCAATCGCGACTATGCCAATGTCAAAGGCATTACCTTAGCGCTGGAGATGCTCGAAAGACCGGGCGGAATCGGTTTTTCGGTCGATTATACTTATCAATCCGCAACCGGGAATGCCTCGGATCCGCTGGATGAATCCAAGAACCAGGAATCGGATCCGCCGATTGAATCTGAAAAAAAGCGTCAGCCGCTTAACTGGGATCAAACCCATTCTTTGAATATGACCACCACAACGACTCAAATGGGCTTTAGAATCAGTCTGATCGGTAAAATCGGAAGCGGTACTCCCTATACCCGCGAATCGCCCTATTACAATAACCGAATTCTGAATGGTGAACGCAAACCCATGACAATGACGTTTGATTTGAATTTATCTAAAGATATACCTTTGAAAAATATAATGATCAGCCCGTTCATTCGAATTACCAATCTGTTCGATAAGATGAATAATCTGGAAGTTTATCCCTCCAGCGGGACCGCGGATTATAATTACAGTATGGTATTTGAAAATTATCGCGGCTATAAAACTCTGGAGGAATGGAATATTCAGCCGAATTGGTATGAAGAACCCCGCAACATTATTATCGGCTGTTCCATTAGTTTTGACCAGAAAAAATGAACCTAAAATGAAGTACTCGATTATGAAAAGAAAACCATTTATTCTGTCATTCATAATATGCATGATTTTTCTGGAGGTTATTGCTCTGGCGCAGACGCCATCCAGTTTACGCGGCCATCGCATATACCGCCGCAAAGGCCTAATGAACGGCAATCTTGTATCCACTTTATTTTGGAATTATTGTGAAGTCGGCGATTATCCGAACGAACCTTCCGGTTGCTGGCCGAGCGCCGAAAGGCATTATCTTGATGATATTACGTTAGTCGTATCAGTCCAAACCGTAAATGATACCGGTCTCACTATTTATCCGATGGAAACCCAGTTCCGTGAATTCGTGGATGTATCACCAGATGATGTGCCCTGGGGTTTTGAACCGCGACCTTATTGGTTTAATATGGATGAACGATTCAACACCTCACCGGCGATGAGTAATAATCCGAATACCTGGCCGGATTACTGGCCTGACAGAGATTTGACCTGGAGTGGTTACTGGAATGGTTATTTTGGAAAAGGGGTTTTAAATGCCGATCTCGAAACCGTGTTTGTATTCGATGATGATCAGGACAAAGAACCCAATGTTAAGTGGAATTTTTATTGTAGTAGTAGTGATACCACCCGTGGCGGTATCGGATTAGTGGTAAAAGCCCGTGGCTTTCAATGGAGTCAGGTACTGGCTGAAGACTGTGTTTTTTGGCTCTATGATATTAAGAACGAATCCGAGCATGATTATCTAAAATCATATTTTGCCCAATATATCGACTGGGGAATCGGCGGTGTCGGTGGCGAAGTTCAGAATATTGGCGAGTATGATACCGATCTGGATATTGCTTTTGCTTATGGTCCGCCCGGAGCGGTTGGCACCCCTGGTAACTGGTATCCGATAGGACATGCCGGATATGCCTTTTTGGAGAGCCCCGGAATTGCGACCGATGGCAAAGATAACGATGGTGACGGTTTGATTGATGAAACCAGAGAAAGTGATGGTCCGGGCGTTTATCTGGATGTGTATCCTTACGGGGTGAGTAATGTTGAGGTGTTTGTTAATTTTTTCGGATATGAACCACAACCGCATTGGTCCAGCGATGAAGATTGTGACTGGACACCGTACACGGATGTCAATGGTAACGGCATCTGGGATCTTGGCGAACCCTTAAATGATGATGTCGGTAAGGATGGTATCGGACCCTATCATGATGGATATGAAGGTCCGGATGAGGGCGAAGCCGATGGCTTGCCAAGCTATCAGGAACCGAATTATAATGAAACCGATCCGGATGAATCCGATCAAATCGGTTTGACTGGATTTGAGATTTTTCCAACGCATACCTACGAGTTGACTAATGATGAAGAAAATTATCGGGTTTTCGCGCGGGCGCCCCTACCGATGGATCAGATTCTCCAACCTAATAATCTAAGTATGTTTTTCTCCTCGGGTCCGTTTCCACTGAGGCAAAATAACATCGAGCGCTATTCGATGGCGCTCTTGTTTGGCGAAGATCGTGATGACTTATTTAAAAATAAGCGAACCGTTCAGCAGATTTATAACGCAGATTATTCTTTCGCCAAGCCGCCAAATAAACCAAACCTGAAAATCTATCCGGGCGATGGCGAGGTGACTCTGGTATGGGATGACATTGCCGAATCTTCCTATGACCCGTTTTTACAGGAATACGACTTTGAAGGTTATATGATATACCGCGGAACTGAACCCAATTTTCTGGAAAGTAAGGTCATTACCGATTCATACGGCAATAATACTTATCGCAAACCAATCGCTCAATTTGATTTACATGACGGTAAAAAAGGGCCGCATCCAGTTGCGATATATGGAATCCAGTTCAATCTCGGAGATGATACCGGCCTGCGGCACACCTATATCGATCGGGATGTGCAAAATGGTCAAACTTACTACTATGCGGTTGTGTCTTATGACTATGGTTTATATACCTTTCACTCTACCGGAGTGGAAGGAATTCCACCCTCAGAATGTTCCTGTATTATCAGTATGAATGCACTCGGGCAGGTGACTTTTCTGGATGTGAATTGTGGAAAGGCGACGCCCCGTCCGGCCAGCGCCGGTTATATCCCGCCCAGTCTTGACGGCGATATCGAACATGTCGGTCCCGGATCCGGTTCAATTAACGTAGAAATAATGGAAAAACATCGAATTCCTTCCGGCCTAACGACTTATGAGGTCAACTTCCTGGAAGACTCCGAATATCACACCGAAACCCGACCTTATATGCTTGTTCGAAACGTACTGGCTGACACTTTGGTCCTTGATTCCACTTATATTGATCGGTATGGCGCCGAAAGTCCGGTAATTGATGGTTATATATTGACGGTTTTTAATGACACTAACATTGTCCTGGATGAAGGTAATTCAGGTTTTATCAAGGGTTCCTCTGACTATACCTTGAAAGTCAGACTGGATCCACGTAATGAGGATGTGTCCGGTTATCGTATGAATCTGGATCTCCCAGCCGATTTATTAATAACCTTTCACGATACTGTTTATACTAATTCGACTAAGTTGTGGAGTTTTAAATCCTTACCGTCAAAGATGCAAGTTTATAATCTCACCGATTCGGTCGATATGCAGTATGTAATTTATGACTACGACAGCAGTTCAAGCTACACTGATGGCGACGATATCCTGCTGATCGTGCCTGATGAGAAGTTTGCCTTGAAAAGATATACCTCCTGGATGATTCAGCTAAGCCCGGTATTTGAAATCGACACCAACTGGGTTGATGGCGTGCCATATACTGACACGAACTGGGTTACAACCGACCCGCCTGAACCGGGAGAAGAATTATTGATAAAAATGAAAAAGCCTTTTCGCAAAGGCGATGTCTTTCGCTTCTCATTACAAGGCGCTGATTCCAGCAACGCCCTGGCTAAAAAAGAACTGGATGACATTTGCGTCGTGCCCAATCCCTATGTTGTCACCGCTTCCTGGGAACCGGCTAATACTTATAAGTTCGGGCGAGGTGAAAGACGCCTTCATTTCTACCATCTGCCCAAGCAATGCACCATTCGTATCTATAATCTGCGCGGGCATTTGATTGATACTATTGTACATGACAGTACGGCTGATGACGGAATGGAGCCCTGGGATATCCTTTCCAAGGAGGGCAATGAAATATCGTATGGCGTCTACATTTTTCATGTCGATGCTCCCGGTGTTGGAACCAAGATCGGAAAGTTTGCGCTGATTAAATGATAAAAATTACCCGAAAAGTCAGATACTCTCTTTTGCTGGTTTTATTTATCGGTCTATGGCTGATCAGCAACTGTGCCAGGAAACCAGGGCAAGAACCGGTCGCAATCATCGCCGATCGGCCGATCTCCGCTGACGAATTTGCCTTTGCCTATGAAATGGCGCCGCGATCGATTACCAGCTTGCCCAAACAAAAAGCGCGAAAGGTGATTCTGGATCAGTTGATTGAAAGAATCACGCTGGCCAGGGAAGCCGAGCGATTGCACCTTGATCAAGATACCCTTCTGGAAAAGACGGTTGACTTTTATGAAAGACTGGCTATCAATCGCGAGCTTTATTTGAAGCATGTTCGACAGCCGGTAAAAGTCACTGAAAAAGAAGAACGGCAAGTTTTTGAGTTATCCAGAATTAAGCTCTATGTGCGTCATTTCAACACCGAGCAGATCGACCTTGCCAAACAAGCAAGCCTGGGAATTTTGCCATTTCAACATACCGCGCTGTTCAGCGGTGTTCAGCAGATCGAACTGGCCGAATACGGACTGATCGACCAGGTCAGCTGGCGCGATATTCCGCAAGAAATTGCCGACATCCTGTATCATTTACCGCTCAAGGAATTTTCCGAACCATATTTCGATGGCAATCGCTATCATGTATTCCAGGTAGTCGATATCGAAAAGGAAGTTTTATTACGCGAAAACGACTTCCAGGCCAATCGCGAAAGTATTAACGGTATCATAAGACGACGCAAGGAAAATAAAATTGCCGGTGACTTTGTTCAGCAGATAATGGCTGATCAAAACGTTATGATCAAGGCGGAAGCGCTTAATCTTCTGACTGAAGAAATCTGGCGTGATCGACCGGCTGAAACTCCAACTCTTGAGCAATTCATAACCAACCGCGAAGTAAATACCATTACGGATAATAGCCGGGATTTCCTGAATAATCCGATTGCCACGTTTTCCAGTGGGCGGATGACCGTGGCTGACATTCTGATCAATTACAAAGTCAATCCGATAAAAATTTCCTATCAAAGCAAAATGGCAGTCCGTGAAAGTATGAAGAATGCCGTCGGCATGTATGTCCGCGACTGGGTGTTTTCCGAAAAGGGTCGTAAAGAGCGGCTGGATCGCAAACCTTCGGTAATAGCCGAAGAAAGAACCCGTCGCGAACACCTGCTGATGCGCAAAATGTTGACGCATTTAGGGCGCGAGTTTTATGAACAATATCCGGATACGGCTGACTCGCAGGAGCGGCTTGAAAAATTTATAGCTGATTACAAAACAAATTTGCGCGAAGCTGAAAAAATCGACGTCGATAATGATAATCTGATGGCGGTAAAAACTACCGATGAGGGGTTGGCGCGCAAAATTGACTTTGTTGCATTTCACACGCAATGAATGAGGATACTATGAAGATATCAATTGGCAAAAAAGGATTGATGCTAATATTATTGATCGGTTCTGTTAGTCTAGCCGATTCAGGACGATTGACGAATGTCGGTACGACGGCGGCGCCTTTCCTGGAAGTAGGAGTTGGATCGCGCGCCATCGGAATGGGTGGCGCTTTTGTGGCGGTGGCCAATGATGTCTCGGCGCTTTACTGGAATCCGGCCGGAATTAGCCGGATTGCGCGCCCCGAAGCCGTTTTTGAAAGAGTCGAATGGTTGGCCGATATAAGTTTTAATTATTTCGGCGCAGTCATGCCTTTAGGTCGTTGGGGAACGGCAGGTGTTTTTCTGAATGCGATGTCAGTACCCAAAATGACGGTCCGGACCATCGATTTTCCAAACGGAACCGGCGAAATGTTCGACGCCTCCAGCTACGCCGCTGGCATATCGTATTCTTTTGCTCTGACCGACCGTTTTTCGATCGGGGTGAACGGAAAATACATCGAAGAACGGATCTGGCATGAAAAAGCCCGCAGTCTTGCGTTTGATATCGGTACCTTCTATCAAACGAATTTTCGCAGTCTGCGGATCGGGGCTACGATCACAAACTTCGGCAACTCAATGTCCCTGGACGGCAGTGACCTGATCATTTATCATGACGCCGATCCGAGTATTGATGGTAATAATGATCGCATTATGGGAAAAATGATGACCGACGAGTGGCCTCTGCCGTTGAATATGCAATTCGGTATTGCCTATGATCTGCTTACGACCAAATTTATCCGCATGACAATCGCCGCGGACGCTTTCCACCCGATAAATAACAGTGAAAGCATTAATGCCGGAACCGAAATAGCCCTTCTTGACATGTTATTCATTCGCGCCGGTTACCAGGCGATCGGTCAAACCGATACCGAAGAGGGTCTGACGCTGGGAGGAGGATTGCGTTATCAATTATTCGGTCAATCCTACATTAAATTCGATTATGCCTTTGCAGATTTCGGACGTCTGAAAAATGTCAGCCGCTACACCCTGCGACTGGATTTTTAGGATAATGTGAAAAATGGTCCCGGTTCTTTGCCGGAAAATTGCCCGATATTTACTAAAATCGAGGGTAGGACAATGCGAAAATTATTATTCACCTTTATAATTATATTTGTGGCAACCCTGACCGCAAGCCGGGCGCAACAAATTGCCATTAATCGGGTCGAATATATGCCCAATCTGCCGTCGCCCTATCTGATGCGCGACTGGAAAGCGGTGGCCGTCGGCTACGACAGCCTGGTTTTCGATCTCAATCGTACCGGTCAGTATCTGCCATTGGTCTGGATCAACGAAAATACAGTCAATTATCCCAATCATTCCAGCTTCGGACTGCATACGGTCGTCGGGACGCCTTATCCGGATAATGCTGAAGCTATTAACGCTATTCCGGCTGTTGTCGGCGCGACGCTGGTCGGGATCGACAAAAGCAACCAGAATGGGCATAACTGGGCGCTGGGTTGCGAGGAGTGGTTCAACCGGCGTCCGGATGAAAACGTTTACCTGAATAATTACGTCAGCCAGAGCGGTGACGACTGGTGGTACGCCTTGATGCCGAATGTTTTCTTTTATCAATTGTACGATCTTTATCCCGGCACCGGCGATTTTGATTTTCAGTTAACTTCTGTGGCCGATCAATGGCTGAAAGCGGTCGTCACGATGGGCGGCGGTGCGGCGCCCTGGCATAAACCCTCGATGAACTACCGCGGCTGGTATCTCTCGACGATGAAACCGTATACATCCGGTGTGACCGAACCGGAAGCGGCCGGCGCCATTGCCTGGTTATTGTACAACGCTTATGTAAAAACCGAAAATGCCAAATACCGCATCGGCGCCGAATGGTGCCTGGAGTTTCTTAATTCCTATTCAGGGAATCCATCCTATGAGTTGCAATTGCCATACGGCGTTTACGCCGCCGCTCGCATGAATGCCGAACTCGGTGCGACCTATGACATTGAAAAAATGGTGAACTGGTGCTTCGACCCGGAGAATAACGTCCGGCAGTGGGGCGTGAC
>Ga0265293_10011286_pt1 | contig 12205 bp, 8 predicted proteins | sample Munlanlewell138R_FD_192505 | JGI IMG/M metagenome (GOLD analysis project Ga0265293, IMG submission 192505) | Leachate microbial communities from a municipal landfill in Southern Ontario, Canada - Leachate well 138R | ecosystem: Engineered > Solid waste > Landfill > Unclassified | place: Canada... | reverse complement strand
AAGACCCTTATTTTCAAACCACTCAATGGTTTTAAGCATCATTTCCTTTGATTCTTTATCAGGAAATTCAACATTGTATTTTTTCGGATTTAATAACATTATCAGACACCTCTTTTTTTAAATAAAAACTGATTTTATGATCAAAATATACAGACCATATATATTAATAAGGAAAATTCACTACAATTATATTGTCAATACAATATCCTTTTTTTTAAAAAAATAAGGCTAATAAAAAACCCCCTCTTTAATTGAGGGGATTTTTTAAAATATTTATTTATATTTTTAACTTTATCCTGCTGTGTAAACACAACCTGTTATTTCTGATAAATGTACCCTGGTTCCGAATTCAAATACCAGTTTTCATAGAATACTCCATCACTTTCATACCATTCCTTAAAGTATGGATAGGCATTATAAATACTTCCTGATTCATATGGCCAGGACCAGTCAGATGGAACAAGCAAAGCCCATGGAAACCCATCTTCATCCAGAACCTTGCCTTTATAGGAAGTTTTAACAAAAGGTAAATGAACTTCCTTACCTTCTACACCATTACATATTATAAATGGATCATAGGGCATTGCTTCTGTTCTTGCCTTGTTCAAGGTAATGGTTGTACTAACTTCCGGCACATCAAAATATGCCTCATCTGGCCGGGCATTATACCTGTCACGGTAGCTCAACCATCCAGTCTTCTCTTTGCCTAAAAAGGTTCTGGGGCTATCTATAAGGATAAGCCTGTGTCCATAAACATTTATACCTATTTTATTATCATTACCAGCGCCTGAAGCAAGGAGCTTTGTTTTTATTGTAATTTCCCTTACCCTGTTTTGGCTGTCAATTTTCTCTTCAAGAGTAAGCCTTATAACAACATCATTAAAATCAGCATCACCCTTTGAAGGATAAAGGTCTTCAAATGCAATTGTATAAACTCCTGTTAGTCTTCTTGCAGCATTTGGATCATTAGGGAACTCATCGTCCTCATCAGGTACACCATCACCATCTGAATCAATAACAACAGCATTTTCAACCGGCTTCATTGCTATGTTTTTTCCAAATTCAACAAGTCTGCCAATACCGTCTATGTTGCAATTCACAGCTTCATAACCATCCCGTGTTACAACAACCCTGGCTGTTTTGCTTGCAGAGTCAACTGTTGCTGTAAAAATTGAAATCCCTGCATTATCTGTAAATCCCTGCCAGTTAAGTGAATTATCCGCTTTCATTAAACTTATTGAAGCCTGTCCCAGGGAAAGCCCGGTTTTTTTATCAGAAACCTTCAGAGATATTCTTATATTGGTTACTGTAGAAAAATCAAAATCAGGCCCTGGTTCTGAAATAAGGGCTGAATAGGAAACAAGGCTGCCATTTTGAACAACGAGCGTATAGGTGATAACATTCTCTTTATCATCTGTATAATCAAAGGTTATTGTAACCTGCCCTGCAGCTTCTGAGGTTGTTATAATATTACCGCTTTCTTTATCTATATCAATGTATATACCAGTGCCATTTTCATTTTCAGCAGTAAAAGAAGATATTGAGCTGTTTAATCCCCATACTCCGTTTATTTTCTCTGATACTTTAATTATATCATTCCCTGAATGAATAGCATATCCATCCTGTAACTGTAGCAGTATATTCCCTGGAATTATTCCTGTAATATTTCCGCTTGCATCTGTTTTAATTATATACAACTCTCCATTTACTGAAACCTTTATTTCATAAGGCCCGGAAGGAACAGAATCTTTACCTGTTATCATTATATCGCCTGTTGAACCATTAACTTTTATATCAGATAAATCAACAGTTATAGTACCATCTCCGGCTGTTGCAGAAAGTACCTCTACATTATTGACCCAGAACCATTTCCCACTGCTTTTCTCAGTAAGAGTTACAGAACCGGAATCTGTGCCTAATTTTCCATTATCCAGATTCACCATCACTGCTGAGCCTGAAACAGTTATATTCCCTGAAATTTTTCCCGATGAATCAGTTATAAAGGTAATCACAGTTCCATCTTCCATAACTATTGTTACATTAAATGGCCCATCATAATTCCCGCTTACAATTATATCACCAGTAACAGGATCAACTGTTCCAATTAATTCAGCTGCCCCGGCATCAACTGTTATACTCTTAACAGAAGAATCCCGGGAGTATTTTCCATCCTCATTTAAAGATAAAATTACATAGGAATTATCGTTTATATTTAAAATACCTTCATCAAGGTCAACAACCATGCTGCTGCCAACAGGATTACTGATTGATGTAACAACTTCTGCTTCATTATTCTCATCAACCTTAATAACAAGGGTGTATTCTCTTTCATCTGTAATTATAACTACAGTGTATTCGCCTTCTGCAGATCCATCCTGCGGTGAAATTTTTATTTCACCATTATCAGTAACTGCAAAATCAACAGCATTTCCATGTTCGTCAGTAACTGTAACATTTTCAGAATTGTAATCAGCAGAATCAATTGCTTCATTGTTTATGTTAAGCTTGCCATTTTCATCAGGATGAACTATAATAACATAGTCGATATTAGTGTTATTATCACCTGGTTGTTGTGCCCCTTCATCAGAGCCTGAAGGTGTTTTGGGAGAAACAGAAACATCTGGAGTCTTTGAAGCACCTGATCCACCACTTCCGCCACAGCCTGACAGAAAAAAGGTGGAAGAAATTAAACCTATTATTATAAAATATAATATTTTTTTCATAGCACAACTCCAAGAATATTGGTTCATATTAACCAAATTAATGGAGAAATAAAAAAAGTCAAGAAAAAAAGCCCAGAAAGGCTTTTGTGTGATTTTTTTTGCTCTTTTAAAGGCTTAACTGTTCATAAATTAACATTATTTTTATAAAAATTTGACAATCAAGGCTAACCTTTATTTTAATTTAACAAATTCTCTCAAGCAGGATCAGATTTTAGTATAAAACAAAAACAATTCCTGTTTATCTAAAAATTAGTTGGACAATAGAGTTTGTTTTTTTCCAATAGTAATATCTTTAATTCACATGAGGTAAAAATGAAAAAATCTGCATCTGAGGTGACTGCTCTTGAGCTGAAAGACCTCATAAAAAAATATATAAAAGGCGGATCAAACCTGAACTATGCCATTAAAATTACCGGTCACCCTGGTGTGGGTAAATCAGCAATAGTCAAAGATGCTGCTGCTGCTATTAACTATTTTTTCATAGATACCAGGCTTGCATTCAAAGAGAATGTGGATCTGGGAGGATACCCTGTCCCTGATCATGACTCAAAGGAAATGATATACTACAGACCAAAATTTATACCCCCTGCCCAGGTTCCAAAAGGTTATGATGGAATTGTATGGTTTCTTGATGAATCCAACAGAGCCCATCCAACAGTTATACAAACACTTTTTCAGATTATCACTGAAAAAAAATGTGGTGAGCATCTGCTCCCTGAAAAAACATCAATTATTCTTGCAGGCAACCTGGGAGATGAAGACGGAACAACAATAACCGAATTTGACGATTCAGCCCTTGATGGCCGCCTTGCTGTATTCCATTTAAAGCCATCAGCTGCAGACTGGCTTGTCTGGGCATTTGAAGAGGGAATCCACCCGTCTATAATTAAATATATATCCATGTATCCTGAAAGGCTTTGGGATGAGGTGAACATCAACCCTAATCCAAGGGGCTGGCACCAGGTATCAAACGCTCTAAAGTACTCTTACAGGCTTATGTCAGATGGCGACCTGATAAATTACCTGGCTGCCAACACAAATACCAGCATAGAAAAAATCATATACTCTCTGATTGGAAACATTGCAGGTAGTGATTTTCTTTTACAGCTTACTGCGCCAAGACAGCTTACCTCCTTAGACATAATTGAAGGCAATGCTGAAAAACTTGAACAGCATAAAAAAAGAGAAATTCCTGTTGAAGACCTTTTGTGGGCATTAAATGGCACAATAGAAATACTCAGAGAAAAAGCTGCTGCATCTTCTGGTGAGCTTAAAAATGATGACATTACAATGCTAAGCAATGTGCTAAAATTTATAGGCTATTCCAGAGGCGATATTACAATGTCATACTTTTTCCTTCTTTTAAGGGAATGCGGAATTTTTACACTTATACCTGAAGCTGTAAAACGAATAGATGATAAAGAAACAGTAAACTTTTTAAAATCAAAGTATTCATCACTGTTAAATTAATCACAAAATATTTACCAATATACTGATTCTATACTGATTTTTAAATCTCATAAGACATGTGGAGAAAGCCTTATAAAAATGAATCTTGAACTGATACTGGAAGAGCTCTGGCAGAAAAGCCGTTTTGCCTCATACTTCTACCAGGGCGTGGATCTTACAGAAGAGAAGGGAATCCCTACCCTGGCTCTGACCCTCTATCATTCAAGGCTTGTGCTTTTTTATAATCCTGATTTTATCAGCACCTTAAGCAATGATGAAACAACAGGGCTTCTTATACATGAAATGATGCATATAGTGCTTAACCATGATCACAGGGCATTCCCAGAAGGTAAAATATATTTGCAAAACCTTGCACAGGATATGGTAATAAATACCTTTCTGAAAGAAAACAGCAAAGTATTCTTTTCCCATAAAACCTCCTATTCACCTGATGTGCCACCTCTTACTCTTCCAGCAGGTTTACCTGAAATACCTCTGGATTTTTTCAAAGAAACAGATATTGAAGATCCCACATGGGAAGAGGTCTATTGCTGGTTAAAGGATCAGCCCCCTGAAAAACTCAAAGAATTCAAATTTACAAGCACAGATGAAAAGGGCATAAGTTCCGGTAAAAAAATAAAGTCATCAATAGAAGAGCTTGAAGATGCATTAAAGTCTCTGGATCTATCCTACAACACAGCACCAGAGGAAAAATACACCCGTTTTAAAAATATGGATGGCCTTTTTTTTGAAACTGATGGAGGTGACATGGTTCCTACCGGAGTTCATGTAATGAAGCCCAAAACAGAAAAAAACATTCTTGAATCAAAGATAAATCATTTTATCACAACTGCTAAAAGAGATGAAACATGCCGAAGCGAAAGAATTTTTCAGGAGATTACAGCAATTATTGAAGCACCTCAAAAAACAGACACATCCTGGGAAAACAGACTTAAAAGCATTGTTGACCTTACTGCCCAGTCCATGGAGTGGGAATACACATACAACAGGTTCAATAAAAGGTATTTCAGCCAGGGTATTTATTCTCCAGGAAGATCCTTTAAGCAAAAGGAGGCAATTACAGTAGCTGTTGACCTTTCCGGCTCCATGGTAATGAAACCATATAATATTGAATCAGCTTTTGGGATTATTGAAGAGCTTCTAAAACGGTTCAGGGTTTACCTGCTTTGCCTGGATGAAAGGGTATTTATACCTGAAAAGCAGGACAATAGCTTTGTAAAATCTTCTGATGCGGAAAAACCCTACCTTTACAAAAAAGGTGACTGGAAATATATCAAATCCGGAAGCAGTGGAACCACCTATTTTGAATCATTGTTTAACGATTTTATGAAGGGTCATAATGAGCTTCTTATTGTAATTACTGATGGATATATTTATGACATGGACAGGCTGGAAAAATACAAAAACACGCTATGGCTTATAAGTGAAGACAGGGATGAAAAGTTTAATCCACCCTTTGGCAAAGTTGTTAAAATTTCAAGACCGGATAAAGGCATAAGACTAAAAGGCAGAATGCAATAACAGGATCCAATACATTGAATAAAACAATAGAAGAAATATACAGGCGCGGATGCGAAGACAGCAGATTTGCTGAAAATGAAGGAACCGGGCTTATTTTAAACTCAAAAATACCCCGTTATATTTATTTAAGTGGCAGGCACTGGCCATGCTTTGACTATAACAAGGGATTAACAGCACTTATTTTTTCCGGTGAATCAGAATATATTCATAAATCAGGTATATTCTGGCCTGAATTTAATTATGACAAGGGATTGGATTTTTTAGTAAAGACTGAAAATTCAGAGTATCTTTACAGAGCTGGAAGATTCTGGAAAGGCTATAATTATTCCAAAGGTCTGGATGCTTTGGGTAAATTTAAAAGTGCCAGGTACATATACTATGCAGGAAAGGAATGGAAATCTTTTGACTATGACAAAGGGTTTAGCTACCTGATAAGTGCAGGAGATCCGGAATTTTTATTTTACGCAGGCGCTCACTGGAAAAAATTTGATTATGAAAAAGGCATAAAAGAGCTGCTAAAAACTGAAAGCTGCGAGTATGTGTTTAAGGCCGGAACCCTGTGGCAGGAATTTGATTATAAAAAGGGCTGGGCTCTTCTTGAAAAAAAAGTTGCAGGTTGCGAAAAATGGAGAGCCCTGGCTTTCCAGAATGAAAAGTGGAAAACAGCCCTTAACCACATATGGCAAGACCTGTGGGACAAAGTCTAAGGAAGCACAGCTTCCCTTGTTAAAATAAAATTCCTGTTTACAATCACCAATTTTTACTTTTATTGACCTAATTTTTTTATATCAGGTTTAACCCCTTTAATATCAGGTTTTTCAAATTTATCAACCGCGGTCTTTGCTTCACTCTTTTTATCATCAATACTGCCTCTCATCTCGCTCACTTTTGCCTTTGATGCCTCTTTTGCAGCTTTAACATTTTCTTTATCCAGAATTTTCTGTTCAGCAACCTTTTCCTTTGTTGCATCTTTCAAGTCAGAAACCTCTTTTCGTATTTTCTCTCTCTGCTTATCAAACTTATCCCTTATATCCTTACGCATCTCTTTAATTTCATCGCGTATTTTTTGAATATTTTCTTTATTCTGCCCCTCAAGCTCACGCAAATCAAATTCCTTATTTTCATCCAGAACTGCTTCATTACCTGCTTCAAGATTAATAAATTTCGAATCATCCTCATCAGCTTTTTTTACTGCAACAGTTCCTTCTATACAGGCGATTCTGCTAACATCTTCACTCTCTTCAACAAAAAATTCAGTACCCCTTACTCCAGCAACAGTAGTTTTTGTTGTAATCTGATACTTCTCTCCTGATACTAATTTCCTGGACACCTTGGAAAATACCTTACCATTTTCCACATAAAATTCAGTAAATTCCTTACCAGTTCCTGCTTCCTGAAAAAGCTCATGTATAGAAACTGCACTGTTCTCAAGAATTCTTATTACATTTTGATTAAAATATATATCAACTGCTGATTTAGCACCAGTCTTAACAGTTATGCCTTCTGCGACAAAATCCCCTACTCTTGCCTGAAACTCACCATTAGTAGTTTTGAGCAATACTTCACCTGAAACAAAATTAACTATTCCCTCAAGTTTTATTACTTCCTGTTTTTCCTTACATGAAAACAAAAACAAAAGGGATAGAGATATTATAGTAATAATTATTTTTTTCATAATTCCTCCAGAAACACTTAAAAAAAAGAATGAACCAGTCATTCAGGATAAATCAATCATTTTTCTATTTTTAAATAAACAACATTTTTTTGATCTCAACTAATTTTTTTCAAAAAAAAAGAGAAGAAAAACGTAATAATAAGAAAGAATAAAAAACTTACACAAAGGAGTCCTTTTATGAATAATTTTGCAGCAGCAACAATTGAAGGTTTTGTTACACAGGATCCACAGTTAAAAAAAACCAAAACCGGCAAATCAGTATGTACCTTTTCTATTGCAGTTAACCATTATTCAAAAACTGAAGATCCCCCAAGGGTATCATTTATTGAAGTTGAAACATGGGAAAGAATTGCTGAAATGTGTTCAAACAATGTAAAAAAGGGAAAGCGTTTAATGATAATAGGAAATCTGCGTCAGGACAGATGGGAAAATGAAGAAGGAAAAGCAAGATCAAGAATTAAAATCGTAGGCAATGAAATAAGGTTTCTTGAATCAAAATTGAAACAGGAGGAAGCTGCAAAAGAACAGCCCCAGGCTCAGCTTTAATTAAAATCTTAGCCTGTTTATCCGACTCCAAAGAGCTGTTTCTCTTAACAATTTTATCCTCTCTCTGGAGTCGGAATGAACAGTGATCCTATATTTACAAAAAATTATTGCAGATTTTTAATTATGAAATCAGCAGCTTCCTTGTACGGAATCTTGACCTGATTGCCGGATTGCTGATTTTTTATTGTTACAGCACCTTCTGCAATTTCATCTTCACCAATAATCATCACAAAAGAAGCCTTCTCCCTTTCAGATCTCTTAAACTGGGCCTTAAAACTTTTTACTGAAGGCTCAATATCAGCAGATATATCTGCTAAACGTAAAGCTTTAACCATTGAAGCAGCAACCTCAAGACTTGCCCCACCTGAATGTATAACAAAAACATCCACACCTTCAGGAGCAATGTCCTCCTCTTCAATAAGAAGATATATTCTCTCCATTCCTGCTGCAAAACCCACACCTGGCGTAGGCTTTCCGTCAAACTGCTCTACCAGATAATCGTAGCGCCCGCCACCTGCAAATGCATTTTGACTCCCCAGATTGTCAGCCACAAGCTCAAATGTTGTTCTTGTATAATAATCAAGTCCTCTTACCATGTATTTGTCTATTTCGTATTTAAGCCCATCCTTATCAAGGTAGGATTTTACTGCATTAAAATGATTAAAACAGCTTTCACAAAGATGCTCTGATGTTACAGGAGCCATGGGTTTAAGTGCCCTGCACTTTTCATTTTTACAATCAAGAAGCCTGAGGGGATTTTTCTCAAGGCGCCTTGCACAATCTTCACAAAGCTTATCCTTTTTTTCATTATAATAATTTTTCAGCTTTGTCATGTAGCCTGGTCTGCATTCCCTGCACCCAATAGAATTAACAAGCACGCGGTAATTTTTTATACCAGTTTCTTTTGCTATTGAATCAACAAGTGATATGATCTCATAATCATAATAGGGATCTTCACTGCCAAAAATTTCGGCCCCTAACTGGTTAAACTGGCGCAATCTGCCCCTTTGCGGCTTTTCAGCCCTAAACATGGGTCCCATATAAAAAAACTTACAAAGTGCAAGCCTGTTATATTCGCCGTTTTCAACATAGGCGCGCACAATCCCTGCTGTGCCCTCAGGCCTTAGCGTAAGGCTTCTCCCTCCCCTGTCCTCAAAAGTAAACATTTCCTTTGAGACAATATCAGTATCCTCACCTATACCTCTAGAAAAAACCTCTGTAAATTCCATAACAGGTGTTATAAGCTCTTTGTAATTATAATTGCGAAAAATTTTTTTAGCGGTTTTTACTATATGGTTCCACCTTAATCCCTTATCAGGGAAAATATCCTCTACTCCTGGTGGTTTAGTAATCATCAGCTCTTCTCCTTTGGAACAAGAGGCCTTCGAAATATGGCATCATCAAAAACCGGGCTGTCCAGCTTTATACGGTAGAAGCTGTTAGGCCTGGCCATTTCAAATTCCTTATCTTCCATATATATTTTTTTTACTCTATATTTTCTATCAAGTATTCTTTCTCCAATTGGATAAATGCAATCAAGTGTTTCACCTTTGTAAACAGGATTAAATGTCTTTATCATAATTTCGTCAGACTCGCCTTCATCTGTCCTGTATGCTACAAAAAGCGCCTTGTTAATATAGGGAACACCATCATACCCCATAAGCCCAAATTCATCAAAAAGATTTGATGTATAGGGTCTGTGACTTATCAGATCCAGCTCTGAAAGCCAGAAGGGCAGATTCTCACCAAAACCCTCTGTGCCTGCAAGTTGAACAGCGTGCTTATATACTCTTGTTGTGTTTGCAGCATGATAAAGGGACTTGATTCGACCTTCAATTTTAAAAGCATCAACCCCTGCATCAACATACTCCTCTATTTTTTCAATAAGACAAAGGTCTTTGGATGATAAAATTTCCGTGCTTTTTTGATTTTCCATAACCTTAAGGTAAAGCCCGGGTCTCTTCTCCTCCATAAGAAAATATTTCCATCTGCATGGCTGTGAACAATCCCCTGCATTGGCGTCACGGCCTGAAAGATATCTGCTTAAAAGACATCTGCCTGAATAGGCAATACATAATGCTCCATGAACAAAAATTTCTATTTTAGCATCAGTGTTTCTTTTTATTTCTTTTATTTCATCAAGAGTAACTTCCCGGCCAAGAACAATTCGTTTAAAACCAGCATCAAGCCAGAACTTTATTGACCTGTGATTCAAAGTGCTCATCTGCGTTGAAAGATGAAAGTCAGCCTCAATGCCTGCATCTTTTAAAATCATCAGCATACCTGGATCTGATACCATCACTGAATCACATCCAAGCTCCTTAACTCTGGAAGCATACTTTTCAGCTTCACTTATCTGGTTTTCATGGAGAAAGGAATTCATAAGAAATGTTGTTTTAACACCTCTTTCCCTGCAAAACTTCACTCCCTCCTCAATCTCAGGAAAGGTAAAATTATCAGCCTGTACACGCAGATTAAATCCTTCACCGCCAAAATATACATTGTCAGCTCCATACTTTACTGCAAATTTAAGCTTCTCCAGATTTCCTGCTGGTGATACAATAAGAGGTTTTGTAGACATTATATCTTTATTTTTTGTTGCATCCATTGTTAGTTCCTGTTGGACAATATCACCAATTATAATATATGAACTAAAAATAAGAAGTAGTCTTAGAAGGGCAAGAGAAAATTAAAAGATGTAATTTAAAAGGATAAAAAAATTATTTAAACTTCACATCTGCAATCAGCCTTCTGAACCAGGATAGTTAGCATCTGTTTTATAGCCCTGGAGTGCAAAACATACAAAGGTGCTACTCAAGATATTTTTTCAAAATCGCTTCTTTTTGTTTGGGGATTTCAGCTATTTGTTTTTCCAATTTTTTTATTTTGATCTCAATTTTTTCTATTTCAGAAACTAGCTTTTTTTGTTCTTCTAAAGGCGGAACTGTAATCTCTATTGGATTAAGATTCATTACTGAAAGTCCAGGCTGAGCTGTACCTGTCGCATATTGATTCAAATTCATAAACACTAATTGATAATGCAACCAAAGAATAGCAATATCTTCTTTGGGATAAACAACTAATGCGTGTTCTGTTGCGTGAAATTTTCCTGAAACTAAATGCACATTGCCACACAAAGCGCCTTGCCGTCCAATTAAAGAAAATTTTCCATCATTTGTATATGTCTTGGTATATCCTCGTAATCCATTTCCTCCATAACATGGGTAAAGATCTGAACTATAAATTTTGCTTATATCACCAACCTTTACAAAATTACCTGCCTTTAATTCACAAACCTCATCCAGTCTTTTTAGTTTTCCTTCTATACCTTTAAAATTAATTTCAATTTCAGCTTTAAACTTTTCAATCTCCTCAGTCACTTTTTGTTCCTGTTTTTCCAGTACTTCAATTTCAGAGACTATTTTTTGCTGAATATCAAGCGGTGGAAGAGGAATTTGGAAAGCCTTTATTTTCTCAGCATTTAAATTTGGTTGAGTAACAGCAATACTATTGGCCTCAACCTGATTCCAATACATTTTAGTTTTTGTGAAATTAAATAAATAATAAGGAAGAACTGAGTCTGAATTTATTTTCAAGCGAATTAAATATGAGGCAAAAATCATTTGCTCATATTTATCAGATTTATAAATAGCGGATTTCCCTACGCTACCACTTCTTGCAATGACAATATCGTTATTCTGTAATAAGAATTGTTCTTTAATTTTATTATCAGGATTAATAAAAACAATATCACTGTCAATTTTTATTGAACCATCATCATTTAAATCTGTAATTCTAAGATACCTGACTTTACCATTATTTGTTGCTTTATCGGTGTACCCGTATTGTGTTTCAGCAATTTGACCAATTTTTACAATATCCCATTTACTTTCAATCTTTACTTTTTTTTTGACCGATAAGGAAATGTTTTTTTCAAAGTCCACACGATCAAAAGTGAACATATCCACCAGATTTTGATAGCTTACATTTTGTTGTAAATTTTCGGGAACATCTAAATCAAACTCACCCAAAAAGGCCTTATAAATATAAGTACTGGCTTTTTCAAAATTAGTAAAACTGTTAGCATCATACAGCTGTGTGCATTCATCTATGCTTTTGCTTCTTTGGATTGGGTGAATGCCTTCGCTTCCTCTGCGATTGCTAAATACATAACCAAGAAAACGTTTTTCTTCATTCTTTTCACCTGTTTTTATCAAAACCAGTTTTTGAGGATAAGCTAAAATAAAATACAATAATTTTTCCTGCTCAA
>Ga0265293_10011284_pt1 | contig 12206 bp, 6 predicted proteins | sample Munlanlewell138R_FD_192505 | JGI IMG/M metagenome (GOLD analysis project Ga0265293, IMG submission 192505) | Leachate microbial communities from a municipal landfill in Southern Ontario, Canada - Leachate well 138R | ecosystem: Engineered > Solid waste > Landfill > Unclassified | place: Canada... | reverse complement strand
ACACGAAAGCCACAAGCTCGAAAAGCTGTGCCGCTACATCACGCGCCCGGCGATCAGCGAGCAGCGGCTGTCGATCTCACCGCAGGGTAGGGTGCGGTATCAGCTCAAGACGCCGTGGCGAAATGGGGCCAACCGCCTGTTCTTCGTCTACGTTGACTGTGGCAGTGGTGTGCCCGCCCCAAGCTCCATGGAGCTTTTTCTGCAAGTCGCCGAGGAAGCGGCGGCCCTCCCGGCCATGCTGCCGATGACCAGGTCGGCGCGCGGCTACGAGCCCCAGCTCCATGGCTGGGGGTTGCGCGACGCGAAGACCGGGCACGCGATCGAACCCTTCGAACTGGTGGACGGCAGCGACGTCGAGATGTCCGACTGGGAAGTGCACGACTTCGCGATACAGGTCGTGCGATCGGTTCTCGAGGGCGAGGGGCGCAGGGTGCTGGGTTCCCAGCCTTCGCCGCACATCGACCCGTCGATCTGGTTCCAGGATGACCGTGGCCCGGCGTATGTGGTCGTTCGGGGCACGAGATTTCCCCGCGAGGCTGCTGAGCGACCCGCGAACCTCTCTGCAATCGCCGCGTCATGTCAGCAGCTCAGCGCCATCGGCTACTTTGCTTCTGTCAGCGTGGCCAATGCCGATCAGCCAACGGCCAAGACGACGCTGCCTCTTCTTCGCGGCCATGGACTGATCACCAGGTTCTCCGGTTTGGAGCGTGTCTAAGGGCTGCGCGTAGCCCTCGAGCTGCACGGGCGCCGCCCTTGGGGGCCGCAAGTTTCGCGAGCGTCGCATGTACGAGCATGGTGAGATTGCTTGTGGAGTCTCCCATGTCCGGTCCTTCGCATTCGACGACATCCTCGCACGCAAGGCCCTCCGGCGCTGGTGCACCCACCTGGACGGCTGCGGTGCAGTACGCCGTTGACGGCGGGTGTCTCAAACGGTGAGATCTGAAAGTGCATACTCCATATGCAGTCAGCTGATCCTTGGGGGGATCCATGGCCGATTTCATGTCGGGAGGAGGGCGTTGCGACGGCCCTACAGAGTCAGGCGCGCGAAAGGCGCTAGATGAATACGATCACGACTGGATCTCGATCCAAGACCTGATGGAACTGGGCGTCGCCGCTGTGGCCTGCTACCGCGGCGACGCAGAACTGCCCGTCACAGAGGCCACGCCGGATGTGCCCGGGAACGGGCTGTTCCTGACGCCGGGCCCAGGGAGCGCGTCCGCAACCGCGGGCTCGGCAGGGGAAGCCTTGGACGATGCTGCGACTCCGCCATTGGCTACCAGCGTGCCTGAATCCGCCGTCCAGGACGCCGACTTCGTGACCGTGTCGGCGACGGCGGGTTTTGAAGCGCAGGTAGTCGCGCACGAACCAGTGACCGGTTCGCTACCAGATACCAGTGACGACGACCCGTTCGAAGTACTCGATTTCGACGAAGAGGACACTCCGCCGGCTCCAGAAGACCCACTGGACCAGCTCTGGTACCTGGAAGTACCTGAAGCGGACGACGAGGCGGTTGTTAGAGAGGTATCACGAACAGGTGTTTCATCCGACGAGCGTGCGGAGCAGCTCGCGCTGGCATTCCTGCGGGACGAGGGCCTGTTCTCGGAACGCCACCTCGATCTGCTGGCCGACATTATCCGGCATCGCGGCTGGAGCAGTGTGCAGCATCAGGTCCGTGGTCTCGTCCTGGCCGGATATGGCATCGCCCAGGTCCATCGCATGTTTCAGCTCACCGATGCATGGTTGCATTGCGTCGAGAGCGACACGCTAGCGCCTGAACGCTGGCACGGTGGCAAGCGTCTGACATGGCTTGAGGCCGCGCAGCTTCTTGATTTCATTGGCTACGACGCGGAGCTCGAGCAGATCGCGGATTTTCTTTCCTTGGAGCAGGAGGTCTGGGACGGGCTGCGCCGGGACACGGGCCAGCTTGCCACGTTCAAGAATTACCTGTTCGAGTACCGCATGTCCCCGCGGACCCAGGTGAATGATGGTATCTGGCAGAGCAACTTGGACCCGGGCGACGCGCGATCTTTCGACGGAACACGCAACCAGCTCTACATGTCGTGCTGGTGGGACGAACCCATCGATGGCGGCGCACGCGACGTCAGGCAGATGTTTGGTGCCATTTGTGATCCGGCCCGGATCGCGGATTGGCTGTCACCTGATACGGAGGAGCTGTTTTGACGGAAGGTGCGCTGATCCCAGCCAACGGCGCTTGGGTGCTGTCTTCCGGTTCGTCGGATCGCCCGCTTCCCGGCGTGGTGCGGGCTTCCCACAAATCTCCGAAGGGTGTGTCGCTCACGGTGACGTGGACCGGCACTGGTGTCAGCGAAGTAATTCCGTTGCACACCGTCGCATGCGGCCTGCGGCCCGGTTACACGGTCCTGCATGTCCCCGCATCCACCTTCGAAAAGTCGCTGGGGTATGGCGTGGTGGAATCCCTCCGCACGCTCGGGAAGCGGACCCAGGCCCTGGTCGATTTCGTGGCCGAGGGGCATCGCATCTGGGTACCGTGGCAGCGCCTGCGGTTCATCAAGGACGCGCGTTTCCGCTTTCGGACGGGAGACCAAGGCGGTTCGGACGCGGCCGAGCGCTTCCGCTTGCGCAGCCTGGCCCATGCCCTTGCGCTCTGGAACGAGAACACTGGCGCCCTGTCGCATTTCGACATCGACCCGCTGCCGCACCAGATCCATCTGGTCCATCACATCCTCGGCTCGGGCAACCTCAACTGGCTGATTGCCGACGACGTCGGCCTCGGAAAGACCATTGAAGCCGGCCTACTGATCGCAGCGCTGCGCCAGCGCGGCATCGCGCGCCGCATCCTCATCGTCGTTCCGGCAGGTCTGACCCGGCAGTGGCAGGAGGACCTCAAGTACAAGTTCGGCCTCGATGATTTCCTGATCTACGGTTCCGACTTCACGATCAGCGATCCCGTCCACTGGAAGCTGTATGACCGGGTCATCACCTCCTTGGACAAGGCCAAGGGCGAGGCGCACCTGCCCAAGTTGATGGAAGCCGAGGACTGGGACCTGGTGATCTTCGACGAGGCCCATCGGTTGAGCCGCCGGCAGTACGGGACGAAGTTCGAGAAGAGCGATCGATTCCGGTTGGCCGAGGCGCTGCGCGAAAAGACCCGCAACGTCGTAATGCTCACCGCCACGCCGCACCAGGGCAACCAGAGCCAGTTTCAGGCCTTGCTCGAACTGCTGCGCCCGGAGCTGAGGGACCGGTTCGCGATGCTGGACGTGGACTCCAGCGTGCTGGCGAAAATGGTATTCCGCAACCGCAAGTCCGACGTCACCGACATCGACGGCAACTTCGTCTTCCATGGCCAGACCTCGAGGATGGTGCAGGTGGATTCCAGCCCGGAACTGCGGGAACTGGAAGCGCAGCTGCGGGCCTACCTGAAACTCGGATACCAGGCTGCGGAGCGGGTGGGGCGGCGGCGCGGAAGCGCCATCGGCTTCGTCATGACGGTCTACCGCAAGCTTGCCGCCTCCTCCATCCGCACCCTGCAGCTGGCCCTGACGCGACGCCTGTCCAGACTGACGTCAGAAGCCGCATCCGCCCGCTTCCTCGGCGATCTTGGGGACGAGCGGTTCGAGGGTGAGTACGAAGAGGCCCGGGTCGGAATCGACGAGGCGCGGGAGGAGTTCTTTTTTGGTGAGGTGGAAAAGCTCAAGACCCTGATCGAGGAGTGCCGCGTCGCCTGCGAGGAAGACGACAAGATGGACGCGTTCCTCGACCGCGTGATCGCGCCCATCACCCACGCTAACAGCACCGAGCGCGTCCTGGTGTTCACCGAGTACCGCGGCACACAGGACTATATCGTCGAGCAGCTGGCGGCCCGCTATGGTGCTGACAAGGTGGACATCATCAACGGCAGCATGGATGTCGATGAACGCCGCGCCGCCATCGCCAGGTTCGAGGGGGCGGGGCAGTTCCTGGTCTCCACGGAAGCCGGTGGCGAGGGCCTGAACCTGCACCGGCGCTGCCACATGCTCGTCAACTACGATCTGCCCTGGAATCCCATGCGCCTGGCGCAGCGGATCGGCCGCCTGTATCGGTATGGGCAGCAGCACCATGTGGTGGCGATCAACCTGCAGGGCGTGGCGTCCGCTGACGACCAGGTTGTCAGCAACATGTATGCCCGCCTGCAGCAGGTGGCCGCGGACATGGCCGGGGTCGACCAGACTCCGTCCGAGAACCTGGTCAGTGACATCGTCGGCGAACTTGCCAGCCTGCTGGATGTGGAGGAGATCCTGGAGAAGGCGGCAACGGCCGGCGTGCGCCGCACCGAGGAAAACATCGAGGAAGCGATGCGGCGGGCACGGGAAACGGCGGAACTGCAGCTCGACCTCTTCCAGCATGCCGTCAGTTATGACGCGGACGAGTTGCGAGCGGGTTTCCGCGTTGGCGTGCCGCACCTGAAGGCGTTCGTGTTCGGCATGGTTACCTTGCTGGGCGGGGCAATCCGCGAGAGCCGACGCTTCCCCGGCGAGGCCTGGCGCATCGAAGTGCCGGCAGATGCCCGGCTCCCTAGGCTCGGCCGCGAAGGCCGCGTCACGTTCTCCCGGGATCTGCGCCAACAGGCCGTCGAACTGGAGATGCTCGATCTCGATCATCCCTTCGTCCAGGATTTGCTGTCCCGCGCACGCAGCTATGATTTCCAGGGGCTGACCGCCGGAGCCACGTTGTCGGGGTATGGCCATGTGGTGACGGCCATGCTGCGCTGGCAGGACGAGCGCGGCCAGCGGCTGCGGCAGGAGTTCCTGGCGGTGGCCGTGGATAGCGAGGGCCAGCTGCACGCCAACCCACCGGGGGTGGTGTCCTGGTTCCTTGAGCCGATGGACACCGACCGCTGGCAGGTCGACCGTGACGCGACCCGGGAAGTCCACGACAATGTAGAACGATTCATCGACAACCAGCTTGCCCGCAAATCCAACGCTAGCCTGCATCCGGAGAACCGGGAGTGGCTCGGCGCCGCTTGGTGCCGGGAGGCTGCAATGGACGAGGGCAGGGGAGCAGCATGATCACAGGCAGTATCAAGACCCAGGTCGACCAGATCTGGAACGCGTTCTGGAGCGGCGGCATCTCCAACCCCATGGAGGTCATCGAGCAGATGACCTACCTGCTCTTCATCAAACGGCTGGACGAGCTGCAGACGGTCAAGGAGAAGAAGGCCAACCGCATCAAGCAGCCGGTCGAGGCCCCCATCTTCAACAGCGGACAGCAGAAGCTGCGCTGGTCGAAGTTCAAGTCGCTGGGCGATCCGGCGGCGATGTATGCACTGGTAGCCGACGAGGTCTTCCCCTTCATCAAGAACCTGGGCGGGGCGGAGGATTCCACCTACGCCACCCACATGAAGGATGCGCGCTTCACCATCCCCACGCCGGCGCTGCTGGCTCGGGTGGTGGACATGCTCGACGCCATCCCGATGGACGACCGCGACACCAAGGGCGACCTCTACGAGTACATGCTCGGCAAGATCGCCTCGGCCGGCCAGAACGGGCAGTTCCGCACCCCCCGGCACATCATCAAGCTGATGGTGGAAATGATGGCGCCCCGGCCGTCCGACACCATCTGCGACCCGGCGTGTGGCACGGCGGGCTTCCTGGTGGCCGCCAGCGAATACCTCAGCGAGCACCACGGGCAGGAGATCTACGCCACCCCCGAGGCCGCGCGCCGCTTCAACCACGACACCTTCCACGGCTTCGACTTCGACAGCACCATGCTGCGGGTCGGCTCGATGAACATGCTGCTGCACGGGGTGGAGAACCCCGCCATCGAGAACCGCGACAGCCTGAGCGAAGGCCACGCCGGCGTGGCCGGGCAGTTCAGCCTGATCCTGGCCAACCCACCGTTCGCAGGCTCCTTGGACTACGAGAGCACCGCCAAGGACCTGCAGCAGATCGTCAAAACGAAGAAGACCGAGCTGCTGTTCCTGGCCCTGTTCCTGCGCCTGCTCAAGCCCGGCGGCCGCGCCGCGGTGATCGTGCCCGACGGCGTGCTGTTTGGCTCATCCAAGGCGCACAAGACCCTGCGCCGGATGCTGGTGGAGGAGCAGAAGCTCGACGGCATCGTCTCCATGCCCTCGGGCGTGTTCCGCCCCTATGCGGGCGTCTCCACCGCGATCCTGCTGTTCACCAAAACCGACTCCGGCGGCACCGACAACGTCTGGTTCTACGACATGCAGGCCGACGGCTACTCGCTGGACGACAAGCGCAATCCGCTGGATGCGGACAAGCATGAAAACAACAACCTGCCGGATATCCTGGCGCGCTGGCAGAACCGCGACGCTGAATCCGGCCGTGCCCGCACCGAGCAGAGCTTCCTGGTGCCGAAGGACGAGATCGCCGGTAACGGTTACGACCTGTCGATCAACCGTTACAAGGAAGTGGTTCACGAGGCGGTCGACTATGACCCGCCGCAGAAGATTCTGGCCGAGCTGAAGGTGCTGGAAGAGGAGATCATGCAGGGGATGGATGAGCTGGAAGGGATGTTGCAGTGAGTCGCATCGTTGCTATCGGTGACTGTGTCGAGACTTGCGAGACTTGGAACCCTGCGGCGTCGGCTCCTGAGGAGACATTCCGGTATATCGACCTTTCGTCGGTGGATCGCGACAAGAAACGGATAGCCAGCGCTGAGGCCATCCCACGCGGAAGTGCGCCCTCACGAGCCAGACAACTGGTCAAGAGCGGCGATGTCCTTGTTTCTACTGTTCGCCCAAACTTGAACGGCGTGGCCATGGTGCCTTTGGATCTTGACGGCGCCACCGCCTCGACTGGATTCACTGTGCTGCGTGCGCAAGAGGGACGGCTCGATCGCTCCTACCTGTACCACTGGGTAAAGAATCCCCGCTTCATTGATGACATGGTGAGAAAGGCGACGGGTGCCAACTATCCGGCCGTTAGCGACCGAATTGTGCGTGAGTCTTTGATCCCCCTCCCCGTACTTCCCGAGCAGCGCCGCATTGCGGCGATCCTGGACAAGGCCGACGCGCTGCGCACCAAGCGCCGCGAAGCCATCGCCAAGCTAGACCAGCTGCTGCAGTCCGTGTTCCTCGACATGTTCGGTGAGCCGCTTTCGAACCCACAAAGCTGGCCGAAAAGGCCGTTGACAGACGTTGCGCGTGTGCAGACCGGTGGCACGCCTCCGACTTCGGAGGCGGGCATGTTCGATGGAGAAATCCCCTTCGTTACCCCTGGTGATTTAGGTGGAATCGTTGGCAAGACGAATCGCACGGTTACGCAGAAAGGTGCGGAAAAAATTCGGGCTGCGTTGGCTGGCAGCACGCTTGTTTGCTGTATCGGTGCAACAATTGGAAAGATGGGTTTCGTGGAGCGTGATAGCACTTTCAATCAGCAGATAAACGCCGTGACTTGGGGCGACGAGGTGCGGCCATTGTATGGCTACCATGCGATGCGCTTCCTTTCCGCCGAGATTGCACACCGGGGAGCATCAACCACGTTGCCAATATTGAAGAAAAGTGAGTTTGAGAAACTGACGGTTGTTGTTCCTCCCCGTTTGGAACAAGAGCGGTTCTGTCGATTCGCCCAGCAAGTTGCCCTGAAGGCAGGGCTATTGCAAAGGAGCAGCGATGCAACAGAGATGTTGTTTAGCTCGCTCCAGCACCACATGTTTGAGGTATAGATAATGCATGGCGAGTTCGTCTCGGTATGGCGAGACTCCTGGCGGGGAGTGTGGGAGCCGCTGATTTACTCGGAAGGCGTGCCTGCTGATATCGCTTGTGAACTCTACCGCGCGCTTGTTGACGCCTTTAGAGAGAAGCCATCTTGGGAGCAACTGGCTGATGTCGTCGATGACCCAGGTCAAAGCATGGAGGCGTTTCGCAGCGTTGACCCTGGTCAGTTCATCGGGGAAAGGCAGCTGGTTACCTTCTTCGAAGAGGCGCATGGCATCTTAGAGGATCTCGAGGTTGAGGGGCTTTCAGATAGGTACTTCGACCTCCTTGAGCAGTTCATTGCCACTTACAGTTTGAGATATGACCTGCGTTCGCCCTGTGTGCTGTGTCCGACTATCTCCGGTGTTTTTTCTGGATTGGTGCGTGAGATCAAGAAATCGGCAGCGCAGGATGTGCACTTGGCAGCCTTGCTTAATGATCTTGAAGAATCTGTTCGCGATCTACGGGGAGATCCGTCGGCAGGGCGCATAAAGACCAGCATCCAGAAGCAGGTCAACATGTTAGAAGCACTAGGGCGAGCCTGTTCTGGGGTAAATAGTGGACAGCTGGGTGCCATGTGCGTGCAGATCAACTCGTGGCCCCATCCTGCGGTCAGGAGCGCGTTGTCCAGTTTGTATGGATTCGCGTCAGACTATCCTGGTATACGGCATGCAGGTAATCCTGGGGGTGCGTTGCGAGAGGTCGACATGCGGGATCTCATTGCCGTTCTGATTATATTTACTGGATTTTCTCCATATCTCCGAGACGGCTTCGATTCGAACGCTGTTTACTTCGGTTCGTGAATTCATTCCGGAAGGGCCGGCGATGAGCAATTTCCAGTTCCTGCAGGCGGAGTTCAAGCCGCTCTATGAGCCGGCGCGTGGCGCCGAGCAACTGGTGCATTCCGATCCGCGTGCCTGCTGCATGCGCACCCGCCATGCGCTGGAGCAGGCGGTGCATTGGCTATACGCGAACGACCGCGACCTCCGGATGCCGTACGACAACAGCCTCGGGGTGCTGCTGACCCAGCCGGCATTCGAGCAACTACTGCCGCCGCATATCCACCAGAAGGCGCGGCTGATCCAGAAGCTCGGCAACCAGGCCGTGCACGGCAACGGGCGCATCGGCAGCGGCGATGCGATGCGGCTGGTGCGCGAGCTGTTCCACGTGTTGTTCTGGCTTGCGCGCACCTACACCCGCGCCAGCGATCCGAAAAGCATCGAAGCCAGCTTCGACGACAAGCAGGTGCCGCACCTGGTGCGCGCCGACGAGGCGGTCAGCTTTACCCGCGACGAACTGGCCAAGCAGGAAGCGCAGTTCCGCCAGCAGATAGCGACCAAACACGCCGAGGTCGAAGCACGCCAGGCCCGCATTGCCGAGACCGCGGCCAGCCTCGCCGAGCGCGAAGCAGCACTGGCGGAGGTGAACACCCAGCTGGCGCAGGCGCGCGCCGAGCTGGCCCAGGCCAAGGCGGCCAACATCGCGGTGCCGGATGAGCACGACTACCACGAGGCCGATACCCGCAAGTTCTTCATCGATGTGCTGTTGCGCGAGGCCGGCTGGATCGACGGCGACAACCTGTCGTTCGAGGTGCCGGTCACCGGCATGCCCAACCAGAAGGGCGAGGGTTTCGCCGACTACGTGCTGTGGGGCCGCGACGGCAAGCCGCTGGCGGTGGTAGAGGCCAAGCGCACCTTCACCGACCCGGATGTCGGCCGGCAGCAGGCCAAGCTGTACGCCGATCGCCTGGAAAGGATGAAGGGGCAGCGGCCGCTGATCTTCTACAGCAACGGACACCACACCTGGCTGTGGGACGACTGTCGGGCGGCGCCGCGCGAGGTGCAGGGTTTCTACACCCGGGAAGAACTGGAACTCGCCATCCAGCGCCGCGAGCTGGAGACCGACCCGCGCAGCCTGAAGGTTGACCCGGCCATCGCCGGACGCCCGTACCAGGTGCGCGCCATCCGCGCGATGACCGAGTCGCTGGCGCAGGGCCGGCGGGCCGGTCTGCTGACCATGGCTACCGGCACCGGCAAGACCCGCGTTTCGATCGCGCTGGTTGACGTTCTGATGCGCGCCAACCGGGTCAAACGCGTGCTGTTTCTCGCTGATCGCGTGGCGCTGGTGAAGCAGGCCACCAATGCCTTCAAAGCGCACCTGCCGGATGCCAGCCCGGTCAACCTTGTGACCGACAGGAAGGGGCAGGGCAGGGTGTACGTGTGCACCTACCCGACGATGATGGGCCTGATCGAAGAAATGGAGGGCGACCGCCGCAAATACGGCGTCGGCCACTTCGACCTCATCATTATCGACGAGGCCCACCGCAGCGTTTACCAGAAGTACGGTGCGATCTTCCGCTACTTCGACAGCTACCTGGTCGGCCTGACCGCGACCCCGCGCGACGAGGTGGACCGTGACACCTACCACTTGTTCGGGCTGGAAACCGGCGTGCCCACCGATGCTTACGGCCTGGAAGAGGCGGTGGCGGATGGCTACCTGGTTCCGCCGCGTGCGCAGTCGGTGCCGGTCAGGTTCATTCGCGAGGGCATCCGCTACGACGAACTGAGCGAAGAGGAAAAGGAGCACTGGGAGTCGCTGGACTGGGGCGAGCACGACGAGGGCGGTGAGCCGCCCGACGAGATCCACGCGTCCGAGGTCAACAAGCGGCTGTTCAACGAGCACACCGTCGACCTGATGCTGCAGCACCTGATGGAGCATGGGCTGAAGGTGGACGGCGGCGACAAGCTGGGCAAGACCATTATCTTCGCGGTCAACCAGCAGCATGCGCAGTTCATCGCCCGGCGCTTCGATCATCACTACCCGCATTACAAGGGAACATTCGCGCGGGTCATCACCCATGCGGTCAACTACGCGCAGAGCCTGATCGACGATTTCAGCATCGCAGCCAAGCTGCCGCAGATCGCAATCTCGGTGGACATGCTGGACACCGGCATCGACGTGCCCGAAGTCGTCAACCTGGTGTTTTTCAAGGCGGTGCGATCGAAGGTGAAGTTCCTGCAGATGATTGGACGGGGCACGCGGCTGTGCCCGGACCTGTTTGGCCCGGGCCAGGACAAGAGCGAATTCTTCATCTTCGACTTCTGCGCCAATTTCGAGTACTTCGACGAGCATCCGGCCGGCGCTGCCGGCACTCTGAGCGAGTCCTTGCAGAAACGCTTGTTCAAGCGTCGCCTGGAGCTTCTTTCCATGCTGCCGACGGTTGCCCCTGCCGGGGACGATACGGCAGCCGCTGGCAACCTTGGTGAAGGCCAGGGCGGTTACGACGGGCTGGTGGCCTTGCGCGAAGAGGTCGCTGACGAGCTGCATGGCGAAGTCGCGGCAATGAACCTCGACAATTTCATCGTCCGGCCGCAAGGCGAGCACGTCAGCCGCTTCCGCGAGCGCAAGGCATGGAACGGGATCGACGAAAGAGCGCTGGCCGACCTGCGCGAACATGTCGCCGGCCTACCCAGCGAGCGCGATCCAGAGCACATCACCGCCAAGCTGTTCGACCTGGTCTGTCTCAACCTGCAGCTGGCGCTCATCAACAGGACACAGGATTTTATCGGCAGTCGTGACCGGATCATCGAGATCGCCATGGCATTGGAGACCATGGATGCGATCCCGGCCGTCAAGGCGAATCTGGCGCTGATCCAGGAAGTGCAGACCGAAACCTTCTGGAAGGACATCACCCTGCCGATGATCGAATCGGTACGCCGTGGGTTGCGCGATCTGGTGAAGTTCATCGAGCGCAAGGCGGTCAAGCCGGTCTACACGGTGCTCACCGATGAGATCGGCGAGGCGAAGGAAGTCGGCCTGAAGGATTTCAGCACCGGCATCAATCTCGCCCAGTACAAGCGCAAGGTGGAGGCTTACATCCGGGCCAACGAGCACCACGTCGCCATTGCCAAGCTCAAGCACAACAGGCCGCTGACGCCGACCGACCTGTCCGAGCTGGAGCGTTTCGTCTATGAGTCTGCGGTGGTGGAAAGCCGCAAGCGCTTCGAGGAAGGTTTCGGCAGCGACAGGCCGCTGACCATATTCATCCGCTCGCTGGTGGGCCTGGACCGAAGCGCGGCCAAGGAAGCCTTTGGCCAGTTCCTGGACCAGAACCGCTATTCCAGCCAGCAGATCCGCTTCGTCGAGATGATCATCGACCGACTGACGCAGGGCGGGGTGATGGAGCCAGGGCAGCTCTACGAGCCGCCGTTCACGAGCCTGCACTATCAGGGGCTGGATGGCGCATTTGGTGATGGCGATGCAGAGGTGATCGTGGGGATCATCGAGGAAATCAATCAGCGCGCGGCGGCGTAGACGGTCGCGTTGGCGGTCGGACTTCTGTATCCACGTGCTTCTCAGCTGCGCTCGAGCCAGCGCGTCGATCAGCAAGGACAGGAGATTAGGGATGTTTATCGGGGGTATGCCCGGTAGTCCGGCCGGACGCCTTCGATCATCAGCTTGATCTCATCCAGGGTGAACGGGTGGATCTCCGTCTTGCCCTGCCTGAGCGGCTTGATTCCGTTGG
>Ga0265293_10011281_pt1 | contig 12209 bp, 18 predicted proteins | sample Munlanlewell138R_FD_192505 | JGI IMG/M metagenome (GOLD analysis project Ga0265293, IMG submission 192505) | Leachate microbial communities from a municipal landfill in Southern Ontario, Canada - Leachate well 138R | ecosystem: Engineered > Solid waste > Landfill > Unclassified | place: Canada... | reverse complement strand
CTCTCCTTTCGGATATATATTTCAGGGCTGCTTTTTCCGAGACAACAATTTTAGCACCTTTTTTATAATAATCTACATCGGGTTCGGCGTTACGAATCATCCATTGCATTACCGCTTGCTTGGATTTACCGGCCACAGAGGCAATATAGTTTATAGTATATTCTTGAGGCAACAGAAGCTTAAGCATAGATTTAATCTCAATTATATCTCTTCGATCAACCAAAACTAGATCTTCTTTTTTATCTGCTGCCATATTAATCATGCCTCTAGATTATTATAATAATCAATAATATCTTGGTTAAGTTTTTTATGCTCAAGCCATTTTTGCACCCACTCACTACCATACTCGCTTTGGAGTTCTTTTATTTTTTTTATGTCATCTTTGCTGCTTGCACCCACAAATGCAAGAGCAAACTTACACTCATCTAAAACAAGATTAAAAAGTCTGCTGCCATATGGGCTTGTGTAATAATATTCTTTCTTTTGTTCGCCGATCTCAATAATTTCTATCTCTCTATCATTCAGCCCAAATGACTTATAGAAGTCGTACGGACCCCAATTGTTTTCTGTACCTCTGTTAAAAGCTTCTGGATTTGGCAAAAGTATCTTTGTTGGGCAACTTTCTTGCAATACATCGAGAATACCACTTTTGGCAGCATCAGATAGTGATTGTGTTGCTAAAATAACAGCACAGTTAGCTTTACGCAAAACTTTTAACCACTCTCTTATTTTATCCCTGAACACTTCATGTCCAAGCATTATCCATGCTTCATCAAGAATAAGAAATGTAGGACGACCATCAAGAGATTTTTCTATCCGGCGAAAAAGATATAAAAGCACAGGAACAGCGTCCTCGAGCTTTAAGTTCATCAGCTCTTCAATTTCAAAAACAGAAAAGTTGCTAAGTTGTAAATTATCACTTTCGGCATCCAATAAGTGACCCATCATCCCGTTAATTGAATAATGACTTAAAGCAGCTCTTAACTCAGTAGATTGAACATTAGAAATAAAATCTGTAAGAGATTTGGAGTTATTTTCTACATGAAGTTGTAGGGCATGATGTATAAGTTGTTTATCACTAGGTGATGGTTTTATACCTTGCAGCTCAACAAGCGTTAATATGTAGTTTTCTGCCCAAGCAATATCATTATTTGTTTTTAGATCGCTAAGCGGTGCAAATGCTAGTTTGTCATCATCTCCTGCAACATCGTAGTGATCACCGCCGATAGCCGCTGTAAGTGGAAAAAGTGATTTCCCCTTATCGAAGGCAAAGACTTGAACATTATTATATCTTTTTGCTTGGGCAACTATGGTTGCAAGCAGCGTAGATTTGCCGGCCCCCGTTGGGCCAAATATTAGGGTATGTCCGATATCGCCCACGTGAAGATTAAAATTAAATGGTGTCGTTCCGGCTACAGCTCTTAGCAGTGCCGGTGAGTGCGGCGGATATTTATCACACTCATTATATTTATTGCCTTGCCACATAGTAGATAAAGGCAACAAATGTGTAAGGTTCATTGTACTAATAAAATATCTTCTTAAATTTTGTTCAATGTGTCCTGGCAAAGATCCCAAATATGCTTCGATGGTATTTACATTTTCAATGTAAGTTGTAAAACCTCCCATTTCTATTTTTTTTCTAATTTCGTTTACGGAAGCATTTAACTCTTCTGTTGTTTTTGAAAAAACAACAATCGTTGTATTATAATACCCATTGCGTATCACTCCAGAGTTTGTTTCTGCTAGTGCACTATCAATCTCGTGAACCTTAGTGACTGCATCTAAGTCTAGCTTTAGGTTTTCGGTTGGAAACATTGTTTGTACTAAGCCTCGCTCTTTTTGTTTCCATTTCTTGCGAATTGAATTTAAAACCCCAATAGATTCGTATTGATCAACGTATACAAACTTGGTATTCCAGCGGTAATCTGCATCAAAATTACTTAGTCTATCTAGGATATCCGGATATGTTCCTAGAGGAAATCCATTGACCGATATCGTTTGGACATAGTGATCTTTGATTTTTGGGCTTAAGCCGGAAACAAAAGGATAGGACAATAAACTATCAATATTTATGTTTGCTATTGGATACAAAATAGTTTGGTATTCACCGGTTATGCAATTATTCAAAAACGCAAGCAAATTGTCTTTATGGCTAATTGTTCCATCTATATTTATAATTTTTTCTTGTTTAAGCTGCTTGATGTTAATAAAAGTTGCACTAGACAAAGAGATAAATTCATTAATTTTATTTTTAAAATATTCCACAATTTTATTACCGGTGAAATCTTCTTTCATACTATCATCTTCGAACATCATATTAATTATTTTTGATTTTGTTTTAAGAGGTGGCAAGTATGTTAAAGTTATATATGTATGTGTATTATATAAAGTTTTTGATGCCTTAAAAAAAAACTCTCTTTCGATATCAATTGTTTTGGTAATTTTATCAGTAAAAAAACTTTTGTTTGTGTCTAGATATTCCTGTATAGGGGTTCTGATGCTATCAAATTGAATTGCCCAGCCACTTTCAAATTTAGTCAACAATTGATTAACTTGTCTTGCTTTGGTGTTTCTTTCATCGTCAATAGCAGAAAACACGTCTGGTGCCTGGTATTGCAAAACAGCTGTTAAGCTGCCATTTTTGTTTAACATAATTCCTTCATCAATTAAATATGCATAATTTAGTAAATCGGAAAATCCTTCTGCCTTACTTCTAAATTCACTTAAATTTAATAAAAATTTTTTCACCGACATATTCGCTCCTTTTTGTTTTTGTGATAATTCACACAAAGCGGCGTCATTTTATTTTAGGGGTTAGGATAAAATGCTTTGGAGTTTTTTGATTTATTAAAGGACTTAAATGAATCATAATAACGCCGCCGTGTCTAAACTATCAAGCAGCTGCCGAAGCAACCGCTCTATAGTATTTTTTATACTTTATATATCTTCTATATATTTTTGACATAATGGGATCAACTTTTGCCATCATGCGCAGCAAGATTGACATTGCAACCCACAATACAATCCCAATAACTATATTAATTAGATTAGGATTAACATAGCCCACAAGAAAAGATATTAGCATCGCTAAAACCATAAGTTCTCTTTCCCCTCCCAGTAATAAAAATGGCTTATTAAGCGCAGAATAAAAAGGAACGCTTATAAGCATGCTTAGCCTTTTGTGTTTGCAGCTATAACCGCACCACCACTTTGGCCTGCACTAAAAGTAGAAACAGTTGAATTGGCCGTAAGAGCTATTCCTATCACGAATGCCAAACCGATCAACCCTTTGAGTCCTGTAGATGCTCCGTCGCCCTGGAAGGCCCACATAAGTCCGCCCGCAACAATTGCAACCACTCCAATTGCAGTTGCTATTGGTCCACTTAAACTATCACGTACTGATTCAACACCGCTTTCAAACGCCAAGCCGCCAAATGCAAAATCTGCCATAACCAGCATCAAAAACAAGCCTAATATCATATTTTTTTTCATATTATATGAATCTCCTTATATTGTATTTTTGAACCAAAGGATCATAATCCTTAACCTCTATAATTTCTTGAATGTTGCGTCCTGCCTCACTACCTGTTTTAGATATATTAATTACAACATCTACAGCCTCCCCTATCAATGATCTAATATCAGAACCCCTAACATCTTCAGATTCATTAATTAGTGATTCAAGACGAGTCAGAGTAGATAAAGCCGTATCGGCATGTATTGTACAAATTCCACCGGGATGACCAGTATTCCACGCCTTCAAAAGCGTCAAGGCTTCTTTGCCTCGCACTTCTCCAACCAGAATGCGGTCAGGTCTATATCTCATAGTAACAGCCAATAATCTATTTGTATTCATATTCTCATTAAATCTATCAGATCTAAAGATTACATTATTTTTGGATTTGCATTGTATTTCAAGTGCATCTTCAATAATAATTATTCTATCATTTGGTGTTAATTGCGACATAGTATCTACCAAGGCATTAGTGAGAGTGGTCTTACCCGATCCGGTGCCACCACTAATGAGTATATTTTTTTTGTTTTCAATACAAAATTCTAATATTTCTTTTGTACTTAAATTATCAGGTATTGATATTTTTGAAAGAGTTAAATTAGTCTTACACAAAATACCTTTTTCTTCATATTCATCAAGAGTAAATATTTTTTTTGCTTTTTTTCTGATTGTGAAACTTGGGTTTTCAACAACAGGAGAGACTACCGCTTCAAACCGTGAGCCATCAAGAGGCAAATTGCACTCTAAAACAGGATTAGTGTTTGTAATATTAGTATTTAGGTAGCTAGCAATAGTATGGATAGCAGCTTGCGGAGAACAAGTATGTTTAGCGATATGTTCCATACCTTTGCCTAGGCGATCAATCCATAGCGAGCCATCACTATTTAGCATTATTTCTATGATCTCGTCATCTTCTAGTGCTGCTATTACTTCCCGACCCAGTTCTGCTTTGATCTTTGAGTTGAGTCTTTTTTGTGTGTCAGTTAGCTGCATTGTTTTCCTCTTTCTCAACACCTGCTAAAATAAGATCGATACCGTCTTCTCTTAAAATCAGTTTTGCCTTTTTTGAATAAAAACCTCTCAAAAAACTTTTGTAGCTCAGGTTTCTTTGCTTGCAATAAATAGGTAAATTCCAATAGAATTTTTTCATTATTTGATCAGCAACTGAATTTTCTTTAAGCTTGGGCATATGTACATTTCCTATTTATTAGTTTTTATTGTATTATTTATAGTATATGTAAGAAATTATATAGAAAAAATACATTAATGTCAAGAAAAAATCTATATAAATTCTATAATTTTATAAAAATGTGGGAGAATATTGAAAATGTCTTTATCGGAAAGATTACAAAAAATACGAAAAGAATTTAATTTAACTCAAAAAGAATTAGCAGACTTAGTTCATTCGCCACGACAACGAATTACTGATATGGAAATCGGAAAAGTAAAAAATATTAAAGGGCACGAAATTGAGGCTTTAGAAAAAAAATATAAACTAAATCCCTTGTGGATATCAACCGGCAATGGAAGCATGTATCAATTTAATCACGGTGCTGTAGTTGGAGTCAACAATGGCAACATATCTATCAACACATCATCTTTTAATCACGGTCAAGAAATCAAAGAAATAATAGAATTATTAAAATATGCTTCTCCACAATATCTTAATATGATTAAACAAAAGCTTGAGGAATTTAAAAAAATGAGTGAAGAGTGAGAAGTAAAAACTATAAATTGATATAAACTAAATTATTGACCGGCTCTGCCGCCAACAGGAGGAGTGGCACTGCCACCTACTACACCACCAACTATAGATCTATCTCCTTGATAAGGAGCGCAACCACTATTACCACCGCCATTGTCGGAATAGCCACCCCTGCCGCTTCTACCTGAATAACCGCCGGTGTAGCGTCCTTGTTTTCCAAATGATGAAAAAAAATCAATAATTGCAAGAGGAATACCAAGGAAGACAAAACCACCAATCAGTAAGCCGAAAAAATTTATCATAGAATATTTAGTAAATATTCCAAAAATCAATGATACCACAAGAGACAGACCCCATAGTGTTAGAATAATGTTGCCAATCAAACCCAAAAAATTTTTAATTTTTTTCATTATTACTCCTTTTTATGGTATTAACTATTCTATTGGCAGTTGTCCACCTTCTGTAATGTTGCGAGTTGGCTTATTGGTGTTAAATCCTTCTCCATACCATTTTTTGGACGGGTCATATTCTTTACACTTTTCTTGTATTAATTTTTGAGTTGCTGTTGCTGTTGCTTCATCTATTTTTTTAGTGTCAAGATCTGTTAGGAGTGCAGTTGTTGCTTTGTTGCAGTCATCCCAATTATTTAGATTTTCAAGATAACCTTGTTGCTCTTTTTTATCTCCACAACCACTCATTACACCTAAAATGACGCCAATCAAAATTAATTTCTTATTCATGCAATTCCTTTTTGAGTTTTAATCTTTATTATGGTATTAACTATTCTAATCTTACCAAAAAATTTATTAATTACACTAAAATATGTCAATTTGACATTTTAAACCTTTCAAATAAACTACACAGCTTGATAAGTTAGAACAAGAACGTCATTTTTCTTGATAGACTTTAGAAAAACAGTATTAAACTTTACTTTAAAATATAGTTTAATAGTCAATTATTTCAAAATCAATATTACAACTATTACATTTAATGTTTAAATTATCTCTGCCCCACACGGCAGCTCCACACCCATTGCACACATATTTAGTTTTTTGCTTTGCTACTGCGGATATCATAACTTCTTCAAGAGGTATTATGTCAGACAACACCTCTGAAACCACAGTATATAAATTTTTCAAAATATCTTCATCAGTATTGTTATAATCTTCATCGGTATCATCATAACTTATAACAATATTGGTATTTGCTTTTCGCATTTCTGGAAATCTATCAAACCATTTTACAAATAATCCATTTTTATAAAGCTCTATGCAAATTCGTTCAAACAATCCATTCTTTTGTGGATAATCATTCATATTTTGACCTGTTTTCTTGCCACCAGGTGCACCTGTAGAAGAAGGTATTAAACCAATACTCTCCATTTTGTTTGCCCACTCTTTATTGTGATAAGATCTTCGAGATGACTTTCCATATTCAAATTGCCATAAATGACACATTTCATGAACCATTGTTTGAAAAACCTCAATGAAGTTGCAATTTGTGAAATATGTAGGATTTAAAGCTAATTCATGTACTTTTATACCATCATTGCTTACCCAGCGGTGAGAGCTAAAATATCCCATTACTCTTTTTTGTCTTTGTACGGTTATTAAACAATTTGGCAATGTACCTTCAAAAAGTTTTTCATTAAATATATGATAGATTTTTTGTAATATATCATAAAATTCTGCTGTAGGAATTGTATTCATGCTTTACCTTTTTTGTATCGTACGATACAATTAAAACTCAATTAATAATTTAGCCCTACCAATAATATTGGCCTCCGGCACTTCACAAAAATATCTACTATCAAAACTTCTGTTATTATAATCGCTCATGACCCAAATCATTCCAGGTGTGATTGTGTGCTTGCCATAGCAAGGAAACATTCGAACTAGATTATTCCACTTATATACATTACTGTTTGTTTGCAATTTGCCTTCGATGTAAACAAAATCTTTTACTTCCACATCATCACCGGCAACTGCGACAATTTTTTTTAAAAGCGGATATGTTCCGGAAGGACAGCGACCTTCTCCTAAATAGTTGTGATTATTTTTTTTAAATTGGTTATTGTTTGGAGGGCACACTACGACTAGATTTCCTTTTTCCCATGGAGTTTTTTTATCAATTTGGTAAATTCCAATTGGAAAAGAGTGTGTAAGGTTGAGTGACAAATTCCAATACCAAAAGGAAAAAGCAATCAAACCAACTATAAAAAAGGGGATAATTAAAAAAATAAAAAAACGCTTTAACCTATTCATTGATACACCTATATATTTATGCTATAATATAAAGTCGTTATTTAGAACGCTTAATAACGACACCGACATATTCCACACCTTTTTGGTGTGGTTTTATGGTTTATTTCAATAAAAAACTCCCAAAACCCATTCCAGCCATAAATATTCCAACACTAAAAAGTGCTACATACATGTATCTCATATTTACAACTTCATTAAGTGCCGGAGCTAAATCTTTAATATCATCAAGATGATATTTTAAGTGATTTTTAAAATCAACCAATTCAGCATTTAAACCGCTTCTTAATATTTTTGCCTTTTCATTAAAATCACTAATGATTATTTTTTTAGCCTCATTATTGATAGCCTCATATTCTTCGATGAGTTCTTTTATTCTTCTCTCAAACATAAAATTTTGAGTTTCAAAATAAGACTTTTGTTCGTTTTGCAACTCATCAATTCTTTGCAAGCTTTCTAAAACTTCTTTTCTTGCTAGATCCCCGACAAATTTGATGCTTGCAGGATTGAGTTTTGCATAGAGGTTTTCAAGCTGTTCTATCAAGCCAACTGTGTTTGTGCTACCGTCTTCATTTTTAGTACCATTGATTTTTAAAACAAGCAATTGTAAAGTATGAGCTATCTCTTTGGCTTCTTGGATAGTAATATCACTCATTTTGGCTCTTTTGTTAAAATATGATCTAATACATTCCATGCCGGCTTGAGTATGTTTTCTAGATATTCTTCGCTATCACCATATATCTCAAAACGAAAAGAAAGCAATTTTGCTTTGGCATTATTGTTTGTATTAAATGCTTCGTCAAGATCTTTTTCAATTAGAGATTTAAGTTCCTTGTCGGATGCAACTTCATAGATAGATTTGTTTATATCTCTGCTTAAATCTATTACATCACTTTCTTGAAGAATTATATATTTTTCATTTGGAAATTGTAAAAAGAAACGACTGTATTGATATTGAACTCTTTTAATATTTCTAACCCTAGATAATCCAAATACAATAGGAATATTAAACGCTTTTACTAACTCATAAGTTTTGATTGCATTTGTTAGATCTTGTGTGCCACCACTCATTGGGATCATTATTAGATCTATTTTTTTATAGAGCATAGATTTTTTTAGGCCATCTACAAAAATAGTAGTTGTTTTGTTGCCTCCAACATCAATTACAAGATTGTCACCATCATATTCGAGTATCGAGTTTCTTAATATGTCTGTAATTTCTTTACCATCGCCGATTTTTATTTGTTTAGATTTAATCTCCGAAAGGTTAAAATTAAGACTATCTCTATTTTCGTCATCAAATTCGTATAAATCTACGTTTTCTTTTTTTTGCAAAAAATAAGCCGCCGCAACTTGTAATGCAACTGTACTTTTAGATGCACCGCCTTTAGTATTAAGAACCGCTATTGTCATTGTTATTTCCTTTTTGATTTTTGATTATTTCATTTGCTTGTTGTAAAACCGCTTCGTTTTTTTCCATTGCTTTAGTCATTAGTCTATAACGCTCTAAAGTTTCATCTGAAAATTGCTTATCTTCTATGGCGGGAGTTTTATTTGTTTCATTATATACCTCCTTTTTTGGTTTATCAATATTTTGAGAATTATTCTCAATAATTTCATTTTTTTTGCTGTTCAAATTTTCAGCTTGCGAAGTAGGGTGAAAATTTTGATTTTTTATTTCTTTGTTAAAATATATGGAAAAAGATTGATATGTCATTTTCCATTTGTATTTTTCTTTCATCTTTTCATATAAAGATTTTTGTTTTAAATAGCCTTGATTTTGATACAAATCTTTCATTTCGTCAAGGCAAGAGTAAAATTCTCTTTTTGCGTCTGTAGGTTTTGATTTTTCTTGATTATTTTTGATTTTCATCGATAACCTTTGATTTTTCTTGATTGTTTTTGAATTATATAGAAAAAATACACCAATGTCAAGATAATTTCTAGTATTTTATAGAAAAATTCTTGACAAATAAAGAAAAATAAAATATAATAAACAAAAATAAAGTAGAACGTAAAGGCAGGATGTGCAAAGTAGCCACTTTCGCAAAGCGAAATGTTATACTTTACGTCCTGAAACTTATTCGCACCTACGGTTCTCAACGGAAAAGAGAGGAAATTTTGGCAAAAATTGGTAAGGAATATAAACAAATAGCAGCAACATTTTTAGGTTGCACTTTAGCAAGTTATTACAATTGGGCTAATGATAAGAGACTAGTTATTGCTTTTATTGAAAAATACTTCACTAAAGAGGACTTAGAGGAGTTTTTAGAAACAGGCACAATTCAAGAACTTGATGATTATAAAGAATTCAAAGATAGCAAAGAATATAATCTCTTCAAAGATTTTCTTGAGTTTAAAAAATATAAAGGAGAATGAATGACCTATGAAGAAAATGTAGAAATATGTAAAAAATTTGCACCGGAGATTATGTATGAGGGCTTGAGGGAGCTCGTAGCAACTATTAATGCAGTGATGATAAGAGTTGTAGAGCCAAATGATCAGGAAGCAGCAAGTGATGCAGCAAGAGTACATGAGATAGCTTATATAGTAGTCAATAAAATGTCTCCAAAAGAGATAGATTATCCTTTTTATTATACAGAATTAGAAGCGATACACGACAAATACAAAAATAGACCAAGTAATAAAGAGTGGACTGAAATAATTAAAGAACAAAACGAAATGATTAAAAAAGGCCTTCTGTGAGCAAAGAGCAATATTTGAAATATTCAGAAAAAGCTTTAAATAATGCATTAGAGAAAGTTTATCAAAAGATGATTTATGAACAAAGACCAACATTCCAGTCATATCCAAAGGCTTTAGTTTTTGGCGGACAGCCTGGAGCAGGAAAATCGAGCATTATGAATGACATGGAGAGAGAGCTACTTGATGGTGATTCTTTAAAAATATCAGGTGATGAGTTTAGGAAACTTCATCCAAATTTCAGCGAAATTGTTAACAATTTTGGTGATGAGTGGAGTTTGGTTACAGGAAAATGGTCAGGAGAAATGGTTGAGAAGATTTTGGATATGGCCATCAAAGATAGATATAATATAGAAGTTGAAGGAACATTTAAGACAGTCACAGCACCTATAAAAACAATAAATAATTTAAAAGACAGTGGATATAAAATTGTGATAGTCATTGTAACCTGCGATAAAAATATAAGTTGGCAAAGTGCAAGCGATAGATATCAAAGAGACTTGATAAAAGGAGAATTGCCCAGGGCGGTAAACCAAGAGTATTATGAAAAACTTATAAAAGATTTGCCAAAAAATACAGAGTATGTTTATAATCAAAAATTGCATGATAGATTTATTGTTTGGAATAGGGATGAGCATTATAATAGAAATAGGGTATATGACAGCTCAATTAATGGAAAATTTACCAAGGAAATTATTGAGAAAGAACTTGAGCCAAAAAAGAAGATAGAGAAAACAGCCCAAGCTTCAAAAGGTATAGAAAGATGAAAGATAGATCTATTCATGTAAAAGTCACAGAAGATGAGTTAAAGCAATTGCATACTCAAGCAAAAAGTGCCGGCATGACATTAAGCCGATATCTTCGCTCTCTAGGATTAGATTATCCTGTCGAGAGCAAGATAGATAAATTAGCTCTTGCAGAACTCACAAAAGTTGCAGGAGATCTTGGTCGACTTGGAGGATTATTTAAATTATGGCTCTCAAATACAAAAGAGGAATGGGATCCACGGCTTGGAGATAAAAGCAGATTCAAAGTTGAACTCCTGGTTAGAGAGATAGAACAAAATAAACAAGAGCTTTTAGAAATAGCAAGGAGATTATTATGAGAGAAATTATGAGTAGGGTGTGTAATATTTCAGATAAATCTTATTATGTTTGGAGAAAGAAAAGTCATATTAAATTAATAATGTTAATTGAAAAATACTTTTCTAAAGATGATTTAGAGGAGTTTTTAGAAACAGGCACAATTCAAGAACTTGATGATTATAAAAGTAAATTTAAAGCAAGTGAAGAATATTCTTTATTTAAAGAGTTTATTGAATTTAAAAAACACAAAAGAAGTGGTAATTGATTGTAAAACAAGTAGCGTCCAAAAAAGCAACCGGAAGCTTTAAAGGTCTAGCAGATTATATCCTTGATCGTAACCAAGTGCACAAAGATAAAGTCGATGATATCAACTTCACAAACTGCTCTTTTATTGATATTGATGATAACATAAAAGAGGTATCAAGCCTGCAAGATATCAACACATCAAAAGCAGATAAAACAATTCATCTTGTAGTGTCATTCCAGGAAGATGAAAGACCGTCTCCGGAACAACTTGGAGACATTGAAAAAGAACTGCTTAAAGCTATAGGTATAGAACATCATCAGAGGTTATCAGTTACACATCAAAACACAAATAATTATCATCTACATATTGCGGTTAATCGTGTGGATCCGCAAGACTACAAACTTGACAGGCTTTCTTTTTCAAAGTTAAAACTACAAAAAAAAGCAGCGGAGCTGGAGGAGAAACACTTCCTCAAGAAAGACAACCATATACCAAATTGGATATTGGCCGAGCAAGATCGTAAGTCCAATGATTTAAACCAAGAACAGGAGAAGAAATATGAGCCAATACGAGAGCAACACAGCCGAGCTGAAAATAGAAGACTTAGAATATCACAGTCCGTTACTAACGACCTTAAAAACAGAACAAAGACCGGCAAACGAGATAGCATGCGTAAGCTGTCCGATATCGATAT
>Ga0265293_10011280_pt1 | contig 12210 bp, 10 predicted proteins | sample Munlanlewell138R_FD_192505 | JGI IMG/M metagenome (GOLD analysis project Ga0265293, IMG submission 192505) | Leachate microbial communities from a municipal landfill in Southern Ontario, Canada - Leachate well 138R | ecosystem: Engineered > Solid waste > Landfill > Unclassified | place: Canada... | reverse complement strand
GCACAGGCCGCAACGAGCAAGAAGGAGAAAGCCGCCCCTTGACCAAAACCTAAGACCCAAACCATACATGAAGGCGGGTCACTTCTCGGCGAAAATCCCGGGTCAGCTCTCAGCGGAAATCAACACCAAGTCCAGATTAAGCAGCGACTTGCTGGAAACGCTCCACTACATCTCATGACGTCGAGTTTGTGAGCAGGAGGCTGGTTCATTTCTGGTCGACAGCCAGAACGACCATCTCGTTCGACCCGCAGATGAAGCTGACTGTATCGCCGACGTTGTCAGCCATCGAAGGAGGTGCCTCTGCCAGGATCATTTGTCCGGTGGCCGTGACAAAACGTATGTGGGCCCGCCCCCCGAGAAACGTCACATCCTCCAACCTGCCTTGCAATTCGAGCGATTGCTCCTGCCCGCGCCCACCGGCGGCGAGTTGCTCGGGACGGATGACGACCGTTGCCGCGTCGCCAGCCCTCAGGGCACGCCCGGAGGTCAAGCGTGACGAGGGCAGCCTGAACCGGCTGCCGCCGATATCGAGAACGATGCCGTCGCCATCGACGCCCTCTACCTCGGCGTCCAGCATGTTGGCCGCGCCGATGAAACCGGCGACGAAGGCGGTGGCGGGACGCGAATAGATTTCGCGCGGCGATGCGATCTGCTCGATCCGGCCACGGTTCATCACCGCCACCAGATCCGACATCGACATCGCCTCCTCCTGATCGTGGGTGACGAAGACGAAGGTCTTGCCTGTCCGCTTCTGAACCGCCTTCAGTTCGTTCTGCATCTCCTGCCTCAGCTTCAGGTCGAGCGCGCCCAGCGGCTCGTCGAGCAGCAGCGAAACCGGGTCGGGCGCCAGCGCACGGGCCAGCGCCACGCGCTGGCGCTGGCCGCCGGAAAGCTCGTCCGGCATGCGCTCGCCGAGCTGCGGCAGGCGGATGAGCTCCAGAAGCTCGTCGCATCGCCTTTCAATCGCCGCGCGATCCAAGTTCTTCATCTCGCAGCCGAAGCCTATATTGCGACGCACGCTCATATGCGGGAACAGCGCATAGTCCTGAAAGACCATATTGACCGGCCGGCGAAAAGCGGGCTCGTGCGTGATGTCGCGGCCATCGACCAGAATCTTGCCCGAATCCGGCTCCACAAAACCGCCGATCGATCTCAGCAGCGTCGATTTTCCGCAGCCGGACGGCCCCAGAAGCGTCAGGAACACGCCACGCTCAACGGTGAGAGAGACCCCGTCAATGGCAACCGCCGCTCCATAGCTCTTGCGGATATCCTTCAGTTCGATCGCCGGATTGGTACTCGTCATCTCATTCAGCTCCGCAAGGTGTCACTGGTCGTCGCGGCGCAGCCGTCTGCGTCGCGTGAAGCGTTCGGCATAGAGGCCGAGCGCCATGGTGGTGAAAAGGACCATTGTCGAAATCGCCGCGATGCCGGGATTGAGGCCGAAGCGCAGCTTGGCGAACAACAGCACGGGAAATGTCGGCTCAAAACCACCAAGGAAAAAGGACCGGACGAAATCCTCGAACGACAACAGCAGGCAGAACATGAAGGCCCCGAACAAGGCCGGCGCCAGCCATGGAAGCACGACGCGCACGAACACGATCACCTCGTCGGCGCCGAGGTCGCGCGCAGCATCCGCCAGATTGTGGCCCATGCTGTCCAGTCGCGTCAGGGCCATCACCGCGACGAACGGCATTGAGCCTGCAGCATGACCGAATACGATCGCGGCAGTGCCCGGCTCGATACCCAGCCTGCTGATGAACATCCGCAGTGCGATCGACGAAACGACCACCGGCAGAAAGGCCGGCATGACGACGATCGCCACCAGAATGGCGCGCATCACCCCACGGGTGCGTGTCAGCAGCAATGCTGTCGGCAAACCCACCGCCAGTGCGATAAGTGTGGACAGGACAGCGACGCGAGCCGACAGCACCAATGCAGACAGCATCTCCCGATCGAACACCATGTCGGCATACCAGTGGGTTGTCCATTTGGTGATCGGAAAAGCGATGAAGGCGGAATCGCGTAACCCCATCGCCGCCATCACCAGTATGGGCGCGAAGAGATAGGCGATGAAAAGCCAGAAATAGGCGGGCAGTGAAAAACCACGCAGGTATCTCATGACGTTTTTCTCCGGCGCGGCTGGAACAGAAGCATGAACAGGCCGACATAGGCGAGCGCGGCGGCAAGCAGAATAAGGCTGAAAGCACTGCCGAGCGGCCATGAATCGCCTGCCTTGGCGAACACCTGACCGATTGTGGTGGCGAACATGGTGGTGTTGGGACCGCCCAGCAATTGCGGCATGGCGAACAAGCCAACCGTCAGCAGGAAAACCAATGTGCAGCCCGTAACCACACCCTCGCGTGACAAGGGCAGGACGATGCGGGTGAAACGCCGCCATCCGGGTGCTCCCAGATCGGAGGCAGCCTCCAGAACGCTTCTGTCGATCTTCTCCAGTGCCGCATAGAGCGGCAAAAGCATGTAGAGTGACGTCAGATAGATAACACCGATGGTCAGGGAAACATTGTTGTAGAGCAGTTCATAAGGCGTGCCCGGCAGACCGATCCATGAAGCGAAGGAGTTCACCGCACCGCGGTTGGCCAGCATAAGTATCCATGCGAAGCTGCGGATGACCTCGCTTACCCAGAACGGCGCAATCACCAGCAACAGCAGGCGGGTTCGGCGTGCCGGCGCGGCGACCTTGGATATGTAGAAGGCGATCGGAAACACCACCACCAGTGTCAGCGCGGTGACTGCGGTGCCGAAGACAAAGGTGCGCAGGAAGGCCGTCAGGTAGAGCGGCCGCCCGAAGAAGGCCGTGTAGTGACGCAGTGTGAATTGCGGCTCAGTGCCTGGGGCGAGTGGATAGCGATCATAAAGGCTGATCATCGCCATCTGGACGAGCGGAGCCAAATTGGCAACGATGATCCACGCGACCGGCAGTGCGGCGACAATGGACAGCCGAAACCAGCCGGCGCGCGCATGCAGCTCCAGCAGGGCCCGATAGGCTCGGAAATCGCGCGCATGCACGAGTAAGCGGGTCATGACAAATATCCTGTGCAGTGAGAAACGGCGGCGCGAACGCCGCCGTTGCAGTTACGCCGCCCGAATTTCCTCGGCCGCCTTGTCGATCAGGTCGAAGATGAAGGGCGCGGTTTCGACATTGACCCAGGTGAGCCTGCCGCGATGCTCCGGTGACAGGAACAGAACCTTCCTTTCCTCGTCGGAAAGCAGCGCTTCAGTGCCCTTGAGTGCTGAGATATAGCCTGTCTCGCGCACCATCGCCGCGCCATTTTCCGGGCTGGCCAGCAGCGCGTCGAGGAAGCGATAGGCATTGTCGAGGTTCTTTGCCCCGCGCACGATGTTGAAGCCATAGGCAAACGCCCAGCCACCCTCTTTCGGAATGGTGTAACTGGCAGGAAAGCCGTCAAGGATCAGCTTGGAGGCTGCTCCTGACCACGACTGGGCAAGGGCGATGTCCCAATTGACCATCATTTGCTGCACTTCTGTGCCGGAATCGTAAAACCGCCGTACCAGCGGTTTTTTCCCGATGAGGAAGTCGCGCGTAGCATCCACCGCGCGCTGGGCAACATCCGTGTTGCCCCGATAGCGCGCCGCCGATCCGTCGAAGCCCAGATAGTCCATCGCAATCGGGAAGAAGTCCTGTATCTGATAGGCGATCCTGCCCTTGTTCTCTTCTGCGAACATTGGAGCCCAGCTGTCCGTATCGGTGAAGGTCTCGGTGTTGTACAGCAGCCCCATCGAAGCGATCAGCAAAGGTACGCCCCATCGCTGGCCACCGCGCGATACCCAGTCCGCTTCGGCATATTCAGTTTCGATCTGCGACCAGTTGGAAAGCCGCGACGTATCGACCGGCTCAAGAAAGCTGGCATCGACGAACTGATAGAAGCGGTGACCGGCACAGCATACGATGTCGGTGCTGAAATTGCCGTTTTCGGCCGCCAGCAGATTGAACTGCTCGCCCTGATCCGACACGAGGCGGATATTGAGGCGGATGCCGCTTTCCTTCTCGAAGCGATTGCGAAACTCCTCTGTGACAAATCCGTTATAAGCCCAGATGTTGAGCTGATCCGATGCGGCCCACGCGCGGCTGACGAATGCCGGCATTGCAAGTGCGCCAGCCCCCATGGCTGCAGTGCTCTTCAGGAACTCTCGTCTTGGAAAGGTCTTTGACATGTTCTCCTCCTCTTGTTTTGCATTCCAGAACAGGCGGCTTGTTTTTCGGGTCGCCGCTGGCCTTCCTGCCAGCGGCGAGCCCATTGCGTCATGCCAGTTACGATGAGCATTTTGTCCGGAAAGGCCGCCCATGCAGGCGATCAACCAGATACTTCGCGACGTAATAGTCCATATGCGCACCACCGCCGTTCTTCATGACAGTGATCTGGTCGGCCGAGGTGCGGCCGGGGACCTTCTTCTGGCAAAGATCGAACATGTCGCCGCAAATGTCGGTGGGCGAAATGATGCCGCGCGCATAGGGATCGAGGAACTCGCCCGAACGCTCCGTCGTCTGGCGGTGATCGACGAAGACGGCGGCGCGCGTCAGCACATCGTCATCGGCCTCGCGCATCTCCGGCGTGAACGACCCCACCAGATCGACATGGGTTCCGGGCCGGAGCAGCCTGCCCTTGAGATGGGGTGTGCTGGCCATGGTGGCGCTGGAAATGATGTCGGCCCCGGCCACCGCCTCGTCGAGATCGTCCGCCACCTCGGCCGGCACATCTTCAGCGCGCAGCAGCGTGGCCAGCTTTTCCGCATTGGCACGGGTGCGGTTCCAGATCCGCACCTTTTCCAGCGATGGCCGCACGCTCAGATGGGCGCGCACGAGATAGGGGGCGAGTGCGCCCGCGCCGATCATCAGCATGGTGCGCGAATCCTCGCGCGACAGCAGGCGTGAGCCGAGCGCGGAGTCCGCCGAGGTCTTGCGGAAGATCATCGCCTCGCCATCGATGATGGCCTCGGTAATGCCGGTGTTGCCGTCGCTGAAGGCATAGATCGAGTTGACGTTGGAAACGCCGTGGCGCGCCTGATTGTTGGGAAAGGAGGTGACCAGCTTGCACAGCAGGCCCTCCTGCGGCTCCCATGCCGGCAGGATGATGACGGCATCGGGATGGCCGCCCCCGTTTTCCTGGCTGTAGATGAGACGATCCGAAATCTTCGGCATGCCTCCCAGATGTGCCACCTCGATCGCATTGATCAGCCCTTCATATTCAAGCAACTGGTGGACCCGCTCGGCGTCGATGAGTTTCATGTTGATTTTCTCCTGAATTGATCTGGTTATGGAAAGGGTCAGGCCCGGCAATCCGCATACAGATGCGGCGCAAGCGAAGCGCTATGAAGCTCGACGCCAAGCCCGGCGCCTTCCGGAACCGGCATGAAGCCGGCCTCTACCGTGTGTTCGAGCGGGCACTCCAGCACCGGCTGGTATCCCGGCTCCCTGTCGAAATCGGGAAAGTGCTCCAGCACCATGAAGTTCGGCGTGGTGGCTGCGAGCTGCACCGCCACGGCGGTCGCCAGCGCGCTTCCGTAATTGTGGGGCGCGACGCGCGCGTTGCGGCTTTCGGCCATGGCCGCCATCATGCGCGCCTCAAGCAGGCCGCCGGTGTTGCAAACGTCGGGCTGGAGAATGTCGATGGCGCCGCTGTCCAGCAGGCGCTGGCAGCCGGACCGGCCATAGGCGCGCTCGCCGGCGGCCAGCGGAATGGAGGTATTGGCAGCCACCTTCGCCAGCGCCTCCATGGAAGAGGGATCGACCGGCTCCTCGATGAACAGGACGTCGAAGGGTTCCAGTCGCTTGCACAGCCGGATGACCTGATCCGTGGTCAGGCCGCCGCCAAGATCCAGCATGATGTCGACTTCCGGCCCCACAGCCTCGCGGATTGCCGCCACACGGTCGGCAGCCAGAAACAGCACCTGCGTCTCAACCTGCCGCCGCACCGGGTGGCGAACAACCGTCACCGGATCGGCAAGGCCCAGCGGATAAAGTTTCAACCCCCTGTAGCCCCGGGAGACCGTCGCAGCGGCAGCGCGCGCATATTCGTCAGGTGTGTCGCATCCGATCCACCAGCCATTGGCGTAAACCGGCAGCTTGTCCCAGACCCGACCGCCCATAAGCTCGTAGACGGGAACGCCCAGCCGGCGGCCCTTGATGTCCCACAGCGCCTGCTCGACAGCGCTGAGCGCGGCAAAGGAAATAGCACCGCCGTTGCGCGTCCAGAAGGACCGATCGTAAATATCGCTCCAGATGGCAGTGATAGCGGAAGGGTCGCGGCCAATTACGTGATGCTCGACCATCGATCGGATCATGGCTGCAGCGGCTTCCCCACCCAATCCGTAGGCGACGCCTGCCTCACCAATTCCGCGCGTACCCTCGGCGGTCACCAGTTCAAGCACAATAGCACGGCGATTGCCGGTCGGCGCGACATAGATTCGCGCCTCCTCGACGATTGTCCTGGGCATGTTTTCAGTCCTTTTTCAGTTCGATTGGGCGCGGCGCCAGACGGCCCCTGCAAGCAGTTGCGCGCGTGGCACGAGGCTGTCGAGCCGCAGATATTCCTCTGCTGTATGGGCTTTCCAACCCATTGGTCCGGTGCCACAAAGGCTGGGGCAGCCGGCATTGTGGGTGAAGCCGGAATCGGCACAGCCCCCGGAAAACTCACCTTCGACGCTCATTCCGAGATCCGCTGCCGACTGCCGGTAGATTTCCAGCATCTCCCGCGTGCCCTCATTCGGTTCCATCGGATCGAAGCGAGCGAGAATTTCGAGGCGGGAGCGCGTACCGGGCACGAAAGACCGGCGGACGATCTCGTCGATATCCGCCTTCAGCGCATCGCGCTGCGCCACGGTGACGAAACGGCAGTCGATCAGGGCTCTTGCCGACGGTGCGACCGTATTGTGAGACTGACCGCCCTCGACCACGCCGACATTGACCGTGTAGCCGGCCTCGACATCGCTCAGGGCATGCAGAGCCGTTATCTTGCCCGCCAGCTCGCCGATTGCCGAGATGCCCTCGGTGAAGTTGCCTCCGGAATGGGCCGAGCGGCCTTCGATGACGAGTTCCAGCATCATGCCGCCGCGACGGCCGGTCACCACATTGCCCGTCGGGCGTGCCGGCTCCGAGTTGAAGACCGCACGGGCCTTGCGGCCATATTCGATGATGATTTCACGGCAGGAAGGCGAGCCGATTTCCTCGTCGCTGGTCATCATCACCATCAGTGACGGCGGGTTCACCTGCGTATGGTGGAAGGCGGCGAGCACGAAAGCGTTCTGGACAAGCCCGCCTTTCATATCGCAGACGCCCGGCCCGTAGGCTACCCCGTCGACGATACTGAACGGTCGCTGAGCAACCTCACCTGTGGGGAATACGGTATCGCGATGGCCGAGCATCATGATCGGGCGATCTGTTGCTGAGACCGGGCCGATTTCCGCGATCAGCACGTCGCCGGCGGCAGGCAGCGGCAGGGTGCGCGTCGCGATGCCATGTTCCTGGAAGAAATCGCGGAACCGTGTGCCGACAGCATCAACGCCCTGCTTGTCGTGCGAATTGGAATCGATGTTCACCACATCGCGCAACAGATCGACCATCGCGTCCTCCTGCCCCGACAGCCATTGATGTAACCTGCTGATTTCTTCGTGCATCTTGTTGTACCGGTTGCATGTTCTGTTATGCTTCACTCAGGCGAAAGCGCCCTGCCCCAGGGCAGACACGGGCAGATGACAGCGGATGAGATGGTTCTCGCCCGTCTCCAGGTTCGGCGGCGATTGGATGTCGCAAAGTCCCTCAATGCTGCTTTCGCAGCGTGCGGAAAACGGGCAGCCACGCGATTGTGGCGTCCAGCTTGTAGCCTCGCCCTCAAGCGGACGGTGCGGCGCAGCGATGTCCTGATCGACGCTCGGAACAGCATCCAGCAATGCCTGCGTGTAGGGATGGAAGGGCGGTTCGAACACCTCTTCAACCCCGCCTGTTTCAAGGACATGACCGAGATACATCACGCACACGCGGTCGGCGATATAGCGCACCACGGCCAGATCATGGGAGATGAAAACCAGAGCGGTTCCGGTCTGCTTCTGCACGGACAGAAGAAGCTCCAGTATGGCGGTCTTGACCGACGTATCGAGAGCGGAGGTCGGCTCGTCAGCGACCACAAGCGCGGGACGGCCGGCAAAAGCGCGCGCCACCGCAACGCGCTGTTTTTGTCCGCCTGACAACCGGCCCGCGCGCATGCGCATGACTTCTGCCGGAAGCCGCACGAGGTCAAGCAGGCGCTCAACCTCTCGCCGCCGACCGTCCCTGTCGCGAACGCCGCCCAGCAGCTTCACCGCACGGTCGAGGATGAACCCCACCGTATGCAGCGGGTTGAGCGTGCTGTCGGGGTTCTGAAACACCATCTGGACGTTGCGGACCTGCTCGCGGCTGCGCTGCTCGACCTGTTTTCCGGTCACATCGTCACCGAGCACGACGACCCGGCCCGAACTCGGAGCCTCCAGCCCCATGATGACGCGCGCCAGCGTGGACTTGCCGCAGCCGGACTCGCCGACGATGCCGAGCGTTTCTCCCGGCGACAGGGCGATCGAAATGCTTTCGCCGGCGCGCACCTGCCTGCTGCGTTTCCCAAACAGGTCGAATGGACTGCGCAGTTCATAGGTCTTGCACATGTTCTCGACCGAAAGCACGCAGTCCCTGCGATGCCGGGGCATTTCTGGCTCCCGCGCAGGCGCTTCGGGACCAGCATCCTTGCCGAGGTCCTTCCACCGCGCACACCGCACGTCCACCGAGGAGCGCGCCGGCCCGATGTCGATGCGGGTGTCGCATTCGCCAGGCACGGCATGGTGACAGCGATCCATGAAGGTGCAGCGCCGCGGCGCCGAAGAAAGCCGGGGCACCTGACCGGGGATCGAGTTCAGGCGATAGTCGGCGCGGCCACGGTCGAGGCGCGGGATGCAGCTCACCAGCCCCTGCGTGTAAGGATGCTGCGGCGCTCCCAGAATGGTTGCGGTGGCGCCGCGCTCGACGATCTGGCCGGCATACATCACCGACACGCGCTCGCACACGCGCCGCACCAGACCCAGATTGTGGGAGATGAACAGCATCGCCGTGCCGTGCTCCTCGCGCATGCGGGCAAGAAGCTCGATGATCTGCGCCTCGACGGTCACGTCGAGCGCCGTGGTCGGTTCATCGAGGATGAGCAGAGCCGGCTCCGCGAGGAAAGCCATGGCGATGACGATGCGCTGTTGCTGGCCACCCGAGAGCTGATGCGGGTAGCGGCCCATCGTGCCCTCGGGGTCGGGAATGCCGACCTTGCGCAGCATCTCCAGAACACGGGGGGCGATGCTGCCGGCTTCGGCATGCTCATGAGTCTCCAGAACCTCGGCAAGCTGACGCCCGATCTTCATGGTCGGGTTCAGCGCGCTCGACGCGTCCTGATAGACCATGGCGATGCCGCCCCTGCGCAGGGCGCGCAGGTCCGCTTCGGTCATGGTGCCCAAATCCTGTCCGCGAAACAGGATGCGGCCCTGTGCGATGCGCCCGTTTTCACCGAGATAACGCATGACGGACATTGCCACGGTGGATTTTCCGCAACCGGATTCACCGATCAGAGCCATGCATTCGCCGGCGCCAAGCTCCAGGCTGACATCATTGACCGCCAGAACCTCGCGATCAGCTCCCCTATAGCGAATTTCGAGATCCTCGATCCTGAGCAGGGGCGTTGCTTCAGCGGCCATGATCAAGCTCCTGAAGTCCATCGGCAATGAGGTTGAAGGCCGAAACCAGCGTCACAATGGCCAGCGAAGGAAACAGCGCCGCGTGCGGATAGACGTTGAGGATGGGCGTCGCGTCGCGCACCATTCCGCCCCAGTCCGGATCGGGGGGTGGCAGGCCGAGGCCGAGGAAGCCCAGCACACCGATGGCGATGATGGTGTAGCCCATGCGCACGCAGAAATCGACGATGAGCGGGCCGCGGGCCAGCGGCAGGATTTCCACGAAGACGATGTAGAGACTGGTTTCGCCGCGTGTGCGCGCCGCCGCCACGAAGTCGCGTGTCTTGATGTCGAGTGCGAGGCCCCGCACCAGACGGGCAATGCCCGGACTGGAACTGAGGACGATGGCCAGCACGATGTTGAGAGCGGACGGACCAAGCGAGGCGATCAGCACCACGTAAAGCACGATCTTCGGGAAGGAGAGCAGCACGTCGATGACGCGCGACACGACCTCGTCCACCCAGCCTCCCTTGTAGCCGGCCGCCAGACCGGCGCTGATACCCACGACATAGGCGCAGATCAGCGAAACCGGCGCGATGAGCAGGACCGGGCGCGCGCCCCAGATGATGCGGGAGAGGATATCCCTGTGAAGGCTGTCGGCGCCGAACCAGTGATGAGCGGAAGGCCCCAGATCGGACACCGCCGTCATGTGCTGGGCGTTGGGCGCGTAAGGTGCGATCCACGGCGCCAGCACGGCCACCGCAATCCAGAAAAAAAGGATCGCCAGCCCCACGCACAGGATGGGGGAACGGGCGAGCGCCCTGCCCCACCGGCTGGCAGGACTGCCCGAACCGGCGCGGATTTCATTGTCCATCGTCGCGCTCATGACAATCTTATCCGCGGATTGAGCAGCACATAGCCGACGTCGCCGACAAGCTGGGTGGAGATGGCGATGGCCACCGTGATCAGGCTGGTCGCCTCGATTAGCGCGATGTCGCCGAACATGGCCGCCTCCAGCAGCATGCGGCCGATGCCGGGATAGGCGAACACGACCTCTGTGACCACGACACCGCTGATCAGCCAGTTGATCTGGAGCAGGATGATTGTGAACGGCGCCATCATCGCGTTGCGCATCACATGGCGGGCAACGACCTGTCGGGGTTTCAGCCCTTTCAGAACGGCGGTCCGCACATAGGGCGTCTGCATCACCTCCATCACGGAAGTGCGCACGAATCGGGTAACGTAAGCTGTCACGTAAAGCGCGAGCACTGTCACCGGCAGAATGTATTGCAGATAGATCGGCCAGCCGCCCGCGGTCTGCAACGGACTGGTTCCTGGCAGCCAGCCCAGCCACACCACGAAGACGCTGGCCAGTATGACGGCCGACGCGAACTCAGGTATGGAGGCGAGCATGGTTGTCACGATCGTCACGGCGCGGTCGGCCGGCTTATTGGCGCGCAAGCCTGCATAGGTACCGATCAGGATCGCCAGCGGCACGATGGTCGCAAAGGCGAGCGCCGCCAGCTTCAGCGAATTGCCGAGACGCTCCCAGATGATGTCGGCGACCGGCATGTTCATCATCGACGAATAGCCGAAATTGCCGAAATAGCGGTCGCCGCGCGGATCCTCGAACCCAAGCCCCAGGTCCGGGTCCTGCAGGGGATCTGCCTGCAGGCCCACCAGCACACCAAGCCACCGGCCGTAGCGGACGAGCACAGGATCGTTGAGATGCAGACGTTCATAGAGCAGAAGCACCTGCTCCTCCGAGGCGAATGGCCCAAGTGTCTTTCGGGCCACATTACCCGGCGAAGCCTCGACCAGCATGAATATGATGAACGAGGCCGCAATCATCGTCACGAGTGACGAGGCGAGACGCCTTATCAGGATGGTGTTCACGAGACTTACCGATTTTTACAATGTTCTCTTTGCCGGAAGCGTCCCTTCCTATTCCTCGATCCACATATCTTTGTAATAATTGTAGTTGGACGGATGCATCGAGAAGTTCTTCAGCTTCTTGTTGTAAGCCGTGTACACGTTCCGATAGACAGGCTGGACAAGAGGGCCGTCCTCGATGAGAATTTCCTCCAGCTTGCTCATGATCTTCTTGCGCTCATCCAGTTCGACCGTTGCTCCCGCCTCATCCAAAAGCTTGTCGAAATCCGGATTGGAATAAGCGGATTCGTTCCACTCTCCGCCGGTGCGAAGCACCAGGTCGTAAAGCATGATACCAAGCGGACGGTGGTTCCAGTCTGTGAAGCCGAGCGGGACCTTCTGCCAGATTTCCCAGTACTGGGCCGGCGGCACGGGACGCATCGTCACGCGAATGCCGGCCTCGGCCCATTGACCAAGCATGCTCTGGACAATCTTGCTTTCCCACGAAGGCGCTGACTTCAGGTAAAGCTCGACATCAATGCCATCCGGATAACCAGCCTCGGCAAGCAGCTTCTTTGCCTGTTCAATGTCACGCTCAGGCGCCACAACCGCGCCATATCTGCA
>Ga0265293_10011279_pt1 | contig 12211 bp, 8 predicted proteins | sample Munlanlewell138R_FD_192505 | JGI IMG/M metagenome (GOLD analysis project Ga0265293, IMG submission 192505) | Leachate microbial communities from a municipal landfill in Southern Ontario, Canada - Leachate well 138R | ecosystem: Engineered > Solid waste > Landfill > Unclassified | place: Canada... | reverse complement strand
CCTGTTCGTTATCGCCGCCCCAAAAACCAAACAGCTTGCTGAAAAACCCTTTTTCATCGTTTTTGCCCGTAATCTCCGGCACGTCAATCTTGAACCCGTTTGCCTTGATAGTCCCTGCTATCCACGACTGGACTTCCTTTTTCGTCTTGAGTCCTTTTTCCTTCATGAACCCGCTATTCGGGTCAACCGTATCGGATTGCAGGATAAGGCGAGCGGCTTCAATGTCAGAACGGATTTCGGCTTGATCGGACGGCGGCAAGCTTCGGAATGTTTCGTTGCCCTTCCATGCGGTGATCTCTGATTCAATCCTGTCTTTTTCCTTGGCGGCAATCTCCATGCGTTTCGACGTGTCCGCCGTTTCGTATTCACGCGCCTTGACCGGATCGCTGAACGTAACCGGCTTCCCGGCGGCATCCCACTTGGTAATCAACCCCTTTTCAAGATTGTCCATCGTGATCTTGTCGCGCTGTTCGGCCTTTTTGATTTCCTCTTGGCGGGCTTGCTCGTAGCCCTTGTTGAATGGCGTCACAATGGCGTCAAGGAAGGTCTCAAGGCGCGGGTCACGTTGCGCCGGTGGTTTGCCAGCTTGGTCTTGCATCCATGACGTGAATTGCAAATCGCCTTCGTTTTCCTTAATCAAATGCTGCATGACAGCCTTGCGGATTTGTTCGGGCTGCATGGCTTCGGCCATCATGGGGCTTATGCCCACCTTTCCATACGCCTTTTCTTCAAGCATGGCGGCGTATGGAGCACTCCCCGATCCGCCAGCCTTGGCGGATTCGGATGCGGTCAAAAGGTCTTGCATGGACTGCGCGGTTGATTGCAGGATTGCCAGCACCCCGGCGGAAGTGGACACTTGCTGCGGGATGGATTGGAGTTGGTTTGTGGCGGCCTGCGCCATGCGTTCATTGTGCGCGGCAATGGCGGCTTGCGCGTCCTTCAATGCGGCTTCCCCGGCGTCGTTGTATCGCTTCATTACGGCATAGGCTAAATCAACAGCCTTTTGCTTGTATTCCTTGCTGGCCTTGTCAAGCCCCAGGTCGGTTATGACCTGCTTCAACGCCTTGTCGGGCGGCAGGCTCTTGGATAGGGCGTCGTCAATCAGTCCGGCGGTTTGCGTGTCCACGGCATTGATTGCCACAATGTCGGAGTCTGGCGGATTGATTCCAATGTCCTTGACCATTTCCATCGGCGTCGTGTAGGTGATCGCCAAACGCCCGGTGTAAAGCTGGTTGAGCGTTTGGGATGGCACGTTGTGCGTCGTAGACAGGACTTTCAGATTGTCCCACGCTGGCCCTGCGTCCTGGATGCTCTCAACTTCCAATAGCGTATTGGCCGTGCTGGCTGGTGTAACGGATGACTTCTGCGGTTCGGGCTTGGTAAGCAAATCCTTGTAGTAATCCTGACGCGCCAGTTCGTTTTCCGTTAAGCGGTTCTTGTTTTCAAGCTCGCGCAATTCTTCCATAGCCTTTGCGTGGCTGACCGGCATCATAAATTCTGCGGCAAGGTTGCGGTTCTGTTCGGCAATCAAATCTTCTTCCGCCCGTTGCGCCTCGGTCTGTGCGCGTTGGATTTGCAGTTCGCCAAGGCGGAGTTTCTGCCCCTGCACGTCCTGTTCAAACCGGCTGTTTTGCGTATCCCAAAGATTGTCGCGTCGCAATGTGAATGCACGGGCGGCGTCTGAATTGCCCTGTGCAAGTTCTGCGATTTGCGCGTTTGTGGTATAGGCCGATAAATTGCTCATGCGCGGGTCAGACGACAATACCTCCAGCTTGCCAGGTATGCCAGTCGAAGCATATCCCGATATTTGGACTGGATTAGCGTTCGCTGATTCAGCGGTCTTACGAGCGCGTTCTTCGGCGGCTTGCTTAGACAACGCTTCATTGCGCAAACGCCATACGTCGCGGTCAGACAATTCAGTTCCGGGCGGGATTGCGGGCGGGGTCATTCCCTTTATGTTCAATGCCATGTCAGCCTCCTATGCCTTTGTCGGTCTTTTCTACCTTCGGCCATTTGCCTTGCGGGCAGTCGTTATTTATGTTTGTGCGCCAGCGTCCAAAACAGCACGCGCCTTTGTAATGCTTGCAGTTAAATCCTTCTGACTTTGAGTCGGGACATTCCCGGCAAATCATAAACCGTTTCATCGAATACGACATAAAATCAGTAGCGTTCATAGTATGTAATCGTAAACGTAAATGTACCACCTTGTCCCCGTTAATTTGGACGATGGCACGGAATAACTGCTTTTCATATTTGTGAGCAACCCGGTAGCGCCGATTGTCCCACGGCCAACCTGAATATGCCTTCCGTCTGGTGCGCCGTCCACCCAGCACCCAATACCCCAATACTTGTATAACGCGCTATTGGCCGGTTCAAAATGCAGCGAAGTGTTCGCGTCAAGCGTTACGAAACTTCCCGGCGTGGGCGGCGTCCATGTGTACCAGTCTGACGCTCGGTATAAATTATCATGCGGCAAAATTATGTAATCTTCCCCTGTGCAGCAAACCGAAAAATCAAAGTACGTTGCGGCATCGGCAAACGTGTTCTGGTATTGGGAGCTTAACCCGACATAGACATAGTTCTGGACATAACCGTAAGCAACAAGCGGACTGTCTCCATTTCTGTTCCGCAACTCATCATATATCAGCCAATACCCCGTTTTGATTGGCGCGGGTATAGTGAAATAACCGGAGTATGTGACATAGTTTGCCGGAGCTACCGCAACGGATGATATGATTTCCGGTGTACACTCGACGCAACAGGTCGTGCAAAAGTCCCCGTTTTTGGTCAGGAAGTGAAGCGTATTATTTATTATTTTTGTGCCGAATGTTGTCATTATGTACACGGAGTTAAGTTGCCAATAACATGCGGACTTCCGGCAGTTATGCTTTGCAAAGCACCATTAACATAAGTATATGTCCACGTTTCTTGCAGCAGTTGCCCGTTGAAATCGTAAACCCTTCCGTAAACCGTAACGCTTTGATTTAACCCGGTTGACCCGCCGCCGCCCGCGCCAATTACAATGTCCGCATAACCCTCTTCCCCTGCGGCGTTTTTCCCGGTAAATCTCAATGTCGTGCCGCTTTCGTCTGACGCAATGACTTGGACGTAAGTGAGCACATACCCAGATGTTGGCGCGATTCTCGCAATCGGATTTGTCGTGGCGGATATTTCCCCGGTATCCTTATTAAACACAATGCCAGCATCCCCGGCTGTCAACTTCGTCACGCCAGCATTGGTGAATGTGATTGTGTTCCCTTCGAGGCCACCGGTCATTCCTTCGCCAGCCAGAAATTCAACAATGTCGGTCAAATACGTGCCGCCAACCTTCAACGCCGTAACCGCCTTGCCCCAGTATGCGGCGGGAGGAGCGGTATTGGCGTAACCGGAAACAACCGGGGCTTTGCCGCGTCGCAACACATCTCCGCCGTTTCCAGGGCTTCTGTCTATATCAACTAATTCCGACGGGACTGCGTTTTTCGCAATGGTTTCAGCTTCATCCCGCGTGGGAAACATTTGCGTCAACTGCTGCACCGTCTCCATGATTATCTGCCTTGCGTCCGGCGCTTGTTTGGGTTGCGGGATATGAATATCTTGTTCGTTTGGCATGAATCACCCTTTAATCAGGAAAGAACACCAAGCCGCCTACAGCGGTATCACTCCGTACAATCTTGTGTGAGCAATAAAGGTAATCGCCAAGCCTGTAAACTGTGCTGCCCTGCACGCCGTTGTTTGTGGCGCTGGAGGCTGCGGCAAGCGTTAAATGGAACTTCAGTGTATGCGTCCATTTTTTTTGATACTTTTGGACTGAATCAATCCTTCCGTCTGTCTTGTATCCGACTGGCAACCAGTAATATTCCCCCGTGGTTGTCCAACCGTCGCTTGTTCCGGACATTGGGACGGCGTGATAGGTGGTCAGTTTGACGTAATCGAATAAGCCGTGCCTGTTTAATGTGAGTCCGACTATTTTAACTGACCTATTTAAGACAACCCCTGAGCTTATAACTTCTCCTTCGTTGATTGTTGGGGCTGTCGTTTGGTTGTGAAATATTCCAGCAGCGGTTATGCTTGTGTCTGATCTGTCAATGAAGATTGCCGATCCGGTTGTCGCATCCATAGCCGCCGCAAATTTTGCCGTCCTTGGCGTAGCAACATCCGTAATCGCAGTAGTCTGATACCGATTCTTGAACTTCATCCATTTGTCAACAAGGTATTGGATTGTCCCGGCTGCGAATGCGGGGGCATTTTCAGCAACCCTTGATGTCGCCCCTGTGTTTACGGTGGTTGTCTTGGTGGAAAAGGCGTCCACTTCGCGGGTTACGGATTCGCTTGACGCCCGCGCTTCTTCAAGACGAACTTCAACCTTCATGTTACCAGATGGTGTTTCCTCAACGCTGATGTCGCCCGCTTCGCCATCTTCAAGTGAAGCGTAATCAGTTTTAAGCGTTGTCTTTAATGTCCGGGCTTTTGTGACAATGGCGGATAGTCTGGCAAGAAACCCGTCCGCGCTGGAATACGTCGCTTCTTTGTCAGTTTGCTTTGCGGAGGCAACGAACGCGTCAATCGCCCCCTGTTCAATCGTTTGGTTTAACGGCGTGATCTCTTTGACTTCCTTGCGTACATTCCCGGCTTGTGTGCGCTCGGCAAATATCTTGACGATTTTCCCGCGAATGCCGGTAAGATAAGTTGTAACATTGTCAATTAATGTCGGGTCGGTGCCGCTTTCCGTGTTCTTGGTGGTCTTTACGTATTCGGCAAAAGAGGCTTCGTCAATCACAACTTCCTGATCGGTGGGCGTAATCGTTTCCTCAACCGTATCGTATCGGTTGAAATACTTACTGACCTTATTGACAAAACGCTTGATGACGCCCTTCACCGCTTCTGTCGGCGTTAGCGCTTCCGTCTGGACGGTCTTTTCCGTGACAACTGTAGTGCCAGCCTTAGACACAACCGTTGTCGTGCTGGTCTGCGCAACGCCAACATCCACCAATGTCTTGATGTTCTTGGAGCTATCCTTGTTGACCTCGACAAGCCGCTCCCTTGCTTCCCCGTCGGAAGGCGTGATTTTTTCGGCGTCTTGGCTTGTAATGCCAAGCTGCTGCCTTGTGGAAACAATGGAGTGCGAGTTTTGCGCGGTAACATGAAACTCGACATCCCGGTATTCGATTGACAGTTTCAGCGTGATAATACCGCTGCCGTCCTTTGACTTCCCGGTTTCCACGCCGCTGTTAAACCACGTTCCGGCAAAGGTGTGTCCTTCGACAACAGGGCTGGCAAATGTGCTGGTGTTTCCCAGCGTTTCCGCCAGCGTGTACATTTTATCAATCGCAATATTGGGAAATATGACGGTTAAGAATCGGTAGTCGGTCGCGCCCAACGGTTGCATTTCCAGACTATCCGCCAACCTTGCTTCCGCCCAAGCGATTGAATTCGCCCAGCCGTATGCTAAAACCTGCTGGATCACGCCGGCTGGCCCTACCGCCGGATCAACAATCCCCTTGATGGTAATGCAACGCCATATCCCCGGCAATTCCACGCCGTCAACCATAGGGTTTTCGACGCTGTAATACTTTTTGCCATCATTCGGGTTCTTGACGCTGGTACGCTGGCGCAGGATTTCCACCAAAGCCGATACGTCCTTGATTGGCAACTGCTCAAGTTTGCGAACAATGGTGCGGTCTGACGGGTCAATCCCTGAAAACTCTTGACCGAGCTTGTCCCGTATCCATTTCCCCTCTGCCAGATTGTCAATATTCATAGGAAATTACCCGTTGTTAATGAGGTTCAACCCGCGAATATAGCTGCCGGTCGTGCTTCCGGTGTTGGTATATCGGGTTCTAAACATCGGTGTTGGCTGGAATTGCGCGTTGTTTTGCGGCTCGCTGGCCTTCATTTCGGACAATGCCGCAAGATATTCGCCCTCTTTGCGGTCAGCAGCTTGGTTAAACCCCTTCATTGCCAGCAGTTTACGCAACGCCTGCACCTTCACGGCGGGCGCATATCCCGGCAATTCGATGATGTCCTCATCACGGAACAGTGGCAACGGGAAGCGGACATAGGTAACGACGATCCCGGTTGGAGTCAAAGCCGTGCCTGTTGAGTCACAAAACGCCAGTATTGGGGTTCCTTTCGGCCTGATCTGGAACATGGCGGCGGACTGGTTGTAACCCCTGAATCTGTCGGAAAGCGTTATGGCTGATGTGCTTGTCCATGTGGCGATCTTGTAAATCCCGGTGTTGCTGCCAATCCTGATGAACTCCCCGGCACAAGTCGTGGCCGGGAACTCTGCCGTGGATGATGCGGCGGTCATGTATTCGTTAATGGCAAGCGTTGTCCCGTCTGCCAGCGCGGTTTCAACCGGCGTATCGTAATACCAGTTTTTCTCAAAATTGGAAGGGCGGCTACCGCCGGGCATGAAGTTGTAAGGCTGCTTGTCCTCATCCTGGACGCGCAATACGGTTCGGCAATCGGCAGGAAGAATATACGATTGATCGGTTAAAGTCGCGGCTTGCTGCAAGCACGTCCAGTTGAACGCGCCGCATACATCCCGGTATGCCTCGTTCAGTTTTTCTTTAACTTGTTTGGTGTAAACCTCGTCTGCTGTGCCCCTTGGGTTGTCCATCTGCGTCATAAGCTCGTCAATTATGCTTCCGCATGGAATCATGGCGTCACCCCCTGGTATTGAAAATGTTACAAAATCATCTCTTTTTCGGATTGGCTTTACCAGATTATCATACGTTTGTCAACTAAAATAATACTTTTGTCTTGACATTAACCGATTAATATAGTAAGCGGTATTCCGAAACAGGGGAATTGTATTATGGAATATCAAGGGAAGAAGCCTTGGGTACACAAGTCAAGGCTGACGCACAAGGACAAGATGGTGATTCGCAAGCAGCTTGGAATCCCGTCATGGGCTTCATTTCCCAGGTGTCCGGCAAAGTCACGGAAGTTTATCAAATCATGCGAGGCGGTTGGTGATTACACCCATTCTGAAAGAAGTCATTTTTGCCCCCTGTGCGCTTGCAAGCGTACTGCCGGATGGGGAACCAACCACTTTGGATGGGGCTGGTGTAACGACCATGAAAAAGGCAGGAGAACTGGCGCGGCAAAGGAATTCGCAATGAAACACTTGGAAGCCATACAGCAACGCAATCCGTCTCTTTACCACAATGCCGACAAGTATTTCGAGGCCGTGGAATCCGAAGGCGTCAAATCGGCGCAGACCAAAAGCGTTGAGGCTGAAATCAAACTGTTGCGCGCCACTACGCTTGAAATGATTGAGCGTATCAAAAACGGCGAAGGCGTTGGCGGATACGACCCCGCCGGCGGTGTAATCAAGCTGTCCGACAAAGACCGGGTTGCCATGATTAAAAACCTCACCGAAGCCATTGGCAAGCTGGTGAAGATTGACTTCGACATCAACAGCGGGAACGTCATCAGCGTGGACGCCTACAAAGTCTGGATGGCGGGTTTTGCGCGGGCGGTCAAGGAGCAATTCCCATCCAAAGAAGATCAACTCAAATTCGTTGAGGCATCCAAAAAGGCCGGGGAACCGAAGCGCGGATAATCAACCATGTCAACCGAAATCAAAACGCTGTTTCAAACCGCCTTTGAAGGCTCCGAAGATTCGGACTTCAATCTGTTTGAACCGTTTGACGTTGAGCAACGCCAGCTTTGGCTGATTGAAAAAGCGGCAAAACATGACGTGCAGCTTGCGCTGACTGGCGGCCCGTTTCAAATCGGGTTATTGATGGATACGACGGAAACCCCCGGCTACACCATGACGCTTGCCGGTTCACAATGCGGCAAGAGCCGCGCCTTGTTGATTGAAGCAATCATCATGGCAAGCGGGCAAGTCCCTATTTCCATGCGGTTTGACAAGGGCGTTGACACCGGTGTTCCGCGCAAGGTGAATGAGGAAAATATCAAGCGGTTTGGATTACGGGAAGATGGCACTTGCGGTAACGTCATTGGCGTTGGCAAATACCCACTTGAGAAAATACCGCCACCCAACACCGGGGCGCAAATCTGGATCGCATCTTACCGGGAAGTCAAGGAAAAGATGTGGAAGAACCGTCTTGAGGAATTGATACCGAAATACCTGCTGAATCGCAACAAAGGCGTGGACGGCTGGAGCGAGAAGTTGCAGGTATTTCACTTCGATTCTGGCGCTACCATCCGCCTCATCACCTATGAGCAACAATACAAAAAGGCAGAAGGTGAAATGGCGTGGATGGTGGTGCTGGACGAGGAACCGCCTGACCGCCAATATTTCATTTCTGCCTTGGAGCATTGCAAGTATCTCCGCCTTTGTTTCAGTCCGATCAACGGCCTGAACTGGTCGTACTACGACAGCTATCTCCCGGCAATCAAAGACCCGAATGGCCGCGTCAAGATATTCCATTGCACGCAATTTGACAGTCCGTACCAAGACTCCGAAAAGGTCAACGCCAAAATCAAGCATTACAAGCCTTACGAAATCAAGGCGCGCGTTTACGGGCATTTCAGCGACATGGCCGGGAAGCCGTATTACAACTTCGAGCTGACGGAGAAATTCAAGAAGGAATACATGCCGCGCCACCGGCTGGCCCGCATCCTTCCCATGGCAAAAGTTGACACGGTAAACGATGCCCTGCATATCAAGATCAGGGAAGAAGCCGCCGACAACGAAGCCCCTGACGTTTGGGAAATATACGAATCATACAACGAGCGCGGGGCGTATTGGCTTACCGCCGATGTTGCCGTTGGGAATGACGATCCCGACTTGGCGCAAAATGCAAGCGCGGCGTATGTCCGGAGACTGCCCTTTGAAGGCGAAAAAGACCCGATGATGGTGGCGTCGTTACATTCCACGGTACGGAATGTTGAGTTCGCCTGGCTCTGCCTTTACGCAGCATGTTACTACAACTTTGCATTGGTTGCCCCCGAAACCGGCGTGAGCGCGGATGGCGCGGTATTCGTTACCACAATAAGCGGATACCCGTTCATTTACCGGCATATCAGCACGAACGACAAGACCCGCCGCCTTCAAGAGAAATTCGGGTTTGACACCAAGAACGCAACGCGCAAGTACGCCTTCGACCTTGTTGGAACATGGCTTTATGACCACATGGACAACAGCAAGATTTACCACTACCAGCTTTTGAAAGAGTTGAACGAGTGCATCACCGGCAAGGGCGGCAGGCCCGATCATCCAGAACGCGGCAGCACGGATTGCATTATGGCGTTTGGAATATCGGAATACGTTTATGCGCTGGCCAAGACCCAAATACGAAACAACCGCAACTTCAACGTGTCCCCGGAAGATGCTGGCCCAAGACGCATGTTTCCAAACATTATTGGTTTGAACGCGCCGATACGGGAAACCCGCAAGGTGCTTGGATCGCGGCGCGGGATGGATGCGCGGTTCGGTGCTGGCAGAACCACAATACGAACAAGAGAGGCAATTTATGGATAAAAAAGAACAAGCCCCCGAAGTGTCAAAGGCGGATCAGGAATTGCTTGCCAAATATCTTGGCATGTTTCAAACCGCATGGAAGGAAGCCCGACCGTTCTTTGACCGCGCCAATGAGGATGTCGCGTTGTTTGAGCAGGAGCCGGACTTAAACTCCCCTACCCTGTCCGACATATCGCTTGGACAAGCCAAGCTGTTTGTTGACCAAATCATGCCGTCAATCTTCTTTTCCCTGTTTGGGGATGACACGCCCTTCGAGTTGCTTCCTGGAGATAAGTCCGTGACTTACGAGCGGGGCCGGAAAGTGCGCGATTGGGTGCTGTTCAACATGAACACCGTCATGAACATTATGACGGAAGGATATTTGACCATCAAGGATGCCGTCAAGCTGGGATGCGGATACGGCATTATTGAGCCGAAGTTAATCACCCCGCCAGCCGTCAATCAAACAATCGTGTATGCCGGGGATGAGGAAGTAAAGGCGCGGGAGATGGCGGTTGGCGAAACCGTTATGATACCGAGCTATACCTACCTGCCTTTTGGCCAAGTAATTCCCATGCCTGATGGCAAATCCCCCGAAGAAGTGTCGTGCGTATTCGTATTGCGGTTCTATCCCGAAGATGTATTCCGCAAGATGCTTGACAAGCAGCTCAATCCCGATTCGCCGTATGAGGGCAATGCTGATGAGATTGTCAAATATGCGAGAGCCAACTCAATGAACGGGTATGTTCGTACACCCCGCCAGATTGCCGAACAGATCAACAGCCGTGGCCGCGCATTGCCCGACATAATGAACACCCAAAGCGTTAAGGGTGCGCCAATCTCTGTGCCGGTGCTGCAATGCTACTCAAACAATGAACACGTCTTTTTCGCTTGTGACCGCGTAAAAATCTATCACAAGAAAAGCAAATTCCAGACGTTGCGCTGTCCGGTAGTCAAGGCGACCTTCGACCCGGACGGCAACAAGTGGTACACGCCGGGAATAATCAACCCTCGCAAACGGATGATTATGGGAACGGAGATGTTCTACAACGGGATTATGGACATGCTGACCATGGTCTTGCACCCCCATCAAGTCATTAACCGGGATGCCGTTGTTAATACCGGCGAAACCCCCGACTTGCAGCCCTACGGCAAGACCGTGATTACCGGGGCGTACAAGACCGGGGATGTTGTGAGCTTTGTCCCCCCGCCCGCCTTGCCGCCGTTCCTGCTGCAACTTGGCGACCGGCTGGAAGAGTTCAACACGTCCAGCGTTGGCCAACCCAAGGCGTTGCACGGCCAAGGCACGGCTGGCCTTGTGCGCGGTGGTTCTGGAGCAATGGAATCGCTGATGCAGTCCACGGCCGGCCGCGAGAAGATGATTGCCAACCACTTCCAAAACGGCTGGTACTTGTCCGTTGTCGAGCAATCTCTGATTTTGTGCCAGATGCTTGCCGGTGACAAGGAGTTAATGCCGGAAATCAAGTACGACCCCACAACCGGCAAGAATGACTACGGCTGGACGGAAATCACGCAAGACGACATCCGGCAGGTGTTCAAGGTCAAAATCAGCTTCACCGAAAAGATGGCAAACCAACTGGCCGAAATCACGCGCAAGGCCATGATTTACGACCGGGCGTTGAAGAACCCCTACGTCAACCAGAAAGAGGCGTTTGCATGGCTTGTTGGCAATACCAAGCAGTATCACCAGTTGACCGAAGGCGTCAACCCGAAGGAAAACGTTGCGCTGATGCAGGCGATGGGCGGGGCCGGGGCGACTGGTGGCGGGGAAGGAGCCGGGGCGGAAGCTCCGGGCGCAAACCCGTTGACTGGCGGGGCTGGTACGGCAATGGGCGGGCTGGAAATCTAACCAAAGGAAGGAAAGGCAATGCGCTCAATAGAGAAAATCGAAGCCAGTATTGCGAAAGTCAGGCATGAAATCAAGAGCAAGACCCGGTTAAACACCATTGCCAAGTTTAGCGGGGCTGACGAATTAACGAGTTTGCTTGCCGAAACCAAGGCGTTTTACGAGCAGGCAATCCGATCCCTGGACGAAAACAACCCGGCGCTGAACAAGGAATACGCCAAAAACAAGGCGTGCTTGGTGCTGGTGGAAGGCTTCATTTCAGGCATGGAAACGGCGGATGCCGACTTGATAAAACTCAATCAGGCATTGCTTGATTTGCATGACGAACTCAAGAAAGCGCAAGAGGAAGTCCGGCGGCGTGAAAAGGCGGCGTTTTGAAAAATATAACAATCTTGCTATTTTATAACGATTTTGCTTGACAAGTAATCAGATTTATGCTTTATAGCGGGCAAAAGGGAATACAATGCCCTGTTTTTGGAATACTTTTAGTAAACGGGAGTGGTTGAATAACCCCCAAAATGGAGGATAGTCATGCCGGAAGCACCGAAAGCCCCTGTCAATGACGGGAATGGCGAAGGGAAATCCAAGTGGGAGGAGTTGGGATTCGAGTCCGAGGAAGCGATGTTCGATGCGGCAAAAGAGGCTGGTGATCTTCGGAGGAAGATTACTGATGCCGAGGCCGAACTCGAAAAAGAGCGCACCGCAAGGACAAAGACCGATTCCGAGTTTATGCGCCAGTCCAATGAGATCGGCGCGATGAGGAAAAAGCTGGCGGAGTTGGGCGTCAAACTGCCGGATGATGACGGCAAAGAGAAAGGCGCGGAACCCAAGGATAATGGCGAAAAGGTCAAGCCGGAAGATGTGCTTGATTCCATATCCGAAGAAGAAGCGGCAATTCTTGACGG
>Ga0265293_10011278_pt1 | contig 12211 bp, 12 predicted proteins | sample Munlanlewell138R_FD_192505 | JGI IMG/M metagenome (GOLD analysis project Ga0265293, IMG submission 192505) | Leachate microbial communities from a municipal landfill in Southern Ontario, Canada - Leachate well 138R | ecosystem: Engineered > Solid waste > Landfill > Unclassified | place: Canada... | reverse complement strand
CTTTCACAAAATGAACAAAGATTATTTGATATTGATTTAAAAAAGGAAGACGTCGGTGCATAATCCTCAGCTTAATCGACACGGAGAGTTAACGCATTTACTGAGTACAGAGGGATTGTCAAAAGACATTCTGACTCATATCCTTGACACGGCACAAACCTTTGTTCCCTTGGCAGAACGGGAAGTCAAGAAAGTGCCGCTGCTGCGTGGCAAAAGCGTTTTCAATCTTTTCTTTGAAAACTCAACACGTACCAGAACCACGTTTGAGATTGCGGCAAAACGTTTGTCAGCAGATGTCTATAACCTGAATATCAATGCTTCTTCAACGTCCAAGGGCGAGTCCCTGCTTGATACCATCAGTAATTTAACGGCCATGCAGGCCGATATTTTTGTTGTCAGGCATGAAGCCAGCGGAGCACCTTATCTGATCGCCCAGCATGTTGAACCGCATATTCATGTGGTTAACGCCGGTGACGGCCGTCATGCACACCCGACCCAGGGTCTGCTTGACATGTATACCATCCGTCATTTCAAGAAAGACTTCTCTAACCTGACGGTGGCCATTGTGGGCGATATCCTGCATTCACGCGTGGCCCGTTCTGATATTCATGCGCTTACCACATTGGGTGCCGCCGAGATCCGTGCCATTGCGCCCCTGACCCTGTTGCCCAGTGGGCTTGAACAAATGGGGGTTCGCGTCTTTACCAGTATGGAGCAGGGCCTGAAAGACGTTGACGTTATTATCATGCTGCGCCTGCAAAACGAACGTATGAAAGGGGCGTTATTGCCTTCCTCGCAAGAGTATTTCAAGCATTATGGCTTGACACGGGAAAAACTGGCCTATGCCAAACCTGATGCCATCGTCATGCATCCTGGCCCCATGAACCGGGGGGTTGAAATTGACTCCACGGTTGCCGATGGCGATCAGGCGGTCATCTTGAATCAGGTGAATTTTGGTATTGCAGTCCGGATGGCTGTTATGAGTATTGTGGCGGGAGCTAGTCTGTGAAAATCTTGATTAAAAACGGTCGTTTGCTTGATCCCAAAAACGGCATCGACCAACTGTGTGATATTTCAATTGCCTCCGGACGTATCGTCGGGATTGGCAAGGCTGACCCTGCTTTCGAAGCCAGACGGGTTATTGATGCACAGGGTCTGGCGGTTGTGCCGGGCCTGATCGATTTGTCTGTCCGGTTGCGTGAGCCCGGCTTCGAGTACCGTGCAACGCTCGAGTCCGAAATGAATGCCTCTCTGGCGGGTGGTGTGACCAGTCTGGTTATCCCTCCTGATACCGATCCGGTGCTTGATGAGCCCGGTCTGGTTGAAATGCTGAAACACCGCGCCAAACAGCTTAACCAGGCAAACCTGTATCCATTGGGTGCCATGACGCAGGGCCTGAAAGGCGAAACCATTACCGAAATGGCCGAGCTGACCGAGGCTGGCTGTGTGGCTTTCTCGCAAGCGGTGCATCCGCTGATTGACTACGGCGTGCTGTACAGAACCATGCTGTATGCCAAAACCTACGACTATACCTTGTGGCTGTACCCTTTTGATGCCTCCCTTTCCAAGGGTGGCGTTGCCGCCAGTGGTGCGTTTGCCTCCCGCACTGGGTTGGCTGGTGTTCCTGTACAGGCTGAAACCATTGCCTTGCATGCCCTGTTTGAATTGCAACAAAGTACCGGTGTGCGTTTGCATTTGTGTCGTGTTTCAAGTGCAGCCGGCCTGGATCTGGTGCGCAAGGCCAAGGCGGAAGGTTTGCCGGTCAGTTGCGATGTTTCCATTAACCAGATTCATCTGATCGACCAGGATATCGGTTTCTTTGACAGCAACTATCGCCTGGACCCACCTTTGCGGTCACAGCGAGACCGTGATGCCATTCGCCAGGGTCTGGCCGATGGCACGATTGATGCGATTTGCTCTGACCACACGCCTGTTGATGACGATGGCAAATTGCTGCCGTTTTCCGAAGCGGAGCAGGGTGCAACCGGCGTCGAGTTATTGTTTTCCCTGGTTTATAAATGGGCCCTGGAAACCAAAACACCTGTGCTGGATGCCTTGGCCAAAATCACTACGCAACCGGCTTCTATCTTGTTGTCCGGTGCACCTGCCTTACCGCCTTGCGGTCAGCTGGATATCGGTGCGCCTGCCGACCTGGCATTGGTGGATCTTGATGCGGCTTGGGTGGTTAATCGTGAATCCATTTATAGCCAAAGTTGTCACACGCCATTTTTTGGTTATGAACTGCCGGCCAAGGTCAAAATGACACTGGTGGGTGGACGGGTTGTGTGGGAGTCGGCTTGATTCTACGTGTAATACGTTTTAGCCTAAGGGCTCCCGCACTGATTCTGTTATTAGCGTTTGGTATTGCAACCTCATTTCTGCTGTATTCATTCCTTAAACAGCCAATACGGGAAAAAATCACCCGATGCTGGTCATGGATTTTAATGAAAGTCTGCGGCGTGAATATCGTTGTCGAAGGGGCACCCATCCTGAAAGGCGCCGTGATGTGGGTGGCTAACCATGTGTCATGGATTGATATTTTTATCCTGAATAGCTGTCGCACCACTTCTTTTATTGCGAAAAGTGAAATCAGGAACTGGCCGGTGATTGGCTGGCTGGTGGCTTCGGTAGGTACGGTTTTTATCGAACGGGGCCAGCGTCACGCCATTTCCCGGGTCAGCAAGTCAATTCTTGAGCTTTTCAGGCAGGAAGCCTGTGTTGGCCTGTTTCCCGAGGGAACAACGTCGGACGGCATGGATATGAAATCTTTGCATACTAGCCTGTTTGAACCGTCTATTCGGGACATGGTGCCGATTCAGCCGGTGGCGCTTGTGTTTATGCAGCATGGCAAGCGTAGCGGCGCAATGGCGTTCGTGGGCGAGCAAACCCTGGTCAATAATATTTGGCACTTGCTCAGTTCGCGGGGTGTTATGGTACGTGTCCGGTTCCTTGAGCCGCTTAACCAGCCAGGTGTACCGGTGCAAGCTACCCGTACGGAAATTGCCATTGCCATTCGTACGGCAATCGTCCATGAGTTGAAAAAAGAGCTGGCCTGAGCAAGCCGTTGCCATACAAATAAAAAAACCATTATTCCGGCCAGATTGGAATAGTGGTTTTTTTATGATAAGGGCCTGTGGTCGTGATCTTAGCTTCCAGCGGCAATCTGAATCAGCTTTCTGTCGTTAAGGCGAATGGCGGTTAATTTGCCACCCCACACGTAGCCGGTATCCAGGGCAATCAGGTGTTCACGTAACAGCAATCCCAGCGTGGACCAATGACCAAAAATAATGTTGTCATTAATGGTTTTTCGACCAGGAACCTCAAACCAGGGAATCAATCCCTTGTCGCTGCCAGGTGCCTCTTTGGAAGCAAAGTCCATATGACCTTTGGCGGTACATAAACGGATGCGGGTAAGCGCATTGATAATCACCCGCAGGCGTTTTGAACCCTCAAGGGATTCTTTCCATTGGGATGGCTCATTACCGTACATGTTTTGCAGGTTTTTCTTCCAGTCCCGGGAACGCAAGGATGCGGCGGCTTCGTTGGCCAATCGCAAGGTGGTGGCCAAGTCCCATTTTGCCATGACGCCGGCATGCACCATCAGGTGTTCGTGATCGTAATGGGCAAGCGGGCGGTGCCTGAGCCAGTTGATCAGGTCCCTGGCATCCTTGGCATTCAGGATGTCGTTGATGGTATCTGATTTGTTTTGTCGCCGGATGCCAGCATAAACGGCCAGCAAATGCAGGTCATGGTTGCCCAGGATGCACACGGCCCTGTCACCCAGTTCAATCAGACGCCTGAGCGTACGTAACGATTCAGGTCCGCGGTTGGTCAGGTCTCCGGCAAACCATAATTCACAGTTGGGATCCTCTTTGATTTCGGGTTGTTCAAGTAGGGCGTCAAGGGCACTGCAGCAGCCTTGCAAGTCTCCTACTGCCCAAATATTTTTATTCATAATTAACCTTGTTACTTTGTTTTTTTCTTGTTAGTCCCGGTTGTATGGGTTTTTGTGGTTCGCTTGACTTCCATCAGGTATAAAGCCATTAAGGCAATGGCCAGGCCAAGGATATTAGGTGCCAGCGCGGTCGTCCAGGCAGGCAGGTTGTTTAACATGCCCAGGTTAAGGGATAGCTGGTTAAACATGAAAAAACCAACGCCCAGCAAAATGCCCATAAACACTTTTGCGCTAACGCCACCGCTGCGGGTTTGGATGAAACTGATGGGGGCGGCAATCGTCATCATGACCAGTAGGGTAAAAGGGTAACTTCCTTTACGCCATAAAGCCACGAATTGCCGGTTGGTTTGCAAATTATTTTCATCCAGGTAGGTAATGTAATCAAGCAGGGAAACGACGGACATTTTTTCCGGTTGCAATTCTCCCGCCAAAAGACGGTCTGGGGTCAGGGTTGTTTCCAGGGTTAAAGAGGGGATTGAGACAATCTTTGCCACCGCTTCGACCGGGTTGTTGGGGTTGGCCAGGGCTTCTTCGATGTTGACGGTACTTTGGGTTTGCGCCACATTGTTTAAGGTCAGGATATTATCCTGAAAAAAACCGTTTTCGGCATGGGAAAAATGCAGGAACTGGCCACTGGTTTTGTCATAGGTCATAATGCGGATATCCTGGACATTGCCATTGTCTGCCATAGAACCAATGTTGATGACCCGGGCATTACCCTGCAGGTCGGGTTCGCGGAACCAGTAACCGCTATTCATGCGTCCGCCATTGGCCTTGCCCAGGAATTTAAGGCTGAGCTCACTGGTTTTGACTTCCGCAGCTGGCGCCAAGAACTCTGATAATAGCAGCGCGCCGCCCATGATGGGAATGCAAATAACCCAAAGCATGAATAGCAGTTTGGCTGTGCTGACACCCGATACCCGCAAAATAACCAGTTCATTGCGTTGTGCCAGGCTGGCCAGGGCCATGGTTGCCCCAATGAGCAGCCCGATGGGCAGTAAATCATAAAGCCGGGTGGGTATTTGCAGGGCTTCCAGATATAACAGGGAGAACAGGGAGAAATTGTCGTTGACTTTATCCAGCTCGTCGATCAGGGAAAAAAAGGTAAACAGGCCAAGCAACACCAGCAGAACAGCGGTGGTGGTTCGGTATATTTCACTGGCTAGATAGCGACGGGCAGTATGCATGTAAGCGGGGTAAAAAAAATTATTTACAAATTATAAAGACTTTGCCGTGATTCTGATGGTTCGTATCGTAAGCAACTGCCTTGGATTGTAACTTTTAAATGGGTGGCAAACACATCCTGAATATGGGCAAGTGTTAAATTTTGCCAATGGCCGGTTTAGGGCGTGTCGGGAATTTGTGCCGATTTCATTCTTGCCAGGATGGTTCGTGTGCGGGATTGTACATAGCGGCTGCCGATATTGGTACCGTAAGCCCTGGGATTGGGTAATAGCACCGCCAGCTGGGCCGACTGTCTTTTGCTAAGCTTGCCGGCATTGGTTTTGTAATAATGTTGGCTGGCTGCCTGTGCACCAAAAATGCCGGTGCCCCATTCGGCCAGGTTCAAATAAAGCTCAAGAATGCGCGCTTTGGACATGACGGTTTCAAGCATAACGGTAATTATCAGTTCTTGCCCCTTTCTGATATAGCTGCGGTCATTGGACAGGAACAGGTTTTTGGCCAGTTGCTGGGAAATGGTGGAGCCACCCCTGATTTTATTTTTGCCCTTTTCGCTTTGTGCCGTGTTGTAGCGCCAGGCCTGTTCAATCGCATCCCATTCAATCCCGCTGTGCGACACGAAGTTGGCGTCTTCAGAGGCAATCACCGCTTTTTTCAGGTTGTCGCTGATCTGGTCGTAACTGACCCATTCATGGCGAATGGGGACGGGCGGGTCTTGCCGTGACAGGATTGCTTTCTGTTGGCTCATCATGGCACTGCCCCATGGATTGAACAGGCTATACCAGCACACCCACAGGAATAGCCAGACCTGATAAAGAAGCACAATACCCACAAGGGTGCCAGCCAGCTGCCACAGTGTTTGGGCAACGGATTGTTGCCGGACTTTTTGCGGGTATTGGCGTAAATCCGTCAGCAGGGATTGAAACCGGGGCAGTACAGTCATTAGCCGGTAACGAGTTGTTGGCGCAGGGCGTCAAGCACAGGAACGGGATTGACACGGACATGATGCCAGATAAAGAAGCTTTCCGCTCCCTGGTAAACCAGCATCCCCAGGCCATCCGAGGCAACGGTGGCACCATCTTTGCGAGCCTGCTGCAGGAAGGGCGTGTCGTTTTCTGGTGTATAAACCATGTCGTAGGCCAGGCTGTTAGTGGTAAACAGGCCAACAGGCAGCGGCAGTGCGTTTTGCTGCAGGCTGCTGGAGGTGGCGTTAATGACGATATCCCACTGGTCCTGGATTTGCTCAAAACTGCCTGCTGACAACACATCAGCGTATTGTGGCAGGCCAGTCAGGCATTGCGCAACCAGTTCCGAGGCTTTTGTTACGGTACGGTTAACAATCAGCAATTGGCGGCAACCGGTTTCAAGCAGGGGCAAGATAACGCCACGAGCTGCGCCACCAGCGCCCAGCAACAGGATTTTTTTGTTTTTAAGATCAATACCCTGACGCTGGATATCATTGACCATGCCAATGCCATCGGTATTGCAGCCGTGCAGGTTGCCGTCTTCCATCCAGAGCGTATTGACCGAGCCGGCAGATTGGGCACGGGGGGACAGGTTGGCCTTTGCCAGTTCATAAGCCCTGAGCTTGAAAGGAACCGTGATGTTCAGGCCTTTGCCACCCTGTTCAAAGAAGGTTTGCACCGCAGGTTCAAATTCCTCAATTGGCACCAGCACTTTTTCATAGTGGATGTCCAGGCCGGCCTGTTTGGCAAACAACGCATGCAAGAGTGGCGAATAACTGTGCTTGATGGGGTTGCCCATGACGGCAAAATGCAAGGGAGTGTTCATGACTGGCTGGCCTCTGCTACCGGGGTGGCGGGCTCTTCCTGTTCAATTTGCCTGACGTACTGGCAATCCAGGGTCAGTTCAAGCAGGTTGTTACCCATTAAATCAATTTCAACAATGCTGCCCCGGTTCAGTTCTGGCATGCCATTGATATCGGTCACGAAGGGGGCATTATTGAAGCGTACCAGGTTGTCGCGCAAGACTGTGGCCTCAACGCGGGTAACTTGTTGCTGTTCAAGCCAGCGCAGGCACCAGAAGCGCTCAAGACGGTTTTGGAACTCTCCCCACAGGGTGTATTGTGATTCGAAAGCGCCGATAATGGCGAACAGGTCGGCATCTTTGGGTTTGAAGGGCGCCACCAGGCGGGCCGAGATGCCATGTTGTGCAGCGGCAATAATCTGGCTTTGGTTGATCAGGTCAACATAACGCCTTAGCGGTGACGTGCACCATGCATAATAGGGAACACCAATGGTTTCATGTGGCAGGGGGTGGGTTGACATTCGCGTGCGACCGGCTTGCTGTGACCTGAAAATGCCGGGCAGGCCATTCTCGTTCAGGAAGCCCGCCCACTGGGTATTGGCCAGCAACATGTACTCGGCAACAATCAGGTCGAGTGGGGCATCACGGCGGCGGGGCGCCAGGTTAATGATTGAATTGGGGTCGTCAGCCGGGCCATCCAGCACAAAGGTGTATTCAACCCGTGAGTTGTTTTCGGGTTTGCCACGAATCACTTCACGCGCCGTTTTCAGGTGCTGCCCCAGTTTCCAGAGTGGCCTGAACAGGAAGGGGTAAGGCATGGGCAGGCTTTCATCTTCAAGTGCCTCGACGGTAATAAGGTGGTCGATCAGGTTGGTGCGCAGGTTTTCCTGGACGCACACCTTCTCAAGCCGGGTTTCCGTTGACAGGATTTCTCCGGTATCGATATTGGCCCTGATGTACAGGGACACGGCAGGCGTGGGTTTGCCAGCAACTAGCGAGAATGTGTTGATGACAGACTCTGGCTGCATTGGTATTTTGGCGCCCGGCATGTAAACCGTGGACATCCGCTCCCGGGCCAGCTTGTCAAGTTCCGAATCACGTTCAACCATCAGGGCGGGTGCGGCAATATGAATGCCAATGCGGTAAACGTGGTCACTTTCCTGGTGGACTGAGAAGGCATCATCAATCTCGGTGGTGAACATATCGTCAACGGAGTAGGGCTCGACATCGGCCAGTGGCAAGTCGGGGACGGCGGGCAGTGTAATATCCTTGAACCCGGTTCCTTTGGGAAAGTTCAGGCCCAGGAATTTTTCACGGTGGATAGCCAGCGGGTGTGGATAAACCTTGAGCCTTAATAAAAGCTGCTCAATGGTTTCTCCGGTTTCACTCATGGCCTGGTGAAAGGCTTTCCATTCAAATGTGTTTTTGTCCGGTTTGGCCAGGAAAGTGTGGATCACAGGCGTAAAGGCTTCAGGCACAATGCCTTGCTTGATCTCTTCGATCCAGGCGGCTTGCTGTTCGGCCTGTTTTTGTTTTTTCTCAAGGGCAGCCAGTGCGGCTTTCAGGATGTCAGGCGGGGCCGGGCGGTATTGGCCCTTGCCCTTGCGGTGAAAGTAGACCGGTGCACTATGCAGGCGCAGCAACAGGGCGGTTTTTTCCCGCACGTCAGGCTCATGGCCGAAGTAGTCCCGGGCCAGTTCTTCCACCTGGAACTCCTGTTGGGGTGCACATTCCCACAGAAACTCAAGGTCGATGTCTTCGGCCAGTTGTCCGGCCTCTTCCATCAACGTGAGCGGATTTTGATTGTCGAAAAAGAAAATCGTGTTATTGCGTTTTATTTTGCTTCTTTTTCCAGATGCCGCTTCTACCTGCAAGGAGGTGTCAGCTTCAGACAGAATTTTTTCAGCTTTAAATTGACCGTTGTCTTCAAAAACCACGTACATATTGAGTGTTGTTCCTAATTGTTTAAGGCAAAGTCCAGGACTTGGGGGATGTAGTCTTCAAAATCTGAAAAACCGTGGTCCCCACCAGGAATAATTAATTGTTTTGCACCAGTATAGCGATGCTGCATTTCCTGCCAGTCCAGCACTTCATCACCGGTACGGGCCAGCAGAAAAAATTTTTCCGGATGCCTGATTTCCGGTACGAACCGTTCGGCCAGTTCCTTGATGTGCGCCGCTTTTAGTTCAAACGGTTCATCGCTATGAAAACAGGTCATGGGGCCGAGTTGGGTGGACAGGTCTCGTGAGGCATAAATACAGGGGTTAACCAGGACTGCCTTGCAATCCAGTTCGTTGGCCAGCCAGGTTGCGTAATACCCGCCCAGTGATGAGCCGATCACAGTCAGCTTGTGAATGTCCTGGCCCTGGCATAGCTGGCGGGCAGTGGCAAGGGCCAGATCAGTCGCCTGTTTGGGCGAAACGGGCAGGTCGGGGCCGGCGAAAGCATGGCTTAATCCCCGCTTGGCCATTGCCTGCTGCATTAGCTGTGACTTGGCCGATAAAGACGAAGATCGAAAACCATGTAAATACAGAATCATATGAAAAAAATAATAAAGGTCACTACGTCATCAAGTGAATTTTTGTTTCAGGGCAGTAATCAGTTTATCGTGAAAACCGCCAAATCCGCCATTGCTCATGATAAGAATATGGTCACCTGCCTGCGCCTGTTGCGTGACTGCCGTGGTTAAGCGGTCAAGGTCATCATGGGCACTAACCCGGTCTTGCAGGTCGGCAAAAACGGTTTTTGGATCCCAGCCCAGGGCATGCTTGCCTTCCCTTGCGCCAAAACAGAAGGCAAGGTCGGCCTGTTCCAGTGACTGGGGCAGGCGTGCCGCCATGGTACCCAGCTTCATGGTATTGGAACGGGGTTCCAGCACGGCCAGGATGCGTTGTTGGCCAATCTGGTTACGCAGGCCCGCCAGGGTGGTTGCGATGGCGGTTGGGTGATGGGCGAAATCATCGTAAACATGAATATCATGGATGTTTGCCCGTAATTCCATGCGTCGGCGGATGCCCTGGAAACAGTTTAATGCCTGGGCGGATTGTTCTGCATTGATGCCAATATGATGGGCGGCGGCAATGGCGGCCAGGGCATTATTCATATTGTGAATGCCATTGTGCTGCCAGTTGATGTGCGCCACAAACTGGTTTTGGTAAAGAATGTCAAAGCTTGTGCCGGCGGCATCATGATTGGCATATTGCCACTGGGCGCCGGGACCAAAGGTATCGGTGCCAGACCAGCAGCCACGTGCCAGCACGCGTTGCAGGGCCTCATCCTGGGCGGGATAAATAATGCGGCCCGAGCCGGGAACCGTACGCACCAAATGATGAAACTGGGTTTCAATGGCGGCCAGGTCGGGGAAAATATCGGCGTGATCAAATTCCAGATTGTTCAGGACGGCAGTGCGGGAGTGATAATGGACAAACTTCGAGCGCTTGTCGAAAAAAGCGGTGTCATATTCATCGGCTTCAATCACAAAATACTTGTTTTCAGGATTGAAACGGGCAGATACCTGCAAGTCGTGGGCAATGCCGCCAATCAGGAAGTTGGGTTTCAGGCCCGTATGCTCAAGGATCCAGGCGAGCATGGAGCTGGTGGTGGTTTTGCCATGGGTGCCGGCAACAGAAAGCACGTGTTGTGACTGAAGCACATGGTCGCCCAGCCACTGGGGACCTGATATATACGGTTTGCCCTGGTCCAGAATGGCTTCCATTAACGGGTTGCCACGGGTAATCACGTTCCCGATGATGAACAGGTCGGGATTCAGCCCGGTTTGGCTGGCATCGAAACCTTCGATCAGTTCAATGCCCTGTTCTTGTAATTGGGTGCTCATTGGCGGGTAAACGCCCGCGTCACAGCCGGTCACTTTGTGCCCCGCCGAGCGGGCAATCAGGGCAAGGCCGCCCATGAATGTACCGCAAATACCTAGAATATGAATATGCATAAAAATCTCCTGCCGGTATTTTAAGTGTTTTCTGCTGTTAATCCTGTTGAAAAAACGCTGAAAAGATTAAAAGGTGATGTGGCTCATGGAGCCGGGGGGCGATTTGTGTTAAAAACAGTCATTGTTTTAAAAGCGGAATTTCAATGAAACGTAGAAACATGCTGAAAATGGCAGGTGGACTCCTGCTGTTGTTGCCTGGCGTCAAGGCCATGGCGTTGCAGGCCGGAAGCTCTTCTGACATTGGCGATGTGTCTGAAGAAGCCCTGGCCAATCTGTTTGACCTTTCCGTGCCCGACATGTCCGGGCAGGCACATACCGTACGGCAATACACCAACAAACCGCTGGTGCTTAACTTCTGGGCGACATGGTGTCCACCTTGCGTCAAGGAAATGCCCGACCTTGAAGCCTTGCATCAGGCTTATCCCCAGGTTAATTTTGTGGGGTTTGCCGCAGATACGGAACGCAATATGCGTAAATTCGAAGAAAAGGTCAGCGTTTCTTATCCCTTGCTGGTCGCGGGCATGGGCAGTATCAGTTTAATGAAGAAATTGGGTAACAAATCGGGTGGATTACCGTTTACCCTGATCTTTGATGCAGGTGGCAAACTTAGGTACAAAATCCTTGGCCAGGTTGAAAAAGATGAGCTTGAACAAATACTTAAAACACTCTCAAGCTGATTTTGAATATGCAAGAATATGATAATTTAATAGACAAATGCGTGAATTTGACGTTAAATATGAGTTTATTTGTTTGCATAATATGTTAAATGACTCGAAATTTGCTCATCATTAACGGGCCCAACCTTAATTTGCTCGGCACACGCGAGCCTGAAATTTATGGCAGTCACACACTTGGTGACATCAATCGTGAACTGGCAGAAACGGCCACGGGCCTGGATGTCAGCTGCGAATTTTACCAAAGCAACCATGAAGGTGATCTGGTTGATCGCATTCAGCAGGCTATGGGTAATATCGATTTCATCATTATCAATGCCGGTGCCTATACCCATACCAGTGTAGCTATTCGCGATGCCTTGGCCGGCGTCAATATTCCGTTCATTGAAGTGCATATTTCCAATGTGCATCAGCGCGAAGCATTCCGTCACCACTCTTATCTGTCAGACAAGGCCGTCGCAGTCATTTGTGGCCTGGGGGCTTACGGGTACACGGCTGCCATGTATTATGCGGCAAAACATTATTTTAAATGACGTTTGCATTTACCATTGCAAACTGAATTAACTAAACACCTCCAACCGGAAATTGTTATGGATCTTAGAAAACTAAAAACCCTTATCGACCTTGTTGCCGAGTCAGGAATCGCTGAATTGGAAATTACAGAAGGCGAAGGTAAAGTTCGCATTG
>Ga0265293_10011277_pt1 | contig 12211 bp, 20 predicted proteins | sample Munlanlewell138R_FD_192505 | JGI IMG/M metagenome (GOLD analysis project Ga0265293, IMG submission 192505) | Leachate microbial communities from a municipal landfill in Southern Ontario, Canada - Leachate well 138R | ecosystem: Engineered > Solid waste > Landfill > Unclassified | place: Canada... | reverse complement strand
TGGTGCCAGTAACAGCAATAGACAGTAGCGCTGGATCAAATACGGTGTATAGGTCAGCATACTGCGTCTCATCAAGTACTTGGAGTGCGCCGCCCGCTTTGCGAAAGATCTTCTTCTTTTCGGTATTAAACCAAATAAAAGGAAATTGTAGCGAAGACAGTGGGCGACCCAGTACATTAGGAATCGTAACCATCATTACCTCATCTTTAAAAGAAATAAGAAAGCATGAGTATACTTTCAAAGGATCAATGAAAATGGAATTGAAAACCTTTAACCACTTCGAAGGTCATAAAAAGACTGTCTGGAGTACTTCACTCAATTTCTCTCGAGCAAACTCAATACTGCTGGTATGATTCAAATACAAGGAGTCTAAAATGAATCAATTTCGTAAACACCATGTTGGTGGCGCTGAATACATTTATGGCCTTCGCCTGGAAGGTCAATTCTATCTGATCGTCGGGGTTGAAGGTGTCCAAGATCCTGAGCATGATGACCGTATTGGCCGTGTTCAACATTGGTCGTATGGACAAATCAAAGATTCGGTAGAAGTATCGTTGGATAAAGTCAAGTTCCATGAACATTTCGAACAAATGTTCAGCTTCATTCACCAAAAGGAACTTCGGGCTGACGAAAAATGTACGAAAGAAATTTACACCGAAGACAAGTCAGGCGTTCGTAAACTTCTGAAGTATGTCTTTAAGACCGATCGGTATTATGAGACCGGTGGCTATTTGTGCATTCAATGTACGCCGAAGCAAGAAAAAGACTTTACTCAATTCTTGAAAGCTGAAGGCTTTAAGGTTGGAACAACTTTAGCAAATATGAAATAAAGGACAGTAAAATGGAAAAACTCTCTAGCAGTGAAAAGGCTTACATACGTTCTCTAATCAACTACAAAGCAGCAGTTGATGCTATTGCAGAAATTCGACCTGATATCTGGAAAACGGTTCTGCTTAAACAGCAGATGGATGTCAACGCCGAATTCCCGATTCCTCAATATGCTACGATGAATGAATCATTGCGTGTTATCACTGAACGGTTGGATAAGATGGTAGAAATCATCCAGGCGTCCGTAGTAGGCAAAGATCTTGATAAATTTCAAGATTCTGCTGCTACTAAAGCAGATCGACTAAATGAAGAATTTGAACAACTCGTTGAACGCCATGAACTGATACGAAAGCTGAATGAAAATCTGGACAAGGATTTAGACCGCTTCGATCAAAAAATCAATATCTTCAATATTTGAATAAAGGAAAAGAAATGTCGTTAACTACTGAACAGGTCACCGATAAACTCTCTTTGACCACGAGCGATCCCGTACTCAACGCGTTTCCTGAAATGGTGGAGAAATTCATCCGAAAGGGATATGCTGAACTTTACGACACTGCTTCCCGCCATACGGAACGTATGGAGGCACGGTTGCTCCTTGTGAAAAGGATCTACGTTGAAGATTTTAAGGACGGAGAGCTGAAGCGTGCATACTCCATCCAGGTAAAGTTCTACGATTACTCCAAAATTCCGGGCTACCGGAATGAACAGCAAACTCTGCCAACATTCGGCGTGGAATACACCACGACTATTGATTCTGCTGGTCCTGATCAGATGACTGTTTCGTTCGGTCAGAACGAGAACTATATCAATATCGAGGAAGCAGAAGATCGTTTCCTTCGTGTCTTCAACGGGTTGGGCCAGCCTTTCTATCAAGGATAAAGTATGAAAAACCTAATATTGCCAGCCATCGTTGTTGTTTTGGTGGTGGTCGGTATTGTGTACGAATACTTCATGTGGAAGGAATGCTTGAATAGCAATTCATTCCTTTTTTGTTTTAGAATCATGGGAAAATAAAGGATAAATAAATGAGTACTCTGGTCAACGTTGCCGATCTGGTCAATCCCGATACCGGTAAGACATATCGGTAAGAAAAAGGAATAATGATGGATAAGTTCGATATCAGTCTCTTCACTGCCTTGGATAAGGCAGATTACGTTTCTCTCGGCCATGAAGGAGGGTCAACGCGGCTATATGAATTTGACAAAGATAACCCCAAAACGCTTCATTTTTATCACGAATTGTCGAGCGGCGACTATGAGTCGGTATATTTGATTCTGAATGACCAGACGATTCAGATTGATCAAGCGTCAGGCGGAGCTATCGTAATTGACGCGTCTGGTCAGAAACACTACATGTATTTCTTCATGCGTCAGCCATTTGGGCCCGACGATATTTAAAGGAAAACAAAATGAATCAAAAAAATATTATTGATGCTCTCGAACAGTATCATACGGCAGAAAAGGAAGGTGAATACCTGGTCGAAAACTACTCAGCCTGGGACATCGAAGGATGCGCTAAAGAAGCATTGGAACAGATCAACAGGAACACAATATTCCTGAAACTCCTACGAGTCTGGAGGATCTGAAGGGTACTGTCTTTGATCCCGTTTATAAACCGGCTAAGCAAGTCGAGCCGGAGCCACCCGTTACTCAACCGGTAGTTTCTTACAAGATCTATCCTGAGGATAAGATCCCTGTCTTGATCTATAAGGTCATGGCAGACGGCAATGAGTATACGGTAAGCGATGTAGTAACACTCATTGCAGCCAGTGGTTCAGAAGCTAAGGAGAGCTCTATCAGGGCTCAATTCTCTACGCTAAAGAACAAAGAAAAGTGGTTCATTGAGCGTAAGGTCAAAGCGCATGCTGATCAAAAACTTAGCTTCTACAAGCTCAAAGCAAATCTCTGCTACCCTGGCAAAGATATTCTGATGTCTGAGCTTTGTAAAGAGCAGCAGTTTAAAGAACAACACATGACAGATAAGCATGCTCGTGTTGATGTTCAAAGCACACAGATTCCCACTGCTTCGGATACTGCGCCTGAAAAATCCTCACAGACGCAAAGCGATATCGCATCTACCAAACCCACGGTAGAGTTTAATAACCCATACCCTCTGATTAAAGCTAATATCGAACTCAAGGGTATCGCTTTTTCCATCACTGAAGTTTTGGAAGTAGTGGCAATGGGTAAAGAGCTCTACAACCAATCTCAGAATGTCAGTATTCCGTCTTTCATGCAGGTCAAGCAGACCTTTATGATCAAAGGTAAGGAATTTACGACTGAAGAGATTATTCGTATCTCTGAAGTGTTCTGCCCATAACTCTTTTTCTCCTATATCAGGTATCCCTAGTCTTAACGCTAGAGGTACTTGGTATAGGAGATACTTTTTGCTATATTCTTTTTATTTTTGTATTAAAATGTTATCTACGGCATAAACGCAGAGCAATAAGCTCTGCTAGTGGTATAGTTCAAAATGAACAGCAACATCTAGCCTTTATTAGAGAAGGTAATGATTATTCATTATGGATAAACAAAATTAAAGAAGTGAACCGTATATATCCAGTGGTACCGGTAGGTGGTAGTAGAGAATATATATCGCTTGGTTGGTCTGGTGATTCTGAATATAGTAAAATAGCTTTTAACGGCTATATTCGGGGATACCGTATAACTAAAAAGACTTTAAAGGCCGTGCAGTTTATAGAATGACAAATATAGGAGACTAAAGAGTCTCCTATATATGCTGTCTTATGTGTAATCTAGAACAATTTAACTACTTATTACTTAAATGAATCTGATAACCGAAATTTGCTCTAAGGATATTCCAAATGGATAACATTCGTATCAAGTTTAGCTTAGGCGGTTCTATCGAACAAGAGCTCCAAATTACTGACCCTTCGGTAACCAAAGAAAGCCTGATTGAAATGCTACAATCAGGTAAGGTAGTCACCACTATCGGCCATACTACAGGAGAGCCTTCTCCTGTGTATAAGTTCGATGATAATAATCAACTGATTGTGATTGGTCGAATCGTAGATCAATCGGCTGTCTCTGATGTTGAGTTCTTTGATTTCGAACTACTGAATCCTGAAGAGTAACTTTTTATAGACTCTTCAATACCATATGTAAAGAAAGATTCTTTACTCTACTAGAAGGACTACTAAAATGGCTGTTGTAATTAAGATGATGTCGGCTGAAGACTTGTCTGACGCAAATTGCTCTAAAGGGTTTAAGCTTTATATCTTAGACCCCACACATACTTACGAATTCGAGCGGTTAATAGACCAATCCAGCTTTCTTGTGATCAAAGATCAAAGTGGTGAGACCGTAATCGACGAACAAGTTACTGGTAACTGTTATGTCATGGATAGCGGTAAAACCATTGCTACTTTCGCTGCTGGGAAATTTGTAGATAACAATTAGAGAACCTGCATTTAATCCTAAGTCTTTAGTCAAATAATGTCTTAGCGCATAATAACGAAAGTGGTGGTACAGAGGTTAGTATGCCATCGATGTGTGGAGACCCTAGGTTCGAATCCATCTCTGAAACAATTAGCTATCCTAACTTAGGAGTAGACGAGAGTTCGTCGATCAGCTAGATCTCTGTAGTAATACAGAGCAGCATGTCATGATGCGGGTATCGATTAACGACCTATACCGAACAAAAGACCCCTGGGAAACTGATGGTAGACTGGCAAAATTTAAAGATAAAATAATCTTCCATTAACTCAATACACCAAGGACGTATCCGATGGATGGGTCAAATGTCTCACGTAGCTCATACCTACCTCTAAGGCAAGCTATTAAGTTAATGAAATAAACCTGAAGTTAGATTATACACTGCTCCTGACTTAAAATCAGTCAGTGTAATATCGCTCACCAGGGACTTAAGTCTCGCAGTAAGGAACTAACTAAGCGACTGCGGATGCAGAAGCTGACAGGGAACCTAGGTTGAAATAAAAGGGTATTCGTTAAAGTGTTCTGCCCGCCTAGTACTGCAATGGTAGTGATTATCTACACCAAGTCTTTTTAGACAGGTATGTTCCAATGGTTTAGTTTTCGTAAGCAGCTTCTGTAGGATCGCAACCTGTAGAAGTAATTAAAGTCGTAACAGTGGTAAAACTCGGGCCAGGTCTAACACTGACTATTCGATCTCCGAGTACTTTAATTATACTGCGAAAATAAAAGGAACTATAGATACGTAAGCACCCACGCGACGTATCTGAAATGATCACACGAGTAACGGATAAGTGTGTGAGGGTGGATTATTATCTAAGAGTGTTCTTAGGCCAGGCGTGGTGGAATTGGTATACACAGCAGAAGACCAGAAGTTAGTCTGCCTCTGTTAGTAATAATAGAGATAGTCAATGGGTGAATTCGGGCGAAGCTAAAAGATTTTAGAATCTCACGCTGAACGCGAGCCAAGCTAGAAATACATTTCTAGAAGGTGTAGAGACTACTGGAGAGGTAAAGTCCTCTTAATAACCAGCTAGAGCGCCCATTACCCTACCATTTAGTTGCGGGTAAAGAGATAGTCCGTGCTTCTATGAAAATGGAAGACATACACGCTTAAAATCTGCCGCCTTCGGGATTGGGGGATCGTAGCCCCCCGCCTGGACCTAAGAACATTCAATACAAATAGAAGGATCATTAATGTCAATCATTGTCTGGGATGGAAAAACATTAGCGTCTGATCGCGCAATGTGGATATGTAACATAAAACATAAAGTCCAGAAAATCCACAAAATAGAATTTCCGGGTATACAAGGCTCATATCTGATTGGTGGTATAGGTACAGCTGCCTTTGTGTCGGCTGGCTTTAAATACTTTCGGTCTGGTTTTCAGACTGAATTTAAACCAGATTATAAAGAATATGATGACATCAAAGCGAGCGAATATTATTTCATTGTAATCAATGAGACCAGAGAAATTTTCTTCTATGATGGTAAATTTAATAGTTTCTGCATTCTAGACGAAAAGATAGCACTAGGCGGCGCATCAGAAGTAGCAATTGGTGCTTTAGATGCAGGAGCTACTGCACGAGAAGCAGTAGAGATTTGTATCCGTAGAACGGACTATGCTGGTCTCGGTGTCGATGAAATAAGCTTTTGAATTAAAGGGCGATATTTAAAACGCGCTTTGCATCACAACGGCTGAGTGGATTAGGCACCCGCCTTCTAAGCGGGTTTACACAAGTTCGAAACTTGTCGGTGGGGCAAAGTACACTTAGTAATTAATATATCTAGGAACGTCATAATGAAATACTGGTGAGTGTACATTATGGACCTCTAGCTCATGATTTGGTTAGAGCAATCGTCTCATAAACGATAGGTGCTGGGATCGTCGCCCAGGGGGTACACCAATCTAAATTAATCATTTAAATTTAAATCGTCATAATTAGGAGAGGTATTATCCTCTCCATATATGCTGTTTTATTTTTTAAATAAAGGAAATAAAGTGAAAGACGCTAAAGCCTTCTTAGACAAAGAAGCCATGAAAAAGCTCTATAAAAAATTAAAGAACTATAATCAAAAGTTTAAACTAAGTGATGAGTATTTCCCTGTACTAGATCTTACCGTTGAAAAGATAAAAGGATTTAATTTTGTCTATACTAAAACAATGTCGGATTATCTCTTCGAGGATTACGACTCTGCAACACTTTACCTTGGTACAGAAGTTTATATTGAAAATATTCATTTTAGAATTTTCCAAAGACCAATGTTTGAAAAGACAGACATCGGTATTTTTATCAAGATAACAACTGAAGACGAAATGATGTATTATGAGATATCCACTTCTGAAATTAGAAGCATGGAGTCAGATCTCTATAAACTTCTTCGTTATGTTGATAAAATCAAATCTTTTATTAGGGTGTTAGAAGTATGTTTTAGAAATGATACTAATATCGAACTATCACTCGCTGATCTTCAAGAAATAGATTCTATCTTAAACGAAAATATCGTCGATAATATTAATGAAAACTTGACAGAATTCTATAAACTCAAAGACATTGTTGAAAACAATATTGAAGCTTTTATCGACAGCATTAAAGAACATTTCTTAATAGAAAAACCTGTACTTACATTTATTCCGATGGAGAAGATTAGACTTACTCCAACACCTGTTAAACAAAAATCCTTCTGGGATTGGATTTGTGGAAGATAGAAAAAAATGAGTAAACTTATTTTCAGTAACAAAGAAGCAAAAGTATTCTATCAAAAGCTTTTGTCTTACGATAAAACAGTTGATATCGGTATCGGAGAACCAGTACTGGTGAGTGACCTCGTTGGAATTATAAAATCATACCTACTGGACCATAGATTTTTTAGAAAAATAGAAGAATTTCTTTATGAATATATCGAAGATTTTTGTATTCGTTCATTAAGAGATCATTTTCCTTTTAGTCATGCTGTTAACATTCAAGGCGAGGACTTCATTATTATGAAATCTCGTCCTTCGGATTCTATTAATTCTGGTAATACATATTTTAAGCTCGCTGATAATAAATATGCACAAGACTTTATTATCAAAGATAAACAAGATAGTTTATACCAGCTAGGAAGTTTAGTACAGCAGTTAAAAATCGTTCTCGAATTAAGGATACTAATACTGGATTCTTTCCGTCTATGTGTAGAGAACAATGCAGATATTGAAATCAATGCTAATGAATTAAAACAAATAGAATTATTGAATGACGATACGTTTTTCGAAACACTTAGAGAGACGTTTCGGAATTATTGTATCCATTCGAACATCATTAAACGTAACCAAGAAAAGATTATCGAATTTATTATTGAAAGGTATATAGTAGTAGCTGCTCCATCAGAGAACATTCCAATGGTGGTAGAGCCTGTTCAGTTAGAAGAGAAACCTATTCAAACTAAACCTAAGGAAAAGTATCATTGGTTCTATGGTTGGTTAAAAGGCGATGGCGAGTAATATGAGTACATACATGAGTGTTACGTTTCTAAAAGTAGACAAAGAGAATAAACTTATTCGGTGTGGAGAAAAAGAAGAGGAAATCGATTTTGCTGATAGTCAGGATTATGCGTTCTACGGTTTTCTAGGTTATAAAGCTAGGAACTATGCCGCTATTCCTGAATTAGGAACTCACCGTAATCTGACTCATAAAGAATATAAGGATCTTAATATCGATCCTTATACCGATGAGATTTACTTGATCATACCAGTTAAATCCCTACTAGAGTTTGATTGGAATAAAGAACTAGAAGATCGTAGAGTGATTGTTCAGCTAGGACCTAATAGTTTCAGTGGTGCAGGAACATGTAGCCCTGGAGAAGGTCGTAAGACTACTTATAAGGAAGAGTTCCTATATTTCTTTGAACGCTTACATTACTTAACGGAATGTGAAGCTGAATATATTCTTTGTAGGTTTTATTAATGTGTCATATTAGGGAGAGCATCTGCTCTCCCTAATATGCTGTTTTCTTTTATTGAGAATTTAAATAATTTAGATATTGATAAAAACATTCAAATAAGGAATAACAATGATTGCTTCAGTCACGATTTGGATCTTAATTGCTTTTGGACATGGTAGCTATGTGACAGGTAATGCTACAGTAATTGAAAAATTTAATACTCGTGCAGCCTGTTTAGAGAGCCTGGAACAAGCAACGAAATTCAATGGAAGCATGACCAGGTTCGTCTGTATATCCGCGAAAGATATTTATAAGGATTATAACTAATCATGAAACACATTCAAATATTGTTGGACTTCATTAGTCTTAGCATGCTTACTGTAGCTGAGTGTAGATATGGTGCTGGTTATATGGCAGCAATTGATCTTCAGACGGCTCCCTCTATTTGTGATAGATTTACTGACGGAGATAGCGAATATGAAGAAGCCCGTAAACTCATTTACGTAATAGACTGGTTTCCTATTGTAAATGGAAGAAACTCCATTCAAGAGGCAATAGAAGATCTGGATAAGAAATGCCTAGACATTCTAACAAAATACGAAGATAAATACGTATTGATTTATGGCGTCAGTAATCTATGCGATGCTTTGTATAAGCAAGACTATCGTGAGTTTGGAAAATTACTTATTAGTTATGAAGAACTCAAGAAGCAATATTACAACGGAAGTGATTAATTAACATAGTTTCTCCTTGAGAACATTTTGTTCTCTTAACTTGTGGTACCTGTTAGGAATAAACCAATGACCATTCAAACGACCTATCCTGATTACCAGGCTATCGTTAATGAACTCATTAAGGGATGTACTCCAGAAATTAAATTAAGCACATATAACCCCAGAATAAGTCGTGTAGAGCGATTAAAATATTATCGAACTATTCGGTTTAGTGGCGCCAGACAAACAGGTAAAACCAAATGGTGTTTAGATTTCTTATTTTCCAATAAAGATAACGCTATTGTTTTCACAAATTCAAAAAAAGAAAATGTTGAAAACAGAATTCTATGCCCAGGTTTTCTAGATTATTATTTAAATACTATTCGAGATTCTGACTGGATAGAAATTCCGTTTTTGGAAAAAGCTCCGAAATTTGTTATTGTCGATAATGCAAGTAGCTATTTACACTTCCATAGTAAAATGTTGTATAGTTGGATTGCTAACACGGCAGACGAAGATCCTGTTATTATTTTGGTAGGCTAATGTCATATTAGGGAGACCCAAGGGTCTCCCATTTATGTTGTTTTATTTTTTATTAATCACTTATTACTTTAATGAGGCATAACTTGTAAGCTTCTATCTTTAACTTACCAAAAGGTATTTTACGCAATGGAACAAACCAAACTTGAGCTAATTAAGAAAGCTCGCCGTATCCTGATTAATGTCGCCACAAATCGTAAGACGATTACATATAGCGAATTGGCTAGTAAGCTAGAACTACCAACTTCAGGTAATGCTCTAGGACAAGCACTAAGTCCTATTCTCTACAATATTCTACGTTGGTCTCAATGTCGAGGCATGCCTCCATTGACTGCTGTCGTTGTGAATAAATCTGGGCTGAATAAAGGATACCCAGGTCAAGGATTTTGGAATGCTTTGTTCGAAACTAAATTCAGCGTAGAAGACATGGCTGCTTGGTTTACTTCCATCTTAAAATCAGTGCATGATTATTGGTCTGTCGAACTCGAAAATCAACAACCGTTTCATCATCAGTCTGGATGGACTGTATATCAGAATCATCTAGATAATTTCGGCGGTCTCACTGTCGCTAACTTCTCTATTGGTGTCTCATATACACTAAAAAGAAATGAAGTTACAATGACTAAAATTCGACGAATCTCTCATCAATAAGGAAACTTCCATGCAAAATGAATCTCAAGTAGTCGCAATCGACCTGACGGGTTACGACAAACTCTCGTCCGCACAAAAGGACGAATTCCAGGATGCTTATGATAAGCATCAACAAGCTATCGTGAACAACATTCTGGCTCTGGCCAAAGAACTGGATGTATCTGAAAAATGTGCTTCTGATGTGATTTACCTTCGCAGTCGTTTCCGTCACACGCCAGAGCTTGAGGCTGAATTGATTCGTCTTCACAAAGAAGGCATTCCTGTCAATGTGTACGAGTTCGGTGTCACTGAAGAAACACAAAAAGCTATGATGGATGAAGTGAAAACCCAACTGAAGCAAAAAGGTATCAATATCGACGATTGATTTCGGATCGCGGTTTAAGTGTTAGCTCTCTGGAGAATTTAGAATTCTCCAGAGAGCCTGATACCTGGTAACGAGGCCCGTCTGTAGCGCTATTAATAGAGAAAATCCAGTTTCATAATTGAAACTGGACAAAGACTGCTACTCACAATGCAGTGGTAAGAAAACAAAACATAAAGACCAACAACAAAGTCTAGATTTAACACTATAAAAGGAAGTAAGGGTGAAATACTATCTAGATACAGAATTTAATGGCTTTGGTGGTGAGCTATTGTCTATGGGTTTAATCAGAGAAGACGGGCGTTGTTTTTATGCGTATCAAGGGTTAATTAATGCAAGTAAATTAGATCCTTTTGTTAAACGACATGTCTATCCGTACATTCATCATACGCCTCTTATTGGTTATACGCAAACTGTCACAAACCACAAATTTACTAAATTTATTCAGACTGTTCTTCAAAACGACGCTACACCCGATAATGTGACTATCGTCGCGGATTGGCCTGACGATATTCGGTACTTCACCGAGCAGCTTATTACTGCACCCGGTATGATGATTAATATCAGTTCGATTGATTTTCAACTACGTAGAGTAGATGCGTATCCTAATGCATTAAAGAACTGCGTGCAACACAATGCCATGTGGGATGCCATTGCATTACGTTATGTGTTGTCTGGACAGACTAATTACAACTAATAAAAGGAAAGTAATGGTTAACTTCTATACTAATGAATTCCGTATTGAAAAGCCTGATTATAATAGTGACCATGATAAGATGGTATCATACATCAGCAAAGTCTGGTTGCATAATAGTCTTGTACAAGCTTCAGTAAAAAGGAAAGCTAGTGTAGTCAGCCATGACGGATTACCTAAAGAAGAATTTTTTAATAAATCCAAGTTTTACATTATCGGTGCAGGAATTCTTTATCGACTGCCTCGGCATTTGAAATTAAAAGATATAAAGATACTTGCTACACCGAATCTGCTGATGCGAGATAAAATCTTTCAGTATGAGGGAAAAAGTGTAGAGGATCTGATTACGACTGCGTTCACTACAGTACTTGAGCGCTCTACGGATGTGTTCCGTTGGAAAGTAGATCTCACGCTTAACGAGACACTGATGGATACTCTTGTAAAACATGAAATTGCTATGAATGTATAATTTATCAAGCACACTTCATTAATTAGGAGACGGTCCATGGCTACTTCAGCCATTAAAGAAGCCCAAAATTCAGAAGGTCTAAAAACCCACGGCATCCATACCCTAAGAACATATATCGTAGGTAATCAATACTATTACCAAGGCTATGTGTATGATTGGGACAAGTTTAAAGCGTATAACGATAAATTAAAAGCTATCCATAATTCTTCGAGTTTGAGTTTTACATTCGATTATGAAGTCGGATATACTCAAAAGCTTGAACTGCGTACACTCAGTCTTAATAGCGACGACGCTACTGAGGTACTACAGTCTGATACGGTTATTGAACATCTCATGAACCTCTTAGCGGATTATTCTCGTGCAAACTAATGTCTATGTTCTTTTCCATAAAAACTGCCTAGATGGTTTTGGTTGTAAATACGCCGCTTATAAATACTTTAAAGATAAGCGTGAATATTTGGTGAAGTATATTCCAGTGCAGTACAATGAACCGGTTCCTTCGGAAGTGTTCGATCCCAATAATGTCAATACTGAGGTCTATATCCTAGACTTTAGCTACCCTCGCGGCATTTTAGAA
>Ga0265293_10011276_pt1 | contig 12213 bp, 15 predicted proteins | sample Munlanlewell138R_FD_192505 | JGI IMG/M metagenome (GOLD analysis project Ga0265293, IMG submission 192505) | Leachate microbial communities from a municipal landfill in Southern Ontario, Canada - Leachate well 138R | ecosystem: Engineered > Solid waste > Landfill > Unclassified | place: Canada... | reverse complement strand
GTGGGCCGGCTCCAGCTTATCGTATATTTGCTCCGGCGAATTAATCAGCACGATAGGCGACTTGTCGTCATCTCGGCCCTTGAGTTCGTAGACGCGGTGGACGGCCGCCTCGTCGTCGCTACGGGCCACTACGCCGTAGAGCGTATCAGTACGCAACACGCCGATACCACCAGTCTTCAGAATGGCGGCTACGGCGGGGTCGTTTACAGATGAGAACACCTTCATATCACGTGCTATACTACCACATATGGACACCCTCAAACACCAACAGATCCCGACAATACTGATCGACTGGATCGACAGAAACTGGTTTGAACTTCTTATCATCATCCTGGCGACGCTGATCGCTTACTTCGCCGGAACGCGCATCGTCGCGTTCATCGTCAAACGTGCCGTTAAAGGTGCTCGCCACCGCGCCTGGCATAAAAAAGACATCGAGAAGCGTCAAAAGACACTGGTCGATCTGTTTACGAGCGTCTGGCGGATCATCGTGTTCTTTACCGTCCTGTATGCCCTATTGGCCGTCTTCTTCCCCAACATCGGAGCCGCCCTGGCGCCCCTGTTTGCCAGTGCCGGTATCATCGGGGTTGCCCTGGGGTTTGGTGCCCAGTCGCTTATTAAGGATTTCCTAAGCGGCATCTTCATCATTTCGGAGAACCAGTACCGCGTGGGTGACGTGATTGAAATCGAGGGATTCTCGGGAACAGTCGAGCGTATCGGCACCCGCAGCACCGTCTTACGGGACGTCAACGGTAACGTGCATTATTTCCCTAACGGCATGGTCCAGCACGTTATCAACAAAACTATGGGCTACAGCATGGCGCGCTTCACCATGCTCCTCCACCCAGATACCGATATCGATGACGTCACCGAGATTATCGATACTACAGGCAAGACCATCGCTACGGAGGACAAGTGGAAAGAGAAGATCCTCAGCCCTCCGGCATTTGTATCGGTCGGCGAGATTACCGGCAGCTCGGTCGAAGTCATCGTGGCCGGTAAGACCCAGCCGAGCGATCAGTGGAGCGTCGTATCAGAAATGCGGCGACGCCTACTCGAAGAGTTCGAGACCCGTCAGATCCGCCTGGCAGTCGCACCGTATCCGGTCGCACAGAAGAAATAGCGCTCTAGTCGCGGTCGAGTCCTAGCGTGCCGTCGCTAAGTGCCGCCCCCGAAAAGGCATCGATATCAATCAAGGCCTCGGCTGCCTTCTGCTTATACAGCGTATCGAATTCATTCAGTGATGCTTTGTCGATCGTACCATCGGCCGAAAAACCCTTGAACACTTCGTTACCCTTGATCGCCTCTTGACGGGCACTGGCATAGCCCGGTCGGGACAAGTCGAGCTGCATCGTGCCACTACTTTGGTACAAACTCAGGGCTACATAGACCAGAAACAGCGAAATCAGCACAACCAGTACGATCATGCCAAAGAACTGGTGGGCCCGGACGGTCCGGACTCCGATCATGTCGTGCGACTGAGGGGAAATGTCACTCATTCATACTCCTTTTCAAAGCCTGTCTTAAAATCGGTGAACGCGACGCCATACTGACGGATATGCTCTTTGATCTTGCCATTACTCTCTGACAGGGTCTGGCGCTTTTGTCGGGCGTCGAGCAAGGCGTTATAAAATGCGACCGGTTCTCGACTGCAATCGGTCTCAAGCACCTTCGAAAGTGCATTGTCATAGTCTATATATGCTTGATAAAAACGATTGTATTCGCGGTTATAGTCGGATGTGATCGTCAGCAACGCACCGCCATCGAGTTGATTGGAAGCCAGCCGGCGATTGAGCGGCACCATCAGCTTGTCACCGATGGTCCGATACAAGTTGCCGCGGTCGTTACGCAAAAAGGCATCGGTCTGGTGCAGCCTGTTCAATGCCGCCTGATTCTCAACGCAGCGGGCTTTGACACGCTCGATGACCTCGGGCGTTACCGTCACGGCGGCGTTCACCTGCGGCTCAGGCAACAGAAAAAGAGCTCCTACTATCAGAGCCAGACCGACGAACACACGTACTATCATAGTAATTAGTATGCGCTGCGCTACCCTATTTGGTCAAATAGACCTGACCACGGCGAATCGTTACCAGACCATCCTTTATAAGACCGGTCATCGCTGCCTCGTACCTGTCATCAGCCTCTACGGCAGCCCGTAGCGCCGTTTCGGGTCGGTCACCGTCCGACAACGTACGAATAATCTGCCCTCTTACCTGCCTGACGCTTCCCATCAGCGGGGACTGCTTTTTATAGTGACGGCTTTGGTCGATATTGCGAATGCCACCGGCCTTCAAGTGTGCTCCATAGTCCATCAGCGCCCAATAGAATTCACGCGGCCGCTCCTTGTCGAGTGTCCGACCGAGCACGTCGATAATCTGACGATCGTCGACACTAAATGCGTCATTAAAGAAGTGATGGATATACACCGTCCGTACGTTGGTTTCAACAAACAGAGCCGGTCGGTTGAACGCATACGCCGCGATGGCTCCGGCCGTATTCCGGCCGACTCCCGGTAAGCCGAGGAGATCCTTGTCCTCGATAGGAAAATCCTCGCCATAGTCACGAACGATCATTTTGGCGCTTTCGTGCAAAAATTTGGCCCGGCGGTTATAGCCCAGCCCTTGCCACCGCTTCAGAACGTCCGCCAGACTAGCGTCCGCCAAGGACTGCACGTCCGGGAATACGCCAATGAATTCTTCGAATTTAGGAATCACGCGGGCTACCTGAGTCTGCTGCAGCATCAATTCACTGACCAGAATATAGTAGGGTCGCGTATCACGTCGCCACGGCATATCTCGGTACAGTTCAATTGACTGTTGCCGTATGAGTTCTAGAAAATCATCATCTGCCACATAACTAAGTATAGAGCCTAGTTCAGATATAGCCGACACAGGGTATTCGGAGGGTTACTCACCTGACCCGCCAACCGAGCGCCACCCGGCACGACACAGTTACTGTCTGGCCCTGCCAATACATAATAGATTTCGCTCAACAAGGTGCTTGATCCACGATAAACGTACATCGCCCCCGCTACAAGTGCACCGCCGCACATCAGTCCATCTTCGTTCACGCGTGGGATAACACCTACGTTATTCATATAGGGACGTAGGGCGTTGTTAAAAGTGGCGCTCGCACTGTTGGAGATGGTTCCTAGTCCACACCCAGTCGTCGCTCCGATTGATCCACACCCAGACGGATAATTTTCTCCGAGGCATCGGTACACGTCCGTCGTCGTCCCGTCTTCAGGGTAAACCCCCTTGTCGGCTTTATACAGCCCGAGGGCTTTGACATAGGAGCCAATTGTCGTTGTACTCGATGCGTTGGCGGCACGCTGACGCACACCGGCATAAGCCATGGTCGTAATAGAAGCGAGGATAGCAATGACAACGATGACGATTAAAAGCTCGACAATCGTAAAACCCCTCCCCCTTTTTCTCATATCCGTGATTATAGCATCACGCGGGAAGCGGTGCAGAAGCGTATAATCAGTATATGACAACGTATACCCTAGCCGGTGGCTGTTTCTGGTGTTTGGACGCGGTATTCCGTCGGTTACGCGGCGTATCGTCCGTCGTGTCCGGGTACGCCGGCGGGTCAGCCCAGGACGCTGATTACTACCGAGTAGCATCGGGCAAGACCGGACACGCCGAAAGTGTCCAGATTACATTCGACGAGACGGTCATCCCGACCGCTGACCTGCTTGATATATTCTTTTTGATTCATGATCCGACGACGCTCAACCGCCAAGGAGCGGATGAAGGCCCTCAGTATCGCAGTGCGATGTTTTATGAGAATGAAGACCAGAAAGACTCGTTCACGACGGGGGCAGAGCGCGCTCGGGCGAACTGGAAAGACCCGATCGTTACCCAGATCGTCCCGCTCGAAGCCTTTTACGAAGCCGAGCCGGAACACCAGGACTACTTTACGAACAATCCGACCAACCCTTATTGCTCTGTCGTCATCAACCCGAAAGTAACCAAGGCCAAAAGCAACTATTCACATTATTTCAAGGAGGGATAGATGAAACTTACCAAATATGAACATGCCTGTTTCACACTCGAAAAAGACGGCAAGTTGCTCGTCGTCGATCCGGGAGTCTACACGACCGACCTGCCGGCCCTCGAAAGTGTCGTCGCTGTCGCGGTGACACATGAACATGCCGACCACTACGATGTGAATGCGCTTGGGGCCATCATCTCCCATAACCCTGAGGCAGTCATCTACGCACATGAAAGCATCACCCGTCAGTTCGGCGATACGCTGCCACACCAGGCCGTTTCAGTGAATGACATCGTCTCGGTTGGTCCGTTCAAACTGGAGTTCTTCGGTGGTGAGCATGCTATCATCCACCCGGACATCCCTCGCATCGCCAATCTGGGCGTCATGATCGACGACACCGTCTACTATCCCGGTGACTCCTTCAGCCGGCCCGATACGCCGGTCGAGATCCTCGCGCTGCCGACCGCGGCGCCCTGGATGAAGGTAAGCGAGGCGGTGGATTTCCTACGGGCGGTACAACCGCGTCTCGTGTTTCCGACCCATGACGCCGTTTCTTCATCGTTCGGCAAACAACTGGCCGACACGATAATTCCGACCTTTGCCCAAAACATCGGGGCCACCTACCGGCGACTGATCGAACCGCTGGAGATAGATGGATAAGGCCCTCGAGCATCTCTCGACACACGACCCGGTCATGAGACGGTTGATTGCCGACTACCCGCGGCCCCGTTTTACCAAACACGAGAATTATTACCAAGAACTGGTCGATAGTATCATCTCGCAGCAACTGAGCGTCAAAGCCGCACGGGCGATCGAAGAGCGATTCAAACAGCTGTTTGATGGCGCCTTTCCGCTCCCCGATCAGCTCCTGACCGTGGACATTGAAACGCTGCGCGGTGTCGGCTTCAGCCGCCCCAAGGCCCGTTACGTCCAGGATCTTGCCCAGAAGATTCTGGATGGAAGCGTGACATTCGATAATCTTGACCAACAGTCAAATGACGAGATCATCGCTGAATTGACACAGGTCAAAGGCATCGGTGAGTGGACGGTCCACATGTTCCTGATGTTCTGTATGGCACGGCTCGACGTATTGCCGGTCGGCGACCTTGGCATCCGAAACGGCATCACCTTCCTGTACGAACTGGACCGTCAAGCCACCCCGGACGAGGTAGCCGCCGTCGCCGAAAAGAATAACTGGCGACCGTATGAATCGGTCGCCAGTTGGTATGTATGGCAGAGTCTGGAAAACGCGCCGGCTACTTCTTCGTAGAGCGCGAAGTGCCACTGCCAGTTGGCTGGGTAGAGCGCTTGACGTCACGTTCTACGTCTTTGGCAGTCGATTTGGCATCGTTCGCCACACGGTTGGCACGTACCTTCGCCTCGGCACCCAGGCGTTCGGCTTCGTCGCGCATGACGACGGCGGAGTTCTTGGCGCTCTGAGCCATGCCACGAGCTTCGGTTTCTACCTTGGCAGCACCCTTTTTGACGGATCCCGCCGCGGCGCTCGCCGCCGCCTTAGCCTGGTTAGCTTTTAAGCTTACCTCGTCTTTGGTTGCTTCAGCTTTGGTCTTCAGGTCGGCGCGGGTTTCCTTGCCGCTTTTCGGAGCGACCAAGATTCCAGCGACGAAACCGGCGGCAGTTGCGGCGATAACTTTTAGTAATTTACTCATGGCTTCCTCCTATCGTTTACGAAATGCTTTAACGGCTTCACCGAACACCTTGCCGGGGTTCATCCAGGTGGTCACCGATGAAATATTATGGGTGATCGCATCGACGTTACGGGCAATGCTGTTCACCTTAATAATAACCATTGTGACGGCCGCGAGCAACGCGATGATGACGATTGATAACAGTACGACTGCGATCGTAAGCAGCGTGATAACGAGATTAGTATCCATAGACGCTGTCTGCCCCTTTCATGTTAGGTTGGGTTATATATTTATAATATCACGTTTTTGATTTTTTTGCAATACCTACAAGGAGCGGTGCCAGTACTGTCAACCCGAGCGTGATCGTCACGACATGCCCGAGCGTCCACCACACATGGCTTGTCGCCCCAGGAGCGACGGAGTATTCTTTGTCGACGACCTGGTCCACGAGCGCCCGCACGCTGTGCAGCTCCGTCTTATGCTCATTCGGCAACGAGCGAACCGCCTGGTATAAGGCCGGGGCTCGGTGCCGCAGGGCCGGGGCAATAGGCGTTCGAGCCGATGACACGCCGCAAAGCGTGATCACGCAGCTGACCCGCTCGAACCGATTGGCGGCATGGAGTGCCAACGTGGCGCCGGCACTTTCGCCCACGAGGACGACCTTATCCTCAGCCGGCACCGCATCGATGGCCCGCCTTATCCGGTCTAACTTGGACTCCATCGAGGCTCCGTCATACCACGTAATCGGCACATGAACCGGCGTCACGCCGTATAATACCCAGCTCCGTAGGGCAATTGCCCGAAAACGATCGTACCCGTCACCAAGTCCTGGAATGTAGAATATCTGCGTCTTCACTGCTGACTAGTATAGCGTGGTACAGTTAAGCCTATGGCCCACATCCCGTTCGCCCGCGCCCTCAGCGCCCACCTTGCCCGACGTATTGTCCGGATCGCGACTATCGTCGTCGTTGTAGTCGTCGCAAGCCTTCTGCTGATCATCGGTGCGCTTGCCTACTTCTTGAGTAGCTGGTGGTGGCTGTTGCTGATTCCGCTAGTGATAGTAGCAGTAGCCCTATTTGTCATTCACCTGGTTCTATCGTTCATCATTCGCAAACTGTATCCGCAGCAGCTGTCAGCCGAGCAATCGGCTCAGTTGGATTCGTTCGTCGATAAGGTCGAGGGGCTGCTTGAGGCCCGCTCGACGCCGTTTCCGATTATCGTCCTGATATGTATAAAAGACCTGCTCGTTCACCGCGACTTGACGACGGTGCGTTCAATCATCAAAGACTCCGGAAGCCTGATGAGCGACTATCGAAGTCTTGAAAAACTCTTTTGATTACGGCGTCAGCCGGTTGATATCCCGCGGGAAGAGCGTGGCTTCTTTGACGTTAGCCAAGCCGATGGTCTTTTGAACTAGGCGGTCGATACCGAATCCACACCCACCATGCTGCGGTAGGCCGAATTTAAAGGCCTGCAGGTAGTCATGGAAGCCTTCGGCCGTCACGTCTAACCCGGCAGTGGTCATCTGTTCGATCATCTTGTCGTAATTATTTTCGCGCAGTGGAACCGTGGCAATCTCGAGACCGCGGTACAGCAGGTCGGCCCAGGCGACCGTGCCGTCGTCCTTGAACTTGTGATAGAACTTGCCAGCTTCACGCGGGAAGTCGGTGGCATACACCAGATCGCTCCCTAGGTTCTTGCGAGCGTAATCGGCAATCCACCGTTCTTCGTCGGGAATCAGGTCCTTTTCGGCCGTCGTGTCGGTTCCTGTCGCCTTGGTGTACATCTCGTGGATTTCAGCGATCGTAAACTTCGGGACCTCGTCAGTCAGTTCGAGCTCGGGCGCGTTCAGGCTTTTAAGCTCATCGCTGTGCTGATCATAGACGGTCGTGAGCGCATGCTTGGTCATGCCAGCCACCATATCCATGACTTCCTGATGGTCCTGCACGAAGCCCATCTCGATATCGAGCATGGTGAGCTCCGTCAGGTGGCGGGTCGTAGCAGATGGTTCCGCCCGGTAGCTGTGGCCGATTTCGTAGACGCGTTCGAACACCCCGACCATGATTTGCTTGTAGAACTGCGGGCTTTGGGCCAGTGTCGCGGTCTTACCGAAATAATCAAGCGTGAACACTTCGGCGCCACCTTCGGTCGCCGCACCTAATAGCTTCGGGGTATCGATTTCAACGAACTCGTGCTGGTCCAGATACTGACGCAGCGCACGGGTCAATGCCCCGCGGATACGGAAAATCTTCTGCTCTTGGATGTTACGCAGGCTAAGCACCCGGTATTCAAACAACGTGTCGAGGTTTTCTGACTTGTGAGAGATCGGCTTGTCGATCTCGATCGGCGGTTCGTCGGTGACGGGACTGAGAACCTCGACGGCGACGTCATGCAGTTCGGCGCCGCCCGGTGCCCGCTCGTCGGCGACGACCGTACCCGTAAAGCTGACGACCGTACCGATTTGCATGCCGCGCAGTTTTTCCAACTCATCCTTCGAATCGATCAGGCTCTGTGCCAAGCCGGAGCGGTCGCGCACCGTCAGAAAGTTGAGGCCACCAAGAAGGCGTTTTTTGTGCAGCCAACCCTGAATCGTAATTTGCTGGCCGACGTTTGCTGGAATGTCACGGATGAGTGTTCTTGTCATATCTTTCCGATTATAGCGCTGCCCACCTCTTTACGCCAGAGGTGAATTGCACTGCGCCTCTGTTTTTGACATACTATTAACAAACATAATCAACATAAACATCGCATGCATCAAGAAATATTCACCGAACTCAGCATCGTACTCGTCGTCGTAGCGGCCGTTTCGGTGGTCATGCGGCTGCTCAAGCAGCCCCTGATCCTCGGCTATATCCTGACGGGTATCCTGGTAGGACCGCTACTGCTCGACGTGATTCATGCCAAGGATGCTTTCGATGGCTTCAGTGAAATCGGTATCGCCCTGCTGCTCTTTATCATCGGGCTCGGAATGAATGCCGGCGTCATCAGGAGCTTAGGTAAGGTGTCGATCACGACCGGCGCGGCCATTCTGACGGTCGTCGGTGGGCTGGGTGTCACCGCTTGTTTACTGCTTGGCTTTGACCTCACGACGGCGCTGGTGATTGGAGTATCACTATTCTTTTCGAGCACCATCGTCATTTTGAAAGTCCTGAGCGACAAGCGCGAAATCAGCCGGCTGCACGGGCAGATCGCCATCGGCGTCGTCCTGGTCGACGACATCGTGGCGACGTTCGCCATCGTCGCCGTCACAGCCGCCTCGGGCGGCGGACTGGGCCCGGGCGAACTGATTCCGATGATCTTAAAGGCTGCTATCCTTGGACTGCTGCTGTTCCTCGTGGGTGGTTACTTGATTCCGCGGTTCGCCAAGACGCTCGCCAAAAGCCAGGAACTGCTATTCATCTTTGCCGTGGCCTGGGGATTCGGCGTAGCTAGTTTGTTCGGTGCGTTCGGATTCTCGCACGAGGTCGGTGCCTTGTTCGCTGGCGTCGCCCTAGCCTCACTTCCCTACGCCACCGAAATGAGCACCCGGCTCAAACCGCTGCGTGATTTCTTCGTCGTACTGTTCTTCGTGACACTCGGGGAACGCTTCGTCTTTGACGACCTGTCCGCTACGCTCGTGCCTGCCATCGTGCTCTCTGTCATCGTCCTCCTTGGAAAGCCCCTGTTCACGATGATCAGTCTTGGCCTACTCGGTTATACTAAGCTCACTAGTTTCAAGACCGGCATTCACCTCAGTCAGATCAGCGAGTTCTCTATCGTCCTGGTCGTTCTGGCCGTCCAGCTGAAGCTTATCGACGGCAAGGCGGCCAGCCTGGTGACGCTGGTGGCATTGATTACCATCGGAATCAGCTCGTATCTCATGAAATACGACGATCAACTCTATCGTCGACTCAACCGCCTATTGACCCTCTTCGAACGAAAAAAACCTACCGAACGAAAACAAAAACGCGGCCTGTATACCGCTATCCTGTTCGGCTATCACCACGGCGGCCATGAATTCCTTCACCTCTTCCGCGACACCAAGCAACGATATCTCGTCGTCGATTACGACCCGGAAATCATCGAACATCTTGAAACCCAGGGTGTCCGCCATGCCTACGGCGACGCGACCGATTCAGAGTTCCTAGAAGAAATTAACGCCGGTCACGCCAAATTCGTGGCAAGTACCATCATTGATAAACGCGTCAACCTGCTGCTGCTAAATTATCTTCACCGCTACTCCAGCGATATTACGTTCGTCTGTCACGCCCGCACCTACGAAGACGCCCTTGAACTGTACGAGCACGGCGCCGCTTACGTCATATTGCCACGGTTCCTTGGCTCGGAGTACATCACCAGCCACATAAAGCGTCATGGCATGGATAAGAAGGCTTTCGACTCCTTCCGAGCCCGACATATCATCAGTATCGGCAAGGCTGCCGTCAATCACGAAACAAGTTAGACGTCGACGCTACCGATCGTACGGTTCGGTGCGTCTGTCGATGCGGCGTTCCGTTCCGCCACTGCACGCATGTCATCGTGCGCGTCGAATTCATCTATGATCCGCTTGCCCAGCAAGGTCTCGATCGTGTCCTCCAGTGTGATGATACCGACCGTTTCGCGGTACTCGTTGATGACGATGAATAGATGATGGTGCGTCTTAAGGAATGCCGTCAGAGCTTGGCTCAAGGAGTGATCTTGGCGGATGTAGTACACCTGTTTTGACATGGCCGACTCCACCTTTGCGGTGTGTTTTTTCGAACCGTCCAATGTGGCTACGTCACGCAGATATAGAATGCCAACGACATGATCGATGTCATCCTCGATGACAGGAAAACGGTTATGGCCGGTCTTGTGAAGACCGTCGAGCACCAAGGGGCCGAGCATCTCCGTCCGCTTTACGGTTTCGACGACGCTTTTCGGTGTCATGATGTCGCTGACTCGCTTATTGTCAAAATCAAGACCAGCTAGAATAAACGATGACTCATTACGTGACAATACGCCGGTCGACTCAGTAATCAGGTTGCGAAGCTCCTCGCGCGAAGCCAGTCGCAGCGCAGAAGCGCCGGGCGCCAGGGTACGCACCCACCCGACATACCGTTCATTTCGTTCAACGAATGACAAGATGTCGTTTTCGTACTGGTCATACAGTCGCTGCGACCAACGGTGTGTCCACTGGCTCGCCGCCAGCCTTCCGTAAAGCAGTGAAACCACCAACGCGACAACGATCCCGCCGAACCATCCAAGCAGCCCGATCATACAGGCGACCAATCCGACCAATGCCACCGCCTGAATGACGCGCTGGATGGAAATCAGATCACCATACAGTAGCTCACGTCGTTCTTCCTGCTTGGCGTGCGGCTCTCCGGCCGATTTTCGTCGGGAGATTTCAAAGTCGCTGTATTGGGAGCGTCGCGGTGTGATAGCCGTCGCGACGACTAAGCTTGCAAGAAGCAACCCGGCCAGGATAAAAAGCAGTATCGTCATGACCCCTATTGTACCTGAGTGGACTGTAGGGATTCAAAATAAACTTTAGTACAATGGAAGATAACTAAAGGAGACTGAACGTATATGAGTGGCAAGGGATGGATAATTTTTGTAGCAATCTGTGTAGTCCTATTCGGCGGACTAGTCATCTGGTCGGGACGCGACCGTGTCGACGTGTCGGGTGTGGACACCGAAAAGATCCAACCCGCCTCTGACGGCTCAGGCCAAATTGCCGACCATGTCTACGGCAACCCGGACGCCAAGGTCGTATTAATCGAATACGGGGATTTCCAGTGCCCCGGCTGTGGCTCGGCTCACCCGATCGTCAAGACCGTCACAGAGAAATACAAAGACGATGTAGCCTTCGTATATCGTAACTTTCCTTTGACCAACATTCACCCGAACGCGCGGGCCGCCGCTGCCTCGGCCGAAGCCGCCGGCAAACTTGGCAAGTACTGGCAGGTTCATAACGCATTGTTCGAAAACCAGTCAGCATGGTCAAACGCCTCGACGAGCGAGCGTGGCAACGTGTTTGCCAACTTTGCTACCCAAGCCGGCCTGAAGAAAGAGCAGTTTACTGCGACGCTCAACTCCGAATCAGCCAACATCAACAAGAAGATTAACTTTGACATCGCCCTGGGCCGCAAGTTGAATGTGACCGGTACGCCGACATTTTACCTTAACGGCAAAAAGCTCGATAACGAGAAATACGGTTCCGAAGAAGCCCTCGACAAGACGATTCGCGACGCACTCAAAGACTCAGGCGTCGATATCGCCGAGCCGACCAAAGAATAGCCACCCTTCTTACCTTGCCCCTTCCTCCGTCGATTAGGTATAGTCTAATCATATGACTGCTCCCGCCGATACGGTCCAGGATTTCTTTGACGACTACCCGCTCGTCCGCTACGGCAAGGGTGAAGTTCTGCTCCGCCCCGGCGACACGCTGACGCATGTCTTTCTTCTCGTCAGCGGGTCGGTGGTAGAGTACGATATATCCTCAAGTGGCAACGAAGTCATTGTCAACGCCTTTAAGCCTGGCGCGTACTTTCCGATGTCGCTCGCCATCAACCGCTCACCCAGCGACTATTTCTTCGAGTCA
>Ga0265293_10011275_pt1 | contig 12214 bp, 13 predicted proteins | sample Munlanlewell138R_FD_192505 | JGI IMG/M metagenome (GOLD analysis project Ga0265293, IMG submission 192505) | Leachate microbial communities from a municipal landfill in Southern Ontario, Canada - Leachate well 138R | ecosystem: Engineered > Solid waste > Landfill > Unclassified | place: Canada... | reverse complement strand
GTGCACCCTTTTGAATTGCCAATAGGTGATGCAGTATTAGCAGTTAGCCAGGCTGATTTTATATTCAGGACAACCTTGATAATAGTGGTGGGTACAATATCCGGGTTTATACCTGCATTTGTAATTACCAGGCAAAAACTTCTGGATTCCATATTCAACCGGTGATTTCCGGTTGAATATGGGATGTTTTGGCAAGTAATATGGTATCAGTAAAAGGTAAAAATTTTTGATATAAAGCGATTAAAAGATTTCTGGTTCAGTTATTCTTTTACAAATCTGATTTCGCATATATCGTCACCCTTAGCTATTACTTTTCCAAGGTTTAATTTCCCTCCAAACTGGCTGGCAATTCCTCTGTCTCCACACATGGCAGTGTCACAAAGCAGGGCAATTTTCTCATCAGACAATCCCATTTTTTGCCATCCTTTAACAAGCGGGCAATAGTGAAAATCAATAGATAATTTATCATCGCTTACTTCTTTTATTTTCATTTCAAATACAAGTCTGGCTCCAAATGAAAAAAGATTTTTCTTTAGAGTTTTAAAACTTGTACTTCCGCCGGAAAGTGATGTTCCCTGCATTTTCCCGCATTGGAATATTGATTCCTGTCCAAACTCCTCAGGGTCTAATCCTTTTTTTTCTGCTTCCTGACTTAACAAGGCAAGCCAGATAGCCCTTTGTTCTAATTGTCCTCGAACACTTTCAAGTATTCCAAATTTAAATTTAGGTTCATTTACTATTTTTGACATTTCCCCTCCTGTTAATGGTAATCATCAGACATTATATTTAAAATTCTATGTTACTTTTATAATAACCATTCTACAGGCAGCCAGCTAATGATTTTAAGGATAATATTGCGGAAAAAACCTCCGCCAGGTTCTTTAGTCAGGGCTGGTGCATCAGGGTTATCAGGTTCAACCCAGACTAATTTTTTTTCAGTTTTTTTAACCTGCCATGCCATGCCAGCGAAACCATAGTCAAAGGCCTGGTGAAGGCTCTGAGCCATGTTTTCGCTATCAATCAGAATACCCATTTCTGTATTAATTGTGGCAGATCGGGGATCAAAATTAAATGAGCCTATAAATATTCGCTGGCCATCCACTGCAAAAGTTTTGGCATGCAGGCTTGCACCTGATACTCCAAGGTGTCCCATTTTTGTTATGGGTGCATCAACTGATGCCTGTTGTCTTAGTTCATAAAGTTCAACTCCATTATCAAGAAGGCATTTGCGACGTTTTGCATATCCGGCATGAACCGGCAGTACATCAGTTGCCTCAAGTGAATTGGTGAGCATGCGAACCTGAATGCCCTTTTCTTTAAGTGCAGTAAGGGTTTTAACTCCCTCTTTCCCTGGGACAAAATAGGCTGAAACACCGTCAAATCTATGTTTGATTGTTCCAACAGCCTTGGCCATTTGTCCGCTTATTAAATCTTTATTTGGAATTTTGGCATGTCCCTTTGCAGGGTCATCGCTAATTAAAGTTGCTTTTGTCCATTCCAGATCCAGAGTGCCACTGGATAATTTTTTAATAATGTCTGATTGTTCAAGTATGCTTCGATATTCTTCCATCTGTTTTGTGTTGTTAAATGAATTAAGCCCTGCAGCAATTGAGTTGTTCCAGGTGGAGTCTACCAAAAATTGATCTGCCGGATATGAGGAAGTGCAGTTCCAGTAGCGGTCAAAATCATTGGCAATGTCAGATACAACATCACCTACTACCAGTACATCCAGATCTACAAAAATGGGAGTTTTTCCTGTGCTGAAATATTCATCAGCTATATTTCGGCCACCCAGAATAGCAGCGCGTCCGTCAACAGTAAAGCTTTTGTTGTGCATACGGTGATTGAGACGGGAGAAATCAAAGACATAGGAGAACATTTTAAAAAGGCGTAGTTTAAAGGGATTCCATAGCCGGACCTCTATATTCGGGTGTGTTTGAAGAGCTGCGATTTCAGAGTCTAAACCTGAAGTACCGTGATCATCAAGGAGAAGTCGCACCCGTACACCCCGATCTGCTGCCTGCTTAAGACGATCAAGGAGCAGATAGCTGGTGAGATCCGTTCTCCATATATAGTATTGCGCGTCAATGGATGTTGTTGCTGCATCTGCCAAAAGCATTCGTGTGGCAAATGCATCTGCACCTATAGCAAGAGGAGCAACTCCGGAAAGACCCGGATGCTTTGTCATCATGTCGGATAGGGCTAAAGCGAGCTGCCCCTTTTCAGCAGGGGGCAATGCTGTTGATTTTTTCCCTGTATTTTGTGGCAGAGATGTACACCCTGTGATGAAAAAAGGAAATGCAATGGCCAATGCTGTGTAGATACGCATTATTTTATCAGGTTTTAAGGCAATAAAAGCCGTCTTTATTATTGCACTTATACCATTGCTTTTCATTTATTTTTCCTTTTGTGTTAAAGGAATTGAAGTTCCCTTATTATCGTGTTTCTTTATATTTGGTTTCATTTTTATTGGTATTTGTAAATTCCACAGGATCTGGGAAGGATCCTCTATTAAAAATCAAGATTCAGATAAGCAATGAGATTATTTTTTATTATTTGTTTGTCAAGTGAACTTTTAAGCACGTGATAAGTAGTGAGTTGAAAAAGCACAGATTAAATTTTTTTATATGAGCACTACTCTGCTTGTTCCACACATTGGGCAGAAAAGATTTTCTCTGTTAGATTCACTGACCATATCTTCCCACTGGTTGTTACATTCTTCACAAACAAGGATGGATTCAATTTCTTCTTCCTCTTCCCAGTATTTATCCTCGCGCATTTCCTGGTCATCATCTTCATGGCTTATTTCTTCTGCAATGCTTAATTCCGCCTCATTTATTGCTAATATATCATCTATTTCTTTTTCCATGTTTATGCCTCCGTAAATAATTATTGGATAAAGCTTTGTTATGAGGGATAATTTTTAGGGGTACAGGAAGAGTGCTGCAATAGGATTACAGGTCTAAAAAAGACCCTCACTAACTCTTTTTTAAAAAGGAAAAAATAAGTTAAGTCAACCATGTTTTTTGAAAAAATTTTGTCTTAATGATATTTTGTTATGGAAATCAATAATAAGTGACCATAAAATTGCTTTATGGATAAAAAAGCTGTTTTAAATATTACAGTAACACCAAAATCTTCAAGGAGCCTTGTTACATCTGATGATGAGGGTAATGTTAAGGTTTATCTTAATTCTCCTCCTATTGAAGGGAAAGCCAACAAGGAGTGCATTGCCCTTATTTCAAAAAAACTGAAAATTCCCAAATCCAGGGTTTCAATTGTAAAAGGAGAAAAGGGAAGGAGTAAAAGGATTGAAGTAAAGGGGCTTGATTCAGATGATGTTCTTAAACTTATAAAGGAATAATAAAATTAAAAGAAAATGAAAAAGCAGCTATGGGCAGATGGAGCCCTTTTTGCAGTAGTAGTATCATGGGGCTATGCTTTTGCTGTAATAAAAAATGCACTTAATGAAATTGAGCCCTTTAATTTTTTAATGTTTCGTTTTGTAATTGCCTTTGTTATACTGGTTATAATTTTTTATAAACGGATTTTTGCAGCCAGGAGAGAAACATATATTGCGGGATTTATAGTGGGGATTTTTTTGTTTCTTGCCTATATTTTACAAACACTTGGGCTTAAGTATACTACAGCGTCAAATGCAGGTTTTATCACAGGATTCAGCGTTGTTCTTGTGCCTGTTTTTTCTTCTGCAATATTAAAGTCAATTCCTTCAGGCGAGAGTATTATTGGTGTGATTCTTGCAGTAGCAGGTCTTTTCCTTTTATCTTACAATGATACTGTGCCATTTAACAGGGGTGATATTCTGGTTGTTTTTTGCGCTGTGTTTGTGGCTTTTCATATTCTTTCAGTGGGCTATTATACTAAACGGACAGATTCAATTGTACTTGCAGTTATACAGGTTGGAGTTGTTGCGCTTTTTTCAATTGCTGGGGCATTTGTTTTTGAAAAGCCTGAAATTCCCACATCTTCAATTGTGTGGAAGGCTATAATAATTACTGCTCTTTTTGCTACAGTAGGAGCCTATCTGGTGCAGAATATTATGCAGAGGTTTACATCAGCTACACGCACTGCTTTAATATTTACAGGGGAGCCTGTTTTTGCCGGAATTTTTGGCTATCTTCTTCTTGGTGAAACCCTGGGGAGAATGGCAGGTCTGGGCTGTGTTCTTATTTTAAGCGGCATGATTATAAGTGAGCTTAAGCTATTTAAACAAAAACCCGGAAGGGAAATAGTTTGATATTATTCTGTATTGAATAAACAATATGCGGATCGATCTGCAGGAGCTTAGGTTTTTGGCTGGTTTGCTTAATTATCAATTGGATAGAGAGTTTTTAATAGAAATATAGGGTAGATGTATTTACTTATTATAAAAAATAGTTTTTGATTTGATTTTTCTTGATTCTTTTAATATTTTTTTAAAATAGGGAAATATTAAGGAGAGATGTTAATGAATGCATATAAACTGATAACTAACATACCGGGTAACAGAAAAATTTCATTTCATGTTCCTGCTGATGTTCCGGTTGGGCCTGTTGAAATTATACTGGTTTACCAATCTCCGTCAAAATCGGTAGAGATGAATAGCATTGAAAAATTATGCGGATCTTTGCAGGGAAGCGTTTTTAATACAGAAAGATATTTAAAAATGAAAAGAGCAGAAAAGGAGCTGGAACGCTAATGGAAATATTTGTTTTTGATGCTTGCTCAATTATTGCTTTTTTTAAAAAGGAACCCGGGTTTGACAAGGTAAAAGCAATTCTGGAAAAAGCACAGGCTGGTCTATGCCAGATTTATATGAATAAGATTAATGTACTCGAAGTTTATTATGGTTTTTATCGTGATGATAGTCCTGCGATAGCAGAAAAATTTTATGCTTATATTTTTCTATTACCTATTGTAGTTGTTGATATCATTAGTGATCAACTGTTCTTTGAAGCAGGTAAGTTAAAGGCTTTGTATCGAATATCTTTGGCAGATTCTATAGCACTTGGAGAGGCGAAAATCAGGAATGCTTCTTTAGTAACATCAGATCATCATGAATTTGATATAATAGATAAAGATAAAGTGGTTAGGTTTTATTGGATAAGATGAATTATTGTTTTATTTGTCCCCGTTTTTGATTCACTCCTGATTTTATTTTTGGATTTCAGTCAACAAAAGCTGTTTTTGAAGATATTATAAAATAGTAAGGATTTATGAAAAAAGAATTTAAAGTTGTTTCTCCATATAAAACATCTCCTGATCAGGAAAAGGCTTTGCAGAGCCTTGTTAAGGGAATTGAGTCAGGTAAAAAGTACCAGACCTTACTTGGTGTAACAGGGTCTGGGAAAACATTTACAATGGCAAAAATAATTGAAAAAGTTGGCAAGCCTTCTTTGGTGCTTACTCACAACAAAACTCTGGCAGCACAGCTTTACAGGGAGTTTAAAGAGTTTTTTCCTGACAATGCTGTTGAGTATTTTGTATCATACTATGATTATTATCAGCCTGAAGCTTATGTGGTATCATCTGATCTGTATATAGAAAAAGACGCTTCGATCAATGATGAGCTGGACAGGCTTCGTCTCAAGGCATCATCAGCCATACTTGAAAGAAGGGATGTTATTGTAGTTTCATCTGTTTCCTGTATTTACGGACTTGGCAGGCCTGATGATTTTGAAAAATCCCATATTGTGCTTAAACCAGGAATGGAAAGCGGCAGAGACGACCTTCTTCGAAGGCTGGTTGCTGTTTATTATGAAAGGAATGACATTGCTTTTGAAAGGGGGATGTTCAGGGTTAAGGGTGATATTGTTGATATTTATCCTGCCTATTTAAAACAGGAGGCTTTCAGGATTGAGTTTTTTGGAGATGAGATTGAAAGAATAAGCCATTTTGATCCTGTAAGCGGGGAAGTTCTGGGCATAACAGATACATGTGTAATTTATCCTGCCAAGCATTTTATTTCTTCTCCAGAGGAGATGGGCATAACATTAAAACTCATTGAAGCTGAGCTTGAAGAGCGTCTTGAGGAGTTAAGGAAAGCAGGCAAGCTTCTTGAGGCGCAGCGCCTTGAATCGCGCACCAGGTATGACATGGAGATGCTTACAGAAACAGGCTATTGCAGTGGAATTGAAAATTATTCAAGGATTGTTGAAAGGAGAAATGCCGGAGAGCGTCCTTCATGTCTGCTAGATTATTTTAAGGGTGACTATCTTCTTCTTGTTGATGAGTCCCATGTTACTCTGCCCCAGGTGCGTGGCATGTACGCTGGTGACAGGTCACGCAAGGAGAATCTGGTTAACCACGGATTCAGGTTGCCATCTGCCCTGGACAACAGGCCTCTTGTTTTTGATGAATTTGAAAATATAATAGATAAGGCAATTTTTGTTTCAGCAACCCCTGCTGATTTTGAGCTTGAGAATTCTGAAAATATTGTTGAACAGGTGATACGGCCTACAGGGCTTCTTGACCCGGAGATTGAGGTTCGCCCTGCATTAAACCAGGTGGATGATCTTATTGGAGAGGTTAATAAATGTGTTGAGGCTGGCGAAAGGGTGCTTGTAACAACTCTTACAAAAAAGATGTCCGAGGACCTTGCAGTTTATTTTGAAGAGGTTGGGATAAAGGCCAGGTATCTTCACTCTGAGATTGAGACTATTGAGCGTGTTGAAATTATAAGGGATTTGCGAAAGGGTATATTTGACTGCCTTATAGGGATTAACCTTTTAAGAGAGGGTCTTGATATTCCCGAGGTTTCACTTGTGGCAATTCTTGATGCTGACAAGGAGGGCTTTCTCCGTTCAAAGCGTTCTCTTATACAAACAGCTGGAAGGGCAGCACGGAACCTCAATGGCAGGGTGATTATGTATGCTGATAAGATTACAGATTCCATGAAATACGCAATTGATGAAACTGAACGAAGAAGAAAAATTCAAATGACACATAATTTAAAATATGATATTACACCCCAGTCAATAAAAAAGGAGATATACGATATTATTGAAAGGGAATACCAGAGGGAGAATGCTATATTAAGCTATGTTGCTGAAGCACCCATGTCTTACAGATCAGGAAACCTTAAGGATTTGCAGGGGTTTAGGGATAAGATTAAAGATGAAATGCTTGAAGCTGCTGATAATCTGGAGTTTGAAAAAGCTGCAGTTTTAAGAGATCAGATGGTTGACATAGAAAAGAAGATTGACCTTTTAAAGAGGAAAAAATGATATATCTTTTAAACTGTAATAATGGAGCAGGGTTTATGAAAAAAATTATATTTGTTTTTATTCTACTTCTTTTAGCTGGAGTAACAGCATGTAAGGGGGAGAGTGGAAAGTCGGAGGTTAAGATGGATGATTTAGCTGGAACAGGCATAGTTGTTGTAATGAAAACATCAATGGGTGAAGTTGAGATGGAGCTTTACAGGGATAAGGCACCTGATACTGTTGATAATTTTCTTAAATACGTTGATGATGGTTTTTATGATGGGACAATTTTTCACAGGGTAATAAGCAATTTTATGATTCAGGGTGGTGGATTTACCTCTGATATGGATCAGAAAAAAACCAATCCCCCTGTAAAAAATGAGGCAAACAACGGGCTTTTGAATAAGAATGGTTCAATAGCTATGGCAAGGACATCTGATGTTCACAGCGCCACAGCACAGTTTTTTATCAATGTGAAGGACAATGATTTTCTTAATTACAGAAGCAGTGATTCCCAGGGATTCGGCTATTGTGTGTTTGGCCAGGTTGTAAACGGAATGGATGTTGTTAATGCTATCAAGGATGTGCAGACAGGAAACAAGGGATATTTTCAGGATGTTCCTGTTAAAACTGTAACAATTGAATCTGTTAAGAGAAAATAAATTTAAGTAGATACTCACAAAAAACCCCGCAGTTTTAAAAGTAATTTCTTTGTCATACCGGCTGTAGCGAAGCGGAATGCCGGTATCTCATACACCTGATTTTATCATGAGATTCCGGTATTCGCAGACAATGTGGCTGCGAAACTGGAATGACAAACTTTTTTTAATCCGACTTTTTAGACATCCCCCTCTTTAATAGATTAATCTTCAGATTTCTTCACTCTCACCAGTTTCCAGCTGCCCTTAATCCTGTGAAAGTAGAGTGTGTAATGTTGAGCCTCATAACCGTAATGTACCAGAATTACATTTTCTCCGTCAACTTCATATGTAATGGGGTACATAAACGGTTCCTTTATTGAAACTTCACTAAAGAAGGAGTCTTCAGTAATATTTTCTTCAGTACTGCTCCCTTCAAATGATACTTCAAGAGTTAAAGGAAAGATTATATCTGCTGATGCTGAACTTTTATTTCCTTTCTGCCATTTCTCTTTAAAGGAATTAAAAAATGCATTAAATGCCGGATCCCTCCTGTCTGCAAGTATTTTATGAAAATCTTCAGGATCACCAAGATATGGTACCCTGCTTATAGTTGAGCCGGGAAGAAGTACAGCTTCAAAGGGCCTTTTGTAGTCCCATGCTCCGGCATCCCTGTTTAAAACAGGATTGTTAAAATCTGCAAGTGAGTTAAATTTCAATACTCTGCTGTGCTGCGGATCAATTGAATACCATCTGCCCCCTATATTAAGGGCAATTACCCAGTGTTCAACAATCCAGCTCATATCATAGTTAAATTTTGCCATAAAGAATTTATCAGAGGGGATACCAGCAGCGTAAAGCAGTGTTGCTGTAAGGTGTGACCATGCTGTGCAGTTTCCTGTGGGGATAAATCCGTATTTGCTGTAGGTGTCCGCGTATTCATCAAATGTGGGCCACCTGTTAAGGGGATGATTCGGGCTTGTTCTGCCATTGGCGAAAAGAGAATTTGCGGCTTCAGTTACATTCTGATCACTGGTTCCCATGGAATTTTTTGTTTTTGTTCTGAGGAACTGGAACACATTTTCCATCTTTGCAGCGATTTCACTGTCATTTTTTGCCGCGGCGCCTGCTTTTATTTCACCTAAGAGCTTCGCGGAAGAGGAGTTTGTTCTGGTTATACCCGCGTTGTTTGGGAAAAAGAAATTTTCTCTTTTTGTTACAATGCCTGATTGTAAATAAAAGTATCCATTGTCCAGATAATAATACTGTTTCCCCCTATGAAACGTGTCAACAAGCACATAATTGTCATTGTCATATTTCTCTGAAATAAAATCTTTAATTTCTATGCTTTTCGATTTGGGGCTTAGGCGCGTATAAGCTGATGATCTGTCGTCATTTTTTGACAGGAGAAAAATAGTTGATTCATTGTCAAATTCTGTACCCAGGTTAAAGTTTCCGGAAGAATCTGTTTTAAGGGTTTTCTTTTTGATATACTTTTCCGCTGGCGCAGAGGGGTTGTATATCCATACCTCAATATCTGACTGTCCTGGATTAAGGTTTACCTTTTTTCCGCTGCTATCATAATCTATTGCCGTAAGTTTGCCATGTATAACTGAAGGCTTGGTTTTTTTTGCAACTGCAGTGTTAAAATTGGTTTGTGCTTCTAATTGGGCTAACGCAAGTATTAAAATAAAAGGTGTTATTATTGTTCTTTTAAGTGTTTTTATTCTCATAGCCATGTCCCGGTGCTGTATTAATTTTTAAACTTCATTTGAAATAAAATGCTTTATATGCCTGCCGCAAATGCGGCAGGCATAATTAAACCGAATTATTTCACTAAAAGATATTTTCAGGAATAATTACTGGATTTTCCCTGCAATCTGACTTAGAAGTCCTTTAGCTGTTGTGTCTCTTTCTGCTGCTGATGCGTCATTAATCTGTTTCTGAACCTGCCCTTTAAGAAGGTTCTCTGCAAAACCTGAACCCCTTTTAATATTTGCCTGAGATATGGCCTGGTACATGCTTCTTCTTGCTTCAGTATCCTTATTCTGCTTGATTGCATTAACCAGATTAAGAATTGCGGTCCATTGCTCCGTGGCCTTATCCATATTATTCAAATATGCCTGGAGTTTCCCGCCGGAATTTTCACTGTTGAATTGCGGAGCAACTGCATGCTGGAAATACTGTGATCCCACATGTCTGGATGCAATTGCATCCTCCAGTTTCCCCTTGTAGGAATAATTTCCTCCGGAAGCTGAAGTTGATGCAGGAATAAATGACTGGTTTGTTGCAGTATCAAAAAATACCCACTCAGTATGGGGGCCGTTCTGATCAGGCAGCAGAACAAGCTTCGTGCCGTTTTTAGCAGTAGGGCTTGCGGGAGCAATTATCATTCCGCTTTTGTAATAAATTTTCCATCTGCCATTACCCATATGCTTAAGTTCAAAATGATCTGATCTGGAACGCGCTTCAATTTTACCAGTGCCGTCAATTGCGTTTACACCCCAGTTCCCTGAGCGGCCGATAGATATAAAATATCTGCCTACAGCGCTACCCTGTGCAGCTCTGAACCTGAATACCCTGTCCTCCGGGTCTCCAGCTTCTCTCTGCCATAATCCCATATGGAGCCAGTTTGTACCTCGAAGGTTGCCGTCATCTTTATTTGGTGTTCCTGGTATGTCCCATAGTCCGTTAGTGGATTTCCCCGCTTCAAGGGCTGACTGTATCACAAAAACCCTGTTCCCAAATCCGTACTGGTCGTGTGCCGACTGCGCAATAACCGCTGCTGCTGAAATAATCAGCATAAATGCTGGAATAGCCGCAAGTTTCAGAATTTTGTTTTTCATACGTACCTCTTTTGTTTAATTTTTTCCTAATCTTCAGTAAAGAGAAACTCCGGTTTTCTGTACTGAAGACATATCTTTGACCCTTTTTTTTATTTTATTGTTCCATAAAAAAGCCTGCGCGGGTGAATTTTTTTCAAAAACGGCTGTTAAAAATCAGTCTGTATTTTAATAAATTATCGTTTTTTTCGGTCTGTACTTTCCCTGTGTTCTTCGCAAAGACGGTATAGTTTACCTGTACGTTGGTTTTTGTCTGCCACTTTTATTCCGCATCTGACGCATAATCCCTGTTCCCGTCTGTTGCGGTACAGTCTCATGTAGCGTTCAGTACTTGAGGATTTATATTTGCTTATCTGAATTCTGAAGCCTTTAAAAAGATAGTTTCCTATTGCTCCATCTGATTCTTCCTTGAGGTTTTCAAGAATTTTTTCCAGAAACTTGACCGTTACTTTTTTAGGTTCCATATTTTATTTCCTGTGCTTTCAGTTTTAAGTTCATTTAAAAAAGAGACTCCTGTCATTTCAATAAAAAAAATTTAATTCAGGGATATGATCAGAGAGAAGGTAAAAAAATTAACCATCACAGGGGCAGAGAATTTATTTAAAGAGATTGAGCGGAATAATTTAACTTGACTCTTGAATATTTATTTTAATAAGTGTGATAAATACAGAGAAACGGAGGGTATTATAGTGGAATGGTGGATTCTATATTCAATACTGGCAGTTGTAATAGCTGCGCTTGTTGCAGGCTATTTTATATTAAAGAAAAGAATGCAGAAAAAAATGGAAGAGCAGAAGGTACTTGTTGACCAGCATAAAATCAGCACACCCATACTTGTTCTGGAAAAAAGAATGGCAAAAGTAAAAGATGCCAATATTCCCAAAAATGTTCTGGCGCAGATTCCTAAAATTTATAAAATCAGAAAAGTTCCTATTGTTAAGGCAAAAATTGGTCCTCAGGTAATGGACCTTTTATGTGATGAAGATCTTTTTGATAAAATACCGGAGAAGAAAACAGTGCAGGCTGAGCTTGCAGGTATTTTTATTGCAGGAATCAAGCCAGCTAAAGGAAGAAAATAGGTTTTTTTATAAAAATCAAATAAATAATTTTTTTTTATTGACATTGTTAGGATGAAAAAATAATGTCCATGTAGCTTAAGAAAAAGTGGTGTAAATACCATTTGAGTCATGTTCAAAGAATCTGAAAACTACTAATGTTTTATAGTAAAGTGTCAGAATCTCCAAAAAAGTCCTTAAATTAAGGATTGTAAATTTTTGGGGATTTTTTTTGCATTTTTTTCAGATGACTTGAAATGGATTGTTCTTTGAAAACTGGGTAGTAGAAGTAAAAAAACAGCAAAGACGTTAATTTTAAGAGAATAAGAAACTAACAAACTAATGATAAATTATCATGGAGAGTTTGATTCTGGCTCAGAACTAACGCTGGCGGCGCGTCTTAAACATGCAAGTCGAACGGTATTCCTTGAGCTTGCTTAGGGAAGAGAGTGGCGAACGGGTGAGTAACACGT